>FMJZ01023655.1_pt1 | contig 25362 bp, 17 predicted proteins | sample 1987881 | NCBI WGS metagenome assembly FMJZ01 (sample SAMEA4378227, study PRJEB15110) | soil metagenome | biome: soil; feature: Field; material: Soil | place: India | collected 2015-03-11 | depth 0 m
AAAAGAAAGGGCTGGCAGATTTCCTGCCAGCCCCATTTAGGCTTCAGGCGACTTTCACCTCAATACGGCGGGGCTTGCTTTCTTCACTCTTGGGCAAGCGCACCTCTAAGACGCCGTCCTTGTATGAGGCTTCAACGGCGTCAATTTTCACATCAGTTGGAATGCGAAGCGACCTGACAAACTCCCCGTAGGAGCGCTCAACGAGATGAACCTTTTCGTCCTTATGCTCCTCACTTCGCTCTCGCTTACCCTTAATGGTCAGAATGTCATCTTGAAGGGTTACCTCGATATCGTGCGTTTTCACGCCGGGCAGTTCAACCCGAACGGTGTAGGCATCAGGGGTTTCTGCAACTTCCATTGCAGGAACCCATTGCTCATGCCTCCAAGTTAAACCCCAGAAATCGCGTTCCCAGTCGCGGAAGAATCGGTTCAACATTCGGTCAAACAATCGGTCAAATCGGTCAAACCACCTTTCAACTTCTGTGATTGGCTGCCATCGTGCCAGTTTTGCCATATGTGTTCACCTCCTTACAGGTATTTTGGGTTTACCCTCGTTTCACAGCCATTGATATTATACCACGCAAGATTGTCTCGTAAACATCCCGCACGCAAAAATACACACCAAATTTTCGTAATTTCATGGTAATTTTACGATGATTTTCTGAGGTCTGCAAAGCGGACAGTTGAATTGTGATTTAATTGAGTGTATTGATGTTAAAAATTTGACGGGGGTGTTGCCTGGGAGAATGAACTCCTCCATCCCCGCATGTATGCCTTCTACGGGGAAACAGCGAAAAGGCTTTCCCCCGCCATGACAGTCTGAGGACAGAATGCCTATTTCATAAACAGCAGAGGCATGCAATAATTTGGGGTTGGTGATTGCTATGCACACGCGATTGTTACAGTGGGTTTTTCTTGGGATTGGTGTGACAATCTTTCTTCTAACGGTGCTTTTAATCGCTGTCAAGAGGAAAAAGGATGTGGCGGAAAATACGGATGTGCCCGAAGAGGGACCGCCTGGCGACCGTGAGATGAGTTTTTGGGAGCATTTAGCCGAACTTCGGTCGCGGCTGATCTGGGCAATTCTCTTCTGGGCATTTGGGAGCGTTATTGCATGGGTTTACTATGACGAGATTTTCAGGCTGCTGGTGATACCCATTGAACCAGCACTCCGAAAATATGACATCCCTATCACTTTGCAGTCAATTTTTGAGCCACTGATGCTAAAGTTGCAAATCAGCATTGCTGCAGGTTTGGTTATTGCCTTTCCAGGTATCCTTTACGAAACGATGGCATTTATCTGGCCAGCGCTCTACCCACACGAGAAGCGATTTGCTCTGAAACTCCTTCCTGCTTCCCTATTGCTTTTTGGTGCCGGCGTCTTTCTCGCTTACAAACTTATCCCCGTCATGGCACTTTTCATGTTGCAGATAGGACTTCCGCAAATGGACAATCCAGGCATAAAAGTTCAAGTCCTCAACTTCGCTCGCCAGTATCTTTGGTCGGTAGCGAAAATTGCTGCCGCTTGTGGTGTGGTCTTCCAGATGCCGTTGGTTATGATGTTTCTGGGAAAGTTAGGCGTTGTATCAGCGAAAGGACTATTGCACTACTGGCGACATGCCATAGTAGCCATTTTCACTCTCTCTGCCATCATAACACCGACTATAGACCCAGTTAACATGACTTTGCTTGCAGGACCAATTGTCGCCCTTTACTTTCTTAGCGTTCTACTCGTTTACCTGACTCAACCGAAGGAGCGAGAGACCTCCTAACCGCTCAATCTTTCGTTTTTGCGGTTGTTTCCGATTCCTTCTCCTCCTGCTTTTTCGGTTGAGAAGCTCGCCCGTAATCGGTCACATGCCATCCACTGCCCTTGAAAATGATTGGCACTGGTCTGAAAAGTTTTCGTGCCGGCTGACCGCACTTATCGCATTTGACCTCAAGTCGCTCTTCTACACCGTGAAAGACCTCAAAGGTGTGACCGCAAGCATCACAGTGATAGTCGTAAACTGGCATGACGCGAATCACCTCCGAAAGTTTTTGGATTAGGATGATTTGCCGAAGGCAACATTATGGCACAAAGTTGCAATGACAAGGAGAGGCAGTTCTTTACAAGGAGTTACGCTTTATGTCGTCCTCTCAACGCCCTATCTACTTCCCGTTTCATTTCCCGCTCCATGATTTCTCGTCGCCTATCCACTTTGCCCTTACCCTTAGCCAGCCCCAATTCAACTTTTGCGTAACCTCTCTCGTTAAAGTAAACTCTGAGTGGGATTAGGGTTAACCCTCGTTGTTGAGTCAACCCCATCAATCGGTCAATTTCCCGCCTGTGCATTAGTAACTTGCGGGGTCGTCTGGGATCGTAGTTGCGCTGCAAGACTGGGTCGTAAGGTGCAATATGCATGTTGTAAATCCAAAGTTCGCCTTTGTTGACACGGGAATATGCTTCCGAGAGTGAAATTTTGCCTTGACGAATTGACTTGACCTCAGGACCAGTGAGTGCTATACCTGCCTCATAAGTTTCCAAAATGTCGTAATGGTGACGAGCTTTGCGGTTAACGGTGACCGTTCGTTCCGCCATCTTGCATCACTTCACCGGTGAAGGTGCAGGTTGTGTAGTGGAACGAACGCGTCGCGCAGAGCGTTTTGAAGGTAGCACGGTAAAGCCCTTCGCTTGCGCAACTTCTTGCAATGTTCTGGCTGCCCGTTGTGCGGCGCTGCTAACTTCCGGGATGTTAGCGCTTGCAATCCTTCTGAGAGTGTCAATTGCTCTTGGGTCTCCCAACTCTTCAAGCGCCTTTATGATTTGCAGTGCTGCTTGAGGGTGAGGGTCAAAGGCTGCTTGGATAAGCGGTATCACTGCTTTAGGGTTCTTCAACTTTGCCAATCCAAGAGCAGCGTGGTATCTTACACTCCATTCAGGGTCTTTAAGCGCATCACACAAACCCTCCAGAACATCCTCTCCACCAAGTTGGCTCAATCCTTGAACTGCCGTGAGGCGAATGAGCCAATCAGGATCGCGAAGGGCTTTCTTAAGGTAAGGTTTTGCCATCTGCTTGCCGACTTGGACTAATGCTTTCAATGCTTGGAACCTGACTTCTTGGTCTGGGTCATTCAACAACTTGCAAAGTGGTTCAAATAGGAACTTATCTGGGAAGCGAGCAATTGCTAGGACTGCCGACTGACGAACAAGTGGATCTGGGTCCTTTAGCGCTTTCACCAACTCCCTCAACGCCCTGCGGTCGCCCATTGAGCCGAGGACTTCCGCTGCAACCTGTCTAACTGTCTGATTGGTGTGCTTCAACGACTTCACCAACTGAGGCACAGACTCCTTTCCAATGGACATCAAAGCATCTCTTACCAACCGTCTCAATTCTGCACCATTGCGAGCCAAAATGTCCAGAAGGAAAGGAATTGCCTTTGGATCTTTCAATTTGCCAAGAGCCTCAATTGCTGTTCTTGAGAAGTCAGCACCACCGTGCTTAACCAATTCCGTCAGCAACTTGAAGGCTTTGCGACTTCCGATCTCGCCTAAGGCTTCAACGATGAGACGCTGCAATTCAGGTGCTTCTAAAGTAAACCTGTTAAGCAACGCAGGTGCTGCTTCTTTCGCTCCAATTTTGCCCAAAATTTGTATAACCCAACGCCTCATGGCAAGTTCTTCGTGATTAATTTGTTCAAGCAAAAGGGGAATGGCAGGCTTTCCTATCTTAGCCAATGCCTCTGCTGCCGCCCGTTGAACAGTCAGGCTGGAGTCCGACAAAGCGGCAACCAAGGTAGGAATAGCCTTTTCCGCCAGTAGTTCCCCAAGAGCCATTGCAGAAACGAGGCGGACAAGATAGTGTGGGCTCTTCTCAAGAGCATCAATCAACAACGGGATGACTTGTTTGGCGGGTAAAGCCAGAATTTGCTGTAGGCTTTCCTCTGGCGTTGCTTCAGAGCGTCCTTCCAGCCGCTTTAAAATCTTCTGAAGTTGTTGCCTCACTCTCGTCATTTCTGTCGCCTTCTTTGTCATGGTTCCACATATTTGGGTGTCACGACGGCGTTTTTGTTCATCACAAATTATAGCATTTCTTGCGCCAAAAGTCAAGAGGTGGTAAATCTGGATTCACCCTAAAAGATTAGACGCAACTCCTCGTGAGGCGCAGGAAGAAGGGTGTGGAAGATAAGTTCATCACCTTCAAAACGCAAATAATGCAAAATAACTGTTAGTTTCATAACTTCTTCGGGTGGTTTCCCAGGGAATGCATCTTTTGATGCGTCGGTTTTCCCATTGGCGTTTTCAGAAGAAGCCTTATGAGTGTCCGCATTCTTCCTTCTTCCCTCAAGTCCTGAAATACCCTCACCCTTATCACCACCGTTGGTTCTGGTTTTAGCGTGGTCTGAAAACGAGTAAGGCTCACGCAGTTTCAGTGTTTTCCTTTAGATGAGGGTAGTAAATTTCCCCAAAGGGCATTTGAAAAGCGAACCGAACATGGAATGGCTCATCGGTCTTTCACCACAACTGTGATGTAGGACACTGGGCTCCGTGCCGACGAAATAATCTTCGGTGGGATGGTGCTATGTAACTTGGGTGAGGGAGAACAAGGGTTGATGCCTTCTGTTTTCGGGTTTAGAACCCTTAACATTTCTGGCAGTTTGGGTTAACATGATAGATGTGCCAGAGGTGACCTAAATGGACATCATCGCCAGATTGATTGAGCAGTTGGCATCCGAAGATGAACTGGTGAGGGTTCAGGCGGGGGAGTTTCTCATCCAAATGGGTTCAGCAGCGGTCCGTCCACTTGTTGAGACTTTACAAAACCCTCGTTACCCTGCTCGTCCCTTGATCGCTGCAACTTTAGGACAAATAGGTGACAGAAGGGCAGTTGAACCGCTCATTCATGCTCTCAAAGACCCTGATAAACTTGTTCGCTACCATTCAGCACTCGCTTTAGGTAAACTCAAAGACCGTCGTGCTGTCAAACCCCTGATTTACGCTTTGTTTGACGAAATGCCACCAATTGGTCCTGATCCGCTTACAGGAGACTTGATAACTGTCCGTGCAGCAGCAGCACAAGCATTAGGAGAATTGAGAGCAGAAGAGGCAATCCCCGCACTAAAGGTCCTCTTGACAGATGAAAACAGAGGGGTCCGCAGGTCAGTCATTCAAGCCTTAGGGCAAATTGGGACTGAGGAAGCTCTCCAGATTTTGAGGGAAGCAGTTTGGCAGGAGCAAGACGAGAATTTGCTGGAGTTCATCATTCGTTTAATTGCCCGTTTTCCGTCACACCAAACTTTGGAGACTTTGCGGGAGGTTGCCCAAAACCATTTCAAAGAAAAGGGACGCCAAATTGCTCAAACCTACTTGAGGGAGTTTGAATTCTCAATCAAACCTCAATTTCCACTCCCTCAGAAACAGCCGGCTAAATCCCGCTGTCCACTTTGGTTTCTTGGCGGTGCTATTTTGGCTATCTTGTTTATTGGTCTTTTCCAGATGAGTTGGAAACAAAACCGATACGCAATGACAGCGGTTGCAGGCTCCATCGCTGCTATCGCATTCGGTTTTTGGAAGCACTATCGCAAAAAACGCTCTGATCAACCCTTCCCTTCCGAACCGCGACTTCAACCTTCTGCTACCTCCCGCAAGGAAGCGAGTTAAATTTTTGCGTCTTTAAAGTTGGTGAATTCAAACTGCGAGGTGACAGGAAATGATACGCCAAATAATCGTCGCATCGTTACTTACATTCTTCGTTTTCGCTCCCGCTTCCTCGCAACTCATTTTGATCGGTCGCAATCAGGAGATTGAGATCGGCAAGGAAGTTGCTGCTCAATTGGAGAAGGAATATGGGGTTTGGGATAACCCTGAACAAACCAGAAGATTAGAACGAATTGGAAAAAGTCTTGTCGCTGTTTGCGAGCGCAAAGACATGCCTTACACCTTCAAAATCCTTGACGAAAGAAAGGAACTTAACGCAATGACTGCACCAGGTGGTTTCATTTACATCACAAGGGCACTGTTGGAAGCGTTGGACAACGACGACGAAGTTGCCTTTGTGCTCGGACACGAAATCGGACATGTCACTGGTGACCACATCCGCAAACAACTTAGTCAAGCAATTGTAGGTTCAATCCTGCTTGATATACTCACAGCCCGTTCCGGCCAGTTGGTTCGCATCGGTTCGGATGTCATGTTCTCGCTGTATCAAAGTGGCTACAGCCGACAACACGAACGAGATGCAGACATGCGAGGAGTTCGTTACATGAAAGCAGCAGGTTACAATCCGGTTGCGGCAATCACGGCATTGAAAAAATTGGGCACAGAGCGATACAAAGGGTTCATCCGATGGTTTGGAACTCACCCAGATGTTCCATCCCGCATTAAAAGGATAGCGGAAGTTTTGCGTGTTGACCCCGAAACTTTGCAACCGCTACCTCAAAGTGCCAACTTAGGGAAACTGCCTGAAAGGTCGGCGACATTGTTCTACCTCGCTGACAACGCCGTCTTCCGATTGCCCGCTAAATCATCGCAACCACAAAAGGTTTGGCAGTTGAGCAACCAGCGAGTGGAAAAATTTCAAGTCTCCGATGATGGGAAAACAGTTTGGCTCTTGATCAGGCGTGAAGGCTCAGATTTAGTGCAATTGGCAATATGGAGGGATGGAAGCAAAAAGACAGAATTTGTTGCTTCTTTCTACACCGAAAAAGTTTCTAACTTCTCCCGCTCCCCTAATGGAAAATGGCTCGCCGTTTTGGCTTGTGAAGGGGGAAAAACTTTTGTCAAGATATTTGATGAGAGGGGCAAGGAAGTTTCAAAGCCGGACAGAACACCTCTGGGTGAAGTGAGCGTCATCCAGTGGACAGCGGACAACAAATTGCTTATGGTCACAGAACGATTTCACGAAAAAAACATAGCAATTTGGAGCCCGACGGAAACTATCAGGTTCGTTTCAACGAGAGATTCAACCGCACCAACTCAAGTTGCTGTTTCGGACCAAAGGAAGCTCTTCGTTTTGGTCGGCGCAACCTTAAAGGGAGGGCAAATTGACCAGGAAACCATCCTGTGGCAAACGATCGCTTCGCCCATTAAAGCCTTTGCTGTGGAAGCAAGGTTCCTTGCGCTTGTGAGAGAAAAAGGTTTGCAAGTTGGCACTTTAGACAGTCAGGAATGGCAAGGTTCGGTCATTGACGATCGCGAAGGCGATTTTTCCGACTTGACATTTTCAAAGGACGGTCAATGGCTAGCTTATGTTTATCGCCTTAAACCCTCCGACCCACCTCAACTTTGGCTGGCACGTGTTCCAACCAAGGAAATATGGCAGGTGGCACTAAACGCAACCCAACCTACTTTTATCAATGTCAGCCGCTGAAACTTCAAATCGGCAAAGCAATGCCTTCGCCTCTGATGTCAGCGCAACCGCACCAACTTTCTCCAACCCGTTCAATCCCATGTGCGACCCCAGTTCCAGAAGTCGGTATGTAAGGGACTGTTTGGACTTGCCAACCTGTTTGTTCCAAAATTTTCGGGTCACCGGCACCTTGTTCAATGAGCAAACGCTTTTCGCCTTGCCATAAAATCCTCGGCATCTCTATGGCTTCCTGCAAACGCTTACCACGGTAGAGCCAGTGGAGCATTATCCAAGCATGAAGGGTTGGACGGTAATCTCCGCCACTCGTTCCCAAAACTCCCTTGACATTTTGCTCCTCAAGCACCATCACCGCTGAGAGAGTATGTCTGGGTCTCTTGCCGCCATTCAACTCGTTCGGATGTCCCGACTTCAAAACGAAGTTTGCTCCGCGATTGTGAAACAACACTCCCGTCCCGGGATCCAATATGCCTGAACCAAAGTTGTGAAAAATGCTTTGAATGGTGGATGCTGCATTTCCATCCGCATCAACGACGGCGAAATAAGTGGTGTCTCCAGATGACGGAGGGCTTACAGGTGGACTATTTGTCGTCAATTGTTGTTTAAGCATCGCAACCCTTTCAGGGCTCAAAAGCATTCCTGGGGTGAAGGGGACAAAGCGAGGGTCTGCGAGGTATAAATCTCGCTCTTTGGCAACCACTTGAGCCACCAATCCAACCAAACTTGACAACTCCGTCAGTTCAAATTTTTCCAAAGGGAAAGTTCGCAAGAGAGCCAAACTTTGTAAAGTGGCGATGCCCAGAGAATTTGGCGGTATCTCCAAAACTGTCAAGTCACCGTCCTGCCATGAAATCGGCTCACTCCACAAACTCGTTTGAGCAATGAAATCTTCAACCGTCACAGGATTGCCTTTACGCCGCAAACAATTGACCATAGATTTTGTCAAGTCGCTTGAATAGAAGGCGTCTCGACCCTCTTCCGCAATACGCTCTAAAGTTTGGGCGAGTGTGGGTTGTTTTAGAGTTTGTCCGACGCTCAACGGTTTGCCGTCTCGGAAGAAAACTTTTCGGGCACCTTCGTCTTTTGCCAACCTTTTAGCGTTTGCTCCAATTGCAGCGGCAAGTTTGACTGAAACAGGAAACCCATCGCGAGCAATCTCCGCTGCAGGCATCCAAAGAATTTTCCATGGCAACTTTCCAAATTGGGAGTGAAGTTGCCACAGCGCGTCAACAAGTCCAGGGACAGTGACCGTCAATGGCGAATAAGTGGTCAAAGAGGCGCGAAATCGTCTTCTAAGTTCAGAAGCAACCAAGCCTTTCGGCGCACAGCCGCTACCGTTGAGCGAAATCGCTCTCTTTTCACGAGCGATCCAAAAGAGCCCGAAGAAATCCCCTCCTAAGCCGCAAAGGTGAGGCGTGGTTACAGAAAGCGTGGTGCTAATTGCTACAACTGCATCGGCAAAGTTTCCACCTTGTCTCAGCACATCCCTGCCCACCAGTGACGCGAGCGGATGCTCTGCAACGACCATTCCATGTTCCGACCACGCCGGCAACTTGAACATCATTTACCACTCCCTTTCTCAAAGGAATTCAGGTCAACTGCTTCGTTTGCCCCAAAAGGCCAAGATGCCTTCTTGAACCAACTTCGCTGCTGTGACTGCTGTGACTTCAGCGGGGTCGTAAGGTGGATGAACTTCTACTATGTCTATCCCGACAATTGTAAAGCCCCTCAATGCCTGAAAAAGTGAGATGACTTGCTCGTATCGCAAGCCGCCTGGTTCTGGGTTTCCGACGCCAGGGCATAAACTTGGGTCAAGGGCATCAATGTCAATGCTCAAGTAAGTCGGGCGGGAAGGGTCAAGTTTCTTGGGCAAATCTTCTATGGGCACATACTTTCTCCAATCTTCGTTCCCGACAAACGAGCGAGTTCCAGCCACCCAAACTCTCCCTTCAACCATTTCCCAAATTCGGCGGACGGTGCAAGCGTGGGAGTAACGACTGCCATTGTAACTGTCACGCCAATCAGAATGGGCATCCAAAACCACAACTTGCAATTGAGGTAGGACTCGTCTAATTCCCGCAACCACTCCAATGCTCACGCTATGGTCACCGCCCAGCACGACGACATATTGTCCAGCCTTCAAAAATTTCTCCACTGTGTCAGCAATTTGAGAGAGTGCTTCCTCCAATTGAGTGCTGAGGGCTAAATCGCCGAAGTCACCCAAGGCTACATCCCGCAAATCTGCTCGGAAGATTGCACTGTAACTTTCAATGCTTTGAGAAGCACGGCGAATTGCGGCAGGTGCGAAAGCACTGCCCTTTCGGTAACTTGAAGCCTCCTCGAGTGGGGCACCTAAAATGACAACTTGAGCGCTGTCTAACGAACCTGCTTCCAAAAATCTCATCTTCGCTACTTTCACCTCTCCTTTGGTTCAGTCCGCCACACTGCTGTCCCATTTCATTTTGCCCCATCAAAAGAAACTAAGGAAGCGGTTTCATTCTCAGCAGGCACTGCCCAAATGCGTGGATGCGACTTCGTTGTTTATGTCACTTTATGGGTCAGGTTAGTTACAAGTTGAGGTCAAGAGTATCATCAACAGGTCATAATGTTGACGGTACATTCTCCTTGCGCTATTTTAAACTGTGTGACAAAAACTCGCTTAATGGCAGGGATTGGGTTATGGAAGCAGCAGTAAAGACGACGCTATTGACGGAAAAACGGGAATTGGTGACAGCGCGGGCAGTGATTTTGGGGCTTCTCCTCGTTCCTCTACTGATTTGGTGGATTCACCACGCTGAATTTCGCTTGGGCGGAACTATGGGGCATACAGCCCTTGCAAACACAGCACTGCCTGTAGCTGCTTTCTTTGCACTCATGGTCATCACTGCCGTCAACGGTATCATCAATCGCCTGTTGCCTTCGTTTGCCCTCTCTCAAGGCGAATTGCTGACAGTTTACGCAATTTCTGCTGCTACGACAGGGATAGCTTCATCAGGGGGAGTTCATTTTCTCGTCCCAGCCCTTACCGCTCCCATTTACTATGCTTCACCTGAAAACAATTGGCGCGAGTTAATCTTGCCCCACATCCCTTGGTGGTTCATCCCACAAGATAGGGCTTCGGTTATCGCCTTTTACACTGGCAGCGACCGAGTTCCTTGGGGACCTTGGTTTGTCCCAACAATTGTTTGGAGCGCTTTCCTAATTGCAGTGATGTTGACCACGCTTTACCTCGTCATGTTGCTTTGGCGCCAGTGGATTGAACGGGAACGACTTTCCTTCCCAACCGCTCAAGTTCCGCTTTTAGTCACCCAACCGCAATCGCCCTTGTGGCGCTCTGGTGGCTTTTGGCTCGGTTTTGCCATTGCCGCCGGGATTGGCACATGGAACACGATTAGCAGAAACTTCCCCGCATTGCCTTTGCTTGATGTTCGCGGTGAAGTTTTAAACCTAGCGAATGTCATCACTGACCGACCTTGGAACGCAATCGGTTGGACGCCCGTCTCTATCTACCCGTTCATTATCGGCATTGCCTATTTGCTTAACACCGAAGTGACGCTTAGTTGTTGGTTGTTTTTCATCCTCGTCAAAATTGAGCGAGTCTTGACCGCTGCTTTCGGTTGGGATGGGATAGGTCGTGGTGGTTTCAATATCATGCCATACACTGAACATCAAGGCGCAGGTGCTTTCCTCGCAGTTGCCCTTTTGAGCCTTTGGTATGGTCGCAAGCAAATGTGGGCTGAGTTGGTTGAAAACAAAACTGAACGGGATGCAATTCGCCCTCGCACAGCCCTTTTTGGCTTCCTTTTGGGTTTCGGTTTCTTGCTCGCTTTCGCGGTTTCTGGAGGGATGAGGTTTGTGACGGCATTTGCTTTGCTTAGTTTGTCACTCCTTTACATGGCAGCAGCAACTCGGCTTCGCGCAGAAATCGGAAACGCTTGGCTTTTTGGCCCTCAAGTTGACCCCAATACCATCGTCACGACAACTTTAGGGACAGCAGCTCTCAGGCCCAAAGAGTTGACAGTTATGGCATTTCTGAGAAATATCACGACTTTTGACCTTCGCTGTCTACCGATGCCACACCAACTTGACGCAATAAAGTTTGCCCGTTCTGTTAATTTGCCCATCCGCAGGATTAATTGGGCTTTGGTTGTCGGTTCGCTGCTTGCAGCGCCCTTCGCTTTCGTAAGTGTTGTCAAGATTTTATATCAGTTAGGTGCTGCAGCGAAGGCCGATGCTTGGAGAATTTACATGGGTCGTCAACCTTTCAACCAGCTTGAAGGATACTTGCGCCAGCCCATCGATCCCGACTGGCGAGAAATCGTCGCCATCGCTTTTGGCTTTGCCTTCACTGTTGGCTTGACAGCCTTAAGGTCTCATTTGCTTTCCCTGCCATTCCACCCGTTCGGCTATGCCATTGCTAACACTGAAACGATGAACAAAACTTGGCTGCCTTTCATGATCGCTTGGGCGGTGAAGGCGTTTGTTTTGCGTTACTTTGGCGTACGAACTTATCGCGCTCTCATTCCTTTCTTCGTCGGCTTGATTTTGGGCGATTTTTTGCACGGTGGATTGTGGACAGTTATCGGCTGCTTCGTCCCCAACTTTTATGTCTACCCAATGAACTGGTGACGAAGCAACATCCCTTTCAAATCCTGTTTGCCTCTCAAACTATGCGGTCATTTTGTTCCCGTTTGCGTTACAATCGCATTAGCCGTGCTTTGCAAGTTCACAACATCAAACTTCTGTCAATGTGAATGTGAAGGTGAGCAGCTGTGTTTGACTTTAAAGACATGGACTGGTGGGAATTTGCATCAAAAATTTTGCGCCCGATACTGAAGTGGTTTGACCCGAACGAATGGCAAGTCCGAAAACTTTGGCGCCGCATTCAGGCAATCAACGCTTTGGAACCAGAAGTTAGCAAGTGGCGTGACGAGGACTTCCCAAGGAAAACCGAAGAGTTTCGCCAGCAACTTCAAGCCTACACCGCCGAAATCAGGGCCGAATACGAAGCGAGGTTGAGGGAATATCGTGCCTGCAAAGAACCCGAAGAGAGGTTCAGACTTGAAGAGGAAGTCGCCAAGTTGGATTTGGCAGTTAAGCGCAAGGAACAGGAATTCCTTAACAGTATCCTGCCTTTGGCATTCGCTATGGTCCGAGAAGCGGGAAAGAGAACCGTCAGGATGCGCCACTTTGATGTCCAGTTGATGGGCGGAATCGTTCTGCACGAAGGCAAAATCGCTGAGATGAAAACGGGTGAAGGTAAAACTTTGGTGGCAACTTTACCCGTCTACTTGAATGCTTTGACAGGACGAGGCGTCCATATCGTTACCGTCAACGATTACCTCGCAAAACGAGACGCCGAGTGGATGGGACCGATTTACGAATACCTCGGTTTGACTGTCGGTTACATCCAACACTTCATGGAGAGCCCAGAGCGTAAACGGATGTATGCCTGTGATGTCACCTATGTGACTAACAGTGAACTCGGCTTTGATTATTTGCGAGACAACCTTGCCCATAGCCTTGACGAAGTTGTTTTGCGGGAAATGTTTTACGCAATCGTGGACGAAGTTGACAGTATCTTGATTGACGAAGCCAGAACCCCCCACATCATTGGCGGAATGGTTGAGAAACCAACGGACATCATTGAGAAAGCCGACAGGATTGTTCGGCAGTTGCGCAAGGATGTTGATTTCACCGTTGAAGAGAAGCACCGAACCGTCGCTTTGACAGACGAAGGTGTCCGCAGAGTTGAGCAACTTTGGGGTTTGAGCAACCTTTCTGCACCAGAAAACTTCGCCATCTACCACGCTGTCATGAACGCTTTGAAAGCCCACCACCTTTTCAAGAGGGATGTCCACTATGTTGTCAAGGACGGCGAAGTGATCATTGTTGATGAGTTCACCGGTCGGTTGCAGTGGGGGCGCCGTTGGAGCGATGGGCTACACCAAGCCGTTGAAGCCAAGGAAGGAATCCCCATCAAGCAAGAAATGCAAACCATCGCAACCATTACTCTCCAAAACTTCTTCCGCATGTATTTCAAACTCGCAGGAATGACGGGAACGGCGAAAACCGAAGAGCAGGAATTTATCAAAATTTACGGTATGCCCGTTGTCGTCATACCAACTCACAAGCCAATGATTCGCAGAGATTACGCAGATGTCGTTTACAAAACACAAGAGCAAAAGTATCGCGGCGTTGTGCGGGAGATTTTACAACTTTACGCCATCCAGCGCCCGGTTCTGGTTGGAACTCGCTCAATTGAGGTCAACGAGTTGATTTCTGAACGGTTATCACCGCACTACTTACAGGCGCTGGCACTGTGCACTTTGGTCCTTGACAGGGCTTGGACGATACACAACCAAAAGCAACTCACCCGTGAGGAGTTGGATCAAATTAGACAAGTCGTCAACACAAGGCTTGAGGAGTTGGAGATCGGGCGCCTGAGGACGATTGCCCGCAAGTGGGGACTTGACCCAGACCCTCTTCATCCCAACAACTTGAAGCGTTTAGCTGAACTCATCAAAATTCCCGAGGAGCACATGGACAAAGCCCTTGCTCGGCTTGAGGAAGCCTTGAAAGAGGGCGTCCCTCACAATGTCCTGAACGCAAAGCACCATGAGCGTGAGGCTCAAATCATCGCCGAAGCAGGTCGGTTGGGTAAGATCACGGTCGCAACCAACATGGCTGGTCGTGGCGTTGACATTATCTTAGGCGGCAAACCCGATCTCGAAAACGCTCTAGAAGAATTGTGCGATGATCCCAATTGCGATGTTGAGTTCGTTCACAACAAGGAATATCATGCTGTCAAGGCTTTGGGTGGTTTGCATGTTCTCGGAACCGAACGACACGAAGCGCGCAGAATTGATAACCAGTTGAGAGGTCGTAGCGGTCGGCAAGGCGACCCTGGAAGTTCGCGCTTTTATGTCGCTTTGGAAGACGAACTTTGGCGACTTTACGGAGATAAAGGCTTGAGTGAGCACCCTTGGCTTGGGAGTTGGCCAGATGAGGAACCCATAGTCAGTAGGGTCGTCAGCAAGTCTATTGAAGTTGCACAAAAGCGAGTTGAAGGTCACAACTTTGAAATTCGCAGGCATGTGCTTCAGTATGACGATGTGCTCAACATCCAGCGTGAAATCGTTTACGCCACTCGCCGCAAGATTCTCGAAGGCGTTGACATGCGAGCCAACATTTTGGACTTTGCCCGCCGAACTATTGAAAACTACGCTGAAGTCCACTTGCCCGATACACTTCCTCCTGACCAGTGGGATTACGAAGGCTTGCTCAACACTCTTAACCCGTTCCTCCCCGTCGGTTTCTTCTTCCGCCCAGAGGACTTGATAGGATTGCCTAAACCTGAAATCATTGAGCGACTTTACAACGCCTGTGTGAACTATTACAGGGAGAAAGAGGAACGATTGGGCGAAGAGTGGATGAGAGAATGGGAGCGGCGAGTTTTGCTCTGGTCAATTGACCAAAAGTGGATGGAACAACTTGCTGATATGGACTACTTGCGTGAGCATATCCACTTGCGCGCCTACGCCCAACAAGACCCTCTCGTTGAATATCGCCGTGAGGCTTACGAGATGTTCCAAGCGATGTTGCAAAGAATTCGCGAGGAAACTTTGCGATGGGTTTTCTTCGCTGAGCCAGTTGTTGAAGAGGCTGCCGCAACTCGGCAAGTTCGCGTCCATGTCGTTAATGAAGTCAGTGCGGGCGATGGTGGAGACAGCGGAGGTGGCGGAACCACAACCCGAACTCGTAGGACAACGAAACAAAGACCTGTCAAAACCTCGCGCAAAGTCGGTCCGAACGATCCCTGCCCTTGCGGTAGTGGCAAAAAATACAAGAAGTGCTGCATGTTGAAGGATCTGCAAGGACAGTGAGCGATGTGAGACTAAAAATGGTAGCGGTGATTGGTTGTGCAAGTTATGCCCTTTGAATTGTCAATGACCGAGCAAGTCATTGCTTTGTGGAACCGATGCATAGGCGAACATTACCCGATGACAGAAAGGTTGTTCAAGCAAAATGTGCTTGAAGACCCCTTTGCCCAGAAAGAAGGCAACCTCGTGGCTTTGGAAAGGAACAAAGTCGTTGGCTGGATTTTGGTTCGTTACCTCATTGATGTCCCGCCTGAACTTTCCAATTACAAAGGACGAGCGTCAATAGGTGCACTCTGCGTTGACCCCGAATTTCGCGGTCGTGGCATCGCAAATGCTCTTTATGAGGCAGCGGAAGCATTTTTGAGAAGTCAAGGTGCAACTTCTGTCAGCGTTGTTCACTACCCTCATCACTTAACTCCTGGCGTTCCGTCAGAAGCGTTGGACTTGAAGGTCTTTCTTGAACAGCGCGGTTTTGGAAACTGGCACGAAACTTACGATTTGCGTCGTCAACTCCACGATTACGAAATTCCGCCTGAAGTCAACCAAAGGCTAAAAGAACAAAACCCACAAGTTGAAATTCGCCCCGCAAGGGAAGGTGAACAGCAAGCGATCGTTGAGTTCGTTGGGTGCGAATTTCCCGGCGGTTGGCACTACGACACGAAAAGATTTTTTGAAAAAGGTGGCGACCCATCCGACATTGTGATTGCAATTGAGCGCGATGAGGTTATCGGTTTCTGCCACACTTTCACTCCCGAAAGCATTGAACTTCGCGGTAGCACCCATTGGTTCCCACTGCTTCAAGGTCGGTGGGGAGGACTCGGCCCAATCGGTATCGCCGCTGCCCATCGTGGTCGTGGGCTTGGGTTAGCATTGCTTTGTTACAGCGTCTGGCACAACAAACAACGAGTTGTGACGGATATGGTCATTGACTGGACAGACTTGGTTGATTTTTACGGTCGCATCGGCTTCAAAATTTGGAAGCGATACTGGCAAGGAAGCAAAACTCTGGCTCAAGCAAGTTAGAGCATAGTTTGGGCTATAATAGCAAAGCAGTTGGAGGTGAGTTTGGGTGCGAACTTGGTCTCAACTCGTTGATGAAATTTTGCAGGCGCTCTGGGAAGATGACCCCGTTTTTGCAACTGCTTGCGGCATTCACGATTACGACCATAAACTCGCTTCGTTGTCGCCAGATAAAATTGAGCAGCACATCACAATGCTCAGGCGATTCATCTTGCGACTGGAGCAATTTAACGGCAATTTGGACAAGAATAACGACGCCGATAGGAAAGCCCTTTTGGCTTGGATGCGAGGTCGCTTGGTTGATTGGGAGACTATTCAATGGCATAAAAAAGAACCTGCTCTCTATCTTGACCATGCCCTCTATGGTGCTTACCTTTTAGTCGCAAGGGATTTCGCCCCTTTGGAGCAAAGGATGGAATGTCTTGCAAGTCGGTTGAAAGAGTTCCAAAGGTTGGTTGATGAGGCAAAGGCTAACATTGTGCCCGAGCAAGTCCCGCTCGTTTATTTGGAAACGGCGGCGGAGACCCTTGAAGGGGCAAAAGCATTTTTAAGCACCGCCGTCCCACAAGCAGCGGACAGACTTGACATTGACTCTCTGAGGCGTGAGGTCCTTAGATCTGTTGATGGGGCCGGTGTTGCCTTGACAGAATTTGAGGCTTGGCTTCGTGACCAGGTTGCCCCAAAAGCACAAGGCAAATTTGCCATCGGTTCTGACCTGTTCATCCAATTACTCCATAACGAACATCTCTTGACAGAAACCCCTGATGAGTTAGAAGCAATGGGGCGAGAGGTTTTGGAGCAAACGAAAACCGAGTTGGAAAAAGTCTCAAGGGAGATTGACCCGAACTTGACTTGGTTTGAGTTGGTTGAGAGGCTAAAACAGCACAATCCACCAAAAGAACGAATTGTTGAAACCTACGCTGAAGAGGTTGTAAAAGCGCGCCAATTCATCATTGACAAAAACATCGTTTCTGTTCCTGAAGACGAGCAATTGCGGGTTGTGGAAACACCAGAGTTTGAGCGTGCGACAACCCCTTACGCTGCCTACATGCCTCCAGCGCCTTTTGATGAGCGAACCGAAGGTTTGTTCTATGTCACACCTGTTGACCCAAAAGAACCCGAAGAAGTCCAGCGCGATAGGCTGCGCGGGCATTGTTTGTTCGCTTTGCCGATAACCGTAATCCATGAAGCCTACCCAGGTCATCACTTGCAGTTGACAGTTGCTGCCAAGTTGCCTTCAAAAGTCCGAAAAGTTTTTGGCAACAATTTGTTCGTTGAAGGTTGGGCACTCTACTGCGAGGAAATGATGTGGGAGCAAGGCTATTGGGATGACCTCAGAGTTCGCTTGTTCCAACTTAAAGATTTGGTTTGGCGTGCAGTTCGCGTCATCGTTGATTTCGGTTTGCACTGCAAAGGCATGAGTTTCAATGAAGCAGTTAATTGGCTCGTCAGTGAGGCGCACCTTGAACACGCAAATGCCGTCGCCGAAGTTCGCCGTTACACTGCTTCGCCAACGCAACCCCTTTCCTACTTGACAGGCAAAATGGCGATTTTGAGGTTGCGGGAAGAAATTCAAAAGCGTGAAGGGTCATCATTTTCGCTTAAGAGTTTCCATGACAAGTTGCTTCAGGCTGGTGGGTTGCCAATTCGGCTGGTTGAGGATTTAATGCAATGAAAATTCGTCAAGGGTTGATTTTTCTGGCTTGAGATGTTATAAAAGAAGTAGCTGCGCGCGCGTCGGTGCGCTGGGCAGGCGCGGTGGTTACAGTGCGGCGGGGTCAGACGCGTGCGCAGCCGTTTCCCTTTATGCCACAATAACAGCACTGTTTTAAAGTTCGGCGAAAATTCAGATGTCCTCCCCGCCGCCTTTTCATAGGTTCGGTTGACAGGTCCTCCCCTCCAAATTGGCGTTAAACTTTTTCCGAACAAGAAGGTAAAGGAAAAGGAGGTTTGTAGCGATGAGGAGATTTGCAATTTTATGCTGGCTGATTGTTTTGGTAGTTGTGGCGTGGGCTGAGGAACTTGAACCAGCCAAGTTTTTGCGTTTCCCTGCCCTTTCACCTGACAGGAAACAAGTCGCTTTCAGTTACATGGGTGACATTTGGATTGCGCCAGTTGAGGGAAGGACAGCAATTCGCTTGACAGTTCACCCTGCTCAAGATGCTCGCCCCAAGTTTTCGCCCGACGGTAAATGGATCGCTTTCAACTCCAACCGAGAAGGCAACTATGACATTTACTTGATGCCCTCAGCCGGTGGCAAACCTAAACGGCTGACCTTCCACAGCGCTGACGACATCTTGGGTGATTGGTCGCCAGACGGAAAATGGATAGTGTTCAGTAGCAACCGCGATCACCGATTCGCTCAAATTTATTTGCTGGAAGTTGAAACGGGTTTTGTGAGACGACTGACCAACGACGAGACAAACCTTCATTCACCCACTTTTTCTCCCGATGGACGTTATATCGTGTTCTGTCGTGGCGGAACAAGTTGGTGGAGGAAAGGCTATATCGGCAGCGCTAATAGCGAAATTTGGAGGTTGCCGATAAACATTGATGGTGAAAGCATCACAACAGGAAAAGCGGAACGGTTGACAAATTACAACGGCAACGATTGGTGGCCGATGGTGTCACGAGATGGCTTCCTCTACTTCGTCAGCGACAGGAAAGGGGTTTTCAACATCTGGCGAATGAAGTTTGACGGACTGAGAAACGGTCAAGAACCGAAAACAGAGCAAATAACCGATCACACCGACCGAGTGCTTTACCCAAGCATGAGCCATAACGGGCAATTCATCGTCTACGAACACGACTTTTCGCTTTGGATTGTTCCGACAAAAGGTGGAAGCCCACAAAGATTGACAATTTACGCCCCAAGCGATGAAATTCAAAATCGGCAACAAAGATTGACTTTGACAGGCCAAGCAACTGAGTTTGCTCTCTCCCCTGACGGCAAGCAAATTGCCTTCGTCGTCCGAGGCGAGATTTTCGTCGTCAATGCCGAAAAAGGCGGCGAAGCGAGGCGAATCACTGACCATCCATACAGGGACTTTGGCATTGATTGGTCACCCGACAACCGAAAAATCGCTTTCATTTCCGAACGGGACGGAAACAAAGAAGTTTACATTGTTGATGTGAAGACGAAGGAACTCAAGCGTTTGACAAATACCCCTGATGCTGCCGAAAGCAATCCCAAATGGTCATCGACGGGCAACTATGTAGCTTTCATACGAGGTCCTTTCGGAAATCAACTATGTTGGGTTGATGTGAACACTGGCGAAGAAAAAATTGTCGCTGAAGGACCGTTCATCGGCGAGTTTGAATGGAGCCCAGATGGGCGATGGATATGTTTCAACCGTCGCGACCACGCTAACAATGTCACTGACCTCTTCATTGTCCCTTGGAGCGGTGGTGAAGCCGTAAATGTCACCAGAATGCCTTACTGGAACGGTAGCATCGTCTGGACGAAAGACGGCAAAAACATCGTTTTCCGAAGCAACCGAACGGATGACAATGTTGACATCTATGTGCTTCCGCTGGAACGACCGAAGGAAAAATTTGATGAAGAAGAGGAAGCTGAGAAGAAGCCTGCGGAGCGTAAAGGTGAGGAGAAGAAACTTCCTGAGGTGAAAATTGACTTCACTGACATTCACAAGCGTATCCGCCGCTTGACAGCGACTATCTTCAACGAGGGTGCGTTTGCCGTCTCACCCGATGGCAAGACTGTCATTTTCACTGCAACTTCCGTTGACCAACCTGAAATTTGGTCAATTCTCCTTGAAGGTGGCTCACTCACTCGTCTGGCTTCAGGTGTCTCGGCGTCACAACTTCGGTTTTCACCTGACGGCAATAGACTTTATTTTTTGTCAACAGGCGGCACTATACGCTTCCTGACCCGACCTGCAAACACGATGGGCACGGTTAACTTCACGGCTCGGATGACCATTGACAGAGTTGTTGAACTGCAACATATGTTTGATGAAGGGTGGAGGTTGCTCAGAGAACGGTTCTACGATGAGAAAATGCACGGTGTTGATTGGGAAGCAATGCACAAAAAGTATCGCCCGCTGATTGAACATGTCGCTTTGAAAGAGGATTTCTATGCGTTGGTCAGCATGATGCTCGGTGAACTGAATGCATCTCATTTAGGTGTCGGTGGTCCGACCGTTAGCGGACCAAGCACTGCCTATCTGGGTGTTTGGTTTGACCCTGAACATCGTGGTCCGGGAGTGAAAATCTCCTCTGTGCTCAAAAATTCTCCCGCCGATAGAGACGAAAGTCGCTTGAATATCGGAGAGTTCATCCTCGCAATTGACGGGGTTGATGTCGCAAACAACGAACAAATTTGGGAAACCCTCGCAGACAAGGCAGGGCGAATTGTGGAGTTGTTGGTGAACGACAAGCCGACGAAAGAAGGGGCAAGAACCGTCAAGATTAAGCCCATTGACAGAGGTCAATGGTCAAATCTGGTCTATGAAGATTGGGTTGAAAAACGGAGGCGGAAGGTTGAAGAACTGTCAAATGGTCGTATCGGTTACATCCACATTCAAGCCATGAGTCAAAGCGAGTTGCGCAAGTTTGAGCGGGAGTTTTACGCCGAGGTAGTTGGCAAAAAGGAAGCCCTTATCATTGATGTCCGATTCAATGGCGGTGGGAGAATTCACGATGAACTTTTGAGCATCCTGAAGCGCCGACTTTACGCTTTAGAGCAGTATCGGGGGGCTCCTCCTTTCACTCAACCTTTCCAAGTTTGGCAGAAACCGACAATTGTGCTCATTAACGAGTTCTCAGCATCAGATGCGGAAATTTTCCCGAAGGCGTTTAGGGATTTGGGATTAGGCAAACTCGTGGGAGTCCCGACTTATGGTGGCGTTATCGGAACTTACAATGTCACACTGATTGACGGTTCAACTTTCTTCCGAGTGCCTGTCACGGGTTGGAGAACTCTTGACGGAGTCAATTTGGAAAACTACGGAGTTAAGCCTGACATTTATGTTGAACACACGCCAGAAGACGACGCCGATGGACGCGACCTACAGCTGGAAGTTGCTGTCAAGGAGTTATTGAAAGCGTTGAAGTGAAAAACTCAGCACAAAGTTGCCCATAACAAAGTTGCTTATACCATCGGAAAAGGAGGCAAGTAAATGGCGAGGATTTTGGTAACAGGATGTGCTGGGTTTATCGGCTCCCATACAACCGAAAGGCTCTTGAAGCGAGGCGACTTCGTTATTGGGGTTGACAATTTTGACCCATTGTTTTATGGGCGCAAAATAAAGGAGCGAAACTTGCAGTGGGCAAAGCAACAGAAAAACTTCGCCTTTTTTGAAGCAGACATCTGCGACCAAGAAGCGATGCAAGCGATTTTTGAGCGTTACCGACCCACAAAAGTTGTTCACTTGGCAGCGCTTGCGGGTGTCGTGCCGTCTCTGGAGCGACCTATTGATTACGACCGTGTGAATGTCCTCGGCACTGTAATTTTACTTGAACTTTCACGCCGATACGGTGTTGAGATGTTTGTCTTCGCTTCGTCATCCTCGGTTTACGGCGCAGACACAAAAGCGCCGTTTAAAGAATACGAACCTGCCGTTAGACCAATTTCGCCCTATGGGGCGACAAAGCGGATGGGTGAACTTATCGCTTACACCTTCTATCACCTGCACGGTTTGCCTGTGACCTGTTTGAGGTTCTTCACCGTCTACGGACCGCGACAGCGTCCAGACCTTGCCATCCATAAATTTGCCCGATGTATTGTCAAGGGCAAGCCAGTCCCCATTTACGGCGACGGGACAAGCCAGCGTGATTACACTTACATTGACGACATCGTGGACGGAATTGAAGCTTCACTTGACAAACCTATGGGTTACGAAATCATCAATTTGGGTTGCGGTGAACCCGTTGTTTTGCTTCACATGGTTGAAATTCTTGAAGATGCTCTCGGCAAGAAGGCGAATTTGCAATTTCTACCCATGCCTAAAACCGATCCACCTTTGACCCACGCCGATATAACAAAAGCGCAGCGGTTGCTTAGATATCAACCTAAGGTTCGCATCAGTGAGGGCATTCCTTTCTTCGTGGAGTGGTTCCTGCGGGAATTGAGGGATGGGATGGAAATTTAACGCTTCAACCTGCCGAGGAGGGGAAATCCATGTCCTTTGAAGAGCAATTGCGACGATGGCTGGAAGAGTGTGGCGCGCTATTGACTGGACACTTCTTGTTAACCAGCGGGCTTCACAGCGACAAGTATGTTGAAAAGTTCCGACTCTTGGAGCGACCTGAATTGGTAAGCAAGGTTTGTGCCGAGATTGTCCGAAGGTTTGAGAATGAGCAAATTGACGCTGTCCTCGGTCCCGCCGTCGGCGGCATTGTTCTGGCGTTTGAGACAGCTAGGCAGTTGGGGTGTCGTTACTTGTTCGCTGAGACGGAAGATGGACAGAGAGTTTTGAGGCGCGGGTTCAAACTCCAACAAGAGGAAAGAGTTCTGCTCGTTGAAGATGTCGTCACAACTGGCGGTTCAGTGAGAGCGACTTTGGATTTGGCTTTGTCAAGTGGTGCGAAAGTAGTCGGTGTGGCGGTTCTTGTTGACCGAGGTGAAACTCCTTTGCAACTTCCTGTGCGAACGGAAGTTCTCATCAGGCTGCCGCTCCAAACTTTTCAGCCAGAAGCGTGCCCGTTGTGTCAACAAGGATTTCCCCTTGAGCGGCGGGGCAGTAAAAGGGAGGTGAACCTTGTGCCCCCAATTTTCCTTTTCGGCTACTTTGGGGCAGGGAATTTCGGCGACGAATGGACGCTCGCTTCTTTCCTCAAAGGCTGTCAACAAATTGGTCTGAGCCGCAAGCAATTCGTCGTCTTGAGCAGAAATCACCAAGCGACAAGCGACGAACACGGTGTGGCTTCCATACCGAGAAATTGGGGTTCAATCCTTTCAACCGTGAGAAAAAGTCACTCGGTTGTAGGGTGCGGTGGTTCGCTTTTGCAAGATGTCACGAGTTTTCGTTCCCTCGTTTTCTACTGCTTGCTCGTTTGGGTCGCGAAGGCGATGGGCAAGAAGGTGGCGCTGTTGGGACAGGGATTAGGACCTTTCAAGCGCCACTTGAGCCGAAAATTGGTGAAGCGAACTTTGAGCGCTTGCGACTTGGTGACTTTCCGCGAAGAAGTCTCCTTTGAAACCGCCAAACAACTCGGCGCTTCCCTTGACAATTGCTTTATCACTGCTGACTTGACTTTCGTTTGGGATGAGTTGCCACAGAGAGAACAAAAAGCGAAAATCGGGGTCAACATCAGACCGATCAAAGAGCGTTGGAGCGAAAAAGCCCTTTTAGAAGCGTTGAAAATTTCACTTCGTGAGGGAGAGCGTGTTTTGTTGCTGCCTTTGCAACCTCAATCCGACGAATCAGCTCTCAAGCCTTTAGCGGCTTCTTTGCCTGTAAAGTGGTGGCGATACAAAAATTGGCGTGACGGTTTGGAAGGAATTGGCAGCGTCAATTTGCTTGTGGCGATGAGGCTTCACGCTTTGATCGCTGCTTGCCTGCTCGGTGTCCCTTTTGTGGGGCTGAACTATGACCCGAAGGTGGCAAGCATTTTCGGGAAAATCGCTGGCAAAGAGATACTGTCCCTTTCGGTAGGCTCGGAAGAAATTGCTGATGCAATCAAACGAGTCCGTGGTGAAAGCCGTGAAACAGTAGAACTTCAGTTGTCGGAATTTGCATCAATCCAAAGGCTTGCTACGATGAGAAACTTTGAGTTGATGGCGAATAAACTTTTGAATTAACAATTGCCCATTCCCAACCAATTTATTGGCGTCAAAATTTCGTTGTGAGCGTGAAGCGAATTTCGTTGCCTGTCCTTTCGGAGGTGCTTTCTTTTGAGAGTCCTCATAACAGGCGGTGCAGGATTTTTCGGCTTGCACATGGCTCGCAGGCTTTTGATGGATGGGCACGAAGTTGTTTTGCTGGACATCGCCGATTTTGACTTGTCCGAATACGAAACTTTGGGTGAACCACTCCCTGATGGGTGGGAGCGAAGAATTTCGTTTCAAAAAGGCGATGTGAGGAACCCAAAAGTAGTTGATGAAGCCCTTGACAATGTTAATGTTGTCATTCATGCAGCCGCTGCTCTTCCCCTCTGGCACCCAAGGGACATCATCACGACCAATGTCGATGGGACGAGGATTGTGCTGGAGCGTTCCAAGAAGCGAGGAATTGAGCGAGTGATCTTCATATCGTCAACGGCAGTTTATGGTGTCCCAGAGAAACATCCCCTTTACGAAGATGACCCGTTGGATGGAGTTGGTCCTTACGGCAAAAGCAAAATTGCTGCCGAACAAATTTGCCTTTGGTTTCGCCAACAAGGGGTGGTCGTCCCAATTGTCCGCCCCAAAACCTTCATCGGACCAGGGAGGCTTGGAGTCTTTCAAATCCTCTTTGATTGGGTTGAGCGAGGAAAGCCCGTCCCAGTCATCGGTAGCGGCTTAAACCGATACCAGTTGCTGGATGTTGATGACTTGACAGAGGCGGTGATGCGCTTGTTGACCTTGCCAGCAGATTCGGTCAACGACACTTTCAATATCGGAGCCGAACGATTTGGGACAGTTCGCGATGATGTTCAAGCGCTGTGTGACCATGCTGGAACAGGCGCTTATGTATTTCCGACACCTGCAAGTTTAGTCAAGGCGACTTTGAGGACCCTTGAAATTTTGAAACTTTCGCCGCTATATAAGTGGATCTACGGGACTGCTGATAAAGACTCGTTCGTTGCCATTGATCGTGCAAAATTTAAACTGGATTGGCAGCCAAAATACAGCAACGCAGAATCTTTGTGCCGAACTTACGATTGGTATTTGGCGCATAAAGAGGAGTTACAAGGGCGCACAGGCGTAACTCATCGGGTCGCTTGGAGTCAAGGTGCATTGAGAATTGTTCGCGATTTGCTCCCTTCGGGTAAAAGAGCAACGAAACAAAAACCTATGACCGTTGGGAGAGAGCAAAAGCCATGAGGGCAATTTGGTTTGCGATAGCAATGTTTTTGCTTTTCGCCCTGTTCAGTGTAGCGAGCGGGCAGGAAAAGGAAGGTGAAACTGCAACTTCCCAAACCTTGCAGAAAACTTTTGACAATGGGAG
>FMJZ01003866.1_pt1 | contig 25337 bp, 24 predicted proteins | sample 1987881 | NCBI WGS metagenome assembly FMJZ01 (sample SAMEA4378227, study PRJEB15110) | soil metagenome | biome: soil; feature: Field; material: Soil | place: India | collected 2015-03-11 | depth 0 m
GTTTTTCCGTGAAGGGAGGAATCGCCGAATGAGGATAGTTGTCATCGGTGGCACAGGGTTCATAGGTCAAGCAGTGTTGAAAGAGTTTCTCGTGACTTGGGGACAAGAACTGCGAGCGACTGTGGTCACGAGGAGAAGAGAGGGAGCAGAGTTGTTCCCTACATGGCAGCGTCCCTTCGTTTGGGATGCCAGTGAATCGCCACCGCCACCTTCATTAGTTGACGGTGTGGATGCTGTGATTAACTTAGCGGGTGAAACAGTCGCTCAAAAATGGACTCAAGCAGCAAAACAGCGCATCCGTGACTCACGGGTCTTGACAACTCGTAACTTGGTTGAGTCTTTCCGACAAGCAGCCCGTCCGCCTAAAGTCTTAGTTAACGCTTCAGCAGTCGGGTATTACGGTGACAGGAGTGATGAGGAGTTGACAGAAGACTCGCCGCCGGGGAGTGGTTTCCTGGCAGAAGTTTGTCAACTGTGGGAAGAAGAAGCGCTGAAGGCTACAGAGTTCGGTGTCAGAGTTGTTTGCGCTCGCTTCGGCATTGTTTTTGGAGCAGGTGGCGGGGTCTTGGAGCGAATGATGCCTATGTTTGAGTGGGGGCTGGGAGCGAAATTGGGAAGTGGCAAACAATGGATGTCTTGGATTCATGTCAACGATGCGGCAGGGTTAATTTTGCACGCTGTAACGAACGAGCAAATTAAAGGAGCAATGAATGTGGTTTCACCAAACCCTGTAACGAACCGAGAATTCACGAGAGCACTCGCCAGAGCAGTTGGCAAGCCTGCTTTCTTAGCAACGATGCTTTCCATCCCTAATTTCATCTTGCGCGTGCAATTAGGTGAAGGTGCAAGTGTATTGACAGCAAGCCAAAAAGTTCTTCCAAAGGTGGCTCAGGCAACAGGCTACAGGTTCATTCACACAAACATAGAGGAAGCCTTGAGGGAGGTAGTCCACCAACGCCAACTCCTTTCCCTGGCTTTGGCTTCCACCGATTGAAAAACAGAGTGATATGTGGCACAAACAAATTGCATCATGCACTTCAGAATTAAAGACACAAAAGGAAGGGGGTGAGTTGAGTTGCGAAGCAAACGAGTGCTTGTCGTTGAAGACGATGCTGCAATCATTGAACTTCTTCGTTTCCTCTTAGAGCAGGAAGGGTTTGAAGTAGAAGTAGCCAAAGATGGGCTGGAAGCCTTGGATAAGATGGAGGTTTGGATGCCCGATTTGGTTCTGCTGGATTTGCGATTGCCAAAGTTGGAAGGGATGGACGTCCTTTGGGAGATGCGACAAAACCCCAAATGGAACAATGTCCCAGTAATCATCATCTCAGTTGATCCGTCACCTCAGACAATGCTGCAAGGATGGCGTTTAGGTGTTGACAGTTATTTCATTAAGCCGTTTGATCCAGATGAACTTGTCCGAGTCGTCCGCCGCATAATTTCTGTGTCGCGTCCAGAGCCTTCTTTGAACCTTTAAACAGACAACGATAGAGAGGAAGAGGGGGCGAAAACAGTGCAGTGGTCACTAACGGCCGTGGAAGTTGGGGGGCAAAGATTTGGAGTAGTTGTGGCTCGCTTGATGACAGGGGATTTCGTTGAGGCGAGAAACCGAGCGGAAAATTTCAGTCAAGGAGACTTGTTCAGCCGCTGGTTAGCTGCATTGGGGCAATTGTTTGCTTTAACGATATTGAGGGAAAGTGGACTTGTAGTCACGCCCAGCGGACTAACAGACATAATAGTGACTCACTCATTGCGAGTTCGGACACGACTTTCTTCTTTCTCACGACCTTCAAATCAAAAAGTGCCGTTAGCGACCATCCTGCAAAAGTTTCGCCTCCTCGGTCCAAGATGCACAGAGGACGGTGACCTCGTAGAAGAGCCCGCTGATTTTTACGCTCAAATTATCGTCGCTATGTCCAGTGACGAGTTAAAGCAATTGTTACTTCGTGAAGTTGGCGCTGTGAGCGTTGCCCTTGTAGGTGCAGTCCCTCTCCCGAAAATTTTGGAGAAAGGGACGCCACAGGTCGTTAGGAAACGATGGTTTTTGACTCTGCCTTTGACAGAAGTGATCCCAGCGGCAGATTTGCCCGTTTATTTGAGAGAAGTCGCCGCTCAGTGGAGGCTAAAAGCCTTTAAGGGAGAATGACGGTGATTTTCAGCGGCAAGCAGTAATACCCATCCACCCGTTCAAAAACTGCCACGAGGTCAATTTCAAATCGTGGGACTTTAGGGACTTATGCACGTTCCTCCACTCACTCGCCTTCCATCCAGAAGCGACTAAAATCCCACAAGGCAAAATTCGTTCCAAATCAGGCAGGAGACGGAAAAACGCCTCTGAACTGATGTTGCAAATCACTACATCAAAAGTGCTATTCAAACACATTGCCAAGTCGCAAACGATGACTGCCCATGAAGTTTTTCTGTAGGTTGACAAGTTTTTATGTGCTTGCATGGCAGCGCGGGGAGAAATTTCGGTAGCCACCACTTGAGCACCTTGGGCTAAAGCAGCAACAGCCAAAATCCCAGAACCAGTCCCGACATCAAGAACTCGTTTCCCTTGAATTGGTAATTGTTGAAGTGCCAAAAGGCACATTTGAGTTGTGGGGTGTTTGCCCGTCCCGAAAGCCCCAGTCTCAACGTGCAAGTTGAACGGAAACGGCGCCAATGGGAAGGCAGAAACAGAAATCTCCCATGAAGCATACAACGAGAAGCCATGAACCTCTTCCCTCAACCTCTCCCAAAGCCAATTGACTTGTAAAGGCGCTTGAGGATGGGAAGGCAAAGTAGCACACCAGTGATTTCCACCAAGAACTTGAATGCGACGGACACGAAGCCAAGATAAGAGTCTTTTGAAAAGGGCTTCTGATCCTGATGGCAAAAAAGCCTGTAAATAAACGGGTGTCATCGCCCCGACACCTTGTAGAGACCAAGAAAATTTGTCAAGCAATGGCTACGAGTTATCTCTTTTCTGGCTGGACAGTTGTGTTGGAAAGTTGTTCAAGGGCGAGCATCAAAGCGTGAGTTCCTTTCTTGCCGTGACCGTTGGCTTTCAAGGCGACATAAAGTTGGTGGACGAGCGCTAATCCCGGTAGCGACAAGTTCATCTTGGCTGCTTCCTTCAAAGCTATTTCCATGTCCTTGACAAAATGTTCAACAAAAAAGCCTGGGTCAAAATTCCGCTGAAGGATGCGGGGTGCAAGGTTATCAAGGGTCCAACAGGCTGCAGCGCCTTTACTGATGGATTGCAGCATTGTTTCCAAATTCAAGCCCGCTTTGTAACCGTAAAGCAGAGCCTCGCAGACACCGATCATTGTCCCAGCAATGACGATTTGATTGCACATTTTCGTGTGCTGTCCGGCGCCAGGTCCTCCTTGGTAGACAATGTTTTTGCCCATCCCTTCAAAAAGCGGGAGCACCGCTTCAAAGGCTTCCTTATCGCCGCCTACCATTATGGACAAGCGAGCCTCTCGGGCACCAACATCGCCACCAGAAACTGGGGCGTCAAGGGAGGTCGCTCCTTTTCCCCTTGCTGCTTCGTGAATCTCTTTCGCAAGGGAAGGTTCTGTCGTTGTCATGTCAACGAGAATCATGCCAGGTCTCGTCCCAGCCAAGATTCCGTTTTCGCCGAAGTAAACCTCGCGGACATCCGAAGGGAAACCGACCATAGTGAAAACGACATCCGACTGTTCAGCGACCTCTTTAGGAGAATTCGCCCACTCTGCGCCTTTATCCAGCAAAGGTTGGGCTTTCACTTTCGTGCGGTTGTATACGGTCACCTTGTAGCCTCTATTCATCACGTGCTCGCACATCCACCTCCCCATTACACCAGTTCCAATCCAACCGACCCGAGTTTTCCCAGGTTCAGCAGTCATCATCCCCACCTCCGTTCGATTACCGGCTTTGTAGGTTTACTTACACTTTCGCCATCGCTGCTGGTGTGGTCAGAACGGGAGCGCCTAACTTTCTGAGCAACCCATATTCAAGGCTGTCAAGGAGGGCGATCAAGCTGGCTTCAATGATGTTGGCGGAAACTCCTATAGTTGTCCAAACCCCAGCCTCGTCCCGCGATTCAATGAGCACACGGACTTTCGCCCCAGTCGCCGCTTCACTGTTGACAACGCGAACTTTGTAGTCAGTCAACCTGACACTCTTGAGTTCTGGGTAGAAACTTTCCAATGCTTTGCGCAAAGCCGTATCTAAGGCATGAACAGGACCGTCGCCTTCCGCAGCAGTGATTAATTCCTCATCACCAACGCGAACTTTTACTTTTGCTTCCGCCGTGATAGTTCCATTTCGGTGAGTGACGACAACAGTGAAGTTGACAAGTTCAAAGAACTTTCTACTCAAACCTAAGTGTCGTCGGATGAGCAGTTCCAGAGAAGCGTCCGCACTTTCATACTCGTAACCTTCCCGCTCGCGCTTTTTGATTTCGTTGATGATGTGGGTGACTTCTGGTGAGCGTTTGTCAAAGTAAATTCCAAACTCCGATGCCTTTGCGACCACTGCTGCCCGCCCTGCCAATTCGGAAACGAGAATTCGCCGCTTGTTCCCAACCAGCTCGGGAGGGACGTGTTCGTAAGTTTCAGGGCGTTTCATGACAGCATCGCTGTGCATTCCGCCTTTGTGAGCAAAGACACTTTTGCCCACAAATGGCTGTTTGTCATTGGGGACTAAGTTTGCAACTTCGCTGACAAAGTAACTGAGTTCCGTCAGTTTGCGAAGGTGCTCTTTGCCAACGCAATGGATTCCCAACTTCAACTCCAAGTTAGCGATGACGGAGATGAGGTTACAGTTGCCTGTCCGTTCCCCAATTCCGTTAATTGTGCCCTGAACTTGAGTAACTCCTTGAAGCACCGCCGCTATAGCGCCAGCAACTGCAGTATCGCTGTCATTGTGGGTGTGAATTCCCATCGGGACTTTCAAGTGAGGCTTGATCTCTGCCAAAATCCGCTCAATCTCGTGAGGCAAAGTCCCACCGTTAGTGTCGCAAGGGACAATCCAATCAGCACCTGCTTCTTGAGCAGCCAAAATTGTCTCCAATGCGTAAGACGGGTTGCTTTTGTAGCCATCAAAGAAATGCTCCGCATCGTAGACAACTTCTTTACCCTCACGTTTAGCAAGTCGTATCGTGTCCCCAATCATTTTCAGGTTTTCTTCCAAAGTTGTGCCTAAAGCCTCAGTGACATGAAAATCCCAAGTCTTTCCCACGATAGTCACTACAGGTGTCCCGCAGTTGATTAGAGTGATGATGTTTTCGTCATTTTCCGCCTTCATGCCTTTTCGGCGGGTCATGGAAAAGGCTGCTAACTTTGCGTTTTTCCATTCTATGTCGCGGGCAATCTTGAAAAACTCGTTATCCTTCGGGTTACTACCCGGCCATCCCGCTTCTATGTAATGAATTCCGAACTCGTCTAACTTCTGAGCAATGCGGACTTTGTCTTCCAACGAGAAACTGACTCCTTCTGCTTGCGCACCATCTCGCAAAGTTGTGTCGTAAAGAAAGACTCTCTCGGGACGAGACAAGGGACATCGCCTCCTTACCAAGCATAATCATCAGGCAAATTATAACCCAAGTGAGGCGTCAATGACGAGGGGGGCTGCATTGGGTCACTCTTCATTGAGAGTGACACTTCCTCATCACCTGCTTGATTGCAGAGCATAGTTCTTGGTTAGTGACGGGTTTGTTGAGGTGAAAATCTACTGCTGCGGGGGAATCGCTGTCAACGGAAGAGACAGACTCCCAACCAGAAACCATGATAATTGGTGTTGAGGGTGACAGCGACTTTATGGTTTTTGCCACTTGCACCCCGTTCATTTGAGGCATCCCGTAATCGGTGATCACAAGTTCAAAAGGCTTTCGCTGAGATAAGGCTCTCTTGAAGATGTCAATACCTTCCAGCCCATTGCTTGCAGCAATAGTGGAATGCCCCTCTCGCTCCAACAGCCTTTGAAGCATATTGCGAGTTGTTGGTTCGTCCTCAATGACCAAAATGCTTAGACCCTTCATGGTTTTCCCTTCATGACAACTCAGAATTGACGAGTAGTCATAACGACTTCTCTCAAACCAAATGAGTGCCGTCTCATTATTTTGCAGCACTTGCATTGCAAAGTTTGTGATGGTCTCTCAAGGGCTAGAATTCGGTTGAAGGAAAGGTATGCTTTTCAAACCCCATTGACAAGTGTTTGCCTTTTAGAACGGTGCCTGATACTTACCGCATTTTTGTGCTAAAATTTTCTGTGCACAAAGGTGCGCCCGTAGCTCAGCCTGGATAGAGCCGGGGAGTTCTAATCCCTGGGTCGGGGGTTCAAATCCCTCCGGGCGCGCCATTTCCTACAAATGAAAATTGCGGCATAATTGTATACGCCAAAAACGGTGGCGGGCGTAGCTCAGTGGTAAGAGCGTCAGGCTGTGGCCCTGAAGGTCGCGGGTTCGAGTCCCGTCGCTCGCCCCATATTTTCCTTCCCTACCCTATCACCTTACAACAATTGTCAACCTACCGATTTGCCGATCCGCTGACTTCCCGAACCACCAACTTATCAAACAACCGACTTCCTAACCTGCCGATTGGCTGAATTGCCAAACTTCGTCCCACGCCTTGCGTCCTTCGTTCCGTTCATTGGGACAAGTCCCGACGCTACGAGGAATTGACAAAAATCTATGGTAGCATCGCCTCCTGCGAGCGGCGGCTGTTTGAGATCACCAAAATCATGGTAGCGTCGCCACTTGTAGGCGACGGTCGCTTGACGGTCATTAAGATGAACTTTGTCAAGAGTGGCGAATCTGCCGGGCTAATAACTCGGGGACTTTGCGTAAAGCATCTTGCAATTTTGCTGGATTTCGTCCACCTGCTTGGGCGAAATCGGGGCGACCGCCTCCTCCCCCTTCCGTCAACTTAGCGACTTCACCGACCAGTTTACCTGCGTGACCGCCTTTCGCTACAACATCCTTTGTCACCTTGCTGACCAAAACAACTTTCCCGTCATCAACGGTTCCAAGCACTATCACGCCAGAGCGCAGCCTAACTTCAAGTTCGTCAGCAAGTCTCCTCAAAACCGATGGCGAAACTCCAGAAACCACTCCAGTAACCACTTTGACACCTTCAACTTCTTGAACTTGCTGGAGCAACTCGTTGATTTGCTGAAGCGCTCTTTGTTCTTCGGCTTCTTGCAACTTTCTTTCCAACTCTCCTATTCGCTCTCTCAGTTCTTCAATTGCCTCTTTTACTCTTTCTGGAGAGGTATCAAGTGCATCGGCAGCCTCCTTCAACCGTTGCCACTGTTCTTCATACCATTTACGCGCTCGTTCGCCAGTGTAGGCGTCAATTCTGCGTATGTTCGCACCGACACTTGTTTCCGAGATGATTTTGAGCAAACTGATTTCTGCAGTATTGCTTAAGTGAGCCCCACCACACAACTCCATTGACACACCTTCAACTTTGATGACCCTAACGATTTCGCCATATTTTTCGCCGAACAGAGCCATCGCTCCCATCGCTTTCGCTTCTTGTAAAGTCGTTTCAATGGCTTCAACTTGATGGGCAGCGAGGATTTGGTTGTTGATTTCTTCCTCAATTGCCTGCAACTCTTCAATTGTCAACGGTTTTGGGTGTGTGAAATCAAACCTCAACCTATCGGGTTCAACAACCGAACCTGCTTGGAAAACATGTTCACCTAAGACTTTGCGAAGTGAAGCGTGTAACAAGTGCGTTGCAGTGTGGGCTCGTCGGATGGCTTTCCGTCGTTCAGCATCCACTTGCGCCCAGACAACTGCTCCCTCTGTCAAGAAGCCTTTCTCCATCCTAACTTTATGAGCGATGACATCGCCAAATTTCTGGGTGTCCAAAACCCTTGCGATGGCATTCGCTGTTTTTTCGTCCCCAGTCTCTCGTTCCCCGTCCCATAAGAGAACACCCGTATCGCCGATTTGCCCTCCACCCTCGGGATAGAATGGGGTTTTGTCAAGGACAACCCATACTTCATCGTTCTGTCGTTTGATGGCAAGCACCGTTGCTTCACACGCTAAAACACCGTCGGGTTCAGGCATTCTCCCAACAAATTTCGTTGGTGGCAGACCTTCAAATTCTCCGACATCAAAAGGTGAAACGAATTTCATCCTCTCACGGGCACGCTGTCTCTGCAACTCAAGTTCCTCTTGGAAGCTTTCTTCATCAACTGTCAATCCATGCTCGGCGCAAATTTCAATGGTGAGTTCAAGGGGGAAGCCGTAAGTGTCATAAAGGGTGAAAGCATCTCGCCCTCGCAAAACCTTTTCGCCTCTCGCCTTGGTTTCATCAATCATTTCCTCAAGACGAGCCATACCAATCTCAAGGGTTTGCTCAAACCGCTCTTCTTCACGCAGGATGGCTTCAGCGATAATGTTTTGCGATTTGACGAGTTCCTCATATGGATCGTCCATGAGTTGGACGACGGTTGGGACAAGTTTGTGAACGAAGGGTTCATCAACGCCGAACAATCGCCCGAGCCTCATGGCACGTCTGATGAACCTTCTCATGACATAACCTCGCCCCTCGTTTGATGGGACAACTCCTTCAGCAGCCATGAAACAAACAGCACGAGCGTGATCGGCAATGATGCGAACGGCGATGTCGCGATTCAATGGATGGGAAGAGGGGCGTGGGACGAGGGATGCATTTGTCGGTTCTTCACTTGTCACTTGTCCTTCGTCTCGTCCGTATTCGTAGTTGAGAAGTTGACAAATGTGTTGAACGAGGGGGAAGAAGATGTCAGTTTCAAAGACGGTGACTTTGCCTTGAATCGCCGCTGCAAGTCGTTCTAAACCCATGCCTGTATCAATTCCTGGCTTGGGCAGTGGGATGAGTGTTCCATCCTTTTGCTGGTCGTATTGCTGGAATACCAAATTCCAAAGTTCGCCCCATCTGTCGCAATCGCAACCAGGTTTGCAATCGGGCTTACCGCACCCAAACTCTTCTCCTCGGTCGTAGTGGATTTCGGTGTCGGGACCGCAAGGACCAGTATCGCCAACTGGACCCCACCAGTTATCTTTCTTGCCGAGCCGAACAATTCTCTCCTCGGGCAACCCTATGTCTTTGTGCCAGATTTCGTAGGCTTCATCGTCTTCTTCGTAAACCGAGACCCAAAGTCGTTCTTTGAGCAACTGAACGACTTCTGTCATAAACTCCCAAGCGAACCTGATCGCTTCTCGCTTGAAGTAATCTCCGAAACTAAAGTTACCCAACATCTCAAAGAAACTCAAGTGTCGCCAAGTGAACCCTACCTTGTCTATGTCGTCGGCTCGGAAGCATTTTTGACAAGTGGCAATTCGTGGCTGTGGCGGTTTTGAGATGCCCAAAAAGTAAGGGATGAGGGGTTGCATCCCTGCCGAAGTGAACAAAGTGCTTTGGTCGCTCGGGATCAACGAAAAACTCGGCAAGACGAGATGGTCCTGCTTCCAAAAATAGTCAAGAAAGGCTTTACGCAGTTCCTTCGTTGTCATGAATTACTCCCTCCGTGAACTTCAATCACAAGTCGTTTGGGTTCTGTGACGAAGCGTTCCTTCCATGCCTGCGAAAATTATAGGTCACGAAAACGGGAGGGGAAGCAATCTTTCGTTTGCCCAAACGATATTGCCGCAAAAGCAGAGCGATTTGAAACCCAATTTGCGCTGGGCAAGATATTTGAGCGGATTCATTTTGATTCGGCTTCTTTGTCTCGTCGTAAGTTGAGTTTCCTATGCACGATCGGTGGTCCTGAAGTCAACGGCAATATGACCCTGAAGAGACTTCCTTGCCCCACTGAACTGTTGACTTCAATGCGACCGCCATGAGCCTCAACAACTTGTTGGACAAATGACAATCCCAGCCCTGAACCTTCTCCCTTTGCTGTTGATGCTCTATAGAAGCGATGGAAAATGAATGGCAACTCGGAAGGCGGGATACCGACACCAGTGTCTTCAACTTCAAGCAACGCCTCATTGTTCCGTTTTAAAACTCGCACCCAAACTTTCCCACCTTCACGGTTATACTTGACGGCGTTGCTCATCAAGTTGTCGATCATCCGCTCAATCAAACCTTGGTCAGCATAAACCCAGACAGGCTCTTCATCTAACTGAACCGAAAGACTTAAATTTTTCTCCGCACATTCACCTTCATAGGCTTGAGCAATACTCTTGGCAGATTCCCTCAGGTCAAAACGAATTGGGTGAAGAGGGGGCAAACCATGACCACCCGCCACCAGTTGAAAAATTTGTTGCACCATTTCGTAAATGCGGTCAGTTTGTTCGGCGATAACTTGAAAGGCTCGGTTGACAGGCTGAGAAAGTTCGCCCAAGTAGCCTTTTAACCCAGACAGAGCAAAACCTCGGATAGCAGTGATAGGCGATTTGATATCGTGAGCCAAAACAGAGAGCATCTCCCTTTGCTCTCGCTCCCTTTGTCTCGTTCGGGAAATGTCGCTGAGAACGCAAACAATGCCTACAAAACGCCCCTGAGGGTCAAAAATGGGAAGGAGGTTAGCCCTCAGTGTAGAACCATTGGGTAAAGTCCACTCTCGGGTTATGGCTGGGTGTGTTGGTTGAGCAACCTCATTTACGGCCTGCATAAGAAAGGTTGAAATTGGCGTTTCCAGTTCTTTGAGCGCCTTTCCAACTATTTCAGCAGGAGAAGAGCTAAGCAACTGCGCTCCAGATTCGTTTAAGTAAGAAATCGTCCCGTCAGGCAAAAGGACGATAACTCCATCTGTCATACTTGACAAGATTAGTCTGAACCTACTTTGTTCCCACTGCAATGCTCTCAACTGCTCCCATGCTTGCTCAGCCCTTTGACGCGCTTTAGTTAATTCTTCCATCAACTGGGATTTTGCGGTTTGATACAATTGCAAGAAAGTATCAACTAAGCCAGCAACCTCCTCTCGTGGGGAGTAACTGTAGATGGCGTCGTCACCTTCGCCCTGACGGCTTATTAGTCCTGCTTGAACCAGTGCTTCTGCCGCTGCTTGGATTTCTTCTCTCGGTCGTCCCAGCCAGACGGAAAGACCTTGAGCAGTGTCCATCGCTTGGTTGGTTGCAAGGAAGGATAACAACTCCTGCTTCAACGGTGTATCAAGGACTTCGTTAAGGAATGAACGCAAAGTTTCAGTTACAGTCACGCTCTTTCCCTCCACTCTGTCAAGTTTGGGATCATTTTTTGCTTTCAAACCCGAACTTGGACAGTTTCGCGGCGACGGCGACCTCGTTGCTGCTTGATTAACTCGTAATCAAGTCCCGCTGCTTCAACGGCTGCACGCCAACTGCCAAAGTATCTTGGAGATTGAGCGATGGCGACCAAGTTCGGGTAAGTTCGCTGCATTGCGGTGACGCTTAAGTTTTTCCCCTCAGCGTAAAGTCTTCGGATTTCCGCTATGATTTTTTCCGGTGTCCACTTTTGCCTTTGGACAATTTCTTGGTAATTGAGACCCGCCGCTTCTATTGCTTTCCTCCAACTTCCAAACCGATGGCGAGCCTTTCGGAAGAGGGATAGGTGGTAACGCCATGCACCACTCAGTTCATCAATTCGCCCCTCTTGATATAGCCGTTTAATTTCGTCAATGACTTGTTGCTTGGCTTGCTCCACCTGCCCCGTCCTCTTCTTTACGATGTAGGAGTCGTAGTCAATTCCTGCTGCTATCACCGCTTCCCTCCATCCTCCGAAAAATTTCTTCGCTGCCATAGGTAAGGTTTGACACAACCTTGCAATTGCTGAAGGGCGCAAGTCTTCCCCTTTTTCGTAAAGTTGGCGAATCTCCTCAATGACCCGTTCTTTTGACCAGTGCTTGACAAGTAAGATTTCATCGTAGTTGAACCCAGCAGCCTCAATAGCAGCCCTCCAACTCCCGAAATACTTTCGCGAGCAAGCGGTCGCTACCAAAGATGGGAACACCTTCCTCGCTGATGCCATATTCAACGGAATGCCTTGCTCGTGCAATTTTCGGACTTCCTCAACGATTCGTTCCAGAGACCAACGATATCGCTTCTTACCCATCGCCCAAGGAAACACCTCCGTCTCACAAGTCTTTGACACAAAACCCACAACAATTATGAGCCGAAAGCGCAGCAAGGAAACTGGGTAATGCCAAACCAAATCCTCGTTCCTTGCGAGCATTGACAAGGCGCTTATTGACGACTGAACAAGCGACTCCGCTTCAAATCCCAAAGGACGGATTGATAGTCAAGTTCGCCGGTTTCAATTTTGTCGCCTCTTTCTTCCATGTCCTTAGTCAAGGCTTCATCGGCGAACTCTGGGAAGTGAAGGCGAAGCCATTGATAAACTTGTTGCCCCAATTCCGTTGCGAACAGAAAACCCTTACGCTCAGCGACATAACCGCGTTCAATGAGCGTTTGAACGATTTTCGCGTAAGTTGAAGGTCGTCCTAAACCTCGTTGGCGCATCTCCTCAATCAAACTTCCCTGGGTGAACGGCATAACTTTGCTCACAAACCTAATTTGCTTGCCGACAATTTTCGCATCAGGCGTGACAGGTTGAACGCGGAGTGGTGAGACGAGGTTGAAACCTTCTTCAACGATTTCGGCAATGAGTTCCCATCCATGTTGCCACCCGTCCAACCGAAGGCTGACCTTGACTTTTTTGACCTTTGCAGGTTTCATTTGCGATGCTAAGAACCTGCGGAAAATCACGCTGTAAATCCTCAATGCGAGGTTCGGATTGTCAAGGGAGATGCGACCTGTGGAAATCCAAAGCCTCAAATCATCTTCTGTCAATGGTCTTGTCGGTCGGATGCATTCGTGAGCGCCTTCAGTTTTGTAGCGACGAGGTTGAAACAAAGACAAGGCGTAACGCTCCTTTAGCAATTCCTCGGCGACTTTCAAACCCGCATCGGAAACGCGCACGCTGTCGGTTCTGTGGTAGGTGATGAGACCCCGCTCAAACAAATCTTGCAAAGTGTCCATCACTTGGGTTGCTGAGGCAAAAGAACCTGCATCGGCAAGGAGAATGCCTGTATTGTATGGCGGTGATGGATTGACAATTTCTTCGCCAGCCTCGGTGACGGTGAGATTTGCCTCCTCCAAAACCCTAAATAGTTTGAGGGCTTGTGGGATGTCTTCGTGTTCAAAAGTGAGTTGAACTTGCTTTTCGGATTTGGGGTCAGAAAGTTGGATACTTATGGGAGCCTTTTTCTGACGAGCCAAATTCGTCCGCTCAATGACCCAGCCGAGCACAGGTGTCTGAACCCGTCCAGCGGAAAGGTCATAACGATCAAAGACTTTCCACAAACGACGAGATAACTCAAACCCAACCCACCTGTCAAGGATGCGACGGGCTACTTGAGCCTTGACAAGGTTTCGCTCAATTTCTCTCGGCGACTGAAGGGCTTGATTGAAGGCTCGCCTTGTGACTTCGTGAAATCCCGCTCTAACGATGTTCGGGTTAAAGGGTTTAAGGGCGGCCATCAAGTCGTAACCAATTTTTTCGCCCTCAGCATCAGGGTCAGTAGCGATGACAATTTCGTCAAACTGAACTGCGATCCGTTGCAAAGCATGAATTAGCGTTAACTTATCCCGTTCTGGCGGTTTGCCGCAAGAGCAAGTGTCTTCAGTCGTTTGCTCACCGCAGTTCGGGCACGATTTAATTGAACCGTAAACGGGCACAAAATTGCTGTCAAGTTGAAGGACTCCGTAAATTCCCTCGCGCTCAACTAAGTCAAAGACATGACCGAGCGATGCTGTGATAGCAAGTAGCCTATCACCTGTCGTGACTTCCCAAACTGACAAACCGTTAATAATTCATCGCTGTGGTGTCCCCAAAAAGTGAGCGATTGTTCTTGCCTTGTTCGGCGATTCAACGATGACAAGGGTGGCGCGAATTTCTGGGCGGGCTTCTTTTGAGGTTAAAGCGGTTACTGCTTTAAGTTGCTTGATACGCTTTCGGTCCTCATCAACCTTCCTCAACTCCGATTTCCAGTCAACCTCATCAGCGTCAGCGAACTCAACTTCGTCGTAAAAGAGTCTCAACCTTCGGGTCAGGCTGTGAAAGGCTTTTTTGTCCCAAGCGAGAACCAAACTTGTACCTCGACTTATTCCACCAGCGAAAAGCCGAGATGTTCGCCCCGAGGCTTGCAAGTAACTTGCTGCGTCGCCAAAGGTGATGAAGAGTTGACCATTGCGACAGTGTAAGGTTGCTGTCTCAGCCTTTTCAAGTTTCGCCAAAACATTTTCATCGCCAAATTGCTTTCGCAAGTAGTCAGCAATTTCTTGAACACGCCTCGGCAAAGGTTGGTCTGGACGAAGATAACGGTATTGGCGCATCGTTGACAGGTAGGCATCAATGCGAGCCTTGTCGTCACTCACCTCACGCAAAGCAAGCAAAAGACCAGCAAAATTGCGAGGGTCATCGGTCGTTAAAGGGAAACTGATTTTGGGCACATCAACGAAGATGGCATATCGTATCGTTTCAGGCAAATCAACTCCGCTAACTAAAGCGTTTGTCGGAATTGCAATTCCAACGGCAACTTCAACTTTGCCGTTTTGAAATGCTTCCAAGTCCAATTCGTCGTAAGGTGAGGCAGAGATGCCTGCTTGCCTCAGGTGTGAGGTAATTTCCGCTACGCCCTCACGTCCCAATTCTCCCGAAACGAAAACAACCCCACCAGCGCCGAACAGTTTTATCCAGCGGACGATTTGCCGTTTCGCCTCTTCAACATCCCGCACCCACTTGACAGCATCGCAAATGTTGCGGACAGTGACCCTCACAGGTGCAACTTCAAAACCAAGCAAAGTTCTGAACAAAGCAACCCGCTTCGTCCTCGGTCTTAGGGTTGCAGAGGAAACGACCAAAATGCCTTTCGGGCGGGGAGATTGTTTTGAGACGAGAGATGAAACGCTTTCAATTTCGTTTTCTTGCACCTGCGCCTCGCCGAAAATTTCTTCGGTTTCTTCTTCGGTCTCAACTTCTTCTGGTGTGACTGGTGCTTTCTTAGTCACTTGAACCCATGCAGTTTCAATCTCTTCACCGGAGAAGCCGAGCAATTTCAACACTTTGTCAACATTCTTTCCTGATTTGAGCAATGCGTCAACATCGTCAACGAAAACGAAGTCAAATTTGCGACCGTTGAGCAAATCAAACTTTTCGGTTTCGTGCAGGTAGCAGACCCAGCGGTAATTTTGCAGTTTATACCGTTCGCGGAGGAGTTCGCAAAGGAGTGGTTGTCGCGATTTTTTTCAAGTCAATTTTAGGCAAGCAATTTTCAGACGCTAACCCCCCTCCAACCTCTCCGCACTAATTTGGCTGCCACAGTTGGGGCAGAGGTGGCGAAATATCGCAAAAGGCATTTCCAAAAGCACCTGTCACTGCGATGGCGAAGTTTGTTGTTCGCCGCCGGTTTGTTGCCCTTGTGTTTGGGTCGCTTGTGGGGAGAGTTCTTGTAAAGCCTCATTAAGGGCACTCAGCGCTTCTTGTGCTCGAGCGAGAGCTGCCCTCATCTTGTTGGCTCTGTCCTGCGCCATCTGCAATTGGGAGTTCAGCATTTCCACTTGACTGTTAGCGCTATCAAGGGGTATCCTCCATGCCGCGTAAGTAATTGCAACCGCTGCCAGAAACCCAACTATCAGCCCCAAGAAGAAACTGACAGCAGCACTGAAACCACCACGCCTTTGTTCTTCGGGAGTGGCTTCCACTGGAGTTTCGGGTGTTTGTTGCTCTTGAAATCCTCCCCTGCGTTCTTCCTCCATTGTCAACACCTCCTCACGGGATTTGCCATCGTTCATTCAATGGGCGCTGATAGGCTTCAACCTTCAACGCCATTACATCGGCGACATTGATAGTTTGCTTTAAAGTGGCTGATTCGTAAATAGCCATGCACACAGCCTGCGACTTGTAACCTTCCTCACCATCAATTTCAACCATTGAGTTGTTTTCCAAGCAAGCAACAATGAACTCATGAACCTCTTGAGCGATATCGTCCATTATGCCCAGCGGGAACAATCTTTCTTTGTCGCTGTCGCTAAGTGGAGCCATGAACTCCTCTTGCAATTGAGCGAATGTGACTGGGTTGTTTTTACCTCGCAAAAACAAACCTTCATCTAAGTCAATAGCACCTTCTGTCCCGTAGATGATTCGGGTTCCAATTTGCCTTGCTGGTGCGGTTATCGCTTCAACCCAAACTCCCAAAGTGCCGTTCTCAAATTTCAACAAGGCTTGAGTTGTATCCTCAATTGTGGCGGTGACGGGTTCTTGGTGTTCGTTGACTTTTCGGAAACGGGTTGGGTTGAAACTTGCGGTTTGAGCAGAAACTTCAAGGACTTCACCGACATGGTAACGCATCAAATCGGCGAAATGGACACCCCCATCTAAAGTCCAGCCGCCACCAGCAAACTCAATATGGTCACGCCAACCCCAATACCAAAGCCGCTCAAAAACATCAACCCAGTAAACTTGCTTTGGCTCACCAATTCGCCCTTGACGAATAGCCCAGTTGATTGCACGATGGTGAGGAGCGCGACGGTAATTCTCGGCAACGGACAGAACCAAATTTTTTCCCTTAGCAGCGTCAACAATTTTCCTGCCAGCCCGCATTGTTATCGCCAACGGCTTTTCAATGAGCACATGTTTCCCAGATTCAAGGCAAGCGATGGCAACAGTGTGATGCTCATGATGAGGGACGCTAATGTCAACTGCGTTCACTGAAGGTTCGCCGCTGATAAAGTTGTCAACATTCGTGTAAACTTTCGGTCTCAACCCTTGCCATTGCTCAATTTCGTCAGCCATTCGTTGCGCTGCGCTTTCGTTAACATCAACGCAAGCGACGATTCTGAAGGGGCGAAATCCTTTGTCCCACAACCGTTTAAACCCGCGATGGACGTGAGCGTCCATCATGCCACCACATCCAATCAGCGCTAACTCAAGTTCGCTCACGGCTTCTCGCCTCCTCCAAAAGGTTTTCAACACGGCAAAAGTTTAACTTGCTCCATGCAGGTTTTTAACACCGCTTCAACCCCTTTCCGCAAATGACCGCAAATCGCTCATGGTGATTGTGGGGCGTAGGTTTTACCCTGCTCTGATGGGTAATCTTTGTTGGGGCATGAAGGCACAATTCTTTGGCTTTGAAATCTACGCTTGCGCTATACTTGCCCATTTGGAGGCGCATGAAAATGTGGCAAGGGTTGACCGATCGGCTTCAGAACCTACTTTCTCGCTGGAGAGGGCGCGGTCGGATAAGCGAAGAGGAGGCAGAAAACTGGCTCAGGGAACTAAGAATCAGTTTGCTTGAAGCGGATGTGAACTTGCGAGTTGCTCGCCAATTTGTCAATCAAATTCGTGAAAGGGTAATGACGCCAGAGGTTATGGAACATCCTAACCCGTTTAGGCGAATGACCCAAATTGTCTACGAGGAATTGGTCAAACTTTTGGGCGAAAAGCCCGAACCGCTTCAAATCGCCTCGCAACCTCCGACCGTGTTTTTGATCTTGGGATTGCAAGGTTCAGGTAAGACAACGACTTGTGGTAAGATCGCAGCGATGTTCAAAAAGCAAGGCAAACGACCGCTTCTTGTCGCTGCCGACCTGAAACGACCTGCTGCAATTGAGCAATTGGAACAAGTTGGCGCTCAAGTTGGAGTTCCCGTTTTCACAATGAAAATTAATTCGCCCGAATCGTTAGCACAGGCAGCGTTAAATCATGCTAAAACCAATGCCCATGACTTCGTCCTCGTTGACTCTGCTGGACGACTTCACACCGATGACGAGTTGATGGATGAACTCCGTCGTTTGAAATTCGCACTTCGACCTCACGAGTCTCTGCTTGTTTTAGACGCCACCACAGGACAAGATGCCGTTCGCGTTGCGGAAACTTTTGAAAACGAAATTGGCATCACAGGCTTCATCTTGACAAAACTTGACAGCGATGCGAGGGGCGGTGCTGTTTTATCAGTGCGAGCAGTTACTGGTAAACCTGTCAAGTTGGTTGGTCTCGGTGAGCATCTGCCGGACTTGGATGTTTTTCACCCTGACAGGATGGCTGCAAGGATTTTGGGCTTGGGAGATGTAGCGAGTTTGATGGAGCGGGTTGAAAGTGTCGTTGATGAGGCAACTGCCCGAAAGATGGAAGAGCGAATCGCCAAAGGAACTTTCAACTTGGAAGATTTGCTCAATCAACTTCGGCAAATGAGGCAATCTGGCCCTTTAGAGCAACTTTTGTCTTTTTTGCCAGGTTTCAGCGGGCTCGGGGCACCGAGGTTGCAGATTGACGAGCGCAAGTTGAAACGGATGGAAGCCATAATTTTGTCTATGACTCCGGAGGAACGGAAAAACCCAGACATCATTGGTGGTTCGCGAAAACGACGGATAGCAAAAGGCAGTGGGACAACTGTCCAGGAAGTCAACCAACTACTGCGTCAATTTAAAGCGATGCGTGATACAATGAAACGGCTCGCAAAAGCGAGGTTGAGCGAAAAGGATTTGATGCGACTGTTCGGCGGTTTTTGAACCGACGAGAGGTGCCGCAATATGGGAATTTTGATCAAGCCAGTCACTTTAAGGGGCGACAAAGGTCAAATTCATTTGGACGGAATGTTTGATACAGGCTCAACTTACTCAGTCATCCGAAAAGACATAGCCGAACAGTTGGCGACAATCATTCCTTTGGACGAGCCAATCATCCTTAGAACGGCTGAACAAGAACGGATGTTGACAGTTACTCACCGTGTCGTTTTAACCATTTGGCTCAACGGCTACAGGCTTTCCGACGAATTCATGGTGATTGAACAATTGAGCCGTCCAATTCTCATCGGTGCTGCGACAATGCAAAAATGGAGAATTAGCTTGGATATGGCAAACGAGGAAATCATTTTTGACCCGACAGCGACAGAATTATGGTTGCTTTGAAAGGAGGTGAGAAGCAATTGGTGCGGATGAGGCTAATGCGCGTTGGCGCCCGAAACAACCCACGATATAGAATTGTCGTCGCCGACGCAAAAGCACCGAGGAACGGTAAGTTCATTGAAATCTTGGGACACTATAACCCAACCAGCGAGCCCGAAGAATTGAACATCAATCGGGAGCGCGCCCTTTATTGGTTGTCTGCAGGTGCTCAACCTACAGAGACAGTTGTTAGGCTTCTGAGCAAGACGGGAATTTGGCAGGAGTTCCATCGGCTCAAGAAAGAGGCGAAAACTGGAGCCTCTAATTAGCAAACTCGAGCCAGTGAACCCGTGATGAACAAAACTCATGCAAGGAGGGAGAAAAATGGAGCAGCGAACATCGTTGGGGCATCTCGTTGAAACTATCGTCCGTTCCTTAGTGGACAACCCTAATGAAGTTCAGGTCAAGCAGATTGAGGGTGAAAAGACGGTCATCGTTGAAGTCAGGGTTGCACCAAGCGACTTGGGGAAAGTTATCGGCAAGGAAGGGCGCATCGCAACAGCCATCCGCACCTTGGCGAGAGCGGCTGCAACAAAGCTGGGCAAAAAAGTCACAGTTGAAATCCTGTAACGGCGCTCTTGAGGAGTTGAAATCCTCGCACCAGAAATTTTTTCGCTTTGCGTGGGCGAAAAAAACACCTCGTAAAAGCGGGGGATTTTTGCCCCCGCCTTTCGGCTTAAAAGAGGGGACTAATCATGTCTGCCCGAAAGAAAGTCACCATTATCACCGACGAACTGTGCGAATGGACTCAACCCATCGGGGTTATAGTTGCCACTCATGGCTTGAAAGGCGCTGTCAAGGTTAAGCCAATCCATGGGGCTGCTGATCAACTTTTCGCTGTTGGTAACGAAATGTGCCTTACCCTCCCATCTGGAAGGAAGCAAAGACTTACTGTCCAAGCCTGCTATCTCAAAGGCTCAACTTGGATTGTCAAGTTCGCCGAGATTGAAGATATCAATGTGGCAGAAAAGTGTGTCGGTTTACAACTCGCCGTCCATAAAGATTGGAAGCCTGAACTCAAAGAGGATGAGTTCTTGCTCAGCGAACTTTTAGGCATGACCGTCGTAACCGAAAGTGGTGAATTCGTCGGGGAAGTGCTTGAAGTTATGGAAAGTCCAGCCCACGATTTGTTGGTCACAGAGAGAGGCTTGATTCCGATGCGGCATGAGTTCATCAAAAAGGTTGACAGAGAAAAGAGGCAAATCATTGTCAACTTACCAGAAGGTCTGCTCAGCGAGGAGGTGTCTGAAAAGCACCGACCGAGATGGCGAAAGTGACTTTCCACATCTTTACCTTGTTCCCAGAGTGGTTTGAGACGCCGCTAAGAGTGAGCATCATAGGACGGGCAATTGGGGAAGGGCACATTGCTGTTATTTGCCACAACATCCGCAATTACGCCACCGACAAACACCGAACCGTTGACGATTACCCCTATGGTGGAGGGGCTGGATTGGTTCTGAAACCTGAACCGATTTTCGCTGCAGTTGAAAACATATTGACAGAATTATCTTTACCCGAGACCCCGCCAATTATCTTGCTTTGCGCTCAAGGACGCCTGTTCAATCAAAAAGTTGCCCATGAATTGGCGCAGCATCCTGTTCTGTTCATGATTTGCGGTCACTATGAGGGCATTGACGAACGAGTTCGTGAGCATTTAGTCACCAATGAAATCAGCGTCGGCGATTACATCTTGACAGGTGGAGAACCAGCAGCAATGGTCATAATTGATGCCGTCGCCAGATTAGTGCCTGGGGTGATTGATGAAGAATCGCCGATTGAAGAATCGTTCGCTTCTGGCTTGCTTGAATATCCGCAATACACGCGCCCGCGAGTTTTTCGCGGCTGGGAAGTTCCTGAAGTTTTGGTCACTGGAAACCACGAGGCGATACGAAAGTGGAGGCGGCGAGAAGCTCTCAAACGAACTTTGCTCCGCCGCCCAGATTTGCTCATCAAAGCAAAGTTGACAAAAGAAGATTGGCAAATGCTTCTCGAGATTGAATCGGAACTTTCAAGGTCGGGGTGGTTGCTTTCTGAATGGCGAAAGTGGTCAGTGCTGCCTTGAATTTCATAGTGGTTGAACAATGTCGGCAGAGGAAAAATTGGACTTAATCTTAGGGCTGCTCTCCCGAGCAGCTGAAAAATCGGCGTGAAAGACAAGATTCACTGTAGAGGCGACTTTAGTTGCGACGAATATGCTACTTTTTTGGAGGACGAACTTCCAAGTGAGCTGAAATTTTCGGTCGTGCAGGAGCACGACCCTTTAATGAGACGAATTTTCTGCCTGTAGGAGCGACTTTAATTGCAACGAATATGCGACGAATAGCAGAGACATAAGTTCGGGGCTAAAGCCCCTCCTACAGTTAATGTCAACATCGGCTCATCAGGAGATGCGCCCTTCAAGAAACACCGAAAGGGAAACCTAAGGGGGACAGAATTTCATTGCATCGGCACAAGATCAAACTTGGCATCAACTTTCAGGTGAAAATAAGGGGTAACCGTTGGAGTTGTCGGTGAAGTGGCAGGTTGATTCCCCTGTTGTCCTTCGCTTTGTCCTTGTTGCTGACTTTGCTGTTGTTGATTCCCTTCTTGTTGACTTCCCCCTTGCTCAGGGTTTCGCTCGTTTGGTTGGTCTTGATCAGGTTCGGTTTGTTGAATCGTTTGAGGCAGAGGGAATTTAGCACCCACTTCCAACTTGATAGTTCCCGAGGCAGAAACCGTTTTCCCTTCGGCAACGCTGAACAAAACTTCGCTCTCAGCGCTGTAACGAGCCATGAAATTCGTTTGAGCGCGAAATGTCGGGTCAATAAGGGTGTCAATGGGGAGAAGGTAACGAAGCCTGAACTTTAGAGGTTGTAAGGGTGAGGGCAAAGAAGCTGGTTGTTCAACACATTGAACTGTTGCCAGAGTGATTGTCGGTCCCAACTGGTGAGGGCCTTGCCACGCATCACCAACCTTCAGACCTTCTTTCGGGAACGGGACAATTAAGGTCGCCAATGCAGTTGCCATCAAATCAAAATTCCCGACTAATTCGTCAAAGGAACGAGCACCTCCGCCCATCAAGTCAACAATTTCACCCGTAGGGGTCGTCAGGAAAGTTATTTTCGTCCAGCCAAGTTTTTCCGTTCTCTCGCCGACGGAAGAGAAAACCCGTAATGTCCCACCTTTGATGGTCAAGTCGCATCTCAAATGATTTCCGCTTTTCTGCCACTTCTGCTCAATTTCCACAGTCGCTGCGAAATGGGCAAATCCAACCACACCTGTCGTCTCCGCTTGAACCTCACCGTTAACAAGCAATCGGTAATTGAATGTCCGCCCCACAGCAGGCAGGTAAGAAGGTTTCAAAGGAACTGACAATGGTTGAGCGAAAACGACTATCCCAATGTAAAAGCAAGTTACTGCAACAAGCAAATGTCTCAAGGGTTGTCCCCCCTTGCCCTCACCTTATGCGAGAGCGGTTTACTGCTTCACCGAGACCAATTCAATCACGCTTTTAACTTGAGTTTGAGTCTGCAAAGTCATAGAGCCGCCGCCAACATTCTCTGGCATCACAATGACGACCGTCAACTTCGTTTCAGAGTTAACTTCATTCCGCGAAATCAAACCTTTTGTCAAGTCAAACCAGACCTTTGAAGTTGACTTTGTGCCACCCTTAGCCGTTATGTCAACGCCCATCTCTTTCAGCGGCAGCATTTTAGTAACGACCTCTCCTAACTCTGGAACTTCGGTCTGAATTTCTGCGACTGCTATTTCACTTTCGTCCCTCTTTTCCACCGAAACCAGTTTTCCTTGCCCCACGACTTTTGCCGAAGCGGATTGCCCGCTGGGTAGTGGGACAGGCACCGTGCCACTTAAATCCCAAGTTCCCCCGACTTTAATTGGTTTGGCTGGGAGGGTTGGTGCAAGCAAACTCCATGCACTTGCGCTCATCGTGAGGGCTTGGAACGGGTCTTGCATTGCTAACAACTGCTCTTGAGATTTCTCACCTTCCTCGCGGATAGGTTTGACCTCCACAACCTTGCCATCTGGGGTCATTTTCATCATGACCTTTGTTGTCGGGACTTTTTGTTCACTTGGTTGAGAACCCTCGGTCGGAGGCGTGATTCTCATCTTCCCACTCACGGTCACCAATAAAGTTGCAGCGCCATCGTCAGCAATTTCCTTGACAACTTGTTCTTGCGTCAATTCGCCCTTAAATTGTAAATCCGACGCCACCCCGATCTCGCTAACGAGGTTGACTTTGCCTTCAACCGTGACTTTGTAATTCAAGGTTTGCCCTTGTTGATAGCGAAATTTGAGCGACACCTCTTGAGATGTTTGGGCTAAGATTGTGCTACTTAACAAACCAAGTGCGACCAGAACTGTCAAACGAAAAAGCCTCATGTTCATCCCTCCATGTCCCGCTTAAATTGACGAGTATCCGCCGCTATTTTTGCATGCTGCAAGATTAGACGCAAGGGAAACATTTGAGATAAACTTGAGCGGGTGATGAGAATGCTGCTTGAACGGCTCAGGCAGATTTTAGAGAAAGTCCGAGAAGGTGAATTGAGCGTAGACGATGCTTTGCGTGAACTAAGGCACTTGCCTTTTCAGGAATTAGGCTTTGCGAAAATTGACCATCATCGCCTGCTCCGTCGCGGTTTCCCTGAAGCAGTCTTTTGCCCAAGTAAGACACCAGAGCAAGTAGCCAAAATTGTGGAAGCGATGACGCAGACAGGCGTAACGGTTTTGGCGACGAAGGCGAGCGAAACTCATTTTGAAGCAGTCCAAAAAACTGTCCCAGAAGCGAAATACCATGAACTGGCAAAACTCATTATCGTTGAAGGGAGAGAACCCAAAAAACTTACGCCGGAAAAGCAACCGAACATCGTCGTCATGTGCGCTGGGACAGCTGATTTGCCCATCGCTGAGGAAGCAGCGTTAACTGCCGAGTGTTCTGGCTGCAAAGTTACCCGCATTACCGATGTTGGTGTCGCTGGTATCCACCGCCTTTTAGAGCACCTGCCAGTTTTAGAGCAAGCGGATGTTTTAGTCGTCGTTGCTGGAATGGAAGGGGCTTTGCCGAGCGTCGTCTCAGGGTTGATGTGGCAACCCGTCATCGCTGTCCCAACAAGCGTCGGTTATGGGGCAAGTTTCCAGGGATTGTCAGCACTATTGACAATGTTGAACTCATGTTCGCCGGGCATTGCCGTCGTCAACATAGACAATGGTTTCGGCGCCGGTTACCTTGCAGCCTTAATCGGTCGCATGGCAAAAAGGTCTTTGAAGGTAACGACTTGACAGTTGCCTTTACCCCAAAGGCAACTGCACCCAATTGCCCTTCTGAGCGGAGCGGTAAATCGCTTCCATCAGTTCGTGCACTTTCAAGGCATCATCAAAATCGGGCTTTGCGGGTTTGTCATTCACGATAGCGTCAAGGAAACAAAATTGAGCGTGGACATGAGAGCGCATCCACCCTAAGGTGAACTTTGGTGAGGGGTAAGCAGCAGGTGATGGGTATTTTTGAACTGTTGACAGTTTTTTGTAGCCCCATTCCCTTGTTGGCTCGGTTCGGTCAAAGACCCAAAGCCAGTTTGGCTCCATCAAGTTGAACCCCATTGCCCCTTTATCGCCGTGAATTTCAAACCTGAGTTCGTCCTCAGTCCCCGTTGCCACTCTTGAGAACTCAACATAGCCCAATGCTCCGCTTTTGAAACGGATTAGTGCGGAAGCAGCGTCATCAACTTCAACGGGTGCTTTTTTGCTTGGGTCTTCGGGAAGGGGACGTTCCTTGACGAAAGTTTCTGTCAAACCGCAAACCTCCTCAGGTTCGTCAACCTCTTCAAGCAACCAAAGCATCAAGTCCAAAAGGTGCGGTCCCAAATCAACCAAAACCCCACCGCCAATGATTTCTTTGCGCAACCGCCACTCCAAAGGTCGGTTAGGGTCAACATAACCTGAGTGCAAATAGCAGCCGCGAAAGTGAAAGAGCCGACCGATGAAACCTTTTTGAGTAAGCTCTTTCGCCTTCATCGTCGCAGGGAAAAAGCGATACTCGGAAACGACTTGAACCTTGACACCTTTTTTAACTGCATTTCGAGCCAATGCCGCCAATTCTTTTGCTTCCTCGTAATTGTAGGCGAGGGGCTTCTCGCAATAGACATGTTTGCCAGCGTTCAGCGCCTCACGGACAATTTCTGCGTGCCACTTGTTCGGGACACAAATGTCAACGATTTGAACTTCTGGATGGTGGATAACTTCGCGGTAATCAGTTGTTCGGAAAAGGAATCCAGACTGCTCAAGACCTGCTTCCGCAGCCTTTTCGTTAACATCGCAGACTGCGACCAACTTAATGTTGCACGGCTCTCCGCTGTAAAGTATCGGGATAGTTCGCCATGCGTAAGTGTGAACCCGCCCCATCAAACCGTAACCTACAACACCGACGCCCAAAGTAGGTTTCGCCATCTTCTCACTCCCC
>FMJZ01004090.1_pt1 | contig 25332 bp, 22 predicted proteins | sample 1987881 | NCBI WGS metagenome assembly FMJZ01 (sample SAMEA4378227, study PRJEB15110) | soil metagenome | biome: soil; feature: Field; material: Soil | place: India | collected 2015-03-11 | depth 0 m
TCGGCGGAAAGCGCCGCCAACGCGCGCGGGTGCTTGCCCAACTTCTTGGGAATCACGCTCACCGCTTGCGCGATGATGGCCTCCTGCTGGTTCTTCTGGCCGTAGGCGGTCGTCTCCTGCGCCGTGAGCGGGCGGAACTCGCAGGGAATCGTCAGGCAGGCGGCCCGCTCGTCCCAGGCCAACTCATTCAGGCGCGGCAGAAAGAAGCGCTTTTCGCCCTTGACGTTGTTTTGCTCTATATCGGCGAATTTCAATTTGAAATGCACGGTCACGCCGTTCGGCGCCTTCCAGGTGTAATCGGTGAAATACTCGCCGCTCTTGACATAGTACTGGTCGTGGTTGGCCCAGTAGAGCGTGACCTCTTCGGCGTTGTACGGGATGGCGTAGCGTTCTTCTTTCGAGTAGCGCCGCTTGGAGATAAAGTCGCCGTCCTGATAGTAGCGGCTGAAAAAGGCGTACAGGTGATTGTAGATGGCGGCTTCGAGCGCCTCCTGACTCCGGGCCGACTTGGCCCGCTCCTGCGCGGCCAGGTACTCTTTGCCTGCAGGGGTGGCGCGGTAGGCCTCGGCCAGGTTGCCGTCTGCGTCCAGCGCCTCTTCGCCCAGCGCTTCCAGCACCTTCTTGCGGGCCGCCTCCAGATCTTTGGCGGCCTGCGTTTGTTCCGCCAGCGCGCCCTGCCGGAGTTCCTCAGCAATCGCTTGGGGCAGGTCTTCAGCGATGAAGCGTTCGATGACCTGCCGCTTGTGGTTCAGGATGCGGTAGATGCCGAAGTCCAGGTCGGCAACATCGAATTCAAAGAGTTCGCGGAGGAGTTGTTGGAACTTTTTAATCGGTGTTATGGCCATGTATATCCTCGTTCTTACTGTGTCGCAACGAGGGCAGCCCAACTTGCTTTTGTCTGAAACGCTTTGCAGTATAATTGTCGTGGTTTCCGTACGGAAACGAACTTTCGTGTTCAAGGAGATTGTACCATGATTGTCACCACCAAACAATTGTTCCAAGCGGCCTATGGAAAGTATGCCATTGGGGCCTATAATATCAACAACCTTGAGCAGACGATGGGGCTGTTCCGGGGGAACATGGAAAGTCAAGCGCCCTTCATTGTCCAGATTAGCAAGGGAGCGCGTTCCTATACTCACAAGAAGATGCTTGAGGCCCTCATTCGGGCAGCGGATGAGATCTTCCCCGACGCCATCTTTGCTGTTCATCTCGACCATGGCGACGAGCAAACCTGCTACGATTGTATTGAGAGTGGCTTCTACAGCAGCGTCATGATTGATGCCAGTCATGAGCTGTTCGAGAAGAACGTCGAAATTACTCGGCGGGTGGTAGAGGCAGCGCATGCCAGGGGGATTGTGGTCGAGGCGGAATTGGGTCAATTGGGAGGCGTAGAGGAGCACGTGAAAGTGGAGGAGAGCAACGCTAAGTTGACCGATCCCGATCAGGCCAAGGAATTCGTCGAGTTGACGGGTTGCGATTCACTGGCCTGCGCCATTGGCACAAGCCATGGTGCTTTCAAATTCACGGGTGCTCAAAAGTTGCGCTTCGACGTTCTGGAGGAGATTCAGAAGCGCCTGCCCGGTTTTCCTCTCGTGATGCATGGTTCCAGTTCGGTTCCTCAGGAAGAGGTGGAGCGGATTAATGCCGCCGGCGGCAACCTGAAAGGCGCTCGCGGCGTGGACGAGAACGAATTCAAACGCGCGGCCCAACTAGGCGTGACCAAGGTCAATATTGACACGGATGGCCGCCTGGTATGGACGCGCGTCCACCGCGAGTTTTTCCGCGACTACCCTGAAAAATTCGATCTACGCGACCCGGGGAAAATTTTCATGGCAGAGTATGCCAAATTTATTGCTCACAAGAACGAGAAGCTGGGTTCGGCTGGCAAACTGGAAGAGGTGCGTCAGTTAATCCTTTCGAGCAAGTAGTGCGCTTAGGGAGCAGGAGAAGAGCCTGCTCCCTGGTCTTTTCTCTTGTCTGTTTTGCTCTTGTCCTGAAAGTTCCTTCCCCTTACCCTCAGTGTGGCGACGTTTGCTCATTCCGTTTGACATTGCATGGATTTTCTTGATTCCTTAAATCCACAACAACGCCAGGCGGTGACCATTGGCGATGGAGCAGTGCTGGTGCTGGCCGGCCCGGGCTCTGGGAAGACGCGCGTCCTGATCCAGCGCATCGCGCACCTTATCGCTCAGCGCGGAGTGCATCCTTGGCAGATTCTGGCGGTCACCTTCACGAATAAAGCCGCGCGTGAAATGGAAGGGCGCGTGCGCGCCATGATAGGGGAACAGGCCACAGAAGGCATCTGGCTGGGCACCTTCCACGCTGTTTGTGCGCGCATCCTGCGTCGTGAAGCGGAGAACCTTCCGTTCGATTCCGGTTTTGTCATTTACGATGAAGACGATCAAGGGCGTCTTGTCAAAGAGGCTATTCGGGATCTCAATCTGGATGAGAAAAGTTACCGTCCGTCCTCCGTCCACGCGGCGATTTCTCGCGCGAAGAACGAACTCCTCTTGCCGGAGGACTATCCCGTTCAAACTTACCGCGATGAGGTGGTAAAGCGTGTCTATGCCCGTTATCAGGAACTCTTGAAACAAAACAATGCGGTGGATTTTGACGATTTGCTACTCTGGGCGGTCTATCTCTTCACCGAGTTCCCGGCGGCGCGCGAGAAGTACGCCCGGCGCTTCTGCCATGTGCTCGTGGACGAGTTCCAGGATACCAATTTTGCTCAGTATATGTTGCTCAAACATCTGTCCTCGGCGCATGGAAATGTCTTTTGCGTTGGAGACGAGGATCAGAGCATCTATCGCTGGCGGGGAGCAGATTATCGCAATATTCGGCGCCTGGAACAGGACTTTCCGGATGTGCAAATTGTCCTGTTGGAGCAAAACTACCGTTCGCGGCAAACGATTCTAGACGCGGCGATGGCGGTCATTGACCGAAACCCCCGGCGTCAGCGCAAACACCTTTTCACCGAACGTGGGAAAGGCGAAAAAATCTTCTACTATGAGGCCTTTGATGATTATGGGGAAGCCGCGTTTGTGGTGGACACCATCGCTAGCCTGATTGTCGGCCATCGGGTTGAGCCAGGAGAGTGCGCGGTCATGTACCGTACGAACGCGCAGTCGCGTTTGCTAGAGGAGGCTTTCCTGCGCGCTCGCATCCCGTACCGTCTTGTGGGAGCGCAACGCTTCTACGGACGGCGCGAGGTAAAGGATATGATTTCGTACCTTCGCCTGGTGCACAATCCCGCCGATGCACTCGCGTTGGATCGCGTTGTCAACGTCCCGCCGCGCGGGCTTGGAGAGAAGACCCTGCTCTCCTTGCATCTGGCCGCGCGCGCGGCCGGCCTTTCCCCTGGCGCCGTTTTGATGGATCTGGCGCGTGGTGATGCTTCTCCTTTTTGGGCGCAGATCTCGGGCCGCTCGGCTTTGCTGCTGGCAGATTTCGGCGCGCTGTTGAGCAACTGGCGCGCCATCGCCGCCCGTGCAACGGTCACCGAACTGTTTGACCGTATTTTGCAAGATGTGGGATACCGCGAGTATATCCATGATGGAACCGAGGAGGGCGCCGAACGATGGGAAAACGTCCAGGAGTTGCGCCGTCTGACGCTCGAATTTGAGAACCGTTCCCTGGCTGAATTTCTGGAGAGCGTGACGTTGGTCTCGGATCAGGACACGCTTGTGACCGGCAAGAACGCGCCGACGCTTTTGACCTTGCACGCCGCGAAGGGGTTGGAATTCGATGTGGTCTTTATCATCGGACTGGATGATGGCTTGTTGCCGCACAGCCGCTCGTTTGACGACGTGGAGGCGATGGAGGAGGAGCGTCGTCTGTTCTATGTGGGGATTACTCGCGCCAAAGATCGCCTCTATCTGACGCGCGCGTTGCGACGCGGCTCGCGCGGCTATGCCGAGGAGACGATCCCCTCGCGTTTTCTGGAAGACATTCCGTCTGAGCTGCTGGCTGGCAAGGGGCGTGCCGGCCGACGGTTGGCGCGTGAGATGCGTGTAGCCGTGCGCGGCGAATCTACCGTTGCGTTGCAGACGCAGGCAGCGCGTTTCCACGTTGGCATGCGCGTTCGACACCCTCTGTGGGGGAATGGAATTGTCTTGGACTCGCGTTGGCAGGATGGGGATGAGATGGTGGACGTGGTCTTTGAGTCGGTTGGTTTCAAGCGTCTAGCCGCTTCGCTGGCGAATCTTCAGGTCGTTTGAAGCGGCGTCTCCCAATACAGCGTTCGACTCAAATTATCGCCGCAGGCTAGCAAGCATACGCTTGCGCCGCGCTGTTGCAAGGCGTTGGCCAGCGCGCGACTGCCGCTTGGGCCGCCAAAACTTTCGGCCTCCAACAGAAGAATGAACGGATACAGATGATGGCTCTGGATGTATTCTATGGCCGCGATCAGCCCGGTTTGCACTGTTGGCGTGATAAGGATGACTTGGCTGCCGCGCGGCAGCAACCGTCCCTGTTGCGCGATCAAACTTGCGAATGGCAATTCGCCGTTGGCTTGTAGGAGGGCCAGCGTTTCGAGAATCCGGTTCAGTTGGCGTTCGCCGCGTTCCGGCGGTAGGATCAGCGGCCTAGCTGTGGAGCAAGCCAGACCAAGTGGCCGATGTTGGCGAAGGATGCTGCGTGCCAGCGAGGCCGCCGCGCTGATGGCGTACTCGAATGTTTGCTCGGCGAGCGTCGCTGCTTCGCGCGCTGGTAGCCAGCGTTGTTCATCCCAGGCGAGAGGCTGAGGCGGCCGTCCGACTTGCACTGCGCGTTGTGCATCGAGGAAAATCCAGGTGGCCGCCTCGCTTTCCTGCTCGAACTCTTTGGCTATAAAACGATTGTGGTGGGCTGTAGCAGGCCAGTGTACGCGTTTCAACGGATCGCCGGGCGCGTATTCGCGCAAACCGGCGGCGTGCGGCGTTATATCGGACGTCTTGAGGTGGGCAGAACGCCCGCCCGGCAGAGGACCGGCCGGCAGGGTCCCGTATGGCAATTCGAAGAGCATGGGTAAGACCAGTAATGTGCTGTCGGCGAGGATAAGACGATGGCTCGGGAAAAGGCCGAAGAGGTCGCCACTGATTAACAAGGTTGGTCCAAGAGGGTAAATCCCCCGCTGCAGGAGCAGATGACGGACAGTATAGAAACGGCGGCTGCGGGGACTCAAGTTCGTCAACAGGCGCGAGCCGCCTGCGAGAGGGAGAGGGGATTGATTGCGCACTTCCAACCACAGGCACGGCCAGTGACTGAGATTGGTAACCTCGAAACGTTCTTCTACCACTTCCCCCACCGCGGCGCGCAGGAGGCGAGTGGTTCGCCGGAGATGAATCCCGCGTATGGCCTGTCGTGCCCAGAGTGCGCTTCCTAGCAGGAGAAGGGCTGCCGGATAGGCCAGGCGCAGGAAAACCTCCGCGCCGCTTATTGCCCAGCCGAAAACGCCCACCGCAAGCAGAGCAATCAGCGCGGCGCGTCCGGCGTGGGCGGATTTCATTTGCGGCGCAACTCCTCATACTCGCCGCCGGGCACGGGCAAGGTTTCCAAAATCTCGTTCAGGATGCGGTCTGCGCTCAGGTCGCGTAGCCGCGCGGCCGGGGCGACGATGATGCGATGCGCCAGCACGGACGCGGCCAAGGCTTTGATGTCGTCGGGCAACACATAGTCGCGGCCGTGCAACGCTGCGCGCGCCTGCGCCGCGCGCGAAAGCCCAAGCGATCCACGCGGGCTAGCCCCTAGGTACACATCATTGTTTTCGCGCGTGCGGTTCATCAGTTCCACAATGTATTTTTTGAGCGAGGGCGCCACAAACACTCGTTTGATGCCCTCCATTGCTTCTAGCAATTCTCCTACCTGCGCCACGGCCTCGAGTTCCTCGATAGGATGGTGTAATTGCTGTCGTTCGAGTATCTCCACCTCGTCTGTCTGAGCCGGATAGCCTAGGCGAATCCGCATCAGGAAGCGATCCAATTGTGCTTCGGGAAGGGGAAACGTGCCTTCGTATTCGATTGGATTTTGCGTAGCAAGCACCATGAATGGCTTGGGTAAGGGGCGCGTGATGCCGTCTACTGTGACCTGACGCTCCTCCATGGCTTCGAGCAGGGCGGCCTGCGTCTTCGGCGTAGCGCGGTTGATCTCATCTACCAAAACGATTTGCGCGAAGATCGGTCCGGGACGGAATTCGAAAGTCTTTTTGGCTTGATTGTAGATGGATACGCCGGTCACGTCGCTTGGAAGCATATCCGGCGTGAACTGGATTCGCTGAAACGAGCATCCAAGCGACTTCGCCAGGCTGCGCGCCAGCATGGTTTTCCCAACGCCGGGCACGTCCTCGATCAACAGATGGCCCTGACACAGTAAACCGATGATTGTCAACTTGACTGTCTGCGATTTACCGACGATGACTTTCTCCAGATTTTCCGCTAAGCGTTTGCCAAAGGATTGAATGTCTATCATGAGAGTTCTCCAAAAGGGAAGAATGGGGGAGTGAAAAGGCTTGCCCCGCCTAGACTAAGGGCTACTGCACTGCGCCGCGCGCGGCAATTGGCCAGATGACCTCGACCTTATTGCCTCGAATACCTACGACTTCGTTAAATAAATTGGATACAGCGCAACAGTGGTTTGGAATCACGTGGACGCGTTCGCCGATTTCGGGTTTGCGGTCGCACGAGGAAAAGTCCACGTGGCCATGTTCCTCGGAAAGCGCGTAGATTTTCGCTTGTGGGTACTCGCAGATATAGCCATAGCCCTCCAGGCCGAACAAGTCGGAGGAAAGGCACTTGCTGCCGGCGTCTAGAATCCCGCGCGTGGGGGTGGGGCGGCTGACGACGGTAGTCAACACATACAAGGCGCAGGTATCGAGCGTTACTGCCCCGGAGCGTAAGGTAAGACGGTCGCCGTAAACGTACATCCCGGCGCGATGCTCGGTCAGCTCGGTGTGCGTATGCGCTTGCCACATACAGGCGGTGCCGCCGCCGCTCACACGTTCGATGGGGATGCCGTCTTGCTGCAGTAAGGTGCGCACGGCGCGCACGTAATCATCCAACGAATCGGGTGTCGGGTATGTCATCAGTCCGCCAAAGTGGAGCGCTGGCGCATGAGCGATGGAACGCGCCAGCGCGGCAGCCTCGGATGGGGATTGCACGCCGCAGCGTTGGCCACCGGTATCGCATTCCACCAGCACAGTTAGCGTCAAGCCGGCCTTTCGCGCGGCCTGCGAGAGTCCATGCACAACGACCTCCGAATCGGCGGTCACGCTCAGGGTTACACGTCGCGCCAGTTGCATAAGGCGTTCCAGTTTTTGCTCGCCGAGGATGTTGTAGGGCAGGAGGATGTCGTTCAGACCGGCATTGGCCATGATTTCTGCCTCGCTGATTTTCTGGCATGTGATTCCCACGGCGCCGCGCTGCCGTTGCATTTGTGCAATGGCCGGAATTTTATGGGTTTTGATGTGTGGGCGGTTGGCAATGCCGTGTGTATCCAGATAGTTTTGCAAGCGAGCAATGTTGGCTTCCAGCCGTTCCAGGTTGACCAGCGCGGTGGGCGTGTCTAGGTCGTTTATGTCCATAGGTGGTTCCTTGGCGCTTGCCGCGCAGCGTCTGGGTTAGGGAATCTCCACTGTTTCGTGTAGCGATGGGTAGTGAATTGGCAAAAGGGAGGCCTGCGAGAGACGCGCGCGCAAGGCGGAGGCGGCCGGTGGTTCGCCGTGGACGAGAAAGATGCCGCGGGCGCAATCCTGGACTGCCAGGGCATATTCCATCAACATCGTTTGCCCGGCATGAGCCGAAAGGCCGCCGATCGTTGCTACGTCTGCCCGGCGATAGTAGGTCTCGCCGAAGATTCGTACTGTAGCCGCGCGTTCGGCCAGGCGGCGGCCCAGGGTATCAGGCGCCTGCCAGGATACAATCACAATCGTATTCCGCTCGTCCTCGATGTTATTTTTCAGGTGGTAGAGAATACGTCCCGTTTCGGCCATGCCGGAAGCGGAGATGATAACCATTGGTTCTTGCCGCTCGTTCAGTGCTTTCGATTCCTCTGCCGATTCGATATAGGTCAGGCCATCGAAAGCGAGGGCCGGATGCGCGCCAAGTTGGATGAAGCGGCGCGAGTCCTCGTCATAGCATTCGGGGTGGCGTGCGAAGACGCGTGTGGCGCTGATTGCCAGGGGACTATCTACGAAAACGGGCACGGGTGGGATGCTGCCGGCGGCGCGCATCATGCGCAGGCTATAGAGAAGTTCCTGCGTCCGGCCGACGGCGAAAGCGGGAATGATGACTTTCCCGCCACGTTGAATGGTTCGTAAGACGACCTCCTGGAATTCGCGGTGGGCCTCAACGGGATCGCGGTGAGGCTTGTCGCCATACGTGCACTCCATAATGAGATAGTCGGCATCGAATGGCAAAATTGGATCGCGCACGATGGGCAGCCCTCGCCGTCCGATGTCGCCGGAGAACCAAAGGCGCACGCGGCGACCGTTTTGCCGTATCTCCAGCCGAATGGCAGCAGAACCCAGGATATGCCCGGCCTCAAGGAATGCGGCGGTCACGCCCTCTGCGACCTCAAAGGGTTGGTTGTAATCGATTGGGTGGAACAGGGGTTGCACTTGAAGCGCGTCTTCGGCGGTGTAGAGCGGTTCGACCGGTGGTTCGCCGCGGCGTGCTCGCCGGTGGTTTACCGACTCGACGTTTGCCTCCTGCACGTGGCCGGCGTCGCGCAGCATGATGTCGGCCAAATCTACTGTAGCTGCGGTGGCATAGATTGGGCCGTGATATCCATGCTTGACCAGATTGGGCAAATTGCCGCAGTGATCAATGTGCGCGTGGGAGAGCAGCACGGCATCAATCGAGCCTGGGTCGAAAGGGAACTCACGATTCCGGCGATAGGTCTCCTCCCGCTTTCCTTGAAATAGGCCGCAATCGAGCAGAATGCGCGCGCTGTTCGTCTCCAGCAGATGTTGCGAGCCGGTAACGGTTTGGGCGGCTCCGTGAAAGGTGAGTCGTATAGGACGTGTCATGGCTCTCCCTTCCGTCTAAAGGAGTAGCAAGTCACAAAAGGCGAAGAATCTCCCGGCCAAAGTGCTGCAGCCTCCAGGGGGAATCTTGCATGATTGCGGCTAACTCATCGTAGGACTGAGGCGCGCGTTCGGCGATAGCGCACAGGTACTCGCGTGGCAGAACGAGGTCCGATGCGAGGCCAAGGCGCTTCCCGACGCTCTGCCGCCAACGGCGGAGCCGTTCCAGGCGATCGAGGTAGGCCTGGCTTGGACGCACAGGTAATGAACGCGAGACCGGCGGATTTTCCTTGCCGCGACGGATGGCGTTCAAGATACCATCGCCGAAGCAACGAACTTGGCGTCTCGTCAAGCCGGCCTGTTCCAGCACGTGGTGTGTTTGCGGGGCCAGGCGCGCAAGCGCGAGGAGGGTCTTCTCGCTCAGGACCTTGAACACGGGGCGATTTAACCGACGCGCTTCGCGTTCGCGCCAAAGACAGAGTTCTTTGAGGATCGCCAGGGTGCGCTCGTCTAGATTCTGAGCGCCGTTCAGGCGTTGCCAGAGCGGTGGCGACGAGGCGCAAGAATCTCGCAGGCGTGCCAGGCGAGCGAATTCCTCCTGCGCCAGCGCGTCACGGCCACACGCTTTCAATTCGGCGTAGAGAGCCTCGCGCAGGGGAATCAGGTAGTGCGTGTCGAGACAGGCGTAGTTTAGCCATTCCCACGGTAGAGGACGGCGTGCCCAATTGACTTTCTGGTAATGTTTGTTGACCTGGAGGCCGAAGCGTGTGGCGAGTATGGTGTCCAATCCGACTTGCCGGTAGCCCAGCAAACGCGCCGCTTGCATGGTGTCGAAAATCGAGCGCGCCTCGATGCCAAAATCGCGTTTAAGCCCTAGCAGGTCGTATTCTGCTGCATGAAAAACCTTTTCGATAGCAGGATTAGCGAAGATCGGGGCCAGCGCGTTCAAATCTGACAAGGCTAGCGGGTCTAGGATGTAATCGTTTTCGGGGGTGGAAAACTGAATAAGGCAAACCTGTTCGCGGTAGGCATGTAGGCTGTTGGCTTCGGTATCCACTGCGAAGCGCGGTTGGCGTTGCAGGTCTTCGATCAATCTGGAGAAGGCTTCCGGTGAAGCGACCCAAATCGGCGGCGGTAATGTAGCGTTACTCATGGTTTTCATTATAACGCAACGTGATGTGCGCGCAAAAGTGGCAGGTCAGTTCTTGGAGGCGCCCCGCAACGTTTCGTGCATTGTTGCAACACGTGTTCCGGTAGAATACGCCTGTAAGTGTTCGGTCATCGCCTGTTACTCCCACGGCGATCTGGAAGACCCGGACTCGCTCTCTTTTCTTTGGGAGAGAGCGCAAGGAAACTGTGCAAGAGGGGGGATTGTAGCCGTCTCAGGGGATCGGCGGTCTTAATGCGGGCGAATCTTTTCCATGACTAGCGCGTCTTCTCCGTCCTCGTAGTATTTCGGCCAACGTTCCAGCGAGCAATACCCTGCTTTTTCGTAGAGGTGGATGGCTGCCAAGTTGGACACGCGCACACATAACCGCAGGCGTTGTTGTTGAAGGCGCGCTTCGCAGGCTTCCAGCAGGGCTATGCCGATCCCTCGCCGACGGTAAGCTGGCAGGACGCCCAGTGTGGCAATCCAGGCAATGTTCTCTTGTGGGCGCGGGTCGCCGGCGATAAAGCCAACCATGAAGCCGTCCATAACGGCCTTGAGGCGCACGATATCCGGCCAGGTCAACACGGCAACCAAGTCGAACAAAGGCCACCGATCTTCGGCAAAACAGGCGCGTTCCAACTGATGCAGTGCGGCTAGATCGCGCCACGTGGCCGCTACAATCTCCATCATAAATGATACGGTTCGTGAAAACGAGTCCTCTCGCTCAGCAAGGAGCGAGAGGACTCCTAGGTGTTGAAGAGAATCTACTTGCTGCCCTTTACAAAGTTTTCGAGCATGCTGGTAAATTCCATAGGAAAGATGAATTTGGTCGAGGCGCCCTGTCCGAGTGACTTTAAGGTATCGAAGTACTGCAAGGTCATGGTCTTCTGGTCCACGGTCTTGGCAACGGCGAAGATCTTCTCTAGGGCGATGGAGAACCCTTCCGCGCGCAGGATTTGCGCCTCGCGTTGTCCTTCGGCTTCTAGGATTGCGGCCCGCTTGGCGCCTTCCGCGCGTAGGATGGCGGCCTGTTTTTCGCCCTCGGCTACGTTGATGGCGGCCTCGCGTGTACCGTTCGATTCGGTCACGACAGCGCGGCGGACGCGCTCGGCAGACATCTGGCGATTCATTGCCTCTTGCACCTCGCGCGGCGGGATAATCTCGCGAATCTCGACGTTCGTCACCTTGACCCCCCAGCGCTCGGTTACCTCATCCAATTTTATGCGCAGGGTATTGTTGATATGCTCGCGTTGCGAGAGGACATCGTCCAGCATGATGCCACCGATGACGGCGCGAAGAGTAGTGGTTGCCATACCCTGTGCTGCCATCTCGAAGTTGCCTACCTGCAAGACCGATTGCACGGGATCGAGCACTTTATAGTACCAGATGAAGTCAATCGAGATGGGGGCGTTATCTTTCGTGATGGACGTCTGGTGGGGAATCTCGCGCACCTGCTCGCGCAAGTCTACCCGCACGGCCTTGTCAATGACGGGAATGAGCAACACTAGGCCGGGCCCACGGGAACCAATGCACCGTCCCAGGCGGAAGACTACCAACCGCTGATATTCGTTGACGACGCGGATGGCGCTCATCAAACCAATGATGAGGACGGCGATGACAAAGACGGCCAGACAGAATATCAAAGTAAGATCCATTTTGCCTCCTTATAATGGGGAATGGTCATCCGGATTTGACTTTTTCCACGAGGAGAATAAATCCCTCGCGTCCTATCACACGCACGGTGGCGCCAGCCGGGATGGCTTTCTCGCTGTGCGCCGTCCAGAGTTCGCCGGTCACCTGTACCAAACCGGTCTCGTGAATGTCTGTTTTGGCCTCGCCGAGTTGACCGATTAACGCTTGCAAATTGTGGCTGGGAGGGGCCTGATGGGCTTGCAGGGTTTTGGTGGCTGTTATCCAAACAAAACTGCCGGCCAGCGCAGAGACCACAATGGCTAGAATAGGATTGACGGCAGGCAACCAGCCTCCTTCGGCGTTGAAGAGGTACAAGGAACTGATCAGGACGCCGGCGATGCTGATGCCGAGCCAGAGTTTGCGCTTGGGTCGGCGAGCAGCATATACGAAAGGCGCCATGCTGGCTATGGATGCAACCAGCGCCCAGGGATTCAGACCGACATGGTAGATGATGTAAGCGGTCAGGGCAAGAAAGAGAAAAGCACTGACCTCCAACGCTCCGGTGCCTGGCGTCAGGATAACCAGCAAGGTTAACACAGCACCTACCACCAGCAACACATACGCGGTGTTTGGATTGAGCAAGGCTTCCATGGCGCGCTCCTTTGATGGATGAGTATATTATACAGCCTTTATGTATGCTGTGCAGTAAGCGTGGAAGAGGTGCTGGATCCGTAACATGCAAATACGGTCTTGTAATGGGCGTTCGCTGTGTTTTATGGTATCCTTGAGGCAAACTGGAGGCGGCATGAATCGTACGCAGGAATTTGCAACCAAGGTCATCGAGAACGTCGAGCGCGTGATTGTGGGCAAACGTGACGTGATTGAATTGCTCGTGGTAGCGTTGCTTTGCGAGGGGCATGTGTTGCTTGAAGATGTGCCGGGCGTGGGCAAAACCATGCTGGCGCGCGCCATGGCCATCAGTATTGGCGGACAGTTCAAACGTCTGCAATGCACGCCCGATTTATTGCCAAACGATGTGACGGGCGTTTCGGTCTATAACCAAAAGAGCGGCGAGTTCGAGTTCCGTCCGGGCCCGGTCTTTGTCAACGTTCTGCTGGCAGATGAAATTAACCGCGCTACGCCGCGCACCCAGTCGGCGCTGCTGGAGGCAATGCAGGAGCAACAGGTGACCGTGGACGGCGTAACGCGCCCGTTGCCGCGCCCTTTCCTTGTCATGGCTACCCAGAATCCAATTGAATACGAGGGCACTTTCCCTTTGCCAGAAGCGCAACTCGACCGCTTCCTGATGCGTCTGGCTGTTGGCTATCCCTTCGCGGAAGACGAGAAATTTTTATTGAAGCATTTGGGGCGCGAGCATCCGATTACGAAGATCGGCGCGGTAGTGGACGGGATGGAAATCCTCGATTTGCAGAAGGAATGCTGGGATGTACATGTGGACGCGACGTTGCGCGACTATATTGTTCGCCTGGTAGCAGCAACTCGTTCCCATCCTGATTTGGCGCTGGGGGCCAGTCCGCGCGCGAGTTTAGCTCTCTTCAAGACGGCGCAGGCGTTTGCCGCCTTGCGTGGTCGCGACCACGTCTTGCCGGATGACGTGAAGTGTTTGGTCCCGCCGATTTTGACACACCGATTGATCGTTAAGCCTGAAGCAGAACTACGCGGCCGCACTGCAAGCGCCATTGTCCGCGATTTGCTGACCGAGGTACCACTTGATTTAGGCGAATTCCGCTAGGCTGTGACAGGGCAATACTGGATTCTTTTGCTGGTTCTGGTAGTTGTCGCCGCGACGGTGCGCGGCAGTTTTGCCTTTACAGTGCTATACCTGTTGATGGGGGCTTACCTTCTTGGTCGCCTCTGGCTTGCGTATAGCCAAAAGAAAGTCTCCGCGCGCCGCGTCTTACAACCTTATGCCTTTTGGGGAGAGGACATTCCTGTCCGACTGGAATTTGAGAACGCGGGTTTTGTGCCGGTTCCTTGGTTGCAGGCTCAGGAGAGTATGCCGGTCAACCTGGCAACGGCGCGTGAAATGAAGCGCGTTCTGGCCCTTGGACCGCGTGGACGCCATACGCTGACCTATGCGCTGCGGGCGCGTAAACGGGGGTGCTATCGCGTCGGGCCGTTATTCACGCTCATGGGCGACCTTCTTGGCCTAGCTGGAGCGGAAGCAAAAGAGATCGACGCGGATAGTCTTATCGTCTATCCTCGCATTGTCCCAATGCCGTATCTCGCGTTACCATCTCGTTCGCCGCAAGGGACCTTGCGCCACATGCAACCCATTTTCGAGGATCCGACACGTGTGCGGGGTAAACGCGATTACCTCCCCGGCGATTCGCTGCGCCGGGTGGATTGGAAAGCTACGGCCATTGCCGGACGTTTGCAGGTCAAACAGTTCGAGCCGTCCATCGCGCTGGACGTGGTGATTTTCTTGAATCTGAATAATGCGGAATATGCGGCTCAGTATCGGATTGACACTACGGAACTGGCGATTGTCGCGGCGGCTTCGGTGGCGAATCGTGTCTCTGGTCAGCGGCAGGCTATTGGTCTGGCGACGAACGGTGTAGACTCTGTGGAGACTGGGCGAACGATACCATTTATCCCGCCGCGCAAAGGCCGCGCGCACTTGATTCGCATCCTGGAGGCGCTGGCGCGCGTGCAGGCTGCGGAAGGCCGCCCGTTGGCGACAATGCTGAATGAGGTCGGCCCACGGTTACCCTGGGGCGTAACCCTGGTGGTTATTGCTGGTCGAGCAGATGAGGCCTTGTTCGATGAGCTGTTTCAAGCGCGTCGGCGCGGGCAGAACGTCGTGTTGATGCTGGTTGGTCGGGTTATCCGTGTACAGGAAACGCGGCGACGCGCGGAACATTTCGGCATCCCGTTCTATGCGATTCAGGAAGAGGACGATCTGACGTCTTGCCGGTAAATCCATGTGTGGTGAACAATGGCAGAACGGAGCAGAGCCTTTCAGTTCAATGAACGTGTGATGACGATGGCGGCGCATGCGCTGGCGGCGCTGATGCTGTTGTGCTTTGCCTGGTTGCTCGTCACCTTTGGCGATTGGCTTTTCTTTGGCTGGAAGAGAGACGGTCTCTTGATTGCCTGTTTGCTTGTCAGCATAGAGGCGGCGGTTTCCTATCGTTTAGTCAAGCATTGGGATGCCACCACGACCCAAAAAGTCGTTTACCGTGTGGGGGAGGTTATTTTGCTGGGTTTGTGCCTGAAGATAGTGACGGAAGCGCGCTACGGTTTCGATTCCTTTCTAGATAATCTATTGAGCTGGCCATTCGGTTTCGGGAGATATTTCTTCACCGGCGAGTTCGTTTTCAATTTGATTCTCTTTTTCTTCGTCTGGCTGACTGCAACCTTCTTTGCCATGCGCTTGCATGAGTTGGAGCATGTAGAGGAGACGTTCTACTGGCGCGAGCCCAGCAATGCTTACCAACCGGTGTACCGCAAAGTTCTGAATCTTTACCTGACCGTTGGTCTGTTTATGGTGCTGCTGACCGGCATCATGCGCCAGGATTACTTTGTTTTGGCTGCCCCTCCGCCGCGCTTGCAGGCCGATGTGACGATTTTGGTGACGTATTTCCTGAGCGGTCTAGTACTGCTTAGCTTGTCCTATTTTGCCCATTTGCGCGGGAAATGGGGTTATGAGGGCGTTTCGATTACTCGCGACCTGGCCGTGCGTTGGTTGTTCTACGGTGGCGTTTTCCTCGTTTGCCTCACCGGCGTGGCGCTGGCCCTTCCGACGAATTACTCCCTCCTTCTTCTGGATGTGCTGCGTTCCCTCATTCTCTGGCTTTTTGCCTTTATCCAGTTCCTGCTGGCGATTCTCGCGCTGGCTTTCCTGTATTTGTTGTCTTTTCTGAGTCGCTTGCTGGGCAGCGAGGAAGAGATTTTGCCGGAGACGACAACTCCACCTCGATTCCAGGATTTTGCTCCTGCCACACAGGCGGAGAATAGCTTCCCGTTTTGGGCCACTCTTAAGGCGATTCTCTTCTGGCTAGTCTTGTCGGCAGTCGTCATAACAGCGTTGCGTCAGTATTTGCAGGCTAACCGCGAGTTCGCTGAAACGCTCCAACGGTTTGCTCCGTGGAAATGGCTTCAGGCGTTCTGGCAGTGGTTGCGGGGAGGGTATCGCCAAATTGGCCGGAGTATGGTTGTGGTGGTTCGCGGTACAATCACCCGTTTGCTTGCCCTGACTGCGCCGCGTCTTCCGCAGACGGAATGGCAACACCTAAGTCTGCGCCGGTTGACGCCACGCCAGCGAGTCATTTTCTACTATCTTGCTTTGTTGCGACGCGCCGATGAGATAGGCATCCATCGTCAGGACTGGCAAACCCCGCTGGAATTTTCCCGGCAACTCTCTCGGGAATTCCCTGAAAACGAGGGGCAGGTGCATGCGTTGACGGAAGCATTTGACGAAGCGCGTTATACGGCGCACCCGGTTACCGAGCAAGATGCCGGGCGGACGCGTTCGCTATGGGAACAGATGCGCTCTATTTTGCGCCGGCGCAAACGAGGCAGATAGACCATTCCCTCTTGACGGTTGGTGGGAGTATAATGGGAAACAGGTTGAGGTAACCATGGATGCGCCGGTGCTTGTCTTAAACGCCAACTACGAGCCGATTAACGTTTGCGACACCCGGCGTGCGTTGGGCCTGATTCTGGCCGGCAAGGCGGATATGGTAGCTAATGGTCGTGGCTACATTCGCACGGTCAATCGGGTGTTTCCCCGCCCCTCTGTTATTCGTCTGGAGTACATGATTCGTCGTCCCCGGCTGCGGGTCAAATTGACGCGCCGGGAAGTGTTTCGCCGCGACGATTTTACTTGCCAGTACTGTGGGCGACGCACGATGGATTTGACCGTGGATCACGTCTTGCCCAGGCATTTGGGTGGCCAGCACACTTGGACGAACGTGGTCACGGCTTGTCAGGCCTGCAACCATCGCAAGGGGGGAAGGAGGTTGAACGAGGTGCACATGACGCTGTTGCGCCCCCCTCGCGAACCGCCTGCCAGCGCCGCCTACATTTTTGAACGTCACTTGCGCGAAAACCGGGAGTGGGAGCCGTATCTCAACGGTTGGTAGGCCATCTGATTCGCTCTAAAAATCCAGTGCGGCAAAATCTTTCGCCAGAACCACCGGGCCGGCGAAGCGAGCTTGTGCTTGGCGGAGCAGGGTGTTTGCGGCAACGGCATCCCCTGGTGCGTAGTGTATCAGATAAAGGCTGGCTGCGCCGGCGCGTTGGGCGATTTCGGCTGCCTGTTCCGCGGAGGTATGGCCGGGCGCCGCGCCGGCCGCTTCATGAATCAACACGTCAACCCCACGTGCAAGACGGACGACCGCCTCGCATGGTTCGGTATCACAGGAATATGCCAACGCCTTGCCGCTGGAAGGGAAATCGGCGCGCAACCCAATTGCCGGAATCAGATGTCGAACCGGCGAAGCCAAAATGCGTAACGATGGACACTCCAGGAGCAGCGTCATCTCTTCGTACGGCAATTTGTGGAAGACGACGGGATAAAAACCGGGCCAATCGCTCCAGCCGTAGAGATTCATGAGAGTTCCCAGGCGATCGAGCGTGTAGGAAAGTCCATAGACGTGCAAGCTTTGCTTTCGTCCCAACAACCACATATCCATTAGTAGAAGCGGCGCCCCGGAGACGTGGTCGGGGTGAAAATGGGTCAGGATGAGATCGGTCACGCTCTCCAATGCTATGCCCGCCTGCGGCAAGCGCAATACAGGGTTGCTGGCGCAATCCACCAGAACCGTGCGTTCGTTGCTGAGGATAACCATGTGTGTGTTGTCGTGCTCAGGGGTTGGAATGGCGTTCGATGAGCCGAGAAAAATTAACTTGGCCATAGGTTCTCATGGCAACGAGGTCAGCGCAGGAAAAGCGTAAGTAGCCACGGCGTGATGGCGCTTTCGATGATGGCCGCGAGGAGCAAGAGAGGAAGGGCCAGCCCTGTCGTTACTTTCGCCCAATCTGCCCAGGCTTCGATGAGAATTTCGCCCAGGGCGCGTTCCGGCTGCGGGGTAATCAACAAAGCGCCGGCATAGAGCACGCTTGCTCCTATGAGCATCAGGGCGGGTATCTCGAAGATACCGTGAGGCAGGATACCCGTAAGCGTAACTAACCACGGAGAGTACCCTATTCTCTCCATGATTCCCACTACGCTGCCGATGATAGTCATGTTTAATAAGTAAAATATAGCGCCCAATACCCCAAAGGAGAGCATTCCCAGGATGGAGATGAACAACGCAGCGCGCAGGTTGTGCCAGAAAATAAATTGCGCGCTTAACCCCCGTGTTGTGGGCCAGTCGGCTGCCGCTTCGAGAGCCTGGATTATGGTCTCCAAATCCTCGATTGATAGGAAAGGTCGGCTCTGTATCCAGGAATAGGCGGCGTGGATTCCCAACAAACCGATCAACGTTATCAGAATCAACGGAAGGCGCACTCTTCGCAGCGATTTTGCCACTTCCTGGCGATACCATTCGCGCAGGGTTTGCGCTTGGCCGCGAAAGCTTGTCAGGAATGTTTTCCATACCCAGCGCAGATTCAATACATCTACCTCGCGTCCGAGCAGATATTCGCGCTTGAAGCGCGTTAGCCCGAGGCGGATGATGACGGCGGTCATGATGGCGACGGCCAACACAGTTAGCTGAATGCCCGTGTGATTGCCCCAGAATAACATGATACTTTCTCCCTGGAGCAAGAGGCCGACCGGAATGACGATGAAGGAGACCAGCAAATTCGCGCCGCGGACGGAGGTGGACTGTGTGGAGATAACAAGCGCTCCGCTCACCATAAGGACGGCTTGCACCAGGCTGAGGATCACCGCCAAAGTCAAAGTCTGCGCATCGGGCATTTTGATGTTCAGTTGATCGAGCAGGAATAGATACAGGGCAAGGTCGCAGACGATGGCGATGCCAGGTAAGCACAACCCTGCCAGAAGTTTGCCAAAATAAAGTTGCCAATCATAGAGAGGACTGCTGAGCAAGGGTTCGATGGTGCCGCGTTCCTTCTCGCCGACGAACGACTCAAGCGCGATCACCAGCGAAACCGTTACTGGGAAGAAGCCGACAACCAGGGTAAAGAAGGGTACCACACGTTCCGCGACGCGGTCGGCGTTGTATTGCATGATGTAGTCGGTGGCGATCCCTGTCCCTACTAGCATGAGGAAAGGGAAAAACAACGTGAGCGCGACTAGGGGAAAGAGAATGCGCCAATCGCGCAGTTGATCGCGCAGTTCACGCCATGCTACTAACCAAACGAGCGACCACCCTGTCATGAGAACGCCTCCCCTTGCCCCGCGTTCAGGGCCTCCATTGCCCGCAGGTAGACTTGCTCTAACGTGCGAGGGGCTTCCTGCATCGAGACCACCGGCACCTGCCGGGCGAGGAGTTGACGGAGCAGCTCCGGATTGCTCCGATTGGGGTTTTCCACGCGGAAGCGCAATAGCGTGTCGTTTTGTTCCAGTACGGTTACGCCGGGCGGCCACTCCATGCCATCCATGGACCAGGGCACAGCCAAGCGCACTTCATACTCCGGCGTTCCGAGGAGCCGTTGTTTGAGTTCGGGCAGCGTTCCTTGGAGAAGGATGCGACCGCGAGAGATGATGGCAATTCGGTCGGCCAGCAATTCGGCTTCGCTCAGGTTGTGTGTGCAGATAATGATGGCGCGCTGATTGGAACGCAGGCGGCTGATTTCTTCCCGCACCAGGCGAGCGCTTTCAGGATCCATGGCGGAAGTCGGCTCGTCCAACAATAGCACGGGCGGATCGTGCAGGAGCGCGCGTGCCAAAGCCAGCTTTTGACGCATGCCTTTGGAGTATTCTCCACAGCGTTGTCGCGCCACCTGCTGCAGACCGAAATATTCTAACAGGTAGCGGCTACGCTTTTCGCGTTCCTGCGCCGACAAACGATAGAGCCGACCGTAGAAGTCCAAGTATTCCACCGCCGACATCCGCACATATAGGCCGTGCTGTTCGGTCAGAACGCCTACGGAAGCGCGCACATGATCTGCTTGCGCGACAACGTCATAGCCGTTGATACATGCTCGACCGCGACTCGGTACCAGGATAGAGGTCAACATGCGAACCGTTGTGGTCTTCCCCGCACCATTTGGCCCTAGCAAGGCCAAGATCTGCCCGGGGGCGACGGTCAGGTTCACCCCGTTTACAGCCCAAAAGTCGCCAAAACACTTGCTGAGATCTTCGGCCTCAATCATCAAGCAAATTATAACCTGTAAACAACCTTCTTTTCTGCTCTGCGACCCGACCAGTTTGGCAAAAAGCTTTGGCAGTGGATTTCTCTCTCTAGCCTGGAAAGATGCTTTGCTGCCGGCTTGGACTGCGGAATGTTATCGTTATCGTTTCGACATTCTTCCCACCATCGCCAGGAAAAAGTCCCACATGGAACAGGCTGCAACCGGCCAGATACAGACTGAAAAACGACCTTTCGATTCGATGCCCTTGCGGAACAAGCTCAGGTTGGGAATTGCTGGGTGTGTGCGATCATGGAATGGTTGGCGTATCAGACTTTGCAGTAAAATTCGGGAAAACTTTCGGCGAGGAGGACTCCTTATGGATCTGGATGATGTCCATGCTTTTCGGCGTGTAGATGCACAGAACTATCTGCGGGAAATCGAAAATTTACCTACCCAGGTGGAGGAAGCCTGGAAGCTCGGTCAGGCGGCTGAGCTAGAGGACGAGGCGCCGATCTCCCGCGTGGCGATTTGCGGGATGGGGGGGTCTGGCATTGGCGCGGCGTTGCTGGCATCCTATGTCGCTCCTGTTTGTCGCGTGCCTGTGTTTGTCCATCGGGATTACGGCTTGCCGGCTTGGGCGCGCGGCGCGGAGACTCTGGTGATCGCATCCTCCCATTCGGGCGACACAGAAGAGACATTGGACGCCTTCGAAGCCGGGCGACGCAACGGTTGCCGTTTACTGGCCTTGTGCACAGGGGGGGAATTAGAACGGATGGCGCGTGCCTGCGGCGCGCCGGTCTGGAAATTCGAGCACCAGGGTCAGCCACGCGCGGCTGTGGGGTTCTCCTTTGCTTTGTTGTTGGCAGTGTTTGCGCGCCTGGGGCTATTGGAGGAGCCGCTCGAGAGCACAGCCGCGAAATTGCAGGGCGCAATCCGCGCCATGCAACGGCAGGAGGAGACGCTGCGCGCCGAGAGTCCGCTGGCGTGCAACCCGGCGAAGCAATTGGCGGCTCAGCTGGTGGAGAAATGGGTCAATGTGTATGCTGCTGGTTATCTTGCGCCGGTTGCGCGGCGATGGAAGGGACAAATTAACGAATTGGTCAAGGCTGGGGCAAGCTTCGAGGTCTTGCCCGAAGCCAACCATAACACGCTTGCCGGCATTGAACGGCCTGATGTGTTACGCCAAACGTTTACGGTGTTTCTGCGTTCGCCCTCGGAGCACTCGCGCAACTATGTGCGCATCGAGCTGACGCGCCGGGTATTGTCGAACGCCGGCCTGACGACCGCCCTGTATGAGGCGCAGGGAGAGACTCCCCTGGCGCATATCTGGACGGCATTGCAGTTTGGAGATTACGCGGCTTACTATCTGGCCATGGCGTATGGAGTGGATCCCACGCCGATTCTGGCGCTTGTGGAGTTCAAGGCCTCGATGAAAGCTGCCATGTCGTAAGTCTTATTTCTCCTCCGCGCGGATTTCCGCCAGCTCAAGTGCAAAACAGAAGGAGGAGAGACGGTTCAGGTATGGTAGGAGCAGAGGGTTATTTATCTCGTTCGCGTGCTGGAGCGCGGCGACGCGCCGCTCGGCGCGTCGGACGGCGACGCGCGCCAGGTCGAGCGCGGCGCCGGCAGGGGTATCTCCCGGCGTAATGAATTCGTCTGGCATGGGCATACCCTTTGTTAGGTTGTCCATCTGCGCTTCGATCCACTGCAATCGTTCCTCTGTCAGGGCGCGGAAGCGTTCTCCTGTCTCTGGCGAGGCAGCCAATTCGCTCATCAAGTAGTATAGATCTCGTTGTACTTCTCGAATGAGCGCGGCGGTCTGAGGGCGATGTGTCAGAGCGCGCGCCAGCCCCAGCGCGGCGTTGGCCTCGTCCACCGCACCTAAGGCCTCGATGCGTGGATGATTCTTGGGTAGGCGTCCACCGCCAAGCCAGCCGGTGGCGCCATCATCGCCGCGACGAGTGTAGAAGGGAGACATCGCGCCCTCGCGCGACTACAGGGGACTTCTTTGCCTGACGCGCTTTCCACCATTCGACCAACATCGGGACGACGGAGATGACGATGATGGCGAGGATGACCAATTCGAAGTTTTTCTGGACGAAGGGAATGTTGCCAAAGAAATAACCGGCCAGGGTGAACACGGCGATCCATGTGATTCCGCCAATGACGTTCCAGGCGATGAAATACCCATACGACATTTTCCCCACACCGGCGACAAAGGGAGCGAACGTGCGCACAATAGGCACGAAGCGCGCCAGGAAGATGGTCTTGCCGCCGTGCTTCTCGAAGAATGCGTGGGTGCGTTCCAGATACTCTTTCTTTATCCATTTGACTTCGCTGCTGTAGGCACGCTCGCCGATAGCATGGCCGATCCAGTAGTTGACGGTATCTCCTGCCACTGCTGCCACGCTCAGCAGTGCGAACAGCAACCAAGGGTTCAGCGCACCGCGTGCGGCGAACGTAGCAGCAGTAAAAATCAACGAGTCGCCCGGCAGGAACGGCGTCACCACGAAACCGGTTTCCATGAAGATAATGCAAAAGAGCAGGCCATAGGTCCAACTGCCGTATTGCGATATGGTATTTTCAAGGTAGACGTCAACGTGTAAGATGAAGTCAAAGAATTTGAGAATCGTTTCCATGGAGTTGTCCTTTTTGTAGCGAGATTTCAGTAGGGAGAATCATCTTCCCGACGACAGGGCAAGTGTTCTTCACCTGTGTTTGCCTACGCAGACGGGCATTGCAAAGCGGTAGAGTGATCACGCCAGCCACAGTGAGCGCGCAAAGGAAGCCGAAAGCAAGTAGAATCAACAGGCCATATATCGTGACCTGTAAAGCGGCAAATGGATCGTTGTTTTCCAGTTGGGGAGCGCGTATCATGATATGCAAGGCGCAATACAGCATGATGACAATGGTTCCATTCCATAGCCCGTGCAGGCCGCTGCTGAGCAGGTACATGCCGAGCCATTGGCGGCGGCGCTGGCGTAGAAAGGCGCTCGCGATCGCGCCGCCCAGCAATGCGCTGACCGTGACGTGCATGACAGAACTGGCCGCGCGTCCTGCCATGCCGATTCCCCAAAGAGGAGACATGGCACCTGCCGCTAACATGCTTTCCAGAAGCGAGAAGCCAGCCCCGCACAGCGCCCCCAGCGCGAATCCCTCGCCGATGGAAAGGAGACGCGGCCCTAAATAGAGTATGAGGGAGACTTTGGCGGCTTCCTCGATGAGAGGAACCACGAGGGCGGCAAAGAAAAGCAGGGCGAAGAATATCCATGGGTTGGAGAGGTAAGGTATTAGGAGATTGATTGCTTCTTGTGTCGTGAAGGCAGCCTTCAGTTGTTGCCTGAGGTCGCCCGTCAACTCACGCCAGAAGGGCTGTTCCCCCCACAACAATTCACCTAGTCCTAGTCCGATGCCTAGCGTTAAGTACTCGCCGACCATTGCCAGCCCGGTGCTGCCGGCGATTCCAAAGCCCAGCATGCTCCAGAAGCGACGCCTTGATGTAGAGAGTAGACCTCCTGCGCCGGCCAAGACCAGAATCGCGAGTGGTGGAAGGATGCCGAACGGGAGCAAAGGTACCGTTCCTACCCAGCCGTATTCTGGGATGAGCATGACGAGGCTGCCTAAACAGAGCGTGACAACCCAGAGAACGCTAAGGGCGAAGAGATAGTCCAGACGGAGTGGGGGGAGCGTCAACGGGCGACTTGCACCACCGCGTAGGGCGCGCAGGTTGAGGACAAACATGGGAACCATCAATAAGGCGCAAGTTACCATCGTCGTTGCCTCGAGAGCGGCGCCTAGCATGGCTGCGACCTCTACTGCGCGCGGCAGAATGCCGGTGGTAATGAGGTAGAGACTACGGCCAAGGAAAACCAAGATGCTGACCAGGCTGAAAACGCTGGCCAGAAGCGCGCCCTGTTGCTCGGAAATAGAGAATGATCGCATTTGTTCTCTTAACGCTCTTCAATGGTTACGCGGTGTAAGATATCGCCAGGCGGAAGCCAGATGCCGGGTTGAGGATCGCGCGGCGTCAATTGTATGGCAGTTTCCAGGCCGGAGATGACCTCGCCGAAAACGGTATATTGTCCGTTTAGGTGGGGAGCGGGGGCGAGGGTAATGAAGAATTGGCTGCCGTTCATATCTGCACCGGAGTTCGCCATGCCTACCACGCCGGCGCGGTCGAAGCGTAGCGAGGAGTCGATTTCATTTGGGATGAAATACCCAGGCCCGCCCATGCCGGTTCCCGATGGATCGCCTGTCTGCGCGACGAAGCCGGGAATCACACGGTGAAAGGTAATGTTATCGAACCAGCCCTGACGGGCCAAAAACACGAAATTGTTCACGGTAAAGGGTGTTCTTTCCGCGAACAGTTGAATGACAATGTTACCTTTTTCTGTATGCAGTGTGGCGAGGTATTGTTTGGCCGGGTCAATGAGCATAGGAGGGCAGGAGGTGAATTGACGCTTGCTGAGCAATAGCAAGTGTAACATGGTATCCAGGCTATAGTAACTGACAACGCCGGCCTGAAGACGCCCATTGACGATGACCAGCGGCGGCACCGGAATCTGTTTTGCCAGTTCTGCGGCGCGTCCTACTGCCTCGATAATGCTCGTGCTTTCCATATCGCTTCCAAATTGGGCGAGATTCAGACCAACATTTTCCGCTTCCTGTGCCAGCCAGGTGGAAAAGGCAGTTGGAGCCAAGGGCATCCATTCGGCTTGTTTTTCGTATAGAGCGTCGTGCATTTCCCAGAATTTCCCTTGCCGGGCGGCAGCATTGGCAGCACGCGCGGCCAACACCGACTTATCGTTCTTGTCTGCCAATGGTAGATGACGGTAAACCAGTTGTACTTCGTCTGGGTGGTCGGCGCGTAGAGTCTTGAGCAAATCGGCTAGATCGGCGCAAGAACGACACTGAAAATCGCTGTACACTATGATCGTGAGCACAGCGTCGCTTGGGCCCTGGCTGAAATCCTCCGGCCCGACAGGAGGGAATAGCGAGTCTTGTGGTTGAGGCGTGGGGTCCGGCGGCACGACGCGGCAAAACATTTTCAGCGGCGTAGCCGTGACCGGCTTGGGTGGTGCGAGGGAGGGCTGCGTCTGGGCGACGCAGGCGGTCAGCAGGGCAACGGTCAGTGGGAGAGAAGGTATCCAATGGCGCATGGCAAAACTTTGTGGGGTGAATAGAGCGAATGGGGGTGGGTAACGTGCGCATAAAAAGAGGCCAGTCGCGAGAGGGCATTCTGTAAATCTTCGAAGGAATCCATCGTTGCGATGGTTTTGAGAAAGTCGGCTAGCGAATGCGAGCGTGCGCGCAGGGCGCGCAC
>FMJZ01001866.1_pt1 | contig 25302 bp, 19 predicted proteins | sample 1987881 | NCBI WGS metagenome assembly FMJZ01 (sample SAMEA4378227, study PRJEB15110) | soil metagenome | biome: soil; feature: Field; material: Soil | place: India | collected 2015-03-11 | depth 0 m
CCCTTTTTCCAATTGCCATCTCCAAATAACAACGCCTTGGAAGGCAATTCAACCAGCAGGGGCAGGGAAACTTTTTATCTTTTTCCGCCATAAAGCCCCTGCACCAACCGTAGGTCGCAAGTGTAATCCTTATTGGCTGAGTGTTTTTCTTCAGCAACACCTTTTTGTTTCGTCATAGCACCAACAAGTTAGTCGCTGGATGAGTTTGTGTTGGTCAGGAACCAATGCACCTATTTCCGCTTTACCGTCCCTATACGTGTCGCACACTAAAGGCGGGGCAACAAGAATCACCCACATTAGCACTTTGAAGGATATAGTTTGGCCAGATTTGGAGAGCCAAACCTGCACTTCGGTCTCTTGTGCTATTCCCATCCTTTTGAGGCGCTTGTAGCGTTGATGCTCCATCCATCTCATTTGGTCAAGTTGACCGTCGCCATCTATGTCTGCCCTTGTCCAGGAAATGCAGTGTCCCTTCAACCCTAACCATTTCAGCCTCCCACTTTTCCAGAGCGAAGTATTGCTTCGCCCAGCACTCCCACCAGCCATCAACCTGAGTTACATGTCGTCACAGAAGGTTTTATCAAGGTTAAGCCGTATTGCTGACGAAGCCTTCCATCAGGTTCGCGTTTAATCCAAAGGAGATGTCGCCCGTCAACCAACATCGTTGAGATGTCCATTACCGTCCAAGTCGGTAAGGGGGTTCTGGTAAGTTTGAACACTTTCTTAGCAACATACTTTTGCTAACCGTTTCGGCTCCGTGTGATGACGATGCCTTGCTTGTTGCTTACGAAGACAAGCACTTCAGGACGCTTGTATTGCCAAACTTCTTGAAACCAGAAAAGTTTTGCTTTTGCTGGGACAGGTAAAGGTTCTCGCTTTTGTGCTTTTTCGCTCCACTGCATCCACCACCATCGCCCCGTTTTATCCTTGTTTTATCCTTCACTAACAACTCATCGTTGCCATCAGCGTCAAGGTCAACGATACCTCTTATCATCCCAATTTCCTGCCAAGTGGCGGAGTGCAGGTGAAGTGGTCTGGTAGGAACGATGTTGTGCCAAGACGCAATGAAGGCGTATATCACCACTAGCATGAGATAGCCAATTAAACCCATAACAAGCCAACGCTTTCGGATCACACGCTGTTCCTCCTTTTGAGAAAAATCCGGTAACTTCGGTAGCGTCGGGGCTTGTCCCCGACGGTCGTTAAACTGCCGTCGTCCACAAGGGACGACGCTACCAACAGATTTCTGTTTTTCGCAACCGCATTTTTTCTGTGCATCTGCGACAAATACTAATGGGATCGCTGATTTACATAACTGTTTCATTTCGAGGAAAGTGAAATGAGAAAGAATACGAACAAGGAAATCAAAACTCCTAAAATCCATTGCTTCCTCATTGCACATTACTCGTCATTTGACCGTTGATGGTGTGATACAAACTAACGATCTGCGCCACGGTCCCATCTCGTCACAAATTCACGCCTTGTTTTGGATAAGCGGCAGCCAATCCCTCAAAAACTTGCTTCACTTCCTCCAGCGAACTTTGGTCAATTTTGTGCTCAAACTCAGTGAGGGTTTGCCCCTTGGGGGCTGAGGCAAGGCCTCGGCTTCGGCAAGGGGGCATGAAGACGACGGCATCGCATTGGGTTAAAACCCGCTGAACGCCCCTTTGGTCACCCAACCATGCAGAAAGCGATAGCTCAATTCCGATGAGTTGGCGAACTTGCTGGACTATTGCCGGCAGCGAAACTTTATCACGGCAAATGACACCGAGGCGAGTTTTCGGCGGAAGGTTTGCAATCGCCTCAAGTGACTTACGAGAAGGGACAGAAAGCACGGGCACAATTTTCTGCTTTTTGCCTCTCAACTTGGTAACTTCGCGAAGGTGAAAGTAAGTTGTCACGATAAGCGCGAAAGACCGCAACTTTTGCTTTTCCCGTTTTGCATCGTCCAGCAAAACAGGTTCCACTTTCGTGCCTAAAATTTTCTCCAACTGGGCACAACAGGTTTCCATTTGCTCTAAGTTGCACTCAACGAATGCAACTTGTGGAGCGGTTTGATTTCGTTGAAGGCTTTGCAGTCGCTCGTCAGTTATCCCCTTCAATTCGTCTGGCGAAATTAAGCCGGTTCGCACAAGTTCCAAAAGCGTGGATGCTGCCTTCTCCAACCTCTCTTGAGTTGAACGCTTCAATTGGTCGTTTGAAAAGGAAGCCCCATAAGCCCCGCTCCCTTGCCTCAAAACCAACAAACCTTCACGCTCAAGTTGACGATAAGCAGCAAAAACAGTGTTGGGATGAACTCCAAGTTCGTGAGCCAAGACCCGACCTGGTGGCAGTTGGTCTCCGGGTTTCAATTGCCCCGTCGCAATTGCGTAACGAATTTGCTCAATAAGTTGCTCGGTCAAACTAATACCTTTCATTCGATTTAGAACCCACTTCACAGAACATAGCCTCTTTGTGACAGTGACATTGTAACAATTTTTTGAGACAGCGTCAGTAGACGGAACAAAAGTGGTAGGTGCAAGAAACTTTCTACGCGGAGGGAAAAAGGGGAGGCAGTTGTTAAAATTGGCAAGTCAAAATTACCTTTAGCACTTCAATGCGAAAATGGAGTCTCTTCCTAATTTATCGTCCATCCTGCATCTCTTGTCACAGGAAAAGTTGCGTCCGGCGGCGCACATTAAACTCGTCTCAAACCACTTGACTAACTTCCGTTACTTCCTTTTTGCTTTTGCCCCAAGCCTTTGGTTTGTAAATGCAGTATGGATCACTTCGCATGTAGTCACCGGTGACGGCGTAGGCTCTTGACCTGCTCCCGCCGCAAATTTGATTGAACTCGCAAGCCCCGCACTTGCCTTTAAGTTGTGAATAATCACGAATGCGGACGAAGAGGGGAGAATGTCGGTAAATTTCTGCCAGCGGTTTCTCACGAACACTTCCGCCTGCGAGTGGTAAAAATCCGCTGGGCTGGACAACACCGACATGGGATATGAAAACTACGCCTCTACCGTCGTTCACGCCCATCGGCGCTCTGACAATTTTCGGTCGGTCTTTTGATGGGACGACATCTGTCGGTCGCAGTGATTTTTGAAGCACCTCTTTCAGCAACTCTTCAACAGGCATACCCAACTCTTGCGCCCTTCGCTGTAACATGACACGGCGATAGTGGTAACCCTCACGTGGTGTGATGTCGTAAGGTGCGGATTTGCTCATGTCATACATCCAGTTGAAAACTCGTTCAAAGTCGTAAGGTGAAATGTTGAGTTTGCGGATTTCAGGGCGAGCAGCACGACCGACGGCGATGAGGAAGAACAAAGCCCAAAGTTTGATCCCCATCTTTGCCATCATATCAGCAACGCATGGCAAATCGTCAAGGCTATGCTTTGTGACCGTCGTATGAATTTGCGTTTCAATTCCGAACTCGTGACACCAATCAATGATGCGCAGGGTATGGTCGAAAGAGCCGTTAACGCCGCGAAAATTATCGTGGATTTCGGGGGTGCTTCCGTCAAGGCTAATTGCCAGTCGCACCAATCCAGCTTCAGCGAGTCGATTTATTGCTTCCCGAGTAACCAAAGGTGTTGCTGATGGTGTCATAGCGACACGGACACCCTTTTGCGTTGCATAAGCAATGATATCAAAAATGTCGGTTCGCTTCATTGGGTCGCCGCCTGTGAGGATGAAAATCGGGTAGGGTTGACCGAACTCGCAAATCATTTCAACCAACTTGAAAGCCTCTTGAGTTGTCAACTCGTAAGGGTTTCTGTCGGGTATCGCATCCGCGCGACAATGCAAACATACCAAATCGCAAGCGCGGGTCGTTTCCCAAATCACGGTAAACGGTCTCTGGTTGAAGTCCATTAGCGTCACCTCCATTTCACAGGAGACTTGGTCGCTCAAAATCGTCAATCAATTCCAAAATTGACTGCAGAGAAAGTTTGCAATAATCGGAGTCAAATTGCAAGGGTTGTTCTCGGTTCACTTGACATCTGGGGATGGCAAAATTTGCGACGGTATGAAACGAAGAAAACGGAGGTGGTCTTTGATGGCGGTTAAGCCTTTTGAGGTCGGTATCATGCTGGGAGTGCACCAAGACCCAAGAGTGAGCGTTGAAAAGTGCAAGAAGGTTGGCGTCAATAACGCACAAATGGGTGTCCCGCCCGACGAGTGGTTGACTTTGGAAGGTGCAATGGAAGTCAAGAGAATGTTTGACAAGGCTGCCGTGACTATCACGACGGTTTTTTGCGGATTTGAAGGGGAACGGTACGACGACATTGAAACAGTGCGCAGAACGGTAGGTTATGTCCCTGAAGAAACTCGCGAGGAGCGAGTTCGTAAAACATTGCAAATTGCCGAGTGGGCTTACGCGATGGGTGTCAAGCGGATTGCTGCCCACTTTGGCTTCATTCCCGAAGACCCTACAGACATTCGCTACCCAGTTTGCGTTGAAACGATGAGGCGAATTTGCGATTACTTGATACCCAAAGGCATGACTTTCGGCTTGGAGACAGGGCAGGAAACTGCTGACACCTTGCTTCGTTTCATTCGTGATGTCGGTCTCAAAAACCTCAACATCAACTTTGACCCAGCGAACATGATTCTTTACGGCACTGGTGACCCCATTGAGGCACTCAAGAAAGTTGGCAAGTATGTCGTGAGCGTTCACTGCAAGGATGGCAAGTGGCCAACCGAGCCGGGTAAACTCGGAACGGAAGTTCCGCTCGGTGAAGGCGAAGTTGGGATTGACAAGTTTTTAGCGACATTGAAGCGAATTGGCTTCAAGGGTCAGTTGACAATTGAACGGGAAGTCCCAGACCCACCTCAAACCGATGACATGATTAAGGCAAAAGCGCTGCTTGAGTCTTTAGTCAAGAAGAAGGGGACGGGAACAAGAAGCAAACGATAGCAGTTTTTCGCTCAGCACTGTGTTGAATAACCTAATGGTTAGTCTGACGATGGGAGATCGAACCTCTTGGCGAGCCCACAATAAGGTTCAGCAGGAGCCTCATCTTCTCAACTTAGCAGAGGCGCAGAACATAGGTTTTTTCCATGCCGATTTTGGGGAAAGTTTCTTTCGGAGGGCGCTTTTCTGAAGCGCCGAATTTTTCTTTTCAGCTGCTCTCGGGTGACGCATCTCTTGACGCGCCGCTTTGTTTTTTTCGCGCCGATTTTTCCCTTCTTTTTCAGCGGCTCAAGAGAGCTGCTCTACGATACGCCGTTTTGTTTCATACCATTGTTAGGCGGTTTCGGAAGGCACATCTCCTGATGCCCCGTTTTGTTTCTTCAAGCCAATTTTTCAGCAATCTCGGAGCAACCGTCTTAACGAGTAGTCTCTCGGCTGCTCAGGAGAGCAGCCCTCCGAAAGATACCGAAAAGAGTCGGTGTAAAAACATTTTGCGTTCTCGTCCCACGACCCAGTCATACTTGGTAGCTTTATGGCTCGCCCTTGACGTTCTCAAACTCTTGACAAACTTACCCTCGCAACCTTTCAATTCTTTGGCGCACTTCGTCGGTGAGTTGCTGATAAAGTTGTCGGCGTTCGGTTAGAGCACTGTCAAGTTCAAACTGTTTCGCCGCTGTGAACATCTCTACCTTTACAGGTTCAGCGAAAGTGACTTTGATTTTGCTTCTGCGAGGCAAAAGACGCCCTTTAGGCATTGCTTCGTATGTCCCCTCAATCAACGCCGGAACAACAGGGACTCCCGTTTCAATGGCGAGTAGCCCCAAACCTGGCTTAAACGGCTGCAATTTCCCTGTCACCGAACGAGTCCCTTCAGGGAAAATGAGGAGAGGGTAACCAACCTGCAATATTGCCGCTGCAATCCTTAAACCTTCCAAGGGGTTGATAGTTCTGTCAAACGGCACGACCCTCAAGAATGTGTGGAAGAACCAACCTTTGAGGCGGGTATTGAAGAAGTAATCACGAGCACCCAAAACGAACAACTGCTCGGCTCGTTCAGCCATCGCAACCATGACCGCTCCCGTGTCCATATGGGAGGTGTGGTTGGCTGCGATGATGAAAGGTCCCGAAGGCGGTAAGTTTTCTAATCCACGAACCTCAAATTCAAACCAGCGTTCGTAGATTTTGGTAAGCAAGTTGCTCGTCGTCTTTCGTGCCCATCGTTGAAACCTCGTCTCACTTATCCATCGCTTTGCTTCTTTAAAGGCTTCAGGCTGCAACAAGCGAGTAACGAGTAGAGCAGCGCCATTTTGTGGCATTGCAATTTCAGGCACAGTGCCGCCCAACCGTTCCGCTAACAGCTCCGCTAACTCACCAACTGTTTGCGCCTCGGCAATAGCACTTTCAGGCAGCGACACGCGAAAGCGAGTTTCCAACAACGCCGTCAATTCAACTCGCAACAGCGAATCAATCCCAAGTTCATCCAGCCGTGTCGTTTCGGTGATGTTTTCTTTCGGTTGTTTTGTCAAGTGAGCGATGACTGCTGAAAGTTGTTCGGTGAAAGAGCGAATGGGGCTCGGAATCGGATGCTTAAGGTCAACGACTTCATCAGTAATAGTTCGCCTCTCGTCTCGCTTTCTTTGCCCCGAAATCATCGCCCTAATTGCTGCACGGTCAGGTGCCAATGCGATGGTTTTGGGCAATTCTTCGGTGAAGATGTGGATTTGGGCGATGCGCTGATAGGATGGCAGGAATTGAGAACGACGCTGAACTTCTTGCCGAACCCGATTCTCAAACTCCCGCAACCGTTCAGGTGAACTCGTCCATTGATGCTCTGGCACAACGACCAGATATGGTCGCTCCCCCATCGTCTCCTCATCCCAAACACCGACGACACACAACTCTTTGACTCCTGAGATGGCTGCGAATTTGCGCTCCAACTCTTCGGGGTAGACATTTTTCCCAGCAGCAGTGACAATGACATCCTTCACTCTCCCTGTGATGTAAAGGTAGCCATCTTGGTCAAAACGACCCAAGTCGCCTGTGTGCAACCAACCCTTTCTCAAGATTCGTTCTGTTGCTTCAAGGTTTCGGAAGTATCCAACGAACACATTAGGACCACGCACCAGGATTTCGCCGACGCCACGCTCATCGGGATTTGCGATGACGACTTCAACATTAGGCAATGGCTTTCCAACCGAACCCCGTTTTGGGCGATGCATCGGGTTGACAGTTACGACAGGAGACGCTTCGGTCAAACCATAGCCTTCGCAAAGGAGAAAGCCCATCGCTGTGAAATCGTCAAAGATATGCGGTGGCAACGCTGCCCCACCGCTGATGAGCGCTCTAAGTTTGCCACCGAACTCTCTGTGCACTTGAGCAAAAAGTGTCCGACCAATATTGTGACCTGTCAATTTGCGAACCAGCAAACTGAAACGTTTGAGCAAGTTGAACATCAGCCATGCCAACTTGCCTCGTCTGCGAACTTCATCGTGGATGGCTTCGTGCAAAATTTGGAACACTCTTGGGACACCAATGAGCGCCGTGATGCCAACTTCTCTCATCATCTCCAAAACTGTGCGTGAGCGGATGTTTTCGGGATAAGTGATAGTCGCTCCTGCCCACATTGCCACCAATAACTCCCCCGTGAACGCAAAAGCATGATTTAACGGTAGCAGTGAAAGGAAGTGGTCATTGTGCATCGGGGTCAAAACCTTTACAATTGCCCGCAAGTTGCTGAGGAAATTGCGATGAGTGAGCATCGCCCCACGAGGTTCAACGGTCGGACCTGTGACAAAGATGATGGATGCGATGTCATCGGGTTGGAGAGCAGAAGGCGTTGAACGGGAGTTATTATCCCCCACCTCAAGCAGTTCGCTGAAGGAAATCAAAGGAATGTCAAGCCCAACATCATGCAAAGCAGAAACGATGGCATTGGCAAGATTATCGCCGACAAGTGCTGCTTTCGCTTCAACGAATTTAGCGATGGCAGCAATATCTTCGGGACGCCATTGACGATCAAGGGGCACAACGGTTGCTCCTGCACAGGATGCACTAAAGTAAGCGATAGACCATTCAGGACAATTTTCGCCAAACAAAATCACTCGGTCATTGCGTTTGATGCCGCACTCTCTAAGTCGTTCCGCATTTCCTTGAGCCAACCGATATAAGTCGCTGTAGGTGTAGCGCACCCATTCTCCTTGCCCTGCATTTTGCGTCCCGCGCTTTCTTTGCTGTAACGCTACTTTATTCGGAAACCGAGCAGCAACGTGAGCCAGCAAATCAGGCAGAGTTTGAATCTCATCGGCGGTGCCATCATCTTCAGCAATACGCAAGATGTGTCGCTTTAAGCCGGGGATATGGACATCTTGCAAATAATGTCGCCAATCTATGGTTGTGACATCAAAGTTGAAATTGCGGCGGTCATCTTCATCCATGCTTTCCCAAAGTCGCTTCATGTTTTCGGTCGCAAAAAACGCCTTAAAGTGAGTGTAAGGGGCGTAGATGCCGAGGAAGTATTCCAACCGTTCAAGTGCTGTCTTGATCACGCTGAGTCTGCGCTGCCATTGCTTGGCGATAGGCAAAAAGGAAAAAGCCTTGGCAATTCGCTCTTGGCGTTCAACGAATTGCTTGCGGCTTTCTAACCAGCAACGGTATTTGTCCAACGAAGGAAGCGTCCAAGGCTTGACTTCCATTGGTCTCCCATCACGGTCTAAAAGTGGGTTGTGCTCAAAATATTCCACACACCATTTCACCACATCACGAAGTGTCAGTAAGTTTTGAGTGCTGGTGGCGATTTGAATAACTACGGGACGAGGGGCGTTGGATGCAGTATGGGGATTTAATTGCATTATGCCCATCGTTTTGCGCCCTATTGCTGCAATGGAAGCGAGCACCGCATTGACGACAAAATCGCATGGAATTAGGTCCACGACGCAATTGGGGTCGCCGGGGAAATCAACAAGTTGGCGTTTAGCGAAACCTATAATGAGGGGGTCAGCCATTCGTTGGTTTTCAATCCAACCAGGTTCAGGTTCTCTCAGCGTGCTTTCAATGATGGAAGGGCGCAAAACGAGGGTTGGAATGTCGTCACAATGTTTGATTAACAGCCGCTCGCCTAACCATTTAGTGTAAGTGTAGGTGTCGTTGAAGCCTCGTGCCTTGGCGCGGTTCATGCCTTCCTCTACCATGCTCTCCCGCACAACTCGTTCGCGAATGGGAGGGGGTGTTTCGTCATCGCTTTCTTGCTCTTCTAAATCACGGCAAATTTGCATCAGTTCAGCAATCTCGTCGTCTATGTCTGTAGGATCGGGCGGCTCTTCTGCGATGATGCCGTTGCGGATACCGCAAACATAGCAAGTGGAGATATGGGCGAAAATTGGGGTTGGTTTGCCTTGTGAGATGCGAAGGGCTTTTCCTCGTTTTGCCAATTCCAATACTCGCAAAACACCCAATGTGTTTAGGTTCAGTGCCCTGTCCAATCGCTCGTCAAAGGAAACGACGGCAGCACTGTTTATGATGACATCCACTTCAGCAGCAACAGTATCAAAAACCGCTTCGTCCAGACCAAGCCGTTCAAAAGTTAGGTCTCCTTCCAGCACGATAACTTTTTGAGAGATAAAACTGTCAAGTCGGTCCTGATAGCGTCGGCGCAGGGTGGTGAAGATGGCGGAGCGATGAAACTCCTGCCATACACGCTCTTGAGCGCTGAGCCATGAGCCATCGGGTAGGCGTTTACCACGCACCAGCAGGTAAACTTTGCGAACCTCGGGCAGTGCTCGTAGCACTTTTTCCACCAACGCTTTCCCCAAGAACCCAGTTGCACCCGTAATCAACAGAGTTTTGCCATCGTAGAACTCTCTAACCCAACCCATATCGCACTCGGTCACTCCCCATTGGTTGTCAAATTTGGTTTGTCGTGAAGTCAAGTATGCAACGAAAATTCTTTGCTGTTTGTTCTTAGCCTCATCTAAGAGGACGTGCCCATGGGTTTGTCTGCAAACCCTTTGCCATCGGTGAGTTCCCTCAAACGATTGCGACTGACGCTGCTTATTTTTGCACTTGGATGACCTTGCTGACATATTTCAGAACCAGTGACCTTGTCTGCTCCATGATGCGACATTAGTTCGCAGTCAGTGACGGAGCAGGAAATATTGAGGTAGTGAGGCACCGTTGCATCGTCTGATTGGAGACCCTAAGCGCTTCTCTTTACAAACAGGGAAGGATGTGGCATAAACCTTGTGAGTTTTTCTGAGAAGAGAGGAGGCGAGTAACCATGTGGCGGGTTAGTCGCTGGGCAATTTGTGCGTTTGGATTGCAATGGAGTTTAATTGGGTTATTGATGGCGATGATGGTCTTGAATGGATGGGCGCAGGGTTCTGAAACGCAAGGTTCTGATGGGACACCAATGGTCGTTTTCCTTGAACCTAAAGAAGGAACGAACATCTCCTCGGACTTGGACTCAATACAAATTCGCATCCGCCTCATCAGCCCCGACAACACAAACTTGATGAGGTATCAACCTTTTGTGAACGGTCTGCCAGGCAATGAACCGATTCCCATTGACCCGCCAAGCCCACAAGTTGAGTTGACAATTTTGTGGCGCGGGCTCAAGCAATTTCCCGACGGAGTCCACATCATCACAATCAAAGTCGTTGATGCAAAGGGTCGTGAAGGGATGGACTCACTGACGCTCTACAAAGGTCGCGATTCTGCCAAACCGACAGCCGAAATCCTCCATCCAAAGAGCGGTGACACCGTCCGAGGTCAAGTCCCAATTTTAATCCGTGTCAGCGATGACAGAGGAGTGACAGGAATCACCGTCAACGCAACCCAGAGGGAAACGTCAAGAACCCAAACAATCTACATGGCAGGTGGCAACTACGGGAGGTTCATGGAAGTTCGCGTGGTTTGGGACACGACCCAAAAGCATCCCGAAACGAAAAAGGATTTGTTCCCTGACGGCATTTACTTGCTCCAAGCAAAGGTTTACGACCAGGAACGCAACGAGGGTGTTTCAAGCGAGGTTTTGGTAATTGTCCAAAACAAAGTAGCACAACCTTTGATTTCACAAATTGCCCCTGGACAAACAACAAGAGGCGGCGCCGCTGCACCAACTTTGGTGCCCGAAACTTCACCTACTTCATCCACTTCCGAAGTCGCAGCGCCCATGACAACTTCTTATCTCATTGTCCCGACAGGTGAGGGTAAACCTGCAACGACTTCAGGGGCAATAAACATTCCCTCAACTCATCAACAACCTACCATGCATGTTGCAGCAGCGAATTTAACACCCCAACCTCGCTTGACCGTTGCACTTCCAACGAGTGAAAGTGCGGGGCAAAGAGTAGCTGGTGAACCAGCCTTGAACAGGTCCAACTTGCCATCACCCCAAGTTGTCGGTGTGGTTCCAACGAGCGCACGCCCAAGTGTAGAAGCTGCTCACGGCGAAACCCAAATTGCACCAACATACTTACCATCCCAACCAGCACATTCATCGGTCACGACAACTCCTCAAATCGCATCCCTTCGTCAAAGCCCGATAAGTCCACCTGTTGGGCAAACACAGTTAGTTTTTGCGTGGCTTCCGCCCTCGCCGCGAACGTTACACCGAGCATCTGAAATTCCTGAGGTTCCGAAAATTGCTGCTCCCATACCAACGCCGCGACTCTCGGCACCCGAAGAAGGAGTGCGAAGGGAGGCTGTAAAGCGAATAACTCGCCAACAAATTTTCATTCAACCTACCCACAGTTTCCGATACACGGTGATTGCTGGAGATACCCTTTACAGTTTGGCGGAAAGGTTTGGCATCTCTGTTCAAGAAATTGCTGTGGTAAATGGGTTGCCAGAAAATGCACCATTGCGCATCGGTCAACGCCTCATTATCCCTGCCCGTCCCGTAAGTGTGCTCGTTGACGGCAAGCCTGCTGAATGCGAGGTTCCTGCTTTTATCCGCAACGGTGTCGCTGTCGGCTCATTGAGGGCAGTTGTTGGAGCCAGCGGCGGAGTTGTCGATTGGGATAATGAACGAAAACAGGCAACAGCGAACTTGGGTTCTATCAGCCTTGTGGCGACTATCGGCAAGAACGCTATGGAGGTCAATGGTGAGCAAGTGCCTTTGTCCATTGCCCCGTTCCTTTTGCGCAACCGAACTTTCCTGCCACTTCGTGAATTGGGGGTTTCATTGGGCAAAGAGGTGCGTTGGGATAAAGGGACTTTGCTGATGGAGACCCAGAAGAAGTGAAAAGTTTCTCGTAAGCGTAAAAGTTCTCGTTTATCCTTTCGAAAATCAACGCCCCGCTTGAGTTAACCACGGCGGGGCGTTAACTTTTTCACTCCGAAGAACAACTCCTTCATGTGATATTAACCCCTTGCTTTCCTTATCTGCTTGTGTCACAGTAAAGGCATCTGTCTTGCTTGTCAAGGAGGCAATAGGGTGATGGGAAAGGTGGAGGAATTGATTAACTCTGTGGATGCCATTGTTTGGGAATGGGATGTTCAAACTCAGCGTTACACATTCGTTAGTCAGGAAGCGGAACGCACTTTGGGTTACCCCCTCCATCAATGGCAAATAGAGAGCGAGTTCTGGGCCACTCACCTTCACCCGGAAGATAAAGAACGAACGATCGCCTTCAGAAATCGCCTCCTTCAAGAGAAGCCAGAGCAGGTATCCATTGACTACCGCATGGTCACCGCCGACGGTCTCACCGTTTGGTTGCGTGAGAGAGTGACTGTTGTGGTAGAAGGCGGAAAGGTCATAAAATTGCGAGGGATAGCAATGGACATTACAGAGGCAAAGGAAGCAGAAGAGAGATTTTTCAAAGCCTTCCACAGCAGTTTGACGGCAATGGCAATTACAACCCGAGACGATAGGAAGTTTGTTGAGGTTAACGACCAATTCATTGCGTTGACAGAATACAGCCAAGATGAGTTGATCGGGCAAACCCCAGAAAAACTCAACCTCTGGCTACCAACCCCTGACCGGGAAGAAAAGTTAGAACAATTGAGCCGTCAAGGTGAAATTCGCGAATGGGAGAAAAAATTGCAATGTAAGGATGGTAGCATCCGTGATGTCCTAACATCAATCGTCGTCATTGAGGTTGGTGGGCAGCCCTGTTTACTCTTCAACCTCTTGGACATCACAGAACGCAAGCGTGCAGAGGAAATTTTGCGGAATTCAGGAGACGCACTTGAATTGCAAGTGCGAGAACGGACCGCTGACATGGAAGATTTTGTCTATGCTGTTTCTCATGACTTGCGAGTACCTTTGATGGCGCTTGAAGGGTTCGCTCAGGCATTGCTGGAAGATTACGCCGAACGATTGAACGACACGGGACGAGATTATTGCCGGCGAATTGTCAATGCCGCTCGCAAGATGGACCAACTCATTGGTGCGTTGCTTGATTACGGTCGGCTCAGTTACCAAGAGTTGACGCTCGGTGAGGTGTCATTGGAGAGAACGGTAGAAGATGCCCTTCAATTAGTTGCGGCTTACCTAACCCAAAAGAACGCTGAGGTAAAGGTTGATCCACCTCTGCCTATGGTTATCGGGCATTATACGCTTTTAGTTCAAATTCTCGTCAACCTACTGACCAATGCGGTTAAGTTTACGCCTCCTGACCGAAGACCGAGAGTGCAAATTGGGGCTGAGGAACAAAGTGGCAAAGTCCGACTTTGGGTTGAAGACAACGGGTTAGGAATCCCAAAAGAGCATCTGGAGAAAATTTTTAGACCATTCACCCGCCTTCACCCTGAAGCCAGTTACCCAGGTGTTGGGATTGGTTTGGCTATCGTGAAGCGAGGAGTGGAGAAGATGGGTGGTAAAGTCGGCGTCATTTCAAAAGTCGGGGAAGGCAGCAAGTTTTGGATTGAGTTAAAGGGAGCATCAAATTTCTCGCCATCGCAAATTTGAGTTGTAACGGTCATGAAGTTGTTGGGTTATACTTGTTTGATGTCAATGGCAAGCTAGTGAGATAGTCCATAGCCACCGGATGGGTCAGCGAAAGGGGCGATCTGAAATGACACGCCCTTTGCATGTTGTGCTCGTTGACGATAACCCTGACGACCGAATGATTGTTGCCCACCACCTTGAACGGGAATTCCGTGAATTGCGAGTAACCCACATCGTTACCCCAGAAGACCTTGAAGCCATCCTTAAAGAAGGCGGATTTGACATAATCATCACTGACTATCAACTTCACTGGACTGACGGTCTCAGCGTCTTGAAGAGAGTTAAAACCTGTTACCCAGATTGTCCCGTCATCATGTTCACGGGAACGGGGAACGAAGAAATTGCGGTTGAAGCGATGAAGGCAGGGCTTGACGACTATGTGATTAAGACACCGAGGCACTTGCACAGATTAGCCGCTGCAATCCGATCAGCCCTTGAAAGGATGGAAGAGAAAATTAGAGCCAAAGAAATGGAACAACGCTATCTTCAACTTTTCACAAGTTTGCCAGTGGGGGTTTTCCGCGCTTCTGTTGATGGACGATGGCTGGATGTCAATCCTGCAATGTTGAGGACTTTGTGGGCATCATCTTTTGATGCTTTATCTCGTCATTCCTTTTGGCATCTTTTCGCTAACGCTCCAGACCGAGAAGAAGCGTTCCGCCAATTGTTTGATGACGGTCAGGTCAGTTTGCCTCAAGTTCTGCTCCGCAATCTTGACGGTTTTACCTTTTGGGCTCGGATGGAAGCAACTCTCACAAGAAACACTGAAGGCAATATCCGATGGATAGACGGAGTGCTGATAGATGTCACGCCCTTAGTTGTTGCTGAAAGTGAGCAAAATCGCATCACAACGATCCTTCGCACTTTGGTTGACAATTTGCCAGAAGGAATCGCTTTGCTTGACGAAAATTGGTATGTTGTCATGAGCAACCCCAAAGCCGAGGATATGCTCGCAAGGTTGGGACATCAAAAGCACCTGCCATTGGTAATTATCGCTGGTCGCCCGATTAGTGAATTCCTTCGTGCATCCCCACGAGGCTTGTGGCACGAACTCGTCGTGGACGACCGAATTTACGAAATTGCTATCCACTCTACATCTAACCAACACCGAATTTTAGTGCTTAGAGATGTCACAAGCGAGAGGGAGATAAGGCGAAGGCTGGAAACTCAGGAGAGACTTGCTGCTATCGGGGAATTGGCTGCTGGGCTTGCCCATGACTTCAATAACATATTGTCAAGTGTGGTTGGTGAGGCAGAACTTTTGTCAATGAGAACGGATTTGCAACCAGAGATTCGTGAGTTCTTGAACACGGTTATTGTCCAAAGCGAACGCTCGGCGACCCTTATCCGCAAGATTCTTGACTTCAGTAAACGCACCACTTCTGAGCAGCGCCCAACGGACATGTCTTCTTTCCTCATTGAGTGTCTCAATTTCCTTCGCCGCATACTCCCAGAGAACATCAATTTGGTTGTGGACATTCCACCCGGAACTTACACTGCAAAAATTGACATAGCGCAGATGCAACAGGTCATCACTAACTTGGTTGTCAACGCCCGTGACGCTATGCCTGAAGGTGGAGAACTGAGGTTCGGATTAAGGAAATTGGTCATCGGGGAAGATGACCGTCCACCTGTGCCCACAATGCAACCTGGAGAGTGGATTGCAATTATTGTGTCCGACACAGGTGTCGGAATTGCCCCAGAACATCTCCCCCGAATTTTTGAACCGTTCTTTACAACAAAGGAGACAGGAACAGGTTTGGGTTTGGCTCAAGTCTACGGAATTGTCTCTCAACATGGTGGTTATGTTGACGCCCAAAGCGAGGTCGGGAAAGGTTCAACATTCACAATTTACCTGCCTGCTGTCTCTGAAAAGACGGAAACGCCTGTCTCTGAGGAGGATTTGGATGTCCCGACAGGAAACGGCGAACTGATTTTAGTTGCTGAAGACGACGAAGGCGTCCGGTTGGTCATTCACAGGATGCTTGAGCGCCTTAATTATCGTTCCATCGCTGCTCGTGACGGGGTAGAAGCACTCAAACTTTACGAACTTCACAGCGACAAGATTGCCCTCGTGCTTACTGATTTAGTGATGCCTGAATTGGGCGGAGACAGACTAATTGGGGAACTGAGGCGTCGCAACCCGAATGTGAAAATTGTGGTCATGTCGGGGTATTTTTTGGGCGAGGAACAAAAATTCATTCAAGCGCCAAACATCTACGGTTGGCTTCAAAAACCACCCCGCTTCCAGAACTTGGCTAAAGTCATCCACGAAGCACTAAAAGGCTGAATCCCTTTACACCTTCTGGTTTTCTGCTATACTTATTGTGCAATACTCGTGGGGAAACTATTTCATATGGGGGTGCATAGCAATGACGGCAATTCGCATAACTATATTGACATCCTTCTTCGTCGCTTCAGTTTTGATTGGCAGCAAAGCGTTGGCTGCCGAAACCTACAAAGTTGACCCCGTTCATTCGTCGGTCGTATTTCGTGTCAAGCACCTGAATGTAGGGATAATTTACGGTCGTTTCAATTACCTTCAAGGCACCATCGTTGTGGACGAAAAGAATCCCGAACGGAGTTCTGTAGAATTGACCATCCGAACAGAAAGCATTGACACTGGCAATAAAGACCGTGATGACCACTTGCGCAGCCCTGACTTCTTCAACGCCAAGCAGTTCCCTGTTATCACTTTCAAAAGCACCCAAGTGCGCCAACTTAAGGCTAACCTTTACGAAGTCAAAGGTAATTTGTCACTGCGAGGTGTTACCCGACCGATCACGATTCGGGTAGAGAGAATAGGGGTTGGGAAGGGAATGAAGGGTGAATGGCGCATCGGCTTCCACACAACTTTCCAAATCAAGCGCAGCAACTTCAACATGACCTATATGCTCAACGGTATCAGCGACGAAGTAATGCTGATGGTTGGCATTGAAGCCGTCCGACAGTAGTATGGATAAACGGAGGTGGACTCATTTGAAACTCACTTTACCCACTCCTTGCCTCTGCTATTGATTGGGGGTGACTTTTATGTCCCCTCTTCGCCTCTTGCTACTTGGTGTTCTTTTGCCAGCCATCACAGGAGGTGTTGTGCTCTTTATCGCTTGGCGACAAACTCACCCACTGGCAGGTGGAAAGTGGTCAGGGGCAGTGGCATTTACCCTTGGATATTTCATTGCTTATTTCGTTGCCTTTGGGATGCCTCCTTTCCCGCCGACAGATGCAATGCAGTGGTTGGTTTACCTGACGATGGCTGCGATGTTCATCGGGTTGGCGGAATCTTTCTTGCAAACACCTTCGTGGGCGCAATGGCTCTTGCGGTGGTTGTTTAGCTTTTTGATGCTTTGGTTCTTGTTGCACACGATGGTCACTTACACTTGGGGCGTGATGAAAGGCATAGTGTGGCTTTTGACCCTTAGCCTTATGATGCTCTTGTTTTGGACAGCCCTTGACAACTTAGCAGAAAAGATCACTGGTTCGTTGGTGCCCGCTTTGTTTTTCATCACAGCATTTGGAAGCAGTGTAGCCTTAATGTTGGGAAGAAGCGCTTCTGTAAGTCAACTGTGTGGGAGTGTGGCGGCGATTTTGGCTTTGGGCGCTGTCATTGGATGGCGACAACCCAAATTCACCTTAGCAAAAGGAGCAACGGCTGTCTTGACGGTTTTGATTTTCGGTTTTTGGCTTAACGGGGTCTTTTACGCCTACTTGCCGATGGTAACGGCAATATTACTGATGCTTTCGCCGCTGACAGGATGGTTGGGAGAAGTGACTTTGATACGCCGTCTACCTTCATGGCAATCTGTATCTCTGCAGTTAATTGTTGCTCTGCTACTCGTCAGTATCGCTAACATCATCGCTTTGTGGTTGTTGGGTTTGCCGACCGTTTTTTGAAGCTCACTTCATCAAAATGCTGTCAAGTGTGTTTGGAGGGGATGAACTACCCGAAAAGTTCACCGACGCGGATTTGAAAATCGGGCAAAACTTCACCGCCATCCAAAGTTTCATTTTCACGCAAAACCCGAATGTGATTTGGCGGTGTGTAAACGGCAACGGTTTTGCTTTCGGGGTCAACAACCCAAACCGTTTTAGTTCCCGCTTGAAGGTATTCAAGGGCTTTCAATGCCAAATCGTGGGCAGTTTGAGAACGAGAGACAATTTCCACTGCAAGGTCTGGTGCTCCCTCCCACCACTCGTCTGGCAAACCTTCGGGTGGAATGCGCTCTCTGTTTATGAAAGCCACATCAGGACCTCGCAAAGTTTGCTCTTCTTTGTCAAGGACAAAACCTGAATCACCGACGATAACTTCTCCCAACCCTTTCATTTCCACAAAGTTGCCGAGCAACCTTGCGATACGAGCCATCAATCGCCCATGCTGAATAGTCGGTCTGCTCATGGGAATGAACTCCCCTCGCACCAACTCCCCCGGCTGTTCATCTGGGTTAAGTTTTTTGGCTTCCTCAAGGGTCGTCTTTTTGGTTTCAACTTGAACCTGCGCCATCAATCATCACCCTTGGGCAGGTTGATCTTGTTTGCTAACCATTTCCGATGCAGCCAGAACTGCTTTGATAATTTTTTGATAGCCAGTGCACCTACACAGGTTGCCTGCGAGCCAGTAGCGAATCGTTTCTATGTCTGGGTTGGGGTTTTCGTTCAGCAATGCGTATGCGTTCACAATGAAGCCTGGGGTGCAAAAACCGCATTGGACTGCACCGTGTTCAACAAATGCTTGTTGGACTGGGTGGAGTTTACCGTCTTGGACGATGCCTTCCACGGTGGTTATGGACTTCCCGTTTGCGGAGATAGCAAGAACTAAGCAGGAGTTGACAGGTTTCCCATCCAACAAGATAGTGCAAGTGCCACACTCTCCCGTCCCGCAACCTTCCTTCACGCCCGTGTAGCCAAGTTTGTAACGCAAGACATCAATTAGCCGTTCGCGAGGCTCAACTTCCAATTCATGAGAGCGCCCATTAACCGTCAGCGTGATTCGGTATCGCTTTCGCTCCATCATTTCTCCTCCTTCCATCCTAAGTCCACACCAACGATTTTATCACCCATGCACTAAAAGTTAAGAAGCGTGGCAAAATGCCTTTACGCACTCCCATTGAACGATTTCGCGGAACGAGGTGAAAGGTGGTGCCGAGGACTTTGCTCTTGGAGATAGGGACAGAAGAGATGCCAGCAAGGTTTATGGTGCCTGCTCTTGAACAACTGAAGGAACTGCTCAGAGAAACCTTGACACAATTGAGATTGAATCACGGTCAAATTCGCACAATTGGGACGCCTCGGCGTTTGACAGCAATTGTTTTGGATTTGGCAGATGCTCAACCCCCTGTTGTCCGAGAAATCAGAGGTCCCGCAAAAAACATCGCCTTTGACGCCGAAGGTAAACCAACAAAGGCTGCTGAAGGCTTCGCAAGAGCGCAAGGCGTTGCAGTTAGCGATTTGGTAATCAAGACAACCGAAAAAGGTGAATTTGTGTTTGCTGTAAAGCGAGAAGAAGGTAGACCTGCCATTGAGGTTCTCGCAGAAGCGCTTCCGCAGGTTCTTCGTTCTCTCTCCTTCCCGAAAACAATGCGATGGGAAGAAAGCGGATTGCGTTTTGGGCGACCAATTCGCTGGATTATTGCTTTGCTGGGCGACGAGGTCATTCCCTTTGAAGTCGCCGGCGTAAAAAGCGATAGGGTAACTTACGGTCGCAGGTTCACCGAAGGACAAAGCATTGGCAAAAAAATCATCCTCAAATCAGCCGATGAATACGAATCCGCTTTGGAAAAAGCCCATGTGATTGTTGACCATGAGAAACGACGGGAGTTAATTAAATCGCAAGTTCAAAACGCTGCTCAATCGCTCGGAGGCGTTGCGTTGATGCCTGACGAACTTCTGGATGAAGTCACCTTCCTTGTTGAGGAACCAGTTGCGCTTGTTGGTCATTTTGACGAGCGTTACCTTGAGTTGCCCGCTGAAGTGCTCATAACTGTAATGCAGCACCATCAGCGATATTTCCCAGTGGCTAAGAGCGTTGAACGAGGTGTGCTGAGCGGTTTAATGCCTTATTTTGTTTTTGTGTCCAACGGGATGCCGAAAAACCCAAACCTGGTCATACAAGGCAACGAGAAGGTAGTGACAGCACGCTTTGAAGACGCCCGCTTTTACTTTGTTGAAGACCGTAAACACAGGCTTGTGGAATTCGTCCCGAAGTTGAGCGAAATCGTTTTCATTGAGGGCTTAGGAACTATGGCTGACAAAATGGAACGATTGAAACGGTTGTCAACAGAACTTTACGGCGGACTTTCCTCCACGCTCATTCACGCTGCAGAACTGTGCAAGGCAGATTTGGCGGCAAGGCTTGTCAATGAGTTCCCAGAATTGCAAGGGGTGATTGGGCGAATTTACGCTTTATTGGACGGCGAACCAGTTGAAGTCGCCGAAGCCATAGAAGATCACTACAAACCTTTCCCACCAGATTTTGAACTGCCAAGGAATGAAGTGGGATTTTGGCTCGCTGTCGCTGACAGACTTGACACTTTGTGTGTTTGCTTTGACAGGAATTTAATTCCAACGGGATCGCACGATCCCTTCGGTTTGAGGCGAGCTGCAACGACTTTGCTCATCTTGCTCCGCAATTCGCTAAGAACAATCAGCGTGAGTGAATGCATTGACGCCGCTTTGAAAACTCTTTCGGACACTGGGATGGTTCAGCGTGAGAAGAACGAAACGAAGGGGAAACTCCTTGAATTTCTGCGAGAACGATTGGACGGATTGTTTGAAGCAGAAGGCATTGACTACGACTTTCGTCAGACTGTCCTGACCGTTGGATTTGACAATGTTGCTGCTACTTTTGAACGGGCAAAAGCGTTGCAAGAATTGCGCAACAAGCGAAGTGAATGGTTCAATGAGACCGTCATCGCCTTCACTCGCGTGACTAACATCCTCACCCAAGCAAGGCAAAGAGGCGAGATTATTGGCGAAGAAGTTAAGCCGGAATTGCTCCAAATTGACACCGAACGAGAACTTAGCGAATTGGCAGCCCAAATCTCCGCTCAATTCATCAATCAAGTTCAACAGCGAAATTTCCTTGCAGCCTTTGAGACACTATCAACATTAGTGCCCACAATAAACCGTTTCTTTGACGAAGTGCTCGTCATGCATGAAGACCTGCAAATTCGGCGAAACAGGTTAGCGCTGCTTCGGCAAATTGAATTGCTTTTGCTCACTATCGCCGATTTCAGGTTGGTTCAAACTTGAATGTCATGCTCCTCGAGGTCTTTCCAGCAACCGAGCCCGAGCTTGACTGGGGTCAAATTTCTATGTTAAATTTCTATGTTACAGGTTTCATCAAAATTGGGCAGCCACAAAATTGCTCTGAAAGGAGTAGACGGTTGATGCAATACAGAAGGTTGGGACGGACAGGAGTTTGGGTAAGCGAAATTGCTTTTGGTTGCGCCCACTTGGGCAGCAAACCTTCTGACGAAAGCGAAGCCATCAAGTTGGTTCACCGAGCCATTGACTTGGGCATCAACTTCATTGACACTGCCAACATCTATGTTGGTGGTCGGAGCGAAGAGATCGTTGGGAAGGCATTGAAGGGAATTCGCCACCAAGTCGTTTTGGCGACAAAAGTTCGCGGGCGGATGGGAGAAGGAAGAAACGATGAAGGGTTGAGCCGCTACCACATCTTCAGACAAGTTGAAGCCAGTCTGCGCCGCTTGCAAACCGATTACATTGACCTCTACCAAGTCCACTGGTGGGATGCAAATACTCCCCTTGACGAAACACTGATGGCACTTGAAGATTTGGTCAGGCAGGGCAAAGTCCTTTATATCGGTTGTTCAAACTTCGCTGCTTGGCAACTTTGCAAATCCCTTTGGCTTTCGGACAAGAATGGTTGGGCTCGCTTTGAAACCAACCAAGTCCGTTACAGTTTGCTTGACAGGAGCGTTGAGAACGAACTTGTGCCACTTTGCGAAAGTGAAGGTGTCGGCATTTTGGCATACAGCCCTATGGGTGGTGGTTTTTTGGCAAAAGACCCAATGCCAGAAAGTTCAACCGTCTTTTGGGCGCGCTCCCATCGCGATAGACAAAGTGAAGTTGTGACTGAAAGGGAGCAGCGAATCTGGCAAACTGTCAAGCAATTGGCTCAAAAGTATGGGCGACCGATGAGCCACATCGCTTTGGCTTGGGTGCTGCGGTTGTCAATGGTTAGTTCCGCTATCATAGGTGCGTCCAACATAGCGCAACTTGAAGAGAACGCTAATGCTTCAGGTTTCAAGTTGTCCGACGACGACATTGAAATCCTAAACCGACAAAGCGAGGACTAAACCTTAACGAAACGAAAGACCAAAGCGGCTGCACCCAAGATACCTGCGTTCGTTCCCAAAGCGGCCGGAACAACTTGCAAAACTTTTGCAGCTTCTGGCAGAGCCCTCCTCTTGATTTCCCAACGGATAGGTCTCAATAGCCAATCGCCTGCTTGTGCCACACCGCCTCCGATGACAATTCGGTCGGGGTTGAGAAGGTTGACAATTCCTGATAGAGTAACTCCCAAAAGTTTCCCCGCTTCTGCCAAGATAGATTGAGCCAATAAATCGCCTTCCTGAGCAGCGCGGGCGACATGTTCTGCCGTCAATTCCTCTGGTGGAGCCATTGTTGACAGTTTTGTATCAACGCCGCAAAGGACATATTCGCGAGCGAGCTGAGCAATTGCGGGGCCAGAAGCGTAAAGTTCAATGCACCCGTAATTTCCACAACCGCATTTTGGACCGTTAGGGTCAATAGAAATGTGACCGAGTTCACCTGCAGCAAAAGAAGCTCCATGAATTAACTCACCCTTCAGGATGACAGCACCGCCAATCCCTGTCCCCAAAGTGACCAAAATCAGGTTCCTGGAACCTTTGCCAGCGCCGAAAACGAATTCTCCCAACCCAGCAGCGTTCGCATCGTTTTCAATGAAAGCGGGCACTCCCAAAACCCGCTCTAACTCGGATTTCAGATTTCGCCCCTTCCAACCGGGTATGTTCACTGCGTCCGAAAGGATGATACCTTGTTCTGCATCAACGATCCCTGGTGTTCCTAATCCAACACCTATCAACTGAGATGGTTGAATTTTGCCATTTTCCAAAGCTTCCAACGTTGCTTCTTTGATGCGGCTGAGAACCCACTCCCCACCTCTATGAGCCTCTGTTGGGCGGGCAGCGTGCGAAACGATCGTTCCGTCCTCCCTGACAATTGCAGCGGCTACCTTCGTCCCGCCAAGGTCAATCGCCAAAGCGAACTTCATTGTTCCCTCACCTCACATAAGCAGAGATTTTGTCAACCACTTCTTAGGGCGCCAACTGCGCCCATTCTCCATCAGCAACACCTCACTCAGGGCATTGCAATGCGATTTGCTTTACCGTTGACAAAACTTCGTCGGGCGGCGGGAAACCCTTGCCCGAAGATGCAAGCCATTGCTTTACCACAACACCGTGACGGTCAACAACCAAAATGCCCGCAGCATCATTGTCAAGCCAATTTTGTCTCACCTTTCCGCTTTCCAAAATCCCTTGACAACCTTCAGGGATGAAGTCACCTCTCCAAACGAACCAAACTTTTGCGCCCCACTCCTCAAACTGATTTTGCCGTTCGGAAAACCGTTGACAAACTTGTCTGCAAGCGAAACAATTGCCATCGTGCAAGAAAACGAAAATAGTGGCGACGTGGTATTGCCAACTTGGCTTGACATTTTCTCCGTTCCCTGTTTTGAAAAACGAAGGCTTCAGTCGCTTCACGGCTGCTCACCCCTTTGCGGTCTCGGCTCTCGGTCTTCCTTGAGCAGTTTACCTGCAGGGGCAATGCGGGTCCAAATGTTAGCGATGAACAGCAGCATGGCGATACCTTGCGCGAAACCGCCAACCGAGGAGAACCAAAGCCAAAACTTGAATGTGGAGTAACTCGCTGCGATTTCACCAATCGCTCTGACCGCTGTTCCGATGGTGATAAGCCAGTAGCAAACTTCTGAAATCAACGGGGAATAACGAGTATCCTTCGGTCGTGGAAACATCCAAATCGCAACACCCATAATCATCATCGTTACAAACCCGACGAGAAAAATGTGACCGTGAGCCGTGGGAAGCCAGCGAAGGGGTTGTGGCTTATCGCTGAACCTTTGGGCAATCATGTGCATTCCTAAAAGCACACTTATTACTGCAAACACAAGACTCGTTCTCACATATCGGCGAGCCAATTCAAACACCTAACTCACCTCTTTCTCAGCGGCAAATCTCTTTTTGAGCGGAGAAAGGTTTCTTTTTGTGGCAGCGTCATCCCTTCGGGCGACAAGCGGGGCTTGACTTTCCAGTCGAAACTTGCCTTTTGCCCATGTAAAAGTTTGGTGATTTCCCTTTGGAAAGTTTCAACTTGCTCTCTCAGTTTCGCCAAATCCACGCCCCAAAGTTTTTCTGGGCATCTCCCCAAGTATTGTCTTGCGCGGTTGAGCAAGTTCAATGCCCCGTTCCATCTTCCCCTGCCGCTTTGGATTAGTGCAGCGGCAATTTGAATTAGCCCTTTCAGAAACGACTTGTAAGGTTCGTTGGCAGTTCGCCAAACCTCTTCCCACGCTTCGTGAGCGTGCCAGTAAAGCCCATTGTGATAAAGCCTCACACCTTCCATGAACTTCATCGGATATGGCAAAGGCATCACGATACCACCACCTTGACCGTCGCTAACAAGTTCAGCAAATCCGTTAAGCCAAAGCCAACCGACGAAGGCTGCAGTGGCGGCATCAATTTCGTCGTGGGTGGCGTTTTCACTTAAACCTTTAAGACCAAGTTGGGACAAACCTTCCCTCAATTTTGTCAAGTCACGATGCTTTCGGGGCAGCCTTAACAAGTCCTGAGCGCCGCCGGGAAAGACCTCAACGACATGAAACCCTTCCGCCTCAAAACGCTTCTTCAAACTAATCCCTCGTTCTGTCAACTGCTTCATTGCACCGAAAGTTGTAGGAAAGATGCGGATGCCTCGTTTAAGCAATTCCCAATCACACTGGCGGAAACCACCTTTTGTCGGCAACGAGAGTGGGGCGTCAATGGCTATAAGTTTTGGACGAAATCGTCTCGCCAATCCGACCAAGGCTTCGTCACTTTTCACCAAGAAAGTTTGTGCTTTCAAACCTTTCAAAATGCAAACTCCGCTGAACCGCTTTTCGCTTGAGCTCAGGTCAATGCCCATCACAGTCACGATTGCTCTCTCCATCATTTCCTGTCAAAATTAAGCAAGTGTGTTCCAGAATTTTGACGCGCAAGAGACTGAACGAAAGGAGTGAGGGACGATGGAGCGGATGGCGACAGCAACTTTCTTGCCAGCACCTGAACCGATACCTCTGCCAGCGCCAGTCTGGTTGCTACAAACTTTGCTCTTCGTGACCTTCGTTTTGCACCTCATTCCCATGAACATGACAGTTGGCGGTTTGATAGTT
>FMJZ01009355.1_pt1 | contig 25299 bp, 21 predicted proteins | sample 1987881 | NCBI WGS metagenome assembly FMJZ01 (sample SAMEA4378227, study PRJEB15110) | soil metagenome | biome: soil; feature: Field; material: Soil | place: India | collected 2015-03-11 | depth 0 m
CTTTCTGATGGTATGTCCTAACTCGCGTCCTGACCTCAGGGTGTTTGCGTTTAACTGCAGAGATAGGATACAATTAAAACGGTTAAGAAGACGGTGAAGGAGTGAATAATTGGGACAGATGCGAGTTGCCGTAGCGGTAGCGATTACTGTTGTGCTGGTGTTGTGTGTGCAGCTGTTGCTGATGGCAGGGCAGTATTCAAACCGTTCTATTCCCGCTGTCAAAACAGCCATTCCTCCGGTGATCGATGGGCGATTGGACGACGAGGTGTGGAAAACGGCGCCAGTGGCAAAAGAGTTCATCGACCCCTACACCGGCAAGCCCGCTCAGGATCAAACGGAAGCATACATCCTGTATGACCAGACGGCTATCTATGTGGCGTTCTACTGCCATGATAGCCAGCCCGATGCGATAGTGGCGCGAGAAATCCGCCCCGGTTCCGATTTCCCCGGCGAGGATACGGTGACCCTTCAGATAGACCCCTACTTCTCGCGCAACTGGGCGAACATTTCGGCGTTCATCGTCAACGCGCTGGGCACGCAGAACGAACGCATCGCCGGCGGGCGTGCTGCCAAGCGCGAGTGGCGGGGCATCTGGCAGGCGGCGGTACAGCGCGTGCCCGACGGATGGACGGTGGAAATGCGCATTCCGTGGGAAGTGCTGAACTACCCGAACGCTAACGGTCCGGTCAACATGAGCATTAACTTCAAGCGCGACCACGCTCGCACCCGCATTGACTATTTCTGGAGCGATGTGACTCCTATGCGCCGCCCCGAACTGATGGGCATCTGGCAGGGAGTAGAGCTGCCCAAAGCATCCAACCGGAAGAACCTGCAGATGATGACCTACCTCACCCCCGAATGGCGCGAGCAGGCGGGACAGGAGATACGCGCCGGGCTGGACCTGCGCTATTCGCCAACCCCGCAGCTGACCGGGGTGTTGAGCCTGTTCCCCGATTTCCGCAATATCGAGGCGTCGGTGGAGGGCATTGAGTTCAGCCGCAGTGAAAGGTTTGTGGAGGAAACGCGCCCGTTCTTCATGGAGGGCATCCGATATTTTGACCTCACGGAGCCATATGGTATCGGTCGGCTGTTCTACAGTCAGCGAATCGAAGAGTTTGACGCGGGGATCAAGGTGTTCGGCAATCTGAACTCGTCACTGTCGGTGGGTCTGCTCAGCACATTTCGGGGCAGCCGCGACAGGGCATCGGTGGCGCATCTGCGCTACTCGGTGGGCGAGCGGGGCGGATGGAGTGTGTACGGGCTGTTGCGCCGCGGCAGCGAATATCCCCAGCATGATGCCTATGGCGTCAGCGGCAACCTTCGCTTCGGCAACTTCCGGGTGGGAGGCAAGTGGATCTACGCACGCGAGGGGGATATGGGCGGCACTGCCGTAGATGCCACGCTGAACTACGAAGTGCCACGCTGGTTCAGCGGCTTGCGGTGGATGCGCATTGACCCCGATTTCCGCGCATCACTGGGGCTGATATACTTCACTGACCGGCAAGGCTGGTCATGGTTCACCCGTTACAATAACGAGATACGTCAGGGCCCCGTTCGTGAGGTGGAGGCAGACGTCTTCCTTCGCGATTATACACACTGCGATGGTTCTCCGTTCGAAAAAGGGGTGCAGGTGTCCTTTGGTGTGACCCTCCGCAGCGACTATCAAATAGGGCTGGAACATGAGGTGGCGACCTTCGAGGGCACGCACGACCGGGTGTACGGAATACGCCTTCGGGGCAACGTCAGCAACCGCTTCAAGCAGTGGGGTATCGGCTACGAGTTCGGTCAACGCTCAGACCAGGACATTCGCTTCATCGGCTTCGGCATCACGCACCGCCTGTTTGGCAAACTGGATGTGGGATTTAACGGTTCCATCCTGCGATTTGATGAAAACCACGACCAGTACATTCTGACCGTCAGCTGGGAGTTCGACGAGCTGCGCGCGCTGAGCGCACGCCTGGTGCATCAGGATGGCAACTTGAACTGGTACCTGGCGTACCGAAGTGCCGGTGGCGTGGGGCAGGACCTGTACTTCATCGTGGGCGACCCGAATGCGGAGCGTTTCACCCAGCGTATCGCCCTCAAGTGGGTGTGGGCGATGTAGGGTCGGTGCTTAATCCATCCTGCAGAACGTGTCCAACCTGTAACCTCGCCCCCCTGTGCCAGTCTCCTGCGCTCATGCGGGGGCGACTTTCAGGCTGAACCTCCAGGAGATTCAGCACCGTGCCCTCGCCGCAGGCGACGATAACCGACCCTTTTTCCAGCCTCAGCACCGTGCCCGGGGACTGGTTCGTCTCCTCCTGCAGGGGAACGCACTTCCACAGCTTCACCCATCTGCCCTGCCACAGGAAGCCCGCTCCCGGTCGGGGTGACATCGCACGCACCCGACACCATGTGCGGTGAGCGGTCTCGCCCCAGCGTATCAGCGAGTCTTCGCGAGTGATGGGCGGCGCATAGGTGGCAAGGGCGTGGTCCTGCGGTTGGGGGGTGACAGAGCCGTCCTCCAGCGCGCGCAGGGTTTCTATCAGCAGGTCTGCACCCATCTGTGCCAGCTTTGCTTCCAGCGTGCCTGCGTCATCTTCAGGCAGAATCGGGCAGACTCTCTGGGCGAGTACGGGACCTGTGTCCAGAGTAGCTTCCATCTGCATGATGGTCACGCCGGTTTGCGTTTCGCCGTTCAGAATGGCGTGCTGGATGGGTGCGGCACCGCGATACTTGGGCAGGAGCGAGGCGTGCACATTGACTGCCCACCCGCTGGAAGGCATCTCCAGCAAAGCCTGCGGCAAAATCTGCCCGAACGCCGCCACCACAATCACCTCCGGCGAAAGGGAGCGGGCTTGCTCCAGAAACTCCCTGCGGCGCACCTTTTCGGGAGTCCATACCGTCAGTCCACGCTCCTCGGCGGCGCGGCGGACCGGCGTCGGCTGGAGGCGCAGATGCCTGCCGGTGGGGCGGTCGGGCTGAGTGACCACCACAGGCAGGTCGTATCCTGCCTCCAGCAGGGCAAGCAAAGAAGGCACGGCGAACTCGCTCGTGCCGAAGAACAGCACTCGTCGTATCATTTGCTGGCAGCGACCGCTTCCTGCTCTTTCTCCTCTTCGGTTACCCAGCGCAGGGTTGCCGGGTCGGCACGGTCAATAAACAGAATGCCGTCCAGATGGTCTATCTCGTGCTGGATGACCCGTGCGGTAAGTCCTTCCGCTTTAAACTTAATCACCTTTCCCTGCATGTTGGTTGCCTTCACCCAGATGGTTTGTGCCCTGCGCACAGTGCCCATCAGTCCGGGCAGGGAAAGGCATCCTTCGGGAGGCTCCAGCTGTTCGCCCGCTGTTTTCAGAATGACGGGATTAATCAGCGCATGTACCTCAGGCGCCGATTCGTCCGAAAAATCGGTGTACAGTATCAATCGGATGGACCGTCCAACCTGCGGGGCAGCGAGCCCGATGCCGTTGGCGTCCTGCATCACCCGGCGCATGAACGAAACCAGCTGGCGTACCTCCGGCGTGATGCGTTTAATCGGCTCCGCCACCTGGCGCAGGACGGGGTCCGGATATTTCACAATTGGATCGCCTTCCGCTCGCGGAAACGGCGGCAGTTCTATCGCCATCGTCAACATACCTCCGCGAGTATTATACCCTGTTTGCTGGCGTTTGTACGCTGTCCATCATGCCATCTTCCATGCCCATCATGCGTGGTCGGGATTTCTTCGCGTTCCGCTTGACTCCTGCTTGGGAATAGGGTATACTATTGCATAGAAACATCAGGCGAGGTAGCCTCAGATTTGGCGAGGGACGCTCCTCAAAGCAGAACGACTCTGCAGGGGCGTCCCTTTTGGCTTATCTGGAGGCAAAAAACTTAAGACAGGAGGGAAACATTTCCATGACACCCAGAGAGGCGATCGACTTCGCCCGCGAGAAGGAAGCGCGTATTGTAGACCTGCGTTTCACCGACCTGCCTGGCACCTGGCAACACTTCTCTATGCCGGTAGAGGCGCTGGACGAAAGCCTGTTCGAGGAGGGCATCGGTTTTGATGGCTCCTCCATTCGCGGCTTTCAGGTTATCAATGAATCCGACATGCTGTTGATACCCGACCCGAACACGGCGTTCATGGACCCGTTCACCGAGCATCCGACCGTAGTATTTATCTGCGACGTGGTGGACCCGCTGACCCGGGAGCGCTACACCCGCGACCCGCGCTATGTGGCGCAGAAGGCGGAGCAGTACCTGCGTTCCACCGGCATTGCGGATGTGGCGTATTTCGGTCCTGAGGCGGAGTTCTACATCCTGAACGATGTGCGCTTTGACCAGAATCAGCACTCGGGCTACTACTTCATCGACTCCGACGAAGGCGCGTGGAACATGGGGCGCGATGAAAAGCCCAACCTGGGCTATAAGGTGCGCTACAAAGAGGGCTACTTCCCCGTGCCACCCACCGATAGCCTGCAGGACCTGCGCACCGAGATGATGCTGAACCTGATGGCTGTGGGCGTTGAGGCGGAGGTGCACCACCACGAGGTTGCCACAGCGGGGCAGGCGGAGATAGACATTCGCTTCGCGCCGCTGGTGCAAATAGCTGACAGCCTGATGAAGTACAAGTATGTGGTCAAGCAGACGGCGTGGCAGAACGGCTACACGGTCACCTTCATGCCCAAGCCCATCTTCATGGACAACGGTTCGGGAATGCATGTGCATCAGAGTCTGTGGAAGAACGGGGTGAACATCTTCTTTGATGAGCGTGGCTATGCGGGGCTGTCCGAGACGGCTATCTACTACATCGGTGGTATCCTGAAGCACGCGGCGAGCGTGCTGGCATTTGCTGCACCGACCACCAACTCCTATCGTCGCCTGGTACCGGGCTATGAGGCGCCGATTAACCTTATCTACAGCCAGCGCAACCGCTCCGCCTGTATCCGCATCCCGATGTACTCTTCTTCACCGAAGGCGAAGCGCATCGAGTTCCGTGCGCCTGACCCCTCATGCAACGGCTACCTGGCGTTCGCGGCGATGCTGATGGCGGGACTGGATGGTATCCAGAACAAGATTGTGCCGCCCGACCCGATTGACAAGGACCTCTACGAACTGCCCGCCGAGGAGCGCAAGGGCATCCAGCACACGCCAGCCAGCCTGGCGGAATCTCTGCAGGCACTGCGCGAAGACCACGAGTATCTCCTGCGCGGCGGCGTGTTCACGGAGGACCTGATAGAGACCTACATCGACTACAAGCAGAAGCGCGAGGTAGAGGGTGTGGCACTGCGCCCGCATCCCTACGAGTTCGTGCTGTACTTTGACGTGTAAGCAATGAGAATAAAGCCCCTCGCTTCGGCGGGGGGCTTACAGAAACGAGACATCAACTGATTCCTCCTTAACAGTCTCGCGTGCCCATGGCTTTAACGCGCCGCGCATAACGAGGTCTACCTCTCTTCCTAAAAGGGCCTGCAGATAGAACTTGACTCGCATATACCCCGATAAAGCCTGGAGGGTTTTCGAAATCCACGAGCAGGTCGATGTCGCTATGTGGCTGGAGTTCATTTCGTGCTGCAGAGCCGAAGAGCGTTATCGTACGAACTCCCATCCCGCGAAGAGTCTCACGGTTTTCCCTGATTTTTTGCACAATCTCCTCTCTGTGCATGTTTTCCTCCTGTAAATGTCCGCGCGCGCTGGTGCAACGCTGACTCAGCGGGGTTCTGTGCTTCGTAACACCACGTCCGAAAGGTGCAGAAGGTCGTGTGCCACACATAGCTGCACTTGCTGGAAGATGCTCCACTCGCCGAACTCGGGATGGATGCCGGTGCGCAGGCGTGCCTCTTCGGGGAGACTGCGTAAGAATTGCAAGGAGCGAGCGCGCGCCTCGGCGAACCGCGAAATCCCCTCCTCCACGCTACCCCCAGCGAACCTCTCTTCCGAAAGCGCATCGTGCGGGTCGTACACTGTCAGCTGTGGGCGTTCCTGCTCCGCAATCAGCCGGTATCGCGCGTAGAAAGCCTCTTCCACCTCCGCCAGATGGTAAAGCAGTTCCTTCGGAGAATAGCGGTCTGGCGCAGGGCGATGCTCCCACCGTTCGGCGGGCAACAGTTCGGCAAGCCTGCGCAATGCCGATGGCGTCTTCTCCAGAGCCTCCACACATTCTTCCCAGACGTAAGAATGGTACATCTCTGCAGTGCCTCCTTCAACGGGCTGGTAGATAGAATATAGACGAGGGGCGAGATGAAAGTCAAGGTACGGATGCAGGAACACGGCGCATGTGTCGGGAACAGAGAGGCAGCTTGCAAGGAGGTATGGAGATGCGAATGGGTGCTTTTGTGTTTTTGCTGGTGGCAGGCAGTGCCGCAGCGCAGGACGGATGGGTGACGGTGCAGCCCCGTGACACTGGCGAGGCGCTGGTCAACCCCGGCATGGGCTGGGTGCTTCACTATTACGATAACATTCCTCAGAACTATGGCTCGCGGCTGGAGCCTTCGGACACAGTAGATGACTTCCCCGGGTTGTCGGTGGTGTATCTGCGCATTCCGTGGTCGTACATCGAGCCGGAGGAGGGGCAGTTCAACTGGTCGGTGCTGGATACGCCGGCGCAGAGGTGGATTGCCAAAGGCAAGCAGATAGCCCTGCGGATTACCTGCAGTGAGTCGTGGCTTCGCTGGGCGACTCCGGAGTGGGTGCACCGTGCGGGGGCGAAGGGCTATGACTTCGAGCCGGGCGTGGGCGTGAAGGAAGGCGGCCCCTACTGGGAGCCAGATTATGCGGACCCCATCTTCCTGCAGAAGCTGGATAACTTCCTCTCGGCACTGGCGAGGCGTTATGATGGAAACACCGAAGTAGCATTCATTGACATCGGCTCACTGGGCGTATGGGGCGAGGGGCACACCTTCGCCAGCACCCGGCGCGAGATTTCTCTGGAGACGTTCAAGACGCACATCGACCTGCATCTCAAACACTTCAAGCGTACCCTGCTGGCAGCAAACGATGACTTCTGCTTTCGCGGCGCGGGGGCGATGAAACAGGAGGACGAGACGATAGATTACGCCCGACAGAAGGGACTGACCCTGCGCGACGATAGCATTCTTGTACAGGGTGGAGATAACGCCTACTTCCACGCGGGCATGGCTCAGGCGTTCTGGCGCGACCGCCCGGTAATTCTGGAGTGTGAACACTATGGACCCTCCAAAGAACGGGGCTACTGGCAGGACGGCAGTAAGTATCTGCAGGCGGTGGAGGAGTATCACGCCAGTTACGCCTCCATTCACTGGTGGCCTCGCGAGTTTCTTGAGGAAAATCGCGACCTGATCAACAGGATAAACCTACGCCTCGGCTACCGCTTGCGCCCGGCAGAAGTCTCATGGCAGAAGCAGGTGAAGGTCGGCGACAGGTGGCAACTGCGCTGGCGGTGGCTTAACGCGGGTGTTGCTCCCTGTTATCGGGGTGGGTATCCCGCCATTACGTGGAAGGACAAGAAAGGTGGTATCGTGGCGGTTCTGGTCGACGAAGGGCTGAACGTACGGAATCTGCCAGTCGGACCACCGGGCGGTGCGGAGGCTGTGGAGAGCAGGGCAAGCTTTGCCCTGCCGTTCCAGGTTAAACCGGGCGTGTATTCGGTGTACGTTTCGGTAGGCACGCCGACCGGCACACCGGAGATAGCCCTGCCCCTGCCCGACCATGACGGCGGGAAGCGTTACCTGATAGGACAGGTGGAGGTTATTCCGTAGACCTGAAGACAGCAGGGATTGTTTACGCGGTGGGCACAGGAGACCTCGCTACATCTCCTTGCCCATCGCGTTTGCTATCGCCCTGACTTCGGCCATCAGCTGGCGGAAGTTCTCGAAGGTGAGCGACTGCGCCCCGTCCTTCCATGCCTGCTCCGGATGCGGGTGCACTTCAATAATCAGCCCGTCCGCTCCTGCCGCTACCGCCGCCCGGCTCATCGCGGTCACCAGGCTCCACTTGCCTGTCCCCTGACTGGGGTCAACAACCACTGGCAGATGCGACTCCTGCTTCACCAGCGGCACCGCAGAAAGGTCGAGTGTGTTGCGCGTCGCGGTTTCAAAGGTTCGGATGCCTCGCTCGCACAGCACCACGTTCTCGTTGCCGCCCTTCATGATATACTCCGCCGCCATCAGCCATTCGTCAATCCGCGCCCACATGCCCCGCTTCAACAGCACTGGATGGCGGGTTTTGCCTACCTCACGAAGCAGGTCATAGTTCTGCATGTTGCGAGTGCCAATCTGAAGCATATCCGCATAACGACACACCAGTTCCACGTTGCGCGGGTCCATCACTTCGGTCACCACGGGCAGTCCCGTTTCGGCGCGCGCTTCTGCCAGTATCTTTAAGCCGTCAACGCCCAGTCCCTGGAACGAATAGGGCGAGGTACTGGGCTTATACGCGCCGCCGCGAAGCATATGCGCTCCCGCCTCCTTGACTGCCCGGGCTGTAGCCAACGTTTGTTCACGGGTCTCTACCGTGCACGGACCTGCCATGATGCATACATGGTTTCCGCCGATGTTCACCCGGTCGGCGACACGAACCACCGTGCCTTCGGGGCGATAGGCTTTGGCAGCCAGCTTGTAGGGTGCCATGACAATGATTACCTTCTCCACGAACGGCAGGGCTTCAAACTGTTCCATCAAGCCTGGCTTTTCCTCGTCGGGAACCCCTACCGCTCCGATTACCGTCTTCGCCACCCCGTAAATCGGGTGCGCCTGATAGCCACTTTCTTCCAGCTTAGAGGCGATTTGCTGGATTTGTTCAGGTGTCGCGCTTTTATCCAGAACGATAATCATGCTTTCAGAACCTCCTCCAACACACAGATGAAACGCTCGTTCTCTTCGGGCTTGCCAGTGGTAATGCGCAGGTAGGTTGGCAAGCCGAAAATGTGACCGGTGCGCACAATGACCCCCCTGCGCAGTAACTGCTGGAAAACTGGCTGAGTATCTCGCCCAAGATCCACCATCACACAGTTTGCTTCGCTACGCACATACGACAGACCCAGTCGCTCAAAGTGCTGGTAGAAGTATTCCAGCCCCTGTCGGTTCAGTTCCACGGCTCGCTTCAGGTGTTCCTGGTCTTCCAGCGCTGCCAGTGCCGCCGCCTGTGCCACGCTATTGACGTTGAACGGTTCGCGGACCCGGTTCATCGCATCCACGATTTCGGGACGAGCAATCGCGTATCCCACGCGAAGCCCCGCCAGCGCATACGCCTTCGAAAAAGTGCGCAGGACGATCACATTGCGCCCCTCACGCACGTAGCGCAGAGTGTCAGGATAGTCGGTACGTGAAACGTACTCCTGGTAAGCCTGGTCAAACACCACCACCACATGCTCGGGCAGAGCGCGCACAAAGGCATCCACTTCCTCTGCAGTAACAATGGTGCCCGTCGGGTTGTTGGGGTTGGCGATGAAAATCAGCTTGGTGCGCGCGTTGACGCGCTCCAGAATAGCGGGCAGGTCGAAGCGGTGTTCGCGCAGGGGTACCAGGTGCAGAACCGCGTTGTTCAGCTTCGCCGCCGCATCGTAGCGCACGAACGAAGGATGCCCGGTAATGACCTCATCGCCCGGCATCAGAAAAGTCAAGCCGATGTAGTGTATCAGCTCATCCGAGCCGTTGCCAAAAAGCAGATACTCGGGCGGCACTCCCACATGCTTTGCCACAGCCTGACGCAGGGCATAGCAGCTGCCATCGGGGTACAGATTGACCGACTGCATCGCCCGCATCGCCGCTTCAATCGCGCGGGGGGATGGACCCAGTGGATTTTCATTGGACGCCAGTTTGACCACATCCGTCAGCCCCAGTTCCCGCTTGACCTCGTCGATGGGTTTGCCCGGGCTGTACGGCTCCAGTTCAAGCACGTTTGGACGTATTAGCTCAGACATGGGGTACTGCACTCCTCGGTTAGTAAGCGACGTGTCTTCTATTATATCACATCATGCAAACGGGGCAGGCGATTGCCTGCCCCGCAAACTCGTGGCGCCCGAACATCTACTCAGTTACCAGAGTTAACGCCTGTTCCCACCCCTGTATACTGCCATCCAGCAGGACTGCTACTCGCAGACGTTGCGCCTCTCGCTGAGCCCTCCTTCCGATTTCACTGCCCCCCACTGCCGGGACACACTTGAATCCTGCCCTGCGCAGCAGTTCTGCGCGGTATGAAGCGCGCGTAACGTCGCCTATCTCGATCACGTTAGAAACCTCTATGGCAACAAACAGATCCGCGACAGGAGGTGAGTCTGACCTCCCTTTGATCAGTATGTCCAGATTAAGCAGGTCCTCCAATTCCTCCTCGCTCAGAAGTGCACTGGCTTGCTCCAGAATAGTGTTTATGTCTACCGTTTGCACTCGCTTCATTACCCGCCCGAAGTATGTGTGCGGACGCGAAGCGTACCGGCTCTCCAGCTGCCAACCCAGGAGCTTGCCGGTTACGTTCTCAAGGCGAGCAATGCGAGCATCTGAACGCGCCTGCGCCTGACGCAACTCCTGTTGACCGGTGCGTAGCTCCGCCACTTCCTGACGTATCTCCGCCTGACCCGCACGTAACTCCGTAACGTCCTGACGCAACTCTTCCTGACCCGCGCGCAACTCCGCTACGTCCTGACGTATCTCTGCCACTTCCTGACGCAACTCCGCCACGTCTTGACGTATCTCCGCGACATCCTGACGAAGAACCGCCATGTCCTGACGCAGCTCTGTGACGTCCTGTGCTACCTTATCCACTCTGGCAGGCAGGGCGTAGAACTCTTCCGGCAGAATCGCCAGAAGGACCCTCCTGCGCAGGTCAGCGTCCTGACGCAAAAGCTGGATGAAAGCCTCTATGTCTTCCACCTGCATCGGCATCTTCGTACCCTCTGCGTATTCCCTCACAGTTTGATTTTACCCGATTCATCCGCTTTTTGCAGACACAAACAAAGCGGGGAGACACTGCCACCGGCAGTATCTCCATCGTTGCCAGTGCTCAGGTTGCAGGTGTCTTTCCGCTTAGCCGGGAGTACCTTCCACGTCGCCAACGCGCACTTCGACGGCAGCACGCTCCTCCACGCGGTCAATGCGTCCGTCGCGAATCCACACGATGCGGTCGGACACGTCCACCATCTTGAGGTCGTGCGTTGCGGAGATGATAGTCACTCCCTGCTCCTTGTTCAGCTGTCGCAGGAGTTCAATAATCTCCTTGCCCGTGCGCAGGTCCAGGTTACCCGTTGGCTCGTCCGCAAGGATGATTTGCGGGTTGTTCGCCAGCGCTCGAGCAATCGCCACGCGCTGCTGCTGTCCACCCGATAGCTCGTTCGGTTTGTGGTGCAGACGCTCGCCAAGCCCTACCAGTTTCAGCAGTTCGATGCCGCGGTCGATGGCTTCATCGGTAGACAAGCCACCGAAAATCATCGGTAGCATTACGTTCTCCAGCGCGGTCATCACGGGGATGAGGTTGAACGTCTGGAAGATATAGCCGATGGTGCGACAGCGCAGGAACGCCAGCTCCTGCGCATCCAGCTGCGCCATATCCACATCGTTGATGAACACCGAACCGCTGGTAGGCTTGTCCAGCCCACCAATCATGTTAAACAGAGTGGATTTCCCGGACCCCGAAGGCCCCATGATGGAGAGATACTCTCCCCGTACGATGTCCAGGGTCACCCCGTTGAGTGCACGCACCACCTGCGTGCCCATCATGTACTCTTTCACCACATCCTTGCACCGCACGATGTACTCGGTGCCTGTGGCGCTGGTTTGATTTGTCTGTGGCTGAACCGCCATAGATGCACCCCCTTGTTAGACCTCGACGCGCAGGGCAGCTGCTGCAGGCATCCGCGCCGCTACCTGCGCAGGGATAATGGTTGCAATCACCGATAACAATGTACCGATGACGATGGAAAGGATGAGGTACAGGAATATCTCGCCAAGAGAAATCCAGCCGAACACCTTGAACCCATCACTGAAAAGCTTGATGAGTACTACCGCAAACACTCCCAGAAACCACCCGATGACCGACGCAATCAACCCCACCAGGGCAGACTCGATGAAGAACAGCTCCACGATGAAGATATCGTATGCCCCCAGACACTTCATCGTGCCTATCTCCTTGTAGCGCTCGGTCACCGACATCAGCATAGCGTTCGTGATGCCTACCAGGCACACCAGCAGGCTCATAATCACCAGCCACGTCATGCGGTAACGCTCGGAGGGGTCGGTAATTGCTCCTGAGTTGCGCTGAATCATCATTGCCGTCAGCACTGACACCAGGAACGCGATGCCCAGAACAGTGCCCGCCGCGGTAATCACCGACCGCCAGAAGCGGATGCGCACACTCTGCATGCTGATGTGGAATGCTACCCGGAACGGCAATTGCAAGCGTTCCACCTGACGCCCGTCTTTTCTCATCCCTTCTTCTTTCCTCCCCGTTTGAACGCGACCAATCTGCGATCTGCCAGCATCTTCAGGAACATGCTTACCGATGCTTCCACCTCGCGACGGCTCATGCGCGTGTGTTTGCACATCTGCTGAACGATGGAGCCTACGGTATGCTCGCCGTCACACAGCTCCCATACTATCGCCCCTACTTCATCCAGCTGAATCTGGCGCACCGGCGGCAGACGAAACGCCGCTATCGCCCAGCGGATGACCAGACTGCGCTGTTCCACCGGCACCTTCAGCACCATCTCGCCTGTCTCTGTCCGCTCCCACTCTACCAGCGGATTGCGCACCGGTATCGCAGTCAACGCTTCCTGCCGCGATAGCACCGGCTTCGGCTTTACCGCCGGGATGTATCTGCCAACGAACTCTCGCAAACCCATCTCAGGATGTCAGTGGCACTGCACTGTGTCCACAATCTGCTGCAACAGTTCAGGGCTACCCCGCTCCACTCGCACCGAGTAGATGCGGTTACCGGGCTCACAGTACCACACCAGTCCCTGTATCTCATCCGGTCGGCGCAGGAGCAGGCGCTCCACCTTCCGCCTCAGCCATACCGCCGGCGCACGCCGCACCCCGTTGAGTACAAGCGCGGGATGCGCTTTCACTTCTCCCGGAGTGTGCCGCGGTTTCACGCGCTTCCATTCCGTCCCATGCAGTGCCCACTCTTCCAGCGGCCATCGCTTCAGAGTGACATCGGCAAGCCCCCACCGCTCAACGCCCACCTCAGTGTAGCCGCGGCGAAACTGCAGGCCCAGATAGCCCGACATCACCTGCGACCTGACCAGAGTAAACTGCTGTGGCAGCCGGACCACCAGCCCCAGCAATGCCCACGTCCACCAGCCATCATCCGAGTGGTCTCTCAGCGTGTCCAGAATCTGGTGGGATACGTTCACCACCGCATCATCAGTGTCGCCGCTGACCTGCGCAATGACCACCCGTCGGCATTCCGGGCACTGCCGGATAATCCCGCGCACCTTGCGGTCCGCGCGATAGGTAAACTCCAGACCTCCCGCCTCGTGTTCCGAAGGCTTAATCCGTCCGGTAAAGGTAACTTTGCGCTTCTTCGCCTGGCGCTCCACCATATTCAGGTAATCGTCAAGGCGCTTGCGAATGTTGACCTGTTTCCTCGCCTGCGCCCACCGCACCTCGGCGATTAGCGAGCCGGGCGAATCGACACGCAAATACCCCTCCTTTGCATCGCCCTGAAATCCGGTAACGCTCCAGTCGGGAGGTACCACCAGGCTGACCCCTTGCCAACCGACTATCTGCTCCGGCGCCAGCCCTTGTTTCACGGTATGCTCAGCCCTTTTCGGTCGTTACTGCTGTTCGGCGCTCTTCTCGGTTTTCGCCGGGGCAGGCGGCGCAGGTTCCTCGTCCAGCACCTCAGAGGTGGCTTTCTTGAACTCGCGCAGGCTCTCGCCTACGGAACGTGCCAGCTCCGGCAGTCGGCGTGCCCCGAACAGCACCACGATGATGACGATTATCGGTAACGCTTCCTGCCATCCGAAATACATCTGGATTACCTCACTCATCGAAACTCCTCCACAGCACGTCTGTGCCTCATCTCTATTCTATCACAATCAGTAAGGTAAATACGACACCGAGCGCGCGATGATGGCAAGCGCAATGGCCGCCATACCGATAAGCCCCATGCCGCAGGAGAAACCTGCCAGCAACACCGGCGCCCACATGCGCCACTGCTCCTTGCCGAACCGACGCGCAAAGTAACGGTGTCCCAGAAACGTGCCCAACAGCATCGGAATCGTGTTATGGGGAAGCGCACCGATGCCTCCCACAAACCCGTAGTAGAACAGCAGAGGCAGTTTCAGCAGGGAGAAGATGCCGAACAGCACCAGACCTCCGGTGAAGCCCCCGATGATGTAGTCGGTACGCAACGCCCGCAGCAGCCACTGCCCGGTCTCGCTTCCCTTCAGGTTAATCTGCTGCCACAGCGCGTTCATCTGCGCGTGCAGGGGCCAGAACTTCTGCGCGTACGGATACTGCGCAGAGGGAATCTGGCTGGTGTGCCAGAAGAACGCCCAGAACAGGAAGCTGGCAATCAGCACCACCGGAAGCATGAACGCCTCGGCGTACAGGATGCTGGTGAAGCGAGTGCCAGTGAGCTCGACCTCGCGGAAGCGCTGAGCCGCCCAGCCATGGTCCGCCAGGGGCATCGGCGCATACCAGATGTCCACCTTATCGTAGCCGGTCTTAAGGATGGTTGCTTCGCGCAGGTAGGGGAAGCTCACACCCTGTCCGGTCAACGCAATCATACGCGCCGAGATGTAAGAGTTAATCGGCGTCCACACCAGCCCGAAGAAGATGAATATCCACAGCGGGAAACCGGGCACGAGCTGATGGGCAACCACGATGACGCCGACAGTAGCCAGTAGCCATGCGCCAAGGGCGATATACACCGTGTTTGCCTTATCGCCACGCCCCACCGGAATCTGGGAGAGCGTCACCCGCGAGCTGGCACGCTCTTTGCGCAGGGCAAGCACCCGAATCACCGCCACGATACCGATAAACGCCACCGCCAGCTGCACACCGATACCCACGCTCAGCCAGAAGTTCATGTCCACCGTCAGCTTCGTCTGGATGGTGCTCATACCCGGATACCAGTCGGGAAGCAAGCCCATCCTCTGCAGGATCGGGTTGGTGAACACCTGGCACAAGATGCTGGCGGTCGCGCTACCGATAACAATCGGCGCGGGAATAACGAAACCAGCCAGCACCAGCCCCAGGTCGCCCGATAAGCCGGTCAGCGCCGCGGGCAGAATGTGCTCCGTGTTGGGCACGAGGTCGAAGAAGGGTATCGGGATGAGCATGAAGGCTCTACCAAACAGCACGCTGGTAAAGATGGGCACTGCCAGATAGAACACGCCGTACACCAGCCCAATTACCGCACCGGTGGAGAACACACGCCAGCGCCATGATTCCTCTTTGCGCCCAGCCTCCGCCAGCGCAGTTGCACCCGATGCCGCCACCGGAGCCATCGGGAAGGGCAGGCGTTCCACGTCGTTGGTGATGCGGAACAGGGTGTATCCCAGCCCCATCCACATCATGCGCCCAAAAATCTCGTTCATCACCAACAGCAAAATCGGTATCAGCCAGTCCCGATGGAAGAAGGTGCGATGCAATATCGCAGGGCTATCGGGAGCGGGAACTGCCCAGCGTGGTATCTGGTCGGCTATCGGTGAGGCAGGAGGCGACTGGATGAAATACTGGTTCCATATCAACCAGCCAAAAGGACCACCTGACAGACCGATACCGCCGGACATCAGCACGGTTAACGAAGACGCCACGTAAAACAGGATGTAAATCTCCTGCTTTTTCAGGGGCGCAAACGAGCGGCGGGCAACCTCTGCAAACAACACGATAGTTACCCACTGCGCCGCAGGACCCAAACCCTGTCCGGCAACCAGCCCCAGATACAACGCGCCGGGCAACATAATGAAGGCGATGAACAGGGTTCCAACCGCTGTACGAACGGTAAACCCCTCTTCAAAGCGTTGCCCCGCCTCTACCGATTGTGTTTCCGCGGTTTCGCGTGCTAAGGCGATTTCATCCCGTATTGCCAACGGTTTATTCCCTCCTTCGACGCTTTGCTATCGTATCCACTCGCCAATGCGCCACACCAGCGATGTGGCGACCACAACCAGAAAAGCCTGCAGACTGAGCCTGCGCCATCGTTCCACCTGCGCTTGAGCGGGCAGAACAAGGTATGTCCACAGCAAACCCACCAGCGCCGCCCAGAACGGTATTGCCATCGGATGATGGCGCCATGCCTTCGCCCATTCGCCGTGCGCCAGGGCACAGGTCGCCCGCGTCATGCCACAGGTCGGACATGGCTTACCCGTCACAATGCGAAAGGTACACACGGTCGGCGCACGCTCCACATATGGCTGGAGAACATACGCTGACCCCCATACCACGCCAACCGCGACTATCAGCAACAGCGCGCGCCACATACATTCACGGGAACGGCTGGGACCTGACCTGTTGCCAGGTGGAGAATCCCACCAGGGCATAAATGACACCTAAAACCAGCCATACTAGACCGATTATCCCCAAGATATATCCCGCCTGCGCCAGTCCGCGCCCTTCTATCGGGGACAAGCCCTGGTCGATTCGGTTCATCTCCTGCTTGCCAACTATAATCGCCGGAATGCTCAACAACCCACAGCACATCCAGCCGAATACCAAGCCCAGTATGCCCAGTACCAGCGCAGTCGTTGCCTGACTGCTGGGACCGCCGCCTGCCATCGGCACTGGTGGCGCCTGTGGTGGCGGTGGAGCCGCTCCCTGTGGGAACAGATGACTCAGCTCCGGCAGTAAGCTTGCCCGAATCTGCGTGCCGGTGACCTCATCCTCCAGCGTGGTATTGGGCGCAATGCGCCCTTCTCGTACCCATTGCTGGAGCGTGGCAATATCCGCAGGACCATAGCGATTGCCGTCGTGTGCAATCACGTAGTACCCCAACGCATTCCCTCCCCCGAGAGCGCATGTCCTCCTTGCATCTTATGCACCTGTTGCCGGTTGCGTGCTGGGCACGCCCGCGGGCTGTCTTCCATCCGTTTTCTGCAGGTAGCGCTCGCGCTCCTCCTGGCGCAGGGTTCGCCATATCAGGAACTGCTTGCGCAGGGTGTTCAGGAAGCGGCGGTTCACGCGCTTCCAGTTCGCGATGTCTCCGCTGAGGCGTGTCAGCGTCAGGTGCAGGTCGTACACATCGGGCATATCCGTCGGCGTGGCTTCAATCTCCACGTTCTGGCTGACGCCCAGGTCAAACGGTGCCACCCATGCCGTGCAGGTAATGCGATAGGCGGTGCCTCCATCGTGCTCGTACTCTTCCGCCTTCACTCCCTGCGTCACGAAGTCGCCGATGGAGTACTCTTCGTATGCCTGCAACCACTCGCTCAGGAACGAGTTCAATCCCGCTGCTTGCGCGCGCGTCACCGAGAAGGGCATGGGGATTCGCCACACGTCGCCGTCCGGCTCGGGCACGCGCCAGGTACGCTCCAGAGCAGGTGTTGCCACCTCGGAGGCTTTACGCGCCGGGTAGATGGTGGAACCGAGCACCGTTGCCACCACGATGAGCGTGGACACTACCGCCGCCATCGAGGAGAAGTTCAGATACAGTCCGGGCACGTTTAGCCAAACGATTAGCTTCGCGCTCAGCTGACCCAGGAAGTAGCCCGTCACCGAGCCGATGATGGCGTACACCATCGCCTCGGCGAGGAACAGCAAGCCGATATGCGTGGGCGACAGCCCCAGAGAGGAGAAGATATGTATCTCCTTCACGCGCTCGTACACACTGCTCAGCATCGTCTGAAGTACGATGAGCGCGGCGATTAGCACCGGGATTACGATGAACTCAATGCCCCGTCCCGACGTCGCCGCGAGGGTGGAGTATCGCCATGTGCGGTCTCCCTGCCCTGCATAGATGTTCAAGCCTAGGCGCGGCATCAGCTTGTCCAGCACCACTCGCACCTCTTCGGGTGTGGCAAAGGAGATGGCGATACTGCGAATCTCCCCGCCGAGGTTCATCAGCGTCTTGTACGGGATGTAGAAGCAGGCGTCTGGCTCCAGGTGCACATATTCGCGGAAGCCCGCCTCGCCTGCCCCGGCGCCCTGCCTCTGCATCTTCTGCATCAGGATGAAGTCCACCGGCGTCAGTGGCTCGCGGTCCAGGTCGGTAATCTGCTTGAACTTCTGGCTGTCCAGAATGCCGATGACCGTGTAGTCCACACCGCTGAAGTTTACCTTCGCCTTGCCCACATCTTCCGGCTCCACGCGCAGTTGCTGGGCGATGGCGGTGGGAAGCACGGTGACGTAACGGTCGCCTTCGCGGAACCATCGCCCCGCAATCAGCGCCTTCTGCGGCTGGGTGACCTGCGCTTCCGCCGGCGACAGCCCTACCAGCGCTTTGGCATCGTACTGGCGGTCGCCTCGCCGCAGGCTGAGGAACGACTGTTCACCGAACGCCGCGCCGAAGAACCACGCTCGAGGCGCCACCGCCCGGTCACGGAACTCATCGTGCAGGAGGCGATATGCGGGTTCCTGCAGAGGCTCCCACAACGCGGTACGAATCATGATGCCGTTATACAGCGGCGTACCGGGCGCGGGAACCTTGTTGAAGCGCAGGACGTTCACGATGGAGGTGAACGACAGCACGATGAACGTGAGCAGAATCAGCGTGATGCTGGTCAGCGCGGTACGGGCTTTGCGCCGCCGCATGTTCGACACGCCCAGGTTGAAGGCGGCAAACGCCACACTCACGCGCCCGATGTCCGCCCGGTGTACTCCGCTGATCTGGCGGTTCAACTGCTTGAGCTGCTCCTCAAACTTGCCCGCCACCATAAAGGTAACCAGCAGGGACAGCGCCAGCATGATGAACGCCAGCAGAACCACAAACAGGTTGCTGACCAGCTGGAACGCGGGGTGAATCTGGCTGAAGGCGAAGAATATCAGCAGGAAGATGACGAATGCCGTCAGCAGCTGGCGCTTGAGGTCGCTGAAGCCGAACAGCAACCGCTCCATGAAGTAGGCGAACGGCATCAGCAGAAACATGTAGAAGATGACACCGCGCACCACATCGTTTGCGGTTGCCTGCACATCGGGATAGGCGCGCGCTTCGTAGCCCCATGCGGCACGCGCGTAGGTGTCGAAGGTAGCGTAATCCTTGCGTTCCAGCGCCTCTCGCGCCTTGTCCAGATGCTCCTTCGCCAGCCCGTGTAACTGCTCCAGACCTTCGTTGATGATTCGGAACCGGCGCAAGCGGCTCATACGCCATTCGTCAAGATTCCACATATCCTCCGCCACACGCAGGGCGGTATTGGCGATGGTTCCACCACGCGCAATCAGGTCGCGCTCGGTCAGCTCGCGCTCCGAGAAGGTGCGCACCACAAAGCCCTGCGCCTCTTCTGCGCTTCCCGCCACCAGGTAACCTTCGCCTTCCGGCTTCTGAGGTGTGGAGTTAATCAGCAGGAAGCGCGTTGCGCCCGGACCCACGCCCATCATCAGCTTGATTCGAGAACCGGGCTGAGCAAACACCACCGCCACGTCCTCCACATAGGAGGTCAGCGAGTAGTCCTGCACCGTCGCCAGCGCGTAGCCGTACATGCGCGGCTGTCCGTTGGTCTCGCCGTCCAGCACGTCCATCGTGGTGAGCGCACGAAGCGCCTGCTGGTCTACCAGGTCATAGATGGAGGTAGGCACGCAGCGGAACACCACGATGCGCGTGGTCTTGCGACCGGTGGACATGGTGAAATCGATAGCGTATTCGCTGGCGCCGGTCACGCCCAGGTCAGGCGCGTATTCTATCTCGCCGGTCTGCTCGTTGAGTCGGTACGCGGCGATGTTGGTCATCTTGTTCCAGCCGTAAGCGGTGATGGGTGGAATGCCCGGGAAGCGGAAATAAGCATCCTCGCCCACCTTTTGAATCATGTTGCCGCGCACGCCCATGAAGGTCTTGGTGGCATGGCGCACCACCGCTAAGGAATTGGGCACCGGCTGGTTGGGAATAAAGCTTCTGCGCGGGTCAAACAGCACCACCTGCCCGTCCAGCGTACCGAAGCCCCCCTGCAAGCCCATGGTCTGGAAGTTTCCGGGCTCGGAGATGGGGAAGCGCGGCACGTTCAGCTCGCCGGGCGCATTAGTATCGTTCAGGATGTGGTACAGCAGACAGGCGATAAGCTTCGTCTGGCGCGTGACGTTGGCGATGTTTACCTTTTCAGGTGTGTCGAAGGGCGTGTCGACCAGCGCGCGCGAGTCGTCGGTGGTGCAGAAGGTCATGCCGTTCGCGCCCGACAGGGTGACCACCTCGGCGTCAAACGCGAACTTGCCGGGGAGGTAGTTGCGCCAGTTTTTGCCCTCCACCGGGTTCACGCCGTCCGCAAACGCCTTTTTATGGTCGAATCCCAGAATATATCCGACCTTCTCCGCGTTCTCGCGGCAGATGCGCGCTGTATCCGAGAAGCGGTTCTGCACGTCCTCGCGCATGTCGTAGAAGTAGCCTTTGTAGAACAGCCCCACCTGCCGCGACTTGCTGGAGAGGTCTAAGGAAAGGAACAGGTAGATGTCCAGCAGCTTCTTCTGTTTGGGCTTGATGCCCACCGCGCCGATAAGCGAGTTCACCAGCCGCTGTCCGACGTTCGGTCGCTCCAGTTCAAACATGTGCCGGTCCATCCACTCTCGCACGCCCTGCAGAGAGAGGAAGTGTGCGCTGGTGGCGAGGAACATGATGGTGCGTTTGGGCGGATTTGCCTTGTAGGCGCGGGCTACCTCCAGCAAGCCGGCGATGCCACAGGCACTCTCCGCGCCCGGAGCCAGCGCGGGTACCGCCGACATCGCATCGTAGTAAGCCGAGATGACGATAATCTGGTTCTTGAACTTCGGATCAGTGCCCTCTAACCAGCCGATGATGTTCTTCGCCGGGCGACGCTCCCAGGGCATGTTGCAGAACAGCGTTCCCTTGATTTCGCGCTGTTGCGCCGTGAGCGCAAGTAGTGGTGCCGCATCGCTCTTGCGGATGTAGAAGCGCGGAACGGTGACGGGAATGCCGATGAACTTCGACTCCGCCTCGCCGCGCATGGTCGCGCTGGGTTCGATGAAGATGACCGCCTTCGCGCCAAGTCGGGGGGCGTTCAGCCAGTCGGTGCCACAGTTGAAGTCTACCAGTACGATACTGCCCTCCACGTTTTTGCCGCTGAAGTTGGGCAGTTTGCCGTCGCCAGCGTAGATAATCGGTCCGGTGATGCCTTCTGGAGGCAGCTGGGAGGTGCGCACCAGGTTGGGCCACATGGCGTACAGCGGAAACTCTCGCCCGCCAACGCGCAGTTTCGCTCCTTTGTCTATCGGAACCGTGACCGTGAACTCTTCGGTGGTCACGCGCTGCAGCCCGATTTCACGGAACTGCTGTTCCACCCACTGCGCAGCGGCGTCGGCGCCCGGATAACCAGCCACCCTGGAGGGATAGGAGGAAAGCTGATACACCGATTGGCGAATGCGTTCAGGAGAGACGGCTCTCGCCAGACGTCTGTAAGCATCCGCCACCTCCGGCGCCACCGAGGGCTGGCTCCATGCCAACCCGGTGAAAATGCCCATGCAGATTGCGAGCACCCACGCCCGCATGAAACGCACCGTCATGTTCATCACCTTCTCCGGCGTTGGTCGTTAATCCTATGATAACATAACCCCAGAAGTGCTGTGAAGGGGTTCGTTTGTTTCATAGTAATATACGGTAGGTTTCTCGGACTTTCCTGCCTGTAATCTCTACGCGAAGCTCTTCCCGGAAAAACGTGGACCACCGCGACGCTGACAACCGCACAAACCGTCGTCTACTCCAACAACCCCGCCCCCGGCGACCTGTTCACCAATCTGGGCAGCACCGTTTTAGCGCCCTCCTTCCCTACAGGACTTTCGTGCTCGGTGGTCAAATAGATAACTGACTATGAGCACACGTTCTCGCTCACCTCTGTTACAGACGATGCTGCCGGTCGCCCTGCCCCTTGTCGCCATCGGCATGGGATGCTTTTTCGGTATCGGCGCGGCAGGGCTGTTTGACCTTGACGAAGGGCTTTACGCGACCGCCGCGCGACAGATGGTGGAATCGGGCGACTGGCTGGTTCCCCGCGTGGGCACGGATGCGTTCTTCGACAAGCCACCGCTCACCTACTGGGCGCAGGCGCTGAGCATGAAGGTTTTCGGCTTCACGCCCCTTGCCGCAAGGCTTCCCTCCGCTCTTGCCGGTGCGTTGACCGCATGGCTGATCTGGCAGTGGGCGAAACGGCGCGAACTGGAACGCATCGGCTGGCTGGCGTTGCTGGTCTATCCCCTCTGCCCGCTGACGATGGGTCTGGCGCGACAGGCGATTATGGATAGCCTGCTGACGCTGTGGCTGACGCTGGCGATATTCGGCTGGATCGAGGGCTACACCGGCGACCGTCGCTGGTATCTGCTGATGGCGGCAGGGGCTGGGCTGGCGACGATGACCAAGGGGCTTATCGGTCTTCTCCTGCCAGGAGGGGCGTTGCTGCTCTGGACGCTACTTCGGCGCGACTGGGCGGAATGGAAACGCATCCCGTGGCTGCCTGCGATAGGGGTGTATCTGCTGATTGTGTTACCCTGGCACCTCGCGGTATGGCAAGCGGCTGGCGACCTGTTTGTTCGCGAATACATTGTCCGTCATCACATCCAGCGGTTCCTGGGCAAAGAGTTTGGTCACGTCGCACCGTTCTGGTTTTACATTCCGCTTTTGCTGGTGGACATGTATCCCTGGAGTGCGTTTGTGCCCATCATCGGCTGGCAGGCACTGAGCGGCTGGCGTTGTGAGAAGGAGAAGCTGTGCTGTGCTTGGGCGATGTGGGCGTTCTGGGCGGTGGTGGTGGTGCTCTTCTTCTCGCTCAGCCGGTCTAAACTGCCCGGTTATGTGCTTCCCGCCGTGCCCGCGCTGTGCCTGCTGGTAGCGGTAAGGCTTCATTCGCTGTGGACGGTGAAAAACGGTCTGCGCCCAGGCGAAGCGGGCTTAATGGGCTTCACGGGTCTGATTCTGAGCGCCGCGTTTGCCTTAGTCGGTGTGCTGGGGTGGCAGTGGCAGGGCAGTCAGACAGCAACTCTGGCGGGCAAACAGATACCTGCAGATGTGGTAGGAGCGGTTGCGCACATGGCGCCCTTTGCGCTGATGCTGAGTGCACTGTTCCTGCTGAGTGTGCTGTTCCTGTTCGCCAGGTGGTCTTCCACTCCGCGCGTGGTGGGCACAGGCGTGCTGTTCGGTCTGCTGTTTGCCTTTCTGGTCGGGCACGACGGTCTGCCCCGCTGGGACAGCTACGACATCGCCCCGCTACATCGCCTGGCGCAATCGCTGGCGCCCGAGCTGGACCGGGGAGCACATGTGCTGGTCTACGCCTTCGAGCCGAGTCGCCCCAGCGTGCGGTTCATTATGGGACACCCGGCACAGGTGGTCGAGATGGGCGAACCGCATCAGCTGCAGGAGGCGATACAGGGAAAAACGCGCGTTTACATCCTCGCCGAAACGCGCACCGAGATGCCGTCGGACCTGCCCTGCAACCTCGTGCGCGAGCGAGAAGATGGACGCTGGGTGATTTACCGATGCGAGCCATCCGCAAGATAGTGATAGCCCCGACCGCCTTCAAGGGCAGTCTGTCCCCTTTAGAGGCGGCTCAGGCGATGGAGCGTGGCGTGCGTCGCGCCCTTCCTCACGTGGAGACGGACATCCTGCCTCTGGCGGACGGCGGCGATGGGATGCTGGAGTGTCTGGCGACGGCAGGCGTGTGCCGTCTGCACCGACACCGTGTATCCGACGCACTGGGGCGAATGCACAACGCGCCTTATGGAATCAGCGCCGATGGAAGCACGGGCTTTATTGAAATGGCGCAGATTTGCGGGCTGGCGCAGCTCCGCCCTGAAGAGCGCGACCCACGCCGAACAACTACACTCGGCGTCGGAGAGATGATAAGCCATTTGCTGCACGCTGGAGTCGGAAGGCTGGTGATTGGGCTGGGCGGCAGTGCCACCAACGACGGCGGCGCCGGTGCTCTGGTCGCGCTGGGCTGGCAGATTCTGGACAAAGGGGGCAACGCCGTTCCGCCGGGCAACGCAGGACTGAAACAGGTACACCGCGTGGTTCCAGCCTCGCGAGAGAGTACAGACGTGGAGGTTATACTGGCGGCGGACGTCCGGAATCCGCTTCTGGGCAAGCGCGGGGCAACGGCGGTCTTCGCACCACAGAAAGGAGCCACAGCCGACCAGCTTCCCGAGATGGAACGTGCCATGCGTCGCTGGGCAATGGCTGTGCATCGTGCGATTGGCAGGAAGATTTCGCTAGTGCCGGGTGCCGGTGCGGCGGGTGGTCTGGGTTTCGGTTTGCTGGCGCACTTTCCGCAGGCGCGACTCGTGTCCGGGGCGGACTTTGTGATGCAGGCGGTGGGGTTTGAGCAAGCCCTGCGCGATGCGGACCTGGTGCTCACCGGCGAAGGGCGCGTGGACGAGACCACCCTGCATGGGAAGCTGCTCCTTCGTGTGGTACGTGCGGCGCGAAAGTGGGGCGTGCCGGTGGCTGTGCTCTGCGGGGAGTTTGTGGGTGACCACTCCTCGCTGGCAATATACGGAGTCGCCCATTGCGAGTCGCTGGTTTCCCAGACGGTGTCGCAGGAAGAGGCAATGCGCCAGGCTGCGGACCTGCTGGAAGCGAAAACAGCGAAACTGTGCAGGCAAATATAACGTCTTTTATGTGGTCGGGTAGCAGGAGTATTGCTTTCCCGGCACGAAAAGATTATAATACAAGAAACCTGTTCAGATTACGAGGAGGTGCTTTAGCATGAAACGACTGTGGTTTGTGTTCGCGGTAGTAGCGGTGCTGGTGGTATGGACGGTGCCGGCTTTCGCACAGTGGGGCGAGGAAACGACGGGTAACAACCTCCGGGTGCGCGTTGGCGCGTTCTTCCCCACCGAATCCGCCTCCCGCGACGAAGCCAACACGTGGCTCAATGTCGGGCTGGACTACGTGTTGAAGCGCGATGTTGTTGTCACCGAGGGCTACACCGCCGACCTGGGAGCCAGCATCGACTACTACGGCTCCGGTGACGTCTACAACGTGCCCGTCCTGGTCAACTACTGGGGCAAAATCGGCAGCGGCTTCGGCTATACCGCCGGTATCGGCGTCGGCTTCTCGAAGCGACTGAACGGCGACACGAAGACCGGCTTCGCCTACACCATCGGGCTGAGCTATGACCTCAACGTGGGTCAGGAAGGCGGCACGCAGCTGTTCATTGATGTGCGCTTCAACGGCTTGACCGGCACCGACAACGAGCACAACGGCTTTGTGGTCGGGCTTGGCGCCAGGTTCTAAGCAGTAACCTGTCCCGAAGAAGCGGCGGGAGGTTCGCCT
>FMJZ01017286.1_pt1 | contig 25279 bp, 25 predicted proteins | sample 1987881 | NCBI WGS metagenome assembly FMJZ01 (sample SAMEA4378227, study PRJEB15110) | soil metagenome | biome: soil; feature: Field; material: Soil | place: India | collected 2015-03-11 | depth 0 m
ACGTGCATCGTTTGCCGCGCCTTGCTGGTGTGACAGCTAACGCAGGTCAGGGCGTGCCTGGGTTGTACACCGAAAGTGCCCAGCCCATGCGTTCGTGGCCGTACTGGTTCCAAACCGGATTCTTGCCGTTGACGATTTGGGAATCGCTGTAGTCCGGAGCACCGGAGCCGGAGCCCGTACCACCGATTAACCCCAGCCAAATCGTACCACCAATGTACGTGGGGTGGGTGTCGTCGGACAGGATGTAATCGTAACTGGTGCTGGAATTCACGAAGTGCGTGTTCGCATCGCGGATCGTGGATTTCAGCGTAACTGAGATCCGCTGCACGTACGCCGCTTCGCTCTCACCGGGAATGTAGCGCAGGGCCTCGCTGTCGATTTGGCCGTCGTTGTTCGAGTCGTAGTCCGCTCCCATGTACTGGGCGAACACGTCGGCACAAGCGAACCCGTAGCGCCGTGCCAAGTCGCACGCACGCCAGTTACTCTTCGCGAGGTAGGGAAGAAACTTGTCCCTCTTGTTGATCGGCTGGCCCGTGGTCGGGTCGGTGCAATTGCTCAAGGCGTTGTCGGCATTGTAACCGGGGTAGTAAAGGTTCGCGATAATTTTTACCCGCGTGTTCGGGTGCGCGTACTGGTTGATCGCCTGCATGGCCAGCTCTTGGTAGGTCGTGCACGTGGCCAAGGCATTATCCAGCACGGAGTAGTTGCAGGTGCCCGTTTGCCCGCTGAAGTTGCTGCGTGCTTGCAGGAAGTCGTTTCCGCACATTTCGAAGGTTACGACCCGGGTATTCGAGGTTTGCATGTACGAGCGCTCGGCGACGATTTTGTTGTTGTAAATGTCGTCCGCTTTGGCACCGGACTTGGTGCGCCGGATCACCTCGATGTCGGCGTTCCACAGTTTGGCAAGGTACTCGCCATCCACGTACGGCGCGGCACGTTTCGCCACACGGGAAAGCGACCCGTAGTAACCCGCGTAAATCGAGTCTCCGTACGCTGTCACCCGATACTTCGTGCTGGTGCCAGCGCGATCGATCGTCCACGACGAGTTCTGGGTGAGCGTGTTTGCCCTTACTGTTCCCGCGTAGGCAACTGCTCCTAGGGCTACCCCAAGCCCCAGCAACCAAGACCACTCCCTTTTCATCGATACCCTCCCTTCGTTTGTCGCTCCGTGTCTCGGAGCTGGGCCGGCTGCTACCACACATTGGCCTCGGTTGGCAACGGAATCGTGGCCCTGGCTCTGCATGCCCGCACCCGATGGGTAGCGCCACAGGGAAGCTTCGTTGCTTCTTCTCCCGGAAACGTGTCGTTAGCAGCAGAGTTGCCGTTCGTCCGCGGCGTTGGGCCACAGTTCGCGATGCATGTCCGGCTGCGGACTCGGCCGGGCCTGTTCTTCACCGGTCGATGGCTTGCGAGCGCACACGGTTCCCAGCGCGCGCTCGAGTGGGCTGTTGTCGGGCGGATCATCGAGGAGCCTCGGGGAAAAGAAGTGGACAGTGGCACGCAACCACCAGAAACTTGCCTGAGAGTTCGCCGAACACCTTAGCGGTGCTCTGCCGACCGCTTGCTGTGGCGGTGCGCAAGAACGAGCTTCCGGAGGATGTCCATACCTCGTTCCAACTCTGCAACGGGCGGTCCAAAGGAAAACCGCACAAAACGTTCGAAACGACTTTCACGCTCAGGCCGGCGCTGCCCGGGGTTGATGTCGAAAAACACGCCGGGAACGGTGATGAGGCCGTTTTCCAGCCCAGCGCGGAACAAGCCCATTCCGGTGTTCAAAGGCGGAGGCAGCGCCGAGACGTCGCCCCAGCAATAAAAGGCGCCGAGTGGGCGGTGCACTTGGATGCCTAGCTCTTCAAGTGCCTCAATCATCAGTGCTCGTTTGTGGGTAAAGTGGCGGTGAATCGCCTCCGCCTCGGCGGCAGCGACCTTGCAATCGAGCAAGGGCAGTGCGGCGAGCTGCATCGGCCTTGAACAGCCCCCTTCGAGGAAGCTGCCCGCAGAGGTGACGGCTTCGATGATGGGCCTTGGCCCGATGGTCCACGCCACACGGTACCCCGGGTAGCGCCAATTCTTCGTGAGGCCATCCAAGATGACCACGGGGTCTTGATCCACGTCTTCCACGTAAGCGGCCGCCGAAATGGTTTGGAGGCCGTCCAGGTACACATAGTGGCTGTAGAACTCGTCGAAGATCAACGTGCAGTTCAGTTCTCGACCAACCCGTACCCAGGCCTTGAGGTCCTCCCCGTGAATGAGAGCCCCCGTAGGGTTGGCGGGGTTCGAAAGTACCACGGCCGACAAACCGCGGCCAAGCACTTCGTTGCGCAGCTCCTCGGCCGGGAACGCATAACCGGCCTCAGGCCGACGGATGAGGGGGATGGGAACGAAGGTGCCGAACGAGTCGAGGAGCTCCTCGTAGGCGGTATAGTCTGGAAGGAAATGGCCCACGTTCGTCCGGCCGAGGGTTGACACCAAACGGGTCAGCGCTGCCCGGCCTCCGGGGCTAATTGCCACATTGGCTGCTGTGTACTGGCTTTTCTTTCCGGCTCGGTATCGCGCATTGTACAGGGCTGCCACTCGCTCGCGCAGCTCAGGCAGCCCGTCGATGGGAGAGTACTCGAAGGAGTCTTCGTTCAATCGAATTTCCTGTTGCCTTGGTGGGGCACCGGGAAGGGGCCCGGTTTCCGGTGCGCCCTGCCCCAGATTAACCCAATGTGGATCTCCCGGGCGGTATCCATGCTTGGCCGCCTCCGTCATGACGTAAATCACGCCGGTGCGCGGCACAGGACGAAATCCCGGAGGTACTTGGCTGGTTCGCCTCATAACTATTTTTCCAAAGCGAAGTTGCGCGTGCGCTGCCAGTCCCTGCTGTTGCAAGCGTCTCGGCTGTGGTTAATCGATGCACCTGTCACCGGAAGAAAGGAGGTGAAACCTATGGGTGCCAACCGTGGGGAGAACTCACCGTTGCGTGAGGCCGCTTTGATCATCGTGGATGTGCAAAACGATTTTTGCCCTGGCGGTAGTCTCGCGGTACCAGAAGGAGACCAAGTGGTTCCTGTGATCAACAAATTAGCCCCGTTGTTCCCTGTCGTTGTAGCGACGCAGGACTGGCATCCGGCGAACCACTGTTCCTTTCAGGCCCAGGGTGGCCCGTGGCCACCACACTGCGTCCAGGGTTCGACTGGGGCCCAGTTGCACCCGGCGGTCGATCGGCAGCACATAACTGCCTACGTGAAAAAGGGGGTGTTGCCGAACAAGGATGCGTATTCTGGCTTCGAAGGTACAGACGAGGCTGGGCGCACTTTGGCGGAACTCTTGCGGCAGCGGGGAGTTAAGGAAATCTACGTTACGGGTTTAGCTACGGACTACTGTGTGCGCGCTACCGCGCTCGATGGCTTGAAAGAAGGGTTCAAGGTTCACGTCGTGACGGACGCGGTTCGTGGGGTGAACGTGAAACCGGGAGACGACCAGCGTGCCCTCGAGGAAATGCGCGCGGCTGGTGCTTTTTTGAAGACCTCGGCAGAAATCCTCTCCGGCGCCGGCGTCGGAGAAGCCGTAGGTGCCAGTGCGTATGCAGAGTCTCCACAGTGAAGAGGGGAACTGCCCGAGCTTCTTGCAGGGCGCGTCTTGTTCGACCGCCTAGTTGCGAACGTTCTAAAGTTGATGGATAGCAAGTTGCGTGAGCAAAAAGGTGAAGGCTCCTGCGGCCGAGGTGCCAAGCAAACGTGGTGCTTCGGTGACCGAGCAGAGTTCCGAGAAACGGCCCGCCACGGCGAAACGCGCTCGCACGCGAGCAACCAAGACGAAAACTTCCGTTGAACCGGGTCCAGAGACATCACGGGCCGCGGTGGTGCCGCGTCGGGCCGTGTTCATCGATGTGGAGAACACGACGGCGGAGGCGCCCCTGCTCGAAGTTTTGCGCTCCCTGGAGATCGACCCGCAACGCCAGACTGTGGAGGTTACAGCAGTGGGAAATTGGCGTGCGGTGCCGCCGGCGTTAGCGCGACGACTGGCGAGCATGGGTGCCAAGCTCATTCACAGCGCGCCGGCTCGGGGAGTGCGTGACTGGAGTGATTTGTGGATCGCTGCAGCCGCGGGTTGCTGGTTGGGGCAAGCCCGGCCGGGAGATATTCTCGAGGTCATTTCCAATGATCGAGCCTTCGATGCCATTGGGGACCTTGCCGCAGCCCGCGGGGTTGTATTCCGTCGGATTGCACATATGCGCCTGCTTGGGGCGCCGAGCGCGACCAAGGAGCAGGTGGTCAAGGGCGCGTCTGCCAGCACCTCGGGTCGCCGAAAACCGGCCGCTGTTGCTTCCGTAGCTTTAGCGGGTACCGATACCGTGGAAGGTCCGCATGCGGCTTCGGCCGAGCAAATTCTCGCCACGATTGCGCATCTCACGAAGGGTGAGCCTGGGCGGTGGGTCAACCTGGATGTCTTGGAACGTGCGCTGAAGGAGCAGGGTTTCGTACGCCCGCCTGGGTCTCCCCGCTTGGTCACACGACTCAGAGCACTGAGACAGGTCGAAGTGGATGCACACGGGCGAGTGCGGATCCGTTTGCCGGAGCAGCCCGAGCAAGCTGCTCCGACTAGCGCAAGCGCGTGAGGGGATCCCGTGCAAAACGCGCTCGTTTGCCTTTATGGTGGCGAGAAGGCACCTTCACCCGAACGCACCTTGCGCGCGCAACTCCTCGATCTGTTCGGGAGAAAGCTTCAAAAGCTCCTCGAGAACTTCGGCCGTATCGCACCCCGCCTGGACGGCAGCAGCTCTCGGCACCGGCATCGGCTCGCCAACGAGCCGAACCGGTGAGGGCATAAGCTCCGTGCCCACCTGGTGGCGGCTCCAGAAACCAACTCGCTCTTGAAAGTGCGGATCGCGCGAGATCGATTTGCTGTCGTTTACCGGCGCGATGGGTACATTGGCCTTCAATCCGAACTGCACCCATTCCGCTGTCGTTCGTGTGGCAAAAATGCTGGCCAATTCCCGCCGAAGTTCCAGGTTGCCGCGAGCATGGTCGGCGACACGGGCCCCCGGATTCGACTCGTACAGCTCGGGGCGGCCTATACCGTAGGCAAAGTTGCGCCAGAATTCTTGCTCGGAGGCCATGAGTAGAATCATGCCGTCTTGAGTTCGGTAGAACTGATAGCGCACGGAGTCGGTCATACTTTCATCCCCCACTGGGCGGCGTGCCCCCTGGCCGTCGCCGTCGTTCCCCGTCACTTCATTCTCGGGCCTTTCGTACGCCTTGTTGCCTTCGATCCCGTTCCAGTTGAACGCCGCAGCCGCATCGCTTTGCGCCACTTCGAGCCAACATGGCTCTCCCGTGGACCGGGCCCGTAACAGCGCGGCCAAAATGCCCATGGCGGCGTACAACGGACCAGCATTGATGCCGACCACCGTGTAGCTCGGAATGGCTGGAAATCCGTGCGCTTCCGTAGTGGGTCGCGCCACGCCGGCCCAAGCATCGAACGCGATTCCATGGGCTGGAAGATCGCGGTAGGGACCACTCATGCCGTATCCCGACAAGGTGCAAAAGACGATCCGCGGATTCCGCGCACACATGCGCTCGAAGGTGATTCCGCGGCGTGCCAGCGCGCCGGGACGCATTCCTTCAATTACCGCGTCGACTTTCTCCACGAGTTGGAAGAAGAGCTCCACCGCGGCCGGCTTTCGGAGGTCCAGGATGATACTGCGCTTGCCGCGATTGAGGTGCCAGTGAAGAAGAGAAATGCCATCGATGATGGGGAAAGCCACTTTGCGCACGTAGTCCCCACCCGGGGGCTCGACCTTGATGACCTCAGCCCCGAGGTCGGCCAAGTGCATGCCCACCGCGGCCGGGCCCAACAAAGAGCACTCCAGCACACGTACGCCCCGAAGAAGACCGCGAGCCGCTTCCGACGCCATCATAGGGCACCCTTGTACCACGCTTTTCCTCGTCGAGGCAGCACACGAGGGCGAGCGAAGCCCCCGCGCGCAAGTTTGGCCTAGCCCCAGCGTGGAGAAACGCTTGCGCACGCGTCTTACAGGTGATGTTCGGCTCGAGGCGCACCCTTATAGACTGCCACGGAACTGTGGAACGGTGTAGCGGCGCGGCGTTACTTTCATTGCGAACTGTTGCAAAGAGGTAACACTTTTCCTTCGGTGGTGAAGCGTAACGGGTGTTTTTTCGGAACCCGCTGCCCTGGTACAAAGTACGCTAAGCTTGGTTGGTTTACCCATGCCGCAGATGCCGAGTGATACCAGTCAGCCGAAGCCGGGCCAGGATGCGGCTTCAGCGCCGTGGCAGGAGAACGCGATGGAGGACTCGCAGGAGGGCGAGAAAACTCTCCGGCGCATTCTCGTCGAAGAAGGCGTGTTGCCGTGGAAGGAAGTGGTCCGTTTGGGCGTTCACGTTGCCACGCAACTGGATGCATTCCACCGACGAGGCGTGTGCCCCCACGGTGGGGTGTGTCCCGAAGCGATCGTTCGGACAGCGAACGGCACGGGCTACGTGCTTAGTGCTCCTTTGATCGGAGCGCCGCTTTCGTATCGAGCGCCGGAAACGTTTCTGCGTCCAGGTGGCGACTCAGCCGACGCACGGGCTGACGTGTTCTCCTTGGGAATCGTGCTGTTCGAGGCACTTGCGGGAAATCGGGTGTACCCGTTTCGTGTTCTCGATCCGCAACCGTCCGGGACAGGCAATCAGCCCCCTACTTATGTCCCCGAGCAGGAGCTTGCGTCCTTGGCGCCAGCAGTCCCACCGGAACTTCGACGGGTCCTGGAACGAGCAACACGTCTCGCGCCGGAAAATCGTTTCGAGTCGGCACTTGCTTTCGCTGAGGCCTTGCAGGGAGTGACTGAAGAGAAGCGCTCGGGCACAGCCCCAAAGTTGTCCCGACCGAAATCAGCCCGCCATCGTTACCCACAGCAGTGGGTGCTGGCGATTGCGGTGGGAGCCATGTTCGTTGCGCTCGCGTCGGTGATGTTTTTGTCGCGGCAACGCCTGCCTGCTCGGCACTCAGCAGATGCCGAGCGGATTCGCTCCGAGGCGCTCGAGGTGTCCGCTCCCAGCTTGGTTCCAGAGCTTTGGCAGGCGGCGGAGGCTCACCCCCGTCAGGCGGACGAACCCAGGAGAACGGAACTTTACCGTCGGGCTCGGGACGCTGCCTGGCAGAAACGCCTCAGGGAGGTTGCTGCAGCCGCCGAGCAGGCAAATGCTTTGGATGCCACCGGCGAGGCAGCGTTTGCCCGTGCAAACGACGCCAGAGCGCGGGCAGAACATTTATGGGGGGCACAGCGTGTGGCAGACGCATGGAAAAGTTTGGGCGAGGCCGAGGCATTTTACCTGGCTGCGATCGCGAACCGGCGTGAGCGCTGGATCGAGGGAATTCGTGCACAACTGCGGCAAGAGACCGAGCGGGGCAGGCATGCCCTACGCTCAGAAGACGAGGCCAAGCTCGGGGCACTGGTAGAGGAAGTCTCGCACCTGATCGACGCGCCCGAGCCATCGGCGGCTGACTTGCGCCAGGCGGAGGCGAAAGTGACCGAACTGCGCCACGAAATTACGGCTGCGCTCGAGCGGGCGGGCGAACGCATGGCAGCACGTCAGCGCGGGGCCGAAGCGGTTGACAGGGCGGAAGCGGCGCACCGTTCCGCAGCGCGGGCGGCGCAAGCATTTTCCGATCTCGAGGGCATGTACAACCGAGGGAAAGAATTCCTAGACGCAGCCCGGCGGGCGTTGGATCGAGACCCAAGCCAAGCAGTTACGCTGGCAGAGGAGGCCGCACAGCGTTTCCGGCAGGTGGAATCGCAAGCGGAAAAGGAGCTAGCGCAGCTTCGTCAGTTGGCCTCGACCGCTCGCCGGCAGGCTCGGGATGTGGCGGCCGAGCGAGACACGGCACCGGCTTACGAGCGTGCGGACGAATTGTGGCGCAAAGCGGAGGCAGGGGAGCAAGACTGGGTGCAGCGTCGAGATGCCTATCGGCGAGCGAAGGCCGCGTTTGACAAAATCGTCCAGGAGGCGCGGCAAGCGCGCACAACCGCCGAAGTGGAGACGTTGCCGCGTGCGCCCAGCTCGTCGCTCGAGGCGGGGAGCGCTGTGCGCCCTCAGCCAACTGTAGAGACCCAAGTTCGCACACCGTTGCTCGCGGCTGTGCCCACCGCTGCCGCCCCTACACCGCATGTCGTTGCTCCAATGCGCGAGCGGAAGGAGCGCGAGCAACTCGGACCCATGCCCGCGGATCTGGCGGCAAGCATCCAGATGTGGCTACGCGACACTTGTGAGAGTCTCAATCGGTCTTTGGCCCGGAGGGGCGAGGGAAGAGCGCGCTGCGAAGAGCTGGTCGTGCACGACCGCAGAGACCGCAGCCAAGTTCGAGTCACCTATTCCTTGGTGCAAGGCGTCGTCGTGCCAGAGGGAATTCGTTGGGGTGCACCGAGCCATCGCTCCGCGACCCTCGATTGTTCTCAAGCTGCGTGCCAGTGCGTCCAGGGGGATGGGTGTTGAGCGGGGTCGAAGAAATCCGGTCTCGTGGCCGTGCACGTTTGCAGGCAAGCGGATGGCTTGGGCCCTAGGCGGAGGGGTTCACCTAACGGAAAAACCCTGGGTGCGCTCAGCGCTTGGGCACCCAGATGGTGTGCTCGTTGCGACGCGCGGGCAACGGTACGCGTATGGTGCAGATGTGCAGATTCTGCCCGGTTGCCTTGCGGCCGCGACAACAGCGAAGCCGAAGGTAACCTGCGTTCAGAGAACCAGCACGCAGTCGTTGTCGGGCGGATCGCTGTCGGTGAAAGAGTTCACGTAAGCGGCCAGGGCGGCGCTACCGAGTTCCTCTGCGGCGTAGGAAAAGCGTTCATCTCCTTCAGCGATCGTTGGCCACCAGTCGCGCAAGCGCTTGGCGGTCTCCAATGCTTGCGTTTCCGAGAGTTCAAAAGGAGGTTTTTGTAACGACTGGGCAATAATCTGCACGAAGGTTTCGCTGGTATAGGCGCGGGAATACTCTTGCAGGTTTGGAATCGAAGGGATGGACTCGAGCCGCCGGCTTTCGACGTGCAGCTCGTTTCCCTCCAAGGAAAACACTCGGTAGGCATGCGGGTAGCCCGCTAGCGACGCGGTGACGATATTGTAGAGCCCCGCCTCCTGCTTAATGTCCTGAATATGCAGGTGGCCGGAGAGCGTGATCTTAACTCGATGCCGTTGGAGCACGGATTTGAGTGCATCGGAATTCTCCACGTGAAACCAAGAAAACGTGGGATCGATCCGTTCGTTTGGCACGTGTTCCACAATGCTGTGGTGTAAGAGCACGATCGTGTGTCGCTCGGGATCCCGCTGGTGTGAGAGGTCGTGTTCGAGCCAGGCGAGGGTTTGCGGTGGAATGTAGCCACGATCATCGTTCGGCTTTGCCGAGCACAATCCGACAAGATGCACGTCTGGCGTCGGATCACAACTAAACGCCAGAATATCGCCTTGTTGAAAGCCAAAGTCGCGGTAGAGCCACGGAAGTTCCTCGGTTCTTAGAGGCCGAACGGAGGGATCGAGCAGTTCCGGCGGACGCAACTGGGGCGGACGTGGCTGGTCGTGGTTCCCGGGAACGCAAAACACTGGCGCGCGGAAGCGGGAGAGCAACTCTCTCACGCAGTCGTGGTTGTACGGCTCGGAGTCTTTCGTCAGGTCGCCCGCACAGACCACAAAGTCGATCTCCGGGATTGCATTGATCTCCGCAATGGCTTGCTCGAGCAATTCGACACTGTGGGCGTACATCGTTGGCTCGTTTGGTACGGGCTCGCGAAGCATCCAGCCGGTTTCAGGATTCGGGACGGTAATGTGCGGGTCGGAGATCAACGCGAATTTCGCCATGTGTGTATCCTGTCGTTTTCTGCATGCGGACGCAACGCCTAGAAAAGGCTCGGCCCGATGCCCTGCTCTTGCGAGCGGCGCGCCGGGCCGAGGTTGTGGTGCGAACTCCGTTTAGAGCTTTTGCACGTTTGTGGCTTGTGGTCCCTTACGGCCTGGAGTCACATCGAAGCTGACCCGTTGGCCCTCTTCGAGGCTTTTGAACCCCTGGCCCTGGATCGAAGAGTAATGAACGAAGACGTCTTCGCCATTCTCTTGACGAATGAAACCAAAGCCCTTCTCAGGGTTGAACCATTTCACGGTTCCGATTGCCATGCGCGATCCCTCCTTTCTTTGAAACTCGTTAACCGGAGGTGCTGCATGTCCAAAAAGGCTTGGCTTCTGCCCAACGGAATGTAAACAACCATTCCGGTGTAACTGGCTTGTTCTCATATCTTCCTGCAGCTTGAAGCACAAGGCATTCCGGAAAATATTTCTTCAGGATGGTGGTGGCTCATTCCGCTGGAGTGTTCTCGACCGGTTGATAGTCCCGACAATACTGCAGCCGCAGCGACGGACACGGTGGCAAGCTTTCAGGAATGCCGGTCACGCCTGGAATCCAGGGTAAAACGACACGGGAAGCGGCTGAAGCCGAGCGACCCACGTAGTTGGTAACTGGTTCGTTGAACTCGAGCGTCTCGAACTTCCAACGCGGGCGTGAGTTCCCTGGGCTGTCGACGACAACTCGCACACGGGACCCGGCCCGGAATACGTGGGCGAAGGGGAAGATTTCTATCCGCACGAGCGAAAATTCATTTGGTGGCAACGGCTCCACGTCTTCACGTCTCCCACTGTACGCAGGGCGCAAGAGAGTGCTCTGGCTCAGATCGAGCTTGCGGAAGCTGGCGCGCCCCCACCCGTTCTGGATGTAGACTTCCTTGCCGTCTGGCCGCACTTCGCTCAGGGTGACCTCGAGATCGGTGTCGGGAGCTGTCGAACGAATCCACAAATCTGCGCTGCCGGAACCGACCATGACCATGGTTTCCGTCAGCGGCTCGGTTTCGTAGGCTACCGCTGTACCTGGTGCGTATGGACGCCAGTTCCAACGGGGCAGAGCGGTCCAGATCCCGCCATCGCTGCCGTCGAATGTCGTCTGCTGCCCTTGGGCGCTGTCATACAGGTAAGAGTCGGCCCCCGCATCTGCCGTGGGTGGCTCGGGTACCAGGCGTCCGCCTGCATCGAAGTACCAAATCACTGGCTGGGTGTTTGGAGGCGGCCACTGATCGAACGTGAGCTCCGCGCGAGCAACCGGAGCTCCGGGCTGTGAATTGCCTGCCCCGTTTTCCAGTAAGATGCGGATCCTGGGCTCCGCCTCGAACCTGGCTAAAGCGGTTTCGAAGTCGGGCTCGTTGACAAAGCGATCCGGCTCCACCGGCACACGTTGGACCCCGAAAACCTGTTGCGCAAGCACTGTGAGCGCAAGCTTGGCATTGAGGGGAAGCACGGGGATTTCTCTCCGCACGTAAAAAGACAGGAACTCGAACCACCGAGTGAAAATGGCTGGGCCGAGCGAATCCACATGTCCACCATTGGTGATCGTGAAGCGAGCCTTGGTGGTGCCCGTGAAATTCGGGATCATCGTGGGGAAGTAGCCTCCGGTTTGCTCGTCTTGCCAAGCACCTGCAAGGAACACGGGAACGTCGATGTTGTGGACGAACGTGAAGGGGCTTAGCGGGTCGGCGACCGCGGGGTTGTAGTAGCGGTTTTCCCGAATCATCTGCAGAAGGTCAGGATTTTGCCCGCGAAAGCGCTGGTTCTCGATGCAGATTTGGTCGCCTTGGTCGCGCCGCTTTGCTGCCCAGGCCTGACCGAACGGGCGTGCTTGCTCTTGCCTTTCGCGGGCCCATTCCACGGCAAAACCGTTGTTGAGAATGCCACCGGGATAGAGAATTCCGCGGCCAATATCCGAAATGACCGAGAGAGGCGCGATTGCCGCCAAATGGGGCGGGCGCGTTTGTGCAGTGAACAGTTGCGAGATCCCGGGGTACGAGATGCCAACCATCCCGACCTTGTTGAACTTCACCCAAGGCTGCTGGGCAATGATCTCGATGGCATCGTACCCATCGGCAACCTGGGCGGGCTCGAAGAAATTGAACGAACCGCCGGAACATCCGGTACCGCGCATGTTCACCCCCACGGCCGCATATCCGAGAATCTGGGCAAGTAACGTGCTGGGTTGTGGCGAGTCGGGATTTGCCGGATCGTAACCCGAGTACTCGACCAACGTAGGATACGGACCGTCTTCCGGTGGCCCTGGCAGAATGACGTTGATCGCGAGCTTCGTACCATCACGCGTGGTGATGTATTGATACCCGTTGACCAGGCGCTGCGATGTATAGAACTCGTTCGGCGGAACGTCCTCCACGCCCCACACATCCGTCGGCTCCGATTCCGTCGGACCACTGCGGCTGCTTTGGCTCTCCGCTACCTCGAAGACGACATAGCCGCTGGCCCGATCGAGATTTCGAAAAATGAGCGTGCCCTGATTGTCTACTGTGCCAGTTTGCAGCACCTCATCGTTGGCATTCCGGACGCCCAAAACGGTTCCCGGTGTGGCATCGCTGATAAGAAGCTGACGGATGCTGCTTTGAACGCGGAATGGAGGACCGGGTGTGGGGCTGAGTGTTGCCGTGGCAGTGGCGACCGGTGTTGGTGTGTCGCGAAGCGGCGTCCACGTAGCGGTCGCTGGCACTGGAGTGCTCGTGGCCGTGCTCGTCGCCGTGGCCGTGGCCGTAAAAGGAGGTAGCGTCGCTGTTGGGGTGGGATCCACCGCTACGGTGAACGACGCGGTCGCCGTGGGGCTCGGGATGCGGGGTGTTGGTGTCGGTGAGAAGGCCGCCATTGTTGCCGTTGCGGTGGGCGTCGACGGGAGAACGCCACCATCGTCGTCGGTGCCACATCCAGCGACGAGGAACACCAATGCAAGAGCGGAAAAGCTGCTCACGATTTTCGAAACGTTTGCTCGAATGCTCTCCACCATTCTGCGCTTGCTCCTGTGTGCTGTGGAATACAACCAGGGCGCCGGAAATCGCTGGGCGCGCCTCCTGCGAAGCGGAGCACGCTAGGCGGGTGCGCCGCTCCTTGTCAAGCGAACAGATGACCAAACCGCCGGAAATGGGGTACGAAAGGTTATTCCCGCACGGACTAAGGTTCGATGTTACCGTCTCTGCCGTGGTGTTTTCCTGCAGTGGATGCAGCGGCATCCTTACCGGAAGCGTTACTTGCGCGAGCTCTCTGCCTCGTGCCCTTGCGATCTGGAACTCGGTGCAGGCTTTCCTTAAAGAACGGGTCGCGTCGCCCTCAATGCAGGCAGGGCTATATGACGGAGGCAAATTCGGGCACGAAACAACTGCTTCTTCCAGGGCTGTCGGAAATGGCGCATCCCGGGCTTCCGGCGCGGGCGCGGCTTGAGCGCCTCCTCGAACACCCGCGCGCCGCCGAGATCGTGGCTCAGTTGCCCGTGCAAGAGGTTTACTACTTGGTCAAGGAGATTGGCCTTGCCGATGCTGGGGAGCTGCTGGCCCTTGCGAGTCCCGAACAAGTCCAGGGGTGTCTTGATTTAGATGTGTGGGACAAGGACCGCCTGGACATCACCCGGCTGCGCCCTTGGTTCGAGGTGATGCTGGAGGAGTTTCTTCCGAACCGCATGTTGCGGGTCCTCGAAGGGCTCGACATCGAGCTGCTGGCCTTGTGGCTGCGGCGAACCTGTCGAATCTACGATCGGACGTTGGAGGAAGAAGTCGAGGAACACTTGAATCGGCCGCGCTACTCGACGCCCGATACCTTCTTTGTCGTGGAGTTCTTGCCGGAAACCGATGCGTCCACCGCGCTGACGTTAGAACGCCTGCTCGATCGGCTTTACGACGTCGACCAGCAGTTCGTGCGCCGACTTCTTCTGGAAGCAAAATGGGGGCTGGAGACCGAGCTGGAGGAAACGGCGTACCGTTGGCGCCGGGGTCGGCTGGAAGATCTCGGTTTCGTGGAGTACTTCGAGGCCATTGGGGTTTACGCCACGATCGATCCAGCAAAAGCCAAGGGGGCAGCAGCCATCGATTGGCGCCCGCGAGGCCCGAGGGAAGGGGCTGTAGTGTTACCGGTTCCCGTGGCCGACGCCTTTACCGACGGCAGCTTCTTTGCCGCCGTGTTCGCTTCGATCCGTGACGAATCCTTTGCCCAAGACGTGGCTGAAGCACTGCTGGCTTTGGTGAACCGCGTGCTATCTGCAGATCGCGCGGATCCGGCGGAACCCGACGAGGTGCGAGCGGTGAGCAGCCGAGCTTTGGCCACGTTGTCGCTCGGCTTGGAGTACTTAGCGGAAGGCTCAGTCGAGGCGGCTCAGGCGGTTTTGGCACGCACCCCGTTAGTGACGATCTTTCGGGTTGGCTTCTCCCTTACCGCTGAGTTGGGACGTTTGGCACAGCGAGTCTACCAAAGGGGCATCGACGACCCGAATCTTGATCCGCTTCTAGCCAAGCGGCCTTTGTTCCCCCGCGCCTTTGACACCCCGCCGTTTGCTGGCGGTCGGCCGTTCCGTTCGTTGGCGGATGTGGCTGCGGTACGCCAGTACTTGGAGACGAATTACGGGGCGCTACTGGCCGAAGCGAACTAAACCTTGGGGGACATCGACGAAAACGAGCAGGTAGAGCCCGACCAAAGCAGTCGTGTTGTGGGGGGCGGGCAGCGCCGAGTGAACCTGTGGATGACCGCTGACGCGAGCCAAGAATGAGCAGCCAGTGGCAAGCTTGGCGCATCATTGCGGACGACGGGCGCGGTTTTGACGAAGGCCTAGACACACGCCGCTGAGCCGGGTGCTCACAAGCACGGACTCGTCGCGACCTGAAGTGCCAAGGCAGCCGAACGCCGATGAAGGGGGAGCGCAACGTCTTCGGCAAGCGGCGGCTCCCGAGAAAACGGTGCTTTTACCACAGAAACTTTCCGTTACCCGACGCCACCGGTTTTGCGGGGTCGGTTTGCCAAGCCACGACGTGTACATTGGCAATTCTCTGTCCCAGTTTGAAAATCTCCGCCCGAGCATGGGTGTCACGCGGCCTTGCGGTGCGCAGGTAATCGATACTGAAGTTAATCGGCTTGGGAAGGCGCTCGCGCACGCCGGCATCGAGCAAGCAGAGAATTGCTGTAAGTTCCAGAAACGCACCCAACACACCTCCGTGAATTGCGGGAAGAATCGGGTTGCCAATGAGCTCCGGACGAAACGGTAGCACCAATTCTCGATGCCCTTTGCTGCCAGCAACCCGAACTCCCAAAAAGCGGGCGTAGGGGATGCCATCCAAGAGACTTTGCATGCGAGATGAAGGATTACCCATGTTGCTTTCCTCCGCCGGGGAAAGGACTGCCGGCGCGATTTGCGCCCAACATGAACGTCGCCAGACAAAAAGCAAATGGGTCGTTTGGTTCTTCCTCCCAGGCGCTCGCACGAACAAATGCCACGTTTTTCGTATGCCGGTAACATTCGGAGCGAACGAACAAGTCCTTCCCTGGTACTGCAGCTCTCAGGTAGTCGACACGCAAGTCGATGGTGGCAATTGCTACGAGCTCCGGAAGCGAGCACGCAACCGCCAGGCCGGAGGCATGATCGATCAACGTGGTGATCACGCCGCCAAAAACAACACCCCGCGCCGGATCGCCGACGAACTCTTCACGGTATGGTAACATCATCACAGCGTAGCGCGGCCCAATCTCCACCACGCGGATCCCAAGATAGTCGGCGTGAGGGGTGTGTTTGACCATGGCTTCCACACCCGCTCCAAACAAAGGTTCCAACGCGTAACGGAATTTTTCTTCGGGCATGGGCTCCCACTAATCGAGTCCTGCTCGAAGCGCGAGAGGGCCGGCACCAATTCTTCGCTCAACGAGGGGTTCGAGCGCTTGCGCAGTTCGGCGCCAAACTCTAGCCGGTTAACCCTGTGTCCCTAACACCGATGGAACAAGAAATTGACAGGTCGCCTGCCTTATGGTTCATAGGAACGTTCGCGCCGACAAAAAGCTCGGCCGCGGATGGTTCAACCATGGCGAACGCGGCCAGTGGCGATTCCCAACGAGGCAGTCATGAAACGAACGTATCAACCTCACAACCGCAGACGCAAAAGGACTCACGGCTTTCGTGCACGGATGGCGACTCCCGGCGGCCGCGCCGTTCTCAAACGGCGCCGGGCAAAGGGGCGGAAGCGTCTCACGGTGACCATTCCGCCCAAGCAGCCGAGCCAGCACCGCGGGTAAAGGCAAGCCCGTTTCCCAAAGCGCTGCGCTTGCGACGCCGCGAAGATTTTCTTCGGGTACAAGCGCAGGGTCAGCGGCGTGTCCGAGGCGCGTTTGTCGTGCTGGTCTTGCGCCGCCAAGACGGAGGGCCTTCGCGGTTGGGTGTGACCGCGAGTCGCAAAGTTGGCCGAGCTGTGGTGCGCAATCGCGTGAAGCGCCTGGTGAGGGAATTCTTCCGGCAGTACGCAAGCTCCATCCAACCGCCAGTGGATGTGGTGGTCATTGCGCGCCCACAAGCTGCGAAATTGAAATTCGACGAGGTGAAACGTGACTTGGCGAGTGCGCTCGGCATCCGTTGCTGAGAGTGGCCAAGGCTCCCTCGGGGTTCCACTACCGAGCGGAACCAGCGACCGAATTGGGCGGAAGGGTTGGGGGCGTTGGAGCGTGGCGGTGCCGATCGCTCTGATCCGCGGATACCAGGTTGTCCTGTCCCCCCTACTCGGGGCGAACTGCCGCTTTGCTCCGTCGTGCTCGGAGTACGCTCGACAAGCGCTTGCCAGGTACGGTTTGTGGCGGGGAACTCGATTGGCTCTGAGTCGCATCTTGAGGTGTCATCCGTGGAACCCTGGCGGCTGGGATCCCGTTCCTTAGGAAAGAGGCAACCATATGGACCGCCGCGCGTTACTCGCTGTTGTACTCTCCTTGCTGATTCTCATCGGATACGAGCAGTTTTTGCGTTACTACTACGGCACTCCTCCGTCTCCCTCGGAGCAGGAGCCGTCGGCGGCTTCTCCGGAAGTTGCCCCGGAGTCAAGCCGCCAAAGCAGCGAGGGAGCGGCACAGCCTGTTGAAACACAAGAAATTCAAGCGGGACAGCCGTCTACCGAAACGGTGCGTTTGCCCACAGCGCCGGAACGAATTGTCGAGGTCGAATCACCTTTGTGGACCGCACAGTTCAGCACCCACGGGGCCCGACTCGTGAGCTGGCGCCTGAAAAAATACCGTACCACCGTGGAACCGCAGAGCCCACCTCTGGAGCTGATTTTGCCGGCGGCCGACGGCGAGGCGCCGTTTGCCGTAGAGCTGCGCGGCAATGCGGTGCCCAAGCTGGATGATCGCAAAGTCGCCTACGAGACGAACGAAGAGCGCCTGACTGTGTCGGGATCGGAACCAGTAACGCTCGTGTTTCGCGGGCATTTACAAGGCGCGCAGGTGGTGAAGACGTTTGCGTTCCGGGCCGACCGCTACGATATCAGCCACACGTTGTCCGTGTCGGAGGTTCCACCTAGTTACAACGAGCTGGTCACTTCCTGGTCGCGAGCGCGCGAACCCAAGAGCAGCCTCCCACCCGTGTTTTCCAAGGTCGCTTACCTCGAAGGGAAGAAGGTTCTCGAGCAGGGGTTTGGGGAGTTGGAAAAAGGGGTGATTCTCTCCGGCGAAGTGTGGTGGACGGGCTTTACCGACCATTACTTCTTTGCTGGCTTGGCCCTCGACGTTGCCGCGGATCAGCCGCGGCGCCTTTGGCTGAAGGATCGTGGCACGTGGATCGAGCAGAAATGGCTGATCCCGTTGAGCGGCCCGAGCCTCACCTTGCAAACCACTGCTTACCTCGGGCCAAAAGACGTCGACACCCTAGAATTGGCTGGCCACCGTTTCGACCGTGCAGTGGACCTTGGTTGGTTCGGCTTCATTGCCTTGCCGCTCCTTCACGTGATGCAGTTTTCCCATCGTTTCACCGGCAATTATGGCATTGATATCATTTTGCTCACTGTACTGGTCAAGCTTCTCTTCATTCCTCTCACCCAAAGCAGCTTCAAGTCCATGCAGCAGCTACAGAAGCTGCAGCCACAAATGGCGAAGATCCGCGAGAAGTACAAAGACGACCCTCAACAGATGAACAAGGAACTCTTGGAACTGTACCGCCGGCATAAGGTGAACCCGCTGGGCGGGTGCTTGCCCATGCTGTTGCAGCTCCCCGTATTCATAGGCTTGTACTCCGCCTTGACCCATGCCGTGGAGTTGCGCCATGCCCCGTTCGTTGGGTGGATTCGGGATTTGTCGGCTCCCGACCGCCTCGGGTCCGTTGCCATTCCGTTCGTGGAGCCCCCGGGGATCCCAGTTCTCACGTTGCTGATGGGTGCTAGCATGTTCGTTCAGCAGTGGATGACGCCCAGTGTCGGTGACCCCACACAGCGCCAAATCATGCTCATCATGCCCATCTTGTTTACGTTTATGTTCATCGGATTCCCTTCAGGACTCACGTTGTACTGGCTAGTCAACAACATCTTGACCATCGCGCAGCAGTATTACATGACGCGAACAACCAAATGACCGCCACGAGCGGTGCGGAGGAAACACAACCATGCGGGCCATAGAACTTGAAGCCGATACTGTCGACGCTGCCGTGGCAGAAGGCTTACGCCAGCTTGGTGTGGCGCAGGAGGATGTGCAAGTGACCGTGCTCGAACCCGGGTCCCGCGGAGTGCTGGGCATCGGGGCTCGCAAGGCACGGGTTCGTTTGGAGGTCGTGCGAGAACCGGCTGCAGCGGAGGTGCAAGAACAGCCGCAGATGACTTCGGCTTCGGCGGAAAGCTTGAGCGCGGATGCTGTGGAACATGCGCGTGAAGCTCTGGTGGAGATTTGCCGCTTGCTCGACGCCCCTGTGCGCATCGAAGTGAGTCAAAGGGAAGGGCAGGTTATCTTTAACTTGGTGGGAGGTACCTCGGGGTTTCTCATTGGCAAGCGGGGGCAAATGCTCGACGCGCTGGAATACGTGATCAACCGCATCGCGGTGCGGGATGAACCCCACGCGCAACACATCACCCTCGACGTAGAAGGTTATCGAGAGCGGCGTCGACAGTACTTGGAGGGGCTAGCGCGTCGCCTGGGGGCGCAGGTCAAACGTAAGCGCAAGCCCATCGAACTGGAGCCCATGAGCCCGCGCGACCGGCGCGTGGTCCACCTGACTCTTCAGGACGACCCGGCTTTGACCACGCGGAGTACCGGCGAGGGCTATTATCGCCGCTTGGTGATCGCGCCCAAGCAGCCGAGCCGGGCGTAAGCTCTGCCGTGTGAAGCTGTTGGGCAATTGCGCGGGCCCTCCCCTTTCACCAAGTTCTGGCTGCAATGTACGAGCGCGACACGATTGCAGCCATCGCCACCGCCCCTGGTCGCGGCGGTATTGGCATTGTGCGGGTGAGTGGCCCACAGGCTAGCTCGATTGCTCGACAAGTATTCCGGTCGCGGCAATCGCCGGAGAGGTGGGAATCGCACCGTTTATACTTTGGTGAGTTTCTCGACCAGCACGGTCGGGTCATCGACCGCGGCCTCGCGGTTCTGATGCGCGCTCCGCATAGCTACACGGGAGAGGACGTGCTGGAACTGCACGCGCACGGTAGCCCCATTGTCCTCCAGCACCTACTGACCCACGCCTTAGTGGCCGGTGCTCGCCATGCAGAGCCCGGGGAGTTTACGCGGAGGGCGTTTTTAAACGGGCGCCTAGACCTTGCACAGGCAGAAGCTGTAGCGGACTTGGTCGAGGCACGGACGCTTGGAAGTGCCATCGTTGCGGCGCGTCAGCTCGGGGGCCAGCTTTCGCGCACGCTCGAATCGTTGCGAGAACAACTGGTGCAGGCGCTGGCCCTTTTGGAGGCCCAAATCGATTTTGGCGACGAAATCGAACTTCCCGTGGAAGAAACGCTGGCTCCGTTGTGCCAAATTCGCGACGAACTCGTTCGCCTCCGTGCTTCGTACCGCGAAGGGGCGCTATTGCGGCAAGGTGCCACCGTTGCGCTGGTTGGCCGCCCCAACGTGGGCAAGTCGAGCTTACTGAACGCGCTATTAGGCGCGGAACGGGCGATCGTTACCGAGTTTGCTGGGACGACGCGCGACACGTTGCAGGAAGTTTGGGACTGCGACGGCATCCCGACCATACTTACGGACACTGCCGGATTACGGCCCGAGAGTGCAACCGATCCGGTGGAACGGATCGGGATCCAACGCACCAAGGGAGTGATTGATCGTGCGGATGTGTGCGTGCTCGTGCTCGATCGTAGCGAGCCACTGCAAGCCGAGGACTTCCACGCATGGGAGCAAGTGAAGTCCCGCTCGGTGGTCATCGCGTTGAACAAAAGCGACCTGCCAGCGCTGCTGGAGGTCGAGTCCTTACCATTTCCCATTCCGCCCCAGGATGTTGTTCCTGTTTCTGCACGAACGGGGGCCGGCCTGAGCGAATTTCGCGCCGCCGTGGCACGACGACTCCGAGCGGGTTCCGCGGCTATCGGTGACGATCTCGTTCTCAGCCACCCGCGGCACGTGGCCGCAGTGGAGCGTGCCCTCGATGCGCTCGATCGGGTGGAGCGCGGCGTTGCCGCGCACGTACCCCTCGACATCATTAGTTTCGAGCTTCGCACCGGAGTGGATGCACTAGGGTCGATTACCGGTGCAGTGGGCGCAGAGGACGTTTTGGACGACCTCTTTCGCCGGTTTTGCATTGGCAAGTAGCCGCCGCAGTGGGTTTGTGTCCGAGCGAACTGGAGTTGCCTGTTACCCGGGGGAAGCGCTGCGGCACCGATGACGACACGTCTCCCGAGTTGCTCTTCAGCGAGAAAAATTTCCTTCCGCAACGGTGTCCGAACACCGAGTTCGGGTGGTGGTCAAACTTCGTCCCACCAAACGTTGTCCTTGCGGTGAGCGAGGCAACAGAAGACAGCGTGCGGATGGGCAACGCACTCGCTGCGGGGAAACTTGTAGCAGTCGGGGCAGGGCTGGCTCGCCTTGGCCGGCAGTGGTTTTCGTTTCAAGGGAATGGGTCGCGTCCAAACGAGCGTAAGCGTTGCCATCGGTTTCTCCTTTCGGTTGCTGTGCAGAGCTGAGCGAGAGGGCCAGCCTGGCCAACATTTTCCCGGTAGATGCCATCGCGCGGGTTCGGGCTGGTCGAGGTCGGCAGGAGCCACCGCTGGCGTTTGCTGTCCGCGGCCCGCTTCGCCCTGGTGCACGGAAGCCAGGTGCGCCGCACCCTCCGCTACGGGCGGGTGAGGCATGTGCATTGCTCTGAGCTGTTTTCTCACTCTGGATCCGTTACGCGAAAAGTATGCCACGTCGGAAGCAGTGATCGTCGCTACACTCCGCAGACCGGGGCCACGGGCGGCTGTCGCATGTTCGAGACGGTGGCCGACTTGCTGGCCCAACAGAGAGACAGTTCTACTGTTCTTGTCGCCCCCGTAAGGCAAAAAACAGTGGGCCGTAAGGCTCAAGGGCCGAAGATGCGGCGTCGTGGCCAGAACGTTCGGTTGGCATAGTCCGTTAATTCGTCGCGGAACCGTGGATGGGCAATTTCGATCAGGGCCTTCGCTCGTTCCCGTTGGGTTTTACCCTGCAAATTCACGATTCCGTGCTCTGTGACTACGTAGTCGACGAAGGTACGAGGTACGGTAACGAGGGTGCCTTCAGGTAAGGTTGCCACGATACGCGATACGGTACCATGCCGGGCAGTGGAGGGCAGGACGATGACCGACCTCCCTCCGGGTGCATACAAGGCGCCCATCGACCAAACGAGCTGTCCTCCGGGACCGGTGTACATCACCGCGCCGATAGACTCCGAAGCCACCTGCCCCGTAAGGTCAATCATGGAAGCCTGGTTGATCGCGACCAGGTTTTGAATCTGTGCAATGCGCGGAAGTGAGTTACACCACTCGATGTCGTAGAGGGCGATGCGCGGGTTGAGGTGGCAAAAAGGAAAGTCGCTCCCCGGTACGATGAACGACGCGGTGGCAACGCCCGGATGAAAGGTTTTATACTTGCCGGTGGCAACGCCGAGTTTAACCAGCTCGACCGCTGTAGCCACGAGAATCTCGGCATCGATGCCGAGGTCGTTTTTCCCGGTGAGATACAATCCCATACAGGAGGACAAGGTTCCGGTACCGATTTGGACCGTATCCCCGTCGTGCACAAGCGTGGAGACGTAGGCACCGACGACTTCCGTGACCTCGATCCGCTCGGGACTCAACTCCGGCGGTGGCGGTGGTGCCAGGTAGTCGCGCGCTTCGACAATCCAGTCGAAGGCATCGAGGGGAACAGCGTTATCCCCGAAGGTGCGCAGTACGTCGGGCGCGACTTCGGCAATCCGCAAGCGTGCGTTTTGCAAGAACTGGCGGGAGTGCCACAGCGTGTACCCGAAGCTCACCAACCCGTCGCTGTCGGGTTCCGATACGACGGCCAAGAACACGTCTGGATGCCAAATGTCCGTGCGATCGAAGTGCTGACTTCGCGAGCCGACACTGTAATCCGTGACCAGGAAATCAGCCCAACGCTGTTCGATTGCTGGGCGGAGGATGGCAGAAACGAAGTCAGCGACGAACTCGACCTTCCCCTGCCACCTCTCCGGTTCCTCGAGAAATGGGATGGGTTGCCGGGAGGAGCCTTGGAAGAGCCGGATGCCCCGCAAAGTATCTTCTCGTTGAGCCAACGCTCGAACGAGGGTCAGCGGCACTGGGCCCATAGGCATTCTTACCGAGGCATAATTAGGGATCCGGGCCACCGCCTCTTCCGGTGTGCAAAGCTTGCTGCGGTACCGTTCTCGCCAGTTCATCGATCTCCTCGCTTCAGTGGACCCTCGAAGAGCGGGTTGTTTCGATCAGGACTGCGGGTTGCTGGCCGCTGACGCACGGGGAGCGCATCCTTGACTTCTCGCTTCCCTGTGGCGATACCCGGCGCATCATGCCCCTGGGGTGGAATGCGAAGCGCAGTGCGTGGCGCGCGGTGGTTGGTGCAGCCATGATGGTCGCTGTTGTCGGCTGCAGCGGTGGTGGCGGTGGTTCGAGCGTGCTCCCCGCTTCGCCGACGCCAACGGCTACCGCCACATCCGTGCCCCCGCCAACACCCAGTGCGACTTTCTCTTTCACGCTGACTCCTTCGATGACTCCGCAACAGCACACGGCAACTCCCACGCGGGAGCCTCAGGTGGAAGCCACGCCGACACCTACGTGGACCCGTACCCCATCTTCGACCCCAACGCCCACCGAGAGCCCAACTTCGATCCCCACGTTGACGCCAACTCCAACCATGTTGACCGGCCCAATTGTCACTGCCTTTGGGGTGGCTGACGTCGGAGGACAAGTCAACGAGCCCATCGGACAAGACGAAGCCGGGAGAGCAATTTTTAGCCGGGCCGAGGAGGCAGGCTTTATTCTCTTTGTCGAAGGGCGCCCGGGTCGTAGCCAGCTTCCCGTCTCCACCGTGGTATTCAACCCGAAGAGGGGCGACCCTTTGGCACAACCAGACTTGCAAATTCAGGTTAACCGGGCGCTGGGAGACGGCAGCGAGGTGGTCTGCGACGCTACGTATCCTCGTGTGGGTGGTGTGCCGGGTACGTTGCTCGGGATGTTCGATCCGATTCAGAGCGTGACCGATGCCCTCAACGACCTTGGCTGCCGCTTTCGTGTTTTTCCCGAGCCAGATTTTGCCTGCACCCAGGATCGGGGCGCCAATTTTGTCTACCGAAACCCCAGTTCGACCGTGCAATTTTGCGCGTTGATCAACGATGCATTGACTTTCCCCCCAGGTGACACGATAGTGACCGTACGATTGCGAGATATCGGGGGAAACGTCGGCGAGCCAGCGCAGGTGGTTGTGCGAGTTCCATGACCCGCGCGCCGTACGTTTGCGCCCGAGGGGGAGTGTCGGGTCATGCCGCAGTATGACGTGGAAGTAAGAATCTCAGACGTAAATGAACCCGATGCACTTGCGGCTCGTTTGTTCGTGGAGGAACGGCTCCGCGCTGCGGGATTCAAAGATTGGCGTGTGGTGGCGGTGTCGCCTAAGTCGCGGGCAGCTACGCTCCCTGCAGGGGCGGAGCTGCGCTGGCAGGGACGGCGCAGCGGCACGTACGTTGGGAGTGCCTTGCTCGTTGCCGCGGTGCTTGCCTGGGTGCTGTGGTTCCTGTGGGTGCTGACTGGCTAACGGATCGCAGCAGGGAGTGGGAAAGCGCAGTCAGCGCGAGGTGACGGGAGGTAGAGGTATCGTTTCTCGTCTACCCCGAGCGCTTCGAGCCCTGGTGAGGGTTCTTTGGATAAGGCGGGTCATCAGTAAGCACAGAAGCTGCCGACCCACCCTGGCGTCTGGCGTTACCGGCAGGTTAACGTGGCAGGGTCACAAATCCCGCTGACGCAGTCGATGCTGCGGTTACACGGGTCGCCCGGTTGGCCGAGCGAGGGTGTCACCGTTGGCGTAGGGCGCGGCGGCAGGGTCGGGATGAATCCGCCGACAACAATGTCATCGCCGCCGCAGGCACCTACGACCGTGCAAAGCATCAGCGCCACAGCCCAAGAAACACGACCCGCTTGTTTCCGTCTGGTTCGAGCAGGCGCTACGCCGGTTTGGAGCGGAACGGCACGCATGGGGCTGGGCCCGCGCAAAAGGCAAAAGGAACTAAAGCCGGGCGCCCTCAGTGGGCTCCGTTTTCCGGAATGGGCGACGGCTTGCCAGCCATCACCGCACGGCGTTGCGCTTGGTAATGGGTGGCACACAAGCCTTTCGCCACCCGCTCGCGCTCACAGCCCTTTACGATGCACCGGCGCTCTTTTGGAATCGATGGCTTTGGGGGCGGCCTCCAGCCTTGTAGCTGTTTTTCCGCCGTGACCAGCCCCTCGTTGAGAAGCGCTACGACGATCTCGCTTTTGGTTGCTGGCAACAAGGTGGCGAGCCGGTCGATGCGCTCGAGCATGCTCGAGGGGACCTTTACGTTCAAGAGCTTCAAGGTTTCAGCCTTTCGCCGTCCCCTTTGTAGCAATTCGTCGAGGCGCAGGTCTGGATCTCTCATCGATGGTTCCCTCTCCTAAGCGTTCTGAATCTTAATGTGGAATTCTGTAACATGCTTTACAGCTTTGTCGACCCCAGTTTGTTGGGTGCCCACTACGGATGCGTGACGAACGTCGCTGTCTGCGCGTCCCGCACACCGCGCCGCCACAGCACGTGGCGCATGGTCGCGCAGGGGCGCACGGCCGCGCACTCGCGTTTCCATCACCACCCACCTTCCCCGCCAACCACAACGGCCCCGCGGGTGGTAGGGGCGCATGGCAATGCGCCCTTGTTTCCGCCGACACCAATGTGCCCAAGGGGTTCCGGCGGCTACCCACGCGTAACCGGTTTCGTGTCACGGTGTCCGTCTTGGGGTGTGCGCATTTTGGAGTGCGGCA
>FMJZ01006182.1_pt1 | contig 25245 bp, 20 predicted proteins | sample 1987881 | NCBI WGS metagenome assembly FMJZ01 (sample SAMEA4378227, study PRJEB15110) | soil metagenome | biome: soil; feature: Field; material: Soil | place: India | collected 2015-03-11 | depth 0 m
TTGCGGGCTACTCATGACAAAGCCTCCTTCGGAGGCTGACCTTTTTGTGCTGAAGCATGGCTTCAGCACTCCATATTAACCTGATAGTCGTGTGATGTTCAGTCTATACAGGAGGTAGCAATGCTTGCGGCGGTACTGGAAGAACTGGGGCGGTTGGAACTGCGCGAACTGCCCGAACCGGAGATAGACGACGACTCCGCGTTGTTGCGCGTCGAGGCGGTGAGCATCTGCGGGTCGGACGTGCGCATCCTGCATCACGGCAATCCGCGCGTAAAGCCCCCGGCGATTATCGGGCATGAGGCAGCGGGAGTGGTAGTGAAGGTGGGGAAGAACGTCACGCGCGTGAAGGAGGGCGACCGTGTGGCGATTGGCGCGGATGTGCCCTGTGGGCAGTGTCGCTGGTGTCGCAACGGGCTGGGCAATAACTGTGCGATTAACTACGCGGTGGGCTATCAGATACCGGGCGCGTTTGCGCAGTACATGAAACTGCCCAAGCTTCTGCTGGACGAGGGTCCGGTGACGCGCATTCCCGACAGCATGGACTTCGAGACCGCTGCGCTGGCGGAGCCGCTTGCCTGCGCCATCAACGGCATGGAGCTGGTAAACATGGGGCTGGGTAAGTCGGTGGTGATTATCGGCTTGGGACCTATCGGGTGTATGCTGATTGACCTTGCCCGTGCGATGGGGGCGTCCAAAGTGATTGCCGTTCAACGCAGTAAGGCGAGGCTGGAGCTGGCACGCTTCTACGGAGCAGATGTGTACATCTGCTCGGAGGAAGAGGACGTGGTGGCGCGATGTGTAGAGGAAACAGGCGGTGAGGGACCCGATATCGTGATTACCGCCAGCGCGTCGGTGGAGGCACACGAACAGGCGATAGAGATGGTGGCGCATCGAGGATATGTGAACCTGTTCGGCGGCTTGCCAAAAGGCACTCGCCCGATGAGCGTGTACTCCAACACGATTCACTATAAGGAATGCTTTGTGACCGGCTCGCACGGGTCGGTGCCGCGTCATCATGAGCTGGCGGTACACCTGCTAGCGCAGGGCAGGGTGCGCGTGGCGCCGCTGATTACCCATCGTTTCCCCCTCTCTCAGATCCATCGCGCCTTCGAGGTGATGCAGAACCGCGAGGGCATGAAGGTAATGGTTCTGCCTCATGCGTAGGGAAAGAAAATGCCCCCGCCGGCTCCGGCGGGGGCGCGGATAACAGATGGATTACCGCGGTGCGCGGTCTGGCGGCCATCCACTGGCGGGGATGGTCGTCCACTTGCGTCCATAGTTAATCAGCTTAGCATGTCCATCAAAGAAGACCGCATTGTAGCCCTGGGAGTGGTTGAAAATCGTGCGCCGCGCGGGGTCAGAGGCGTCAGCGCCATCCCAGCCGAACACGCCACGCTCGGTAAACAGGATGCGTTCCGAGAACCATTCGGACCTTTCGCTGGGCAGTTCGTCGGTCAGGTCCTTGATTGTGCCATCAGGATACCGGACCATGGGAAAGCCGCTATTGCGGTGGTTGTATATCCAGTTGGGGAACCACTGGTAGGACTGGGCGCCGTGAGCCATATTACGCTGGCTTGGATCCCGGTATTTGTCCGACGGGCAGTACCAGATGTTCTTGTTCTTCTGGTACGGACCCAGCTGGACATGCATGAGCGTGCGATAGAACTCGAAGCCATAGGCACACCCTGTGTAATCAGGTCCGCCATCACCCGGATTGAACCCTACCCAGGCACCGCCCGGCCAGCCCAGAGAAGGACCATGGTCGATGCACTGAGGGGTACCATAAGAGGAATAGGGATTCACATCCGGGTTTACTTCCCAGTTGCGTGGGCCGGGGTAAGTGCCCATGGGGAACTTCTCGTCATAGTCCTGCGAATACATGCGCACGGAGAGACCAATCTGCTTGAAGTTAGACAGGCAGGACGTCTGACGCGCTTTTTCTCGCGCCTGCGAGAACACGGGGAACAGGATAGCTGCCAGTATCGCAATAATCGCGATGACCACCAGCAGCTCAATGAGCGTAAAGCCCTTCTGTTTCATGGATAACCCTCCTTTTTGAGATGTTTTTGTTTGGTTGTTAGCGCGGCGCGGGAGCGGTCGCCCCTGGCGGGGTCATCCCTCCCATCCTGCGCTGAAACTCCGCCTGTACATCCTGTGGAATCGGTGGTGGCTGTTCTGCCTTGCCGAACGGTCGTTTGCCGGTAGCCAGCATGTAGACGCCGCCGATAATCAGCAGGACAACCACAATCACCACGACTGCTACTGCGGGAGACACCTCACGCTTCATGAGCCATCACTCCTTCCTCTTTTTTTGTGAGCCGCATGTCGCAGAGTGCGCGGCTCGCGCCACAGAACGGGCACCGACAGGATATACGTGCGCGGGGTGGACTGCCTGCCGCTGAGCCATTCGTCCAGCACCTCCACCGCGATTTCGCCCAGTCGGGCAAAGTCGGGCTGAGAGGTGGGGAACGCCGGCTGGAAGAAACGCGAAGTTTCCAGGTCATCGAAGCCCACCACACAAACCTGCTCGGGCACGTTAACCCCTATCTTTTGCAGGGCGCGGATAATGGGCACAGCGGTGTTGTCCTCCCAAGCAATCAGGGCGTCTGGCTGTGGCGACAACTGCATCAGCCGAACCGCAATCTCTTCAGCAATCGAGCTACTGAGCATGTGCAATCGGTCGGTGAAGTCTATCCAGTTCAGGTAGCTCGGCGGTACGGCGATACCGGCGTCCTGCATCGCGGACAGCCAGCCTTCTCGTCGCTCGTGGATGGAGCGATGCAGACAGTCGGCGTTCAGATGCAGGAAGGCAATGCGGCGACGCCCATGTGCCAGCAGTGCCTGCGTCATCTCGTAGCCCAGCCGGTAGTTGTCAAACAACACCATCGGACGCTGCCATTCCTCGTAGCCGATGTCGAACAGCACGATGGGCACCTCGCGCCAGCGACGGAGCAGGTAGTCCTGAGACAGCTGAGAGCGGAAGCGCGTAACCGGATAGAGGATGACTCCCTGCGCACCCGCCTGCAGGTGCTGTTCCACCAGCTCCTCTTCGTGGCGCACGTCATCTTCAGAGCTTGCCATCAGCAGCTGATAGCCCCGCTGACGCGCTCGCCGCTCGATGCCGTAGTACGCCCGCAGGACCAGCGAGGCATTTGAGCGCGGAGCGATAAAGCTGATCAGGCGCGTTCGGGTGGTTGTGGTGGGCGCCGAACGCAGGTAGACACCGCTACCCTGCCGCGACTCCACCAGTCCCTCCGCTTCCAACAGAGCAATCGCCTTGGCGATGGTCGGACGGCTGACGCCCAGCATCTTCTGCAGTTCGAACTGCGTGGGCAGTCGGTCGCCTATCTTCACATCGGGGCGGCTGATCCACTCCGCTTTGATGCGCTCGGCTAACAGCACGTATGTCGGCAACCGTTTCAGGGCGCTCATGGTGCTCCCATTGTAAATCATGCTTTCAAATTTGTCAAGCATTTTTGTTCCGACTGTAGAAAAAATTCATGGCTCAGGACCCGATATCATGCTAAACGAAGTGGAGTCAGCCATTTTTTAGATTCTTCACCCACATAAGTAGATTGACAAGAAACGGAAACGCGTACATCTTGACGTTCGCCACAAGTTGTGGTACATTCCATATCGCGAGCCGACGTAGCTCAACAGGCAGAGCAGCGGTCTTGTAAACCGCAGGTTAGGGGTTCGAGTCCCCTCGTCGGCTCCAGCGGCACCCCGATGTCCGCGTCAGCGGAAAGGAGCATTCAGTGACGGTCGGCGCACGGGTGGGCAAATATCTCATCCTCCGCGAGATTGGCGGGGGCGGAATGGCGCAGGTGTTCGAGGCGGAAGACCAGACCATCGGAAGGAAGGTGGCGCTGAAGGTTCTGGCAATTCCCCCCGCTGTGCCCGAAGCCGAAAAGTCTCTCCTCATCGAGCGGTTCCAGCAGGAAGCACGCGCCGCAGGGAACCTTTCCCATACTAATGTGGTGACCCTGTACGAGGTCGGCGAGGAAAACGGGGCGCATTATATTGCGATGGAACTGCTGGAAGGCAACACCCTGCGCGAACTGCTTCGGAAACAACACCGATTGCCCGTTGACCAGGCGCTGTACATTCTCCTGCAGGTCGCACGTGCGCTGGATTACGCCCACAGGCAGGGAGTGATTCACCGCGCGGTAAAGCCAGATAACATCGTGGTTACTCCCGAAGGGCTGGTCAAGGTCACCGATTTCGGTATCGCCCGGGCAGCAAACGACCTGTTACGCACGCAAAAAGGAGTGCTTCTCAGCTCACCGGCGTACCTGTCGCCGGAGCAAATCCTCGGCGAGCCGGTAGACCATCGCACCGACATCTTCTCGTTAGGCATCACAGCGTACGAACTGCTCACCGGGCGCCACCCGTTCGACGCGCCCACCGCTACCGCAATCATGCACCGCATCGTAACCGACAGCCCCGATCCCGCTCCCGAACTGCCACACTCTGCGCAGGCGATACTGCAACGTGCCATGGCGAAAGAGCGCGAGGCGCGACCCTCTTCTGCCGTTGCGATGATAGAAGAGCTGACCTCGGTCTATTATGGCACTGCGGTGGTATCGCCAGAGGCGCGGATGACGTTACCGACCACGCATCGCGAAAAGGAGAGAATACCGATGAGCACCCATTCAATCCGTCCACACCGTTCATTTCGCCCGCTGTGGTGGGCAGGGATACTGGTCCTTGTGCTGGCGGTGGGTGGATTCATGGCGTGGCGTTTATGGACACCCCCGGCGGAACAGTTTGGCGTGCGAATTGTGGACGTTGGCGAAGCGTCTTCAGGCACGCCTACCGTCGCAACCAATTTCGCGTTGAATGATTTCGAACTGAGCCCGGGTTCGTGGCAGGCAGAGACCGAAGGTCTGCGGCTGGAGCGAGCACGTGGCGGCGCCAGTCAGGCGGCATACTGGCTGAAGGTGAGCGGCGTTCGGCTGGAGGCGGGCGAGCAGGCGTCTATCTCCTGTCTGCCTGAAACACGTGACTGGTCGCGCTTTGGCGGCATCATCTCGCTGGATGTACTGGTTCCCGGCACCGCTCCGCCCGACCTGCGCGTGCAGATAGAGGTGGAGGATTCCACAGGTGGTCTGCAGGCGATGCCCGGCGATGGAGTGATGCTGGCGCCCGGCAGATGGTCCGCTATCACGTGGAACGCGGGACCTGTGGCAAAAGATGTGGCACGTTTGCGGATAAAGCTGGTCTGTGGGCAGACGCCCTATCGCGGTTACTTTGGCATTGACCATGTGCGGGCGCAGGGGACAGCGCCGTCTGCGGCAGCTTTGCGCTACAAGGTGCGCATCGGTCCCTTCACCGATAACGCCTCCTTAGAGCGAGAGACGGCGCGGCTCAAGTCGCTGGGCAAGTCGCCCTTCCCCGTGCGCGAGGGCGAGAAACGATACCTGCAGGTCGGCGCCTTCACCACCAGAGAGTCCGCCCAGCGCGAGCTGGATATGCTGGTGTCGCAGGGGTATAAAGAGGTGCGGTAGTGGTTCCTCCGCCGTGAAGAATGCAGAGGTGAGCATGGCAGGCATACATCCTTTTGACCTTCAAGCACGGGTAGAACTGGGTATCCGTAACCTGACCGCACTGCTTGATACCAGCAGACCCGGGCAGATGTACTTTCTGATAAACTGGAGAACTCGTCCGCCTCGCGCTGACCACTGTCTGTGGGATTGTGGTGACGGAAGTGGACGCCATATCGACGCGCTGACGCTGGCGCGCATCATGGTCAAAAAGGGTTCGCCCGAATCGCAGAGGTCAAAAGAAGAGGAAGCGATAGAGCGATGGATGTTCCAGTTGCTGGGAGAAGATGGGCTGTCATGGTTGCCAAACGAACCCTGGGCGGAGCCTTGGGGAACAAACGTCCTGCTTGTGGATTGGCATCGAGGGGAGAGGGCAGCGGAAATCAGCTGGGCGCAACGGGGCACACTTCTGGCACTGGTCAGCCGCTACCGTGCTACTGGAGAATCTCTCTACCTTCGCCACGCCAAACGGATGGTGGACGCACTACTTGCGGTAGCCATGCGTCATCCTGATGGACTGTTTTACCCGGAAGGCTATTACAGACCCGGCGGCTGGAGATACCAGCAACCACACTTACACCCTGGCATCGAAGAATACAACGCGGCTGTGGCAATCGCTTCCGTTCGGTTATACGAAGCCAGTGGCTATGAACCTGCACTGAATCTGGCAAAAGGCTTGATAGATTTTGCTCTGCGCCATGCCACAGGATACACTCCCGATGGTGCGTTCCGCCCACCACAGGGAGATCTGGAGGGACATTTCCATACGCGCACCAATTTCATTTTGAGCGTGCTGAAGCTGGGATTGGTTCTGAAGCAGGGCGATTACATCGACTGGGCGAGGCAGTATTATGAGCACGCCAAAACATACGGCACAGATTTCGGATGGTTTCCAGAAGGTCTGTTCCTCCGCCATGGCGAGGTCTGTTGTTTTACCGATATGATTGAAATGGCGCTCCTGCTGGCAAAACATGTCTCTCCCCACTACTATGCGGATGCCGAACGCTTCGGCAGGAATCAACTGCTGGAGAGCCAGTTTCTTTCTCTGGAACGTCTGCAACAGGCTGTGGAGCGCATCGCGGAGAACGACGAGCCACCTCCCTGGGATGGGCGATTTTCACGCTATGCAGGTGTTACCGAGAGCCAGTTTGGCGGCTTTGCTTCACGCAGCACGTTAAACGATGCTTTCCACCTGGATGCGCCTGCGTTGATGCAGTGTTGCAACGCCGCAGGAGTGCGCGCTCTCTATGATTTATGGCGATATGCTCTGGACGAGACGTTTTCTGAGGGAGCCCTGCAGGTGACAGTACACCTGCGCTTTAGCGTGGAATCCCCTTCTGTACGGGTGGTAAGCTATGAGCCGCGCGAGGGACGAATAGACATTCACACCAGGCGCCCATGCCGCGTACTGGTGCGGCTGCCTGCAGGGGTAGAACAGGCACGGGTAAAGCCGACAGAAAGACCAGTATACGAGCTGCAGGCGCAAAATGGGTACATCAGCATGACTCTGCAGGAGCATGAAACGGTGTCTGTGCACTATCCTCTGCCTGAGCGCATAGCACATTATGAGGTGGGCACATCGGAGCGACCGCTGCGCTGTACGGGATACTGGCGGGGCGAGACGCTGATGCGAGTAGAGCCTGCAGGGCTTTACTATCCGTTGTATCAGCGTTCGTCAGACCTCGAACCTGCCCAGCCAGCATTGCCTGCAGGCAATCCGATAGAATCCCTGTAGCAACAAAAAACGAGGAGCATACACCATGGAAGCGGAACCAACCTATCGCCTGCCCGACGACCTGTACCGGCTGGTAAACCCGGATCTGATTTATCGCCCGAAAGACCTGGTGGTTGCCTGCTACACCTTTCCACACTATCATCGTTCTGCGCTGAACGACAGATTATACGGAGAGGGCTGGACAGAGTACGTGTTAATGCGGGGTGCTCGTCCCTGGTTTCCCGGTCACGACCAGCCGCGCACGCCACTGCTCGGCGAGCTGGACGAACGCCAGCCTTCTACCTGGGAGCGATATATTGACCTTGCCACCGGCGCGGGTATCAACGTCTTTATCTTTGACTGGTACTGGTATGCGGGGATGCCTGCACTGCATGAGGCGCTGGAGGAAGGTTTTTTAGGGGCACGAAATCGCGACAGGATGCAGTTTGCAGTAATGTGGGTGAACCATTCATGGGCGTACTGGTTCCCAACAGTGGGAACGGAGCCACGTGACGAGTGGGGAGTTGGGTGGGAACCGCTTTACGACGCTCCTGAAAGCGCCGAAGAGGTGTGGCGCAGTTTAACCTATATCATTGCGCGCTACTTCCATCTGAACTACTGGAAGATCGAGGGAAAACCGGTGCTGCCCATCTGGGATGCTTCTCGGCTCATCCGAGCGTTCGGGATGGAGGGAACTCGAAACCTGCTGGATGAGCTTCGGGCTTTTGCACAACGGTTAGGTCACGAGGGCATACATTTTCATGCGGTGTGCCATGAGGGAGGTATGCAGGAAGCAAAGCACCATCTCGTTGAGATAGGCGTAGACAGCTATGGGCTTTACAACACCATCGCCGAAGCATCAGGCTGGCGCCCCCGCGAGGAAGAAATCCTGGATTGTCGGGTACTCGCTGCCGATGTGGTAACGAAGGTATGGCACGCCCTGGACAATCTCCAACCGTTACCTTGCTTTCCGACCATCAGCCCGGGGTGCGATGGTAGCCCCCGTTTTGCCATGCCCGAACGCCCCACCCAGCCTGACCGCCATAAATGGCCAGGCACGGTCATTGCTATCAATGACCATCCACATGTGTTCGAGGCGCTGGCGCGTGCGGCGCTTGGTTACCTCAATGCCCGTCCCAATCTGCCTCCTGTGCTGCTCATCGGCAGCTGGAATGAGTGGACCGAGGGACACTACCTCCTGCCGGATACCCGGTATGGCTTTGGTATGTTGCGGGCGCTTGCTCGTGCACTGCAATAGCAAGCGAAGCACCGGCGGCGATTAGAGGTTCTTCTGGCAGGCGTATTTTCTTTATAAATTTGGTACACTACCAGAAACCACTTGACAACTTTGGTATTAGGTAGTATATTACTTGTAGACCACAGGTGCATGAAAATGAACCAAAGGCACAAAACATCTGCAACAAGCATGGTGGTAGAGCAACTGCGCCGTGGTGTGCTGACAGGGCGCTACCAGGAGGGCAGCTGGCTACCACCGGAGCGCGAGCTCGCAGCAGAGTACGGTGTCAGCCGCTCTATCATCCGCCGAGCCATTGATATACTGGCTCGCGAAAACCTTGTTGTGCGTTCGCCCCGCTGTCGCCCAGTGGTACGCCGCACGCGGAACACGCGAGCGATCAGACACGATACGCGCAGGCGTACCCTGCAGCTGCTGCTGTGGCCTGTATCGGTGTTTGCCGGCAGTGCAGCTATCTTGCGCGGTATATACCAGGCTTTAGACCACACCAGCTATCGGCTCATCGTGGAAAGCCCGCGCTCCGCAGGCTGGGAGCAGATATTACAGGACGAGGCTGTGCTGTTGCAGCAGGTGATTGAAGAGCCCGATGTGGCGGGAGTTATCGTGTGGTATATGGGGGGAGAACATAACCTGCCCGTGCTTCGACGAGTCCGGGAGGCAGGTATCCCCATTGTGTTCATCGATCGTTTGCCGCCGCGCGCGTTTCCTGCGGATTTCGTGGGGGTAGATAATCGATATGCTGCCGAGCAGATAGTCAAGCACCTGATCGAACTGGGGCATCGCCACATCGTGCATATTACCAACATGGACCATGCCTCCACCGTGCTGCACCGCAGGGAAGGTTATCGCAGTGCCCTGCAAAAGGCGGGTATTGCGTTTCGCCCCGAGTACGAGCTGGTGGATACCAGTTCCACAGAGGAACAACGTGTGCAAAACAGCTGGTATATTGCGGAGGAGATCCTCAACCTGCCGGGACCTCCTACAGCCGTTTTTGCGGTCAACGACTCTACCGCGCTGAACATTGTCCACGCTCTTCGCGAGAAGGGGGTAAGGGTACCGGAGGATATTTCGGTGTGCGGTTTTGACGGGCTGGAACGATGGATGCCAGGACCACGTTTCCTGACCACCGCTGACCAGCCCTTCGAGCGCATCGGGGAAGCAGCGGCGCGATTGCTACTGGAACGAATCTCCGGCGACATGGATAACGTCTACCAGCATCTCATCTACGAAGCGCCGCTCAGTGTACATGGTTCCAGTGGACGGGCTACCCTCGTTCATACCGATTCGGCTGCCATCACCTTTCAAAACGACCAGAAGGGGGGAAACATCTCATGAAACGCTCGTCAACCGCTTTCACGCTCATCGAATTGCTGGTGGTTATCGCGATTATCGCGATACTGGCAGCGATCCTCTTCCCGGTCTTTGCGCAAGCCCGTGCGGCAGCGCGCAAGGCGAATTGTCTGTCCAATATGAAGCAAATCGCGATGGGCATCCTGATGTACATTCAGGACTACGACGAAGCGGGTGTGCCCAAGCGCGCATTCACTGACCCGTCGGCATGGTTCACGGGCAGAGAGATTATTTGGAAGGACCTGGTCATGCCCTACATTAAGAGCGGAGGACGCCCCTATGATGGCGGTCGTACCTATACCACCCCAGGCGACGGTGGAATCTTCCGATGTCTCGAGAACACCGCCGCGTGGTCCGCGGCTACTGTGGTTTACTGGGGTGGTTGGGGACCTGGAGTGCCCGGAGACGAGACCTCACGCTATCCGCGCAGCTACGCCCTGAACAACCACGCAGGGCACAACGAAGCCAACCGTGAGGGCGCCTTCTGGCCCGACTTTGCCAATGGCGTCTTTACTCCTGGCAACCTGTCGCTAATCCAGCAGCCAGCAAGCACCATTATGCTGGCAGAGACACGCATGTTCTTCCCCGAAATCTGGGGGACCGCTATGGGGTATGCGTGCACCCCGGATGGTATCCCCGTAGGAGGGGTCCCCACAGGTTGCATTCAGGGGCATAAGAGCGGCATGACCAACTTTGCCTTCTTTGACGGGCACGTGAAAACGATACGGCTACAGCGCTCTGTAACGGACGACCTGTGGGATGCGTTTGCTCCCAACACCGATTGGGGCGGCGGCTATACCGGCGCACAGGCGCAACAGGACGTGCTGAACGCTATCAACTCCCTTCAGGAGTGGACCACAGGCATTTAAGTCTGACGCTTGCCGGGCGTCTCTGGCGGAGTGCAAACTAGTCGGGGACGCCCGATATGCCACACTGAAACAGGAGGTACATCTGTAATGAGGCAGCAATCCGCTCCTAAGCAAAACGTCTCGCCAATCATAGTCATCGTCGCTGTGCTGGCGCTGGTACTGTTCGTTGCCTGGCGTGCGTGGGTTGCCTTTGCACCGCCGCGGATAGGCAAGCTACCTCCTCCTCCCACGCAGGATATTGAATATATCAACCAGAAAGCGCGCGAGGTACAGGGGGACTTCAGCAAGCTGAGCCCTGAGGACCAGATGCGCGTTCAGCGAATCACCCAGGGATTTGGTCCCGCCGCCATCGCCTCAGCATGGCGGAGACAGCAGCAGGGCAACACTGCAAGGTAACGCACTCTCTGTTCTTTCAGGGGGCACGCAGGCGTGCCCCCTGATGTGCTTTACTTATCCTCCGGACGGATGCCCATACCTTTGCGGTTGGGATAGGGCGGTCGCTTTGGCGGGATGTAGGGGTTGCGCTTGAGTTCGTCCAGCATCAGCTGTATCGCCGCATCCAGCTGCGGGTCTTCACCGTTGACCATCAGCGCGGGGTCGTCGATGACCTCGATGTCAGGGTCAACACCGTGCCCCTCAACACCCCAGGTCCCGTCCTTCTCGTAGAAGGCAAAGGTGGGCGCGGAGGTGTATCCACCGTCTATCAGGCGCGGATTGCCGGAAATGCCTATCAGACCGCCCCACGTGCGCATGCCGATAAGCTTGCCCAGCTTCGCCTGACGGAAGTAATAGGGGAAGGCATCACCGCCAGAGCCCGCCAGTCCGTTAATCAACATGCACTTTGGACCGAAATGGGCATCGGGCGGCCAGGGCCAGTCGTTGCCGTCGCGGCGTGCCCAGTAGTTGGTCAGCGGGCGGTTCAGCAGTTCGATAAAGCGTGTGGGTATCTGTCCGCCGCCGTTCCAGCGTTCATCGATAATCAGCGCGTCCTTGCCAATCTGCCCGATGAACTGCCGTACCAGCTCGTTCTGTCCGTCTGTGCCGGTGTTGGGCACGTAGATGTAGCCCACGCGCCCGCCGGTTTTCTGCTCCACGTAGGCGCGGTTGTGCTCTACCCACGCCCTGTAGCGCAGATTGCTGTCACTGCCCAGCAGGCGTACCGGAACCTCACGGGCGGTATCATCCATAAAGGGTTTATCGCTGACCGTGATGGTGACCACACGGTCTGCCATACCCTGAAACGCCGCCCACGGGTCCTTGCTGGTGTCTATCGGCACGCCGTTTACCGCCAGCAGGTAGTCGCCCTCTTTCACCTTCACGCCGGGCTGGCTCAACGGTCCCCGTGCATCCGAGTCCCACGGCGCACCCTGATAAATCTTGCTGATGCGATAGGCGCCGCGGTGCAATTCGAAGTCGCATCCTAGCAGACCGACCGTGGTGGAAGGTGCCTGCTCGGTATCGCCGCCGGAGTAGTAGGCGTGTCCCACGTTCAGCTCGGCAATCATCTCACCGATGACAAAGCTCACGTCCTCGCGGCTGACGCAATCGTCCAGCATCTGCGCGTAGTGTTCGCGCATCGCCTTCCAGTCCACGCCGTGCATGTTGGGGTCGTAGAAGAAGTCACGCTGGATGCGCCAGGCGTCGGTGAAGATTTGCTTCCACTCGGCGCGAGGGTCAATTTCGGCGGTCATCCCGGCGGTGACCACCGGCTCTCCCGTTGCGCCGGGAGCTGCGTCCTGAATGGAGGCGGAAGTGCCTCGAATCACCAGAAGTTTCTTGCCGTCTGCGGAGATGTCAAATGCACTGGCGCCGGAGGCAACCACCTTCTCTTCGCGCTTCTCGTCGGTGATGTCGAACAGTTTGATGGCAGGAGGCTCTTCACTGCCACCGACCGGCAGGCGCACGAAAATCAGCTGCCCCCGGTCGTTCACCGCCAGCCTGCCGAATCGCCCTGCTTTGACCGGCAGCTGTATCGCGCGCGCCTCAAAGCCGTCGATGTCGATATTCACCTTCTGCTCGGGTTTGGCAGAGGGTGCTGCTTCGGGTTTAGCAGGCTGTGCCGGCGCAGATGGTGCACCTCCGATGCGCTCCATCTTCAGGTCCAGTGTTTCGCCGGTGGGCGCCCGTACCGTACCGGTCAGGGTATTGCCGGTGATTCGGGCATTGAGGCTCAGCACGGTTCCGTCGGGAAGAGTAACGCTCAGCGCCAGCTCCTTCGTCGCCGGGTTGAAGGTGCCGCTGACGGACGCGCTTCCCAGCGGGGTTTCTACCGTGCCGGTGACGGCGTTGTTCGCCTCCAGTTTCAGCCGGGCGCGGATGCTAATTGAACCACCGGGTACCGCGCTGCCGGTTACGGTGCCGCTCCATTCGCCGGTGACCTCATCGGCAGGGGCTGGCTGAGCAGATGGTTGGGCAGGCGGCGCCTCGCGTTTCTCAGGCTGCTGTTCCTTGCCCTTCTCGCCCCATTTCTCTTCGTCCGTCTTGGGCAGGTACGGCGAGGCGATGTCCCCGCGCAGAGGTACTGCCAGCAACACCTGTGTGCCGGTGTATATCCACGTGGTTCCAAGGTCCTCGTAAATGGGGCGGAAGTTGCGATGGCTGACAAAGTACAGGTATTCGCCCTTGCGGTCGAAGACGGGCGAAATGTCGTTGAACATGCCGCTGGTGACCTGTGTCTTCTCGCCGGTCTCCACGTTGTACAGCCAAATAGACGAGTTGCGCGTGCGCTCGCCGTTGCGGGCGTAGGCAATCCAGCGGCTATCGGATGACCAGCTTGGGGTTGGCGCCTCCGCCCAGGGGTCTTTGTCCACCAGGCGTGTCTCGCCGCTGTCCATGCCGTAGAGGTAAAGCGCGCCTGTCTTATCGCTGAAAGCGATGTATTTGGAGTTCGGCGACCACACGGGGTTATAGCGGAAGCAGGTGCCGTTCTTCGTCAGCTGTTTCGGCTCGCCTTTGCCGTCTGACTGCACGATGTACAGTTCGTACTCCCCGGTGGCATCCGAGAAGTAGGCAATCCACTGTCCATCAGGGCTCCATGAAGGGTCGCGCTCGGCAAAGCCGCTGGTGCGCGTGAGGTTGCGGGGAGAGCCGTTTTTGGCGGGCAGTGTCCAGATGTCGCCCCGCGCTTCCACCACGGCGCGTTTGCCGGTGGGCGAGATGCCCCATCCCGCGATGAACCGGCTGACATCTACCTGGCGCGGGCGAAGCGTTGGACGTGCTCCCGGAATCTGCACCTGCACAGGCTGAGCCTTACGTGTCTGCAGGTTGAGCAGATAAAGATGTGAGCCCTGTTGAAACACGATTTCGCCCTCGCCCTTCTCGCCGGGTCCGATAGAGGGCCATTTCACGTCGAAGTCGGTAAAATGTGTAATCTGCTCGCGCCTGCCGGTGCGGGTGTCGTAGCACCAGATGTTGAGACGGTGTTCGGGACCTGCGTCCGACAGGTAGTACACCTTATCACCGTGCCACATGGGCAGGGTGTCGGTTCCTTCCCAGTCGGTGATTCGCTTCGACTTTTTGGTGCGCAGGTTGAACAGCCAGATGTCGGTTGCCATCCCGCCCCGATACCGCTTCCACGTGGCGAAGTCGGTGGAATGAGGTGTGTAGGCAAGCCATGTGCCGTCCGCACTGATGGAGCCGTTGACGCCGTAAGGAATGGGCAGTCGCTCCGGCAGTCCTCCCTTTGCGGACACCACGTACATCTTCTGCCCGGGACCGAAGCCCGTCATGTTGGAAGCGGAGAAGATGAGTTTGCCGTCGGGTGTCCAGTCGCTGAGCCATTCGCCTGCGGGGTGGTGCGTTACGCGGTAAGGGATACCTCCCTCCAGCGGTACCGTGTAGATGTCCCGGTTGCCATCATAGTTGCCCACGAAGGCAATGGTCTTTCCATCGGGACTGAAGCGGGGGAAGGTCTCCTGTCCGGGGGGACTTGCCAGTGGCACCGCCAGCCCTCCCGTTCGCGGAACCACCCACAGGTCGTTGGCGTACACGAACACGATATGCGTTGCGCTCACATCGGGATAGCGCAGCATCCCCGGATGGGGAATGGTGGTTTCCTGCGCGGCGGCGTTCCAGCCCATTGCCGTGCAGAACAGCACACCAATCGCGACAAGCGATGCTCTGAGTCTGTTGCTCATAACCACTCTCCTGCTATGGTGTTACTGTTTCTTTCGTCACCGCCTGTTTACTTTACTGCATCCGCGCGCTTGCCGATTTGACTTCTTGTCCAAATTGGGGTAGAATAAAGCGGTCTGAGCCGGTAGCTCAGCAGGCAGAGCATCGCCCTTTTAAGGCGAGGGTCGTGGGTTCGAATCCCACCCGGCTCACCAGCACCTCTGCAGGAGTTCCCCTTGCGCCGATAATAACACACGATGAGACAGGGAATCATTGCCAGATACCGGGATTTTTTGCCCGTGAGTGAGCGTACCCCTGTGGTCACACTGCTGGAGGGGGATACGCCGCTGATCCCCGCGCCGCGCCTGGCACAGGCGATTGCGCCACAGCTGCAGATTTACCTCAAATACGAGGGGGCAAACCCCACCGGCTCGTTCAAAGACCGCGGCATGACGATGGCTATCTCCAAAGCGGCTGAACAGGGAGTGCAGGCGGTTATCTGCGCATCCACCGGCAATACCTCTGCCTCCGCAGCTGCCTACGCCGCACGGGCGGGCATGCGCTGTTATGTGCTGTTACCATCCGGCAAAGTGGCGCTGGGTAAACTTACGCAGGCACTCATGCACGGCGCGAGGGTGATTGCGGTAGATGGGAACTTCGATTCCGCACTGGAGATAGTGCAGCGCATCGCAGCACAGTATCCCATCACCATCGTCAACTCGGTCAACCCTTATCGGGGAGAGGGGCAGAAGACCGCCGCCTTTGAGATTTGCGATGAGCTGGGCGATGCGCCCCACTATCACGCCATCCCCGTGGGCAACGCACGCAATATCGTCGCCTACTGGCAGGGGTATAAGGAGTACTATCTGCACGGCAGGACCACCCGCCTGCCGAAGATGCTGGGGTTTCAAGCCTCCGGCTCCGCTCCGCTGGTGGAAGGGCGCGTGATTGAGCATCCCGAAACGATAGCCACCGCCATCCGCATCGGCAATCCTGCCAGCTGGAAAGAGGCTATCGCTGCGCGGGACGAATCGGGCGGGCTGATTGAGAAGGTGACCGACGAGGAGATTCTGGATGCCTATCGGCTGGTGGCGTCTTTGGAAGGGGTGTTTGCGGAGCCGGCATCGGTCGCTCCCATCGCAGGGATTCGCAAACTGGCGCAGAAGGGATACTTCCGCGAGCCGGCGACAGTTACCGTGACCCTGACCGGGCACGGGCTCAAAGACCCCGACACCGCCATAGAAGCCTCTCGCGTCGCGCCGATACACGTGCCTCCCGAGATGGATGCCGTGTGCCGTGCGCTGGAGATTTGAGGGCATCGCGCAGGAAAGGTCGGTTCTTCTGCAGAACTCTCGGATACCATGATTTTGCAGGGCAGAAAACTCTCTTCGTTACAGCGCGACTGGATACTGTTTGCCGGTCTGACCTTCAGCTTCTCCTTTGGCTTCGCCGTGTACAACGGCATCTTTCAGAACTTTATCCGCGAGGTTCTGCACGTTTCGCCCTCGCAGCTGGGGGTGCTGGAATCTCTGCGTGAAGTGCCCGGACTGTTAACCGCCCCAATCGCGGGCACACTGGTAGCGCTTGCCGAGCCGCGCTTAGCAGGGGTAGCTCTGCTGATATGTGCGCTGGGCATCGGCGCCACTGGAATCGCTGGGGACTACTGGACCCTGGTCGCCTTCAATGTGTTCTGGTCGGTTGGTTTTCATCTGTGGTCATCTGTATCGCCTGCAATCACCCTGTCCCTGGCGGGAGGACGCGAGGGGGGCAGACATTTAGGGCGAATGAGTGCGGTTGGCTCACTGGCGGTGCTGGTGGCACTGGTAACGGCGAAGGTGTTGAAGGCGCACTTCTCTTACAAGATTCTGTTTTTCCTCGCAGGAACAACTATCGCAATATCTGCACTGATGGCTTTTCTGCTCTCCTCCCATGCTACCAGCGGCAATCGCCAGCCCATTATCCTGCGGCGAGAGTACAGCCTTTACTACCTGCTGACCTTTCTGGAGGGGTGTCGCCGGCAGATATTCAGCACCTTCGCCTCGTACGTGCTGATACTGGTATATGGCACGCCGGTACAGACCATGCTTTCGCTGGCGTTCGTGAACGCCTCACTGGGCGCGATAGCCGCACCGACCGTCGGCAGGCTGACCGACCGCTTCGGCGAACGGCGGATGCTGACGCTGTACTATGTGCTGATTGCCTGTGTGTTTGCGGGCTATGCCACTCTTCGGGATGTGCGCCTGCTGTATGCGCTGTTTGTCACCGACAGCGTGCTGTTCAGCTTCAGCATGGGCATTACCGTCTACTTGAACCGTATTGTGCACAAGGGCGATCTCACGCCCAGCCTGGCGATGGGCACTACCATGAACCATGTGGCGGCGGTGATTATGCCTGTGCTGGGCGGGGTGCTGTGGAAAGTGCTGGATGATTATCGCATCCCGTTCTGGATAGGTTTTGGGGTGGTGTTTCTGTCGCTGATGGCGGTTCAGCGCATCCCCCGCCGCTCACCGCTTCCGGCTGAGCAGCTGCATGATGGCGTCGGCTAGCTTGTGCGGGTCGTGACGCACCACGTCGGTCTGGCTGATGAAGTCGCCTGCAATGGTACGATAGCCCATCGCGCGGATGCGGTCGATATCCGGTTCCACAAACTCCGCTCCTGATTTGCGGTATCGTTCCAGCAGTTCGGGCGAGGGGCGCGTGGTATTGACCAGCACGTAGTCGAACAGGCGAACGGGGCAATGTGCCTCAATGGCGCGGACGTGGTCGCTGGCGGTGAAGCCGTCGGTTTCGCCCGGCTGGGTCATCACGTTACACACGTACACGCGCAGGGCGTGGCTGTGGTGTATCGCATCCGCAATACCATCTACCAGCAGGTTGGGGATAATGCTGGTGAACACACTGCCCGGACCCAGCACCAGCACGTCTGCCTCGCGGATTGCGTGTAATGCTTCGTCCAGGGCGCGGGCGTTGGGTGGGTTCAGCATCATCTGGCGGATTTTGAGCGGTGAGGTGGCGATGGCGGTCTCGCCTTCGATGATGGAGCCGTCTTCCATCTTCGCGCGCAGGCGCACATGGTCTAACGTGGAGGGCAGGACGCGCCCGCGAATCGCCAGAACCTTGCTGGTTTCGCGGATGGCACGCTCGAAGTCGCCTGTGATATTGGTCATCGCCACGATAAGCAGGTTGCCGAAGCTGTGCCCGCCAAGCCCATCGCTTCCGCGAAAGCGATACTGAAACAGCTCGGTCATTATCGGCTCGGCGTCGGCGAGGGCAACCAGGCAGTTGCGAATGTCGCCCGGAGGCAGGACGCCAAACTGCTCGGTCAGCCTGCCCGAACTGCCTCCGTCGTCGGTGACGGTCACTACGGCGGTGACGTTGCTGGAGTACTGTTTCAGACCGCGCAGGAGGGTGGATAGCCCGGTGCCTCCGCCCACCGCTACCAGCTGCGGACCCATCTGCAGATTCCTGCGGCTGTAGATGATATGCGCCAGGCGACGCCCAGCCACCGGGTCAATGGCACACACAATCGTGCGCAGCAGCCCGCGTATCGCCACCGCGCTGACAACAAATCCCAGCACGATGATTCCTGTGCCAACCAGCGTCCATACAAGCTTGCCCTGAGCACCTGTGCCAGCCTGCCAAGAGGACTCCTGCAGGCGACGGTGAAGCCACGTCAGCACCTCGGGAAAGCGAACATCCAGCACGATAAGCAGACCGATAAACATCATCAGCACGCCCACCAGCGCCAGCAGGAGCCAGCGTTTGACCAACATGCCGGGAAGCAGCCAGCGGGCGCTGGGCATACGCAGGATATGTCGGAAACCCCAAGATTGACGCACGGACAATCACCCTTCCAAAAACGCCTGCGCGTTTCGGTTCACGTCGCGATGCTGGATGTTCACCCGGTATCCCTTCTCCAGCAGGAAGCGTCCTACCTGCTCCGCTATCACCACCGAGCGGTGCTGTCCGCCCGTACAGCCGATGGCGATGGTCAGATACGCTTTGCCCTCCCGGATGTACTGGGGCAGAGTGAAGTCCACCAGCTCTTCCAGCTTGCTCAGGAACTCTTGCGCCAGCGGGTCGCTGAAGACGTAATTGCGAATCAGCGGGTTGCGCCCGTCCAGCGCACGCAGGTGGGGCACGTAGTGCGGGTTCGCCAGAAAGCGTACGTCGAACACCAGGTCCGCCTCCGGCGGCACGCCGTACTTAAAGCCGAACGAAAGCACGTTCACCGCGATGCCCGCCTTCTGCTCCACCACACCGTATTCGGCTTCAATCTGGGCGCGCAGCTCGTGCGGAGCCAGCCGCGAAGTATCTATCACCCGGTCTGCGCTGGCACGCACCTCTTCCAGCAGGACGCGCTCCGCCCGGATGCTCTCCAGAATGGTGGGGTGCTGGTGGAACAGGGGATGCTTGCGGCGGGTCTCGCGGAACCGCTGAACCAGCTGTTCGTCACTGCAGTCCAGAAACAGTATCTGGATGGGCACACCGCGCTCCGCGACAAGGCGCACGTTCTCAATCAGCTCTGAGAGCATCTCGCCACAGCGGGTATCGATCACCAGCGCGACGTACTGCATCTGCTGGGGGTGCTCCTTGCTCAGGTCCACCAGCATGGGCAGGAGGCGGGGAGGGAGGTTATCCACGCAAAAATAGCCCAGGTCCTCGAAAATATGCGAGACCAACGTCTTCCCCGACCCCGACATGCCGGTAATCAACACCCAGCGTTTGCTCTTCATGCGGTTCCCCCTGTCGCGTTCCAGCTGTATTGTTCCACAAAGCTACCCGTGATGCTTCTGAGGTTCCAGCGCGTGGCTGAACACACTGCTGAAGATGCTCATCACCACCGAGCCGAACAGCGCGGCGAGCGGTCCTTTCACGTCGAACTCCGCCAGCAGCTCCCCAGCCAGCCAGAACAGGAAAGCGTTAATCACCAGACCGAACAGCCCGAAAGTGAGGCAGTTCAGAGGCAGGGTCAGCATGACCACGATGGGGCGGATGAAGGCGTTGATCAAGCCAATGACCAGCGCGGCAATCATCGCGCCTCCGAATCCGCTCACATACAGTCCCAACCCCAGCGTTTTGCCAAGCCACACGGTCAGCAACAGAGCCAGCGCGTTCGCAACCCAGCGTAAAATCAGCCCGACCACGTTTGCTCCTCCTTATGCAGTTGTGTGTATATCGTTTGTGCCAGCGAGCGAGGTATGAATGGCACCTCCGCAATCTCTTCGACACTCGCCTCTTTCAAACGTTTCACCGAGCCGAAGTGCTTGAGCAGAGCCTGCTTGCGCTTGGGTCCCACTCCGGCAATTTCGTCCAGCACGGAAGAGGTGCTGCGCTTGATTCGCAGTTTGCGATGGTACTCCACGGCGAAGCGGTGCGCCTCGTCGCGGATAGCCTGAAGCAGGTGCAGGGCGGGCGAATCTTTGGGCAGTATCAGCGGCTCCGACCGACCGGGCAGGTAAATCTCCTCGAACCGCTTGGCTAAGCCGATAGCGGGCACTTTCAGCCCTACCTCCTGCATCGCCTCTAAGGCGGCGTTCAGCTGTCCCTTGCCGCCGTCTATCAGCATCAGCTGAGGCAGTTCGGTGAACTTGGGATTGCCCTTTTGCGCCTCCTGCAGGCGTCGCGTGACCACTTCCTTCATCATCGCGAAGTCGTTGGGCGTTTCGGGCAGGTATTTGATGCTGAACCGGCGATAGTCGCCCTTGGAGGGCTTGCCCTCCTTCATCACCACCATCACTCCCACGGGCGCGAAGCCCTGGAAGTTCGAGATGTCGTACGCTTCAATACGGCGGGGCAGGGTGTCCAGCCCTAAAGCCTGCTGGAGGGCAGTCAGCACCGCCTCTTGCTGTGCCCGTTTCTGCAGCCATTGCTGGCGCGCCTGCTGAAGGGCAAGCTCGGCGTTGGTCAACGCCATCTCCAGCAGTTTCTTCTTGTTCCCGCGCTGAGGAGTGTGCAGTTCCACCCGTTTGCCCTTCTTCTGCCGGAGCCACTGTTCAATGATGTGCGCCTCCTCAATGGGCGAGGGCAGAAGGATTTCGCTGGGCACATCCTGCGCCTGGTCGTAGTATTGCTTCAGGAACTCCTGAAGGGCGGCGCGCTGGTCCTCTTCGGTAGCACCGTCCAGGAAGAAGTGTTGCTGTCCGATCAGCTTGCCCCCGCGGATGAAGAACATCTGCACCAGGGCGCGCTGTTCGTCGGCGGCGTATGCCAGCACATCCTGGTCCACCATTTCGGTAGAAACCACTTTCTGCTGGGTAATGACCTGTTCCACGGCGCGTATCTGGTCGCGCAGAGCGGCAGCGCGTTCAAACTCCAGACGTTCCGCCGCCTCCTCCATCTGTTTGTATAGCGATTTGAGCAGCCGCTCGTGCTTGCCGCTGAGGAACATCTCCACCTCGCGCACCGTCTCACGATAACGCTCCTTATCGGCGAGTCCGGCGCAGGGCGCGGGGCATTTGCCCATGTGGTAGTACAGGCAGGGTTTGCGCACCGGCTCGCCCGTGAACGCCTCGCCGCAGGTGACCAGCGGGAACAGGCGGTTCAGCAGGTGGATGGTCTGGTACACGGGGCGACTGCCCGAGTAGGGACCAAAGTAGCGGTTGCCATCGTTTTTGGCTCTGCGTGCCAGCAGGAGGCGCGGAAACGGCTCGGCGGTGGTCAGACACAGGAAGGGATACTGTTTATCGTCGCGCAGGCGGATGTTGTAGGGCGGGCGGTAGCGTTTAATCAGGTTGCACTCCAGCACCAGCGCCTCCAGCTCGGTGTCGGTGACAATCCATTCCAGGTCTTCTATCTTCTGAACGAGGCGACGGGTTTTGAGGGAGTTTTCCGCGCTTTTGTGGAAGTACGAACGCACCCGCGAGCGCAGGGAGACCGCCTTGCCCACGTAAAGCACATTGCCCTGCGCATCCTTGAAGATATACACCCCCGGCAGGGTGGGGAGAGCCTGCAGTTTTTCGTTCAGCGCGTCACTCACGCTATCATTTTAGCATAATTTACTTCTCTTGAACCGCCTTTTTGGACTGCGGAAGCCGTGCTTCCGCCATCCACATTGGAATGCTTTCTCGGACGCGGAAGCAAGCTTCCGCAATCCATATTGGGGCTGTCTCTTTGGACTGCGGAAGCCGTGCTTCCGCAATTTACTCTCTCTTTTGGACTGCGGAAGCCATGCTTCCGCGAACCGCACCTCCGCTTTTGAGAACAGCGGAAGCAAGCTTCCGCACTCCATATCTGGGAACAGCGGAAGCAAGCTTCCGCAGTCCATATCTGGCACTTCGATTGAAGCTGGTTTCAGCAATCTACATCTGGCACATTGACGCAGTCATAAGGAATATCCGCCAGTATTTTTTGCAGCTCAGCCGGCGCATGTTCCTTAAACCATTTTGCTGAACAAAAGGGATATTGCTCCGCACAGGCTACCAATCCATGTTTAACCGGATTGTAGTGTACGTAGTTCAACCGTGCCAGATAGCTTTTCTCATACGTCAGGCAGGTGTCCCAATACTGAAACCAGACCTTGCGTCCCGGCGTACCGTCCAGCGCGTTGATGGCTCTCGCCGTCTGGGAATGCAGGTGTTGAATCAAACGATCTAATGACACACCATCCTGCGGCGACTGGGCAATGAAGTGGTAATGATTGGAAAATAGCGCCCAGGCTTGCAGTCGCCAGCCACAGGCTTGCATGACCTCGAAGAGAGTATCTTGCAGGATGCCAAGCTTTTCTGGTGTGTTGAATAAACGCTGCTTGTGCAATGTGGAAGCCGTGACCATATAAAACGTGTTGGGGACAAAAAGATGTAGCGGGCTATGATGCCAGATGCCGACTTTTACCTCCTCTTCCATCGACCCTCTCTTCCTTTTTCACCATCCTTTTGGGCAGCGGAAGCAAGCTTCCGCACTCCATACTTCACACACTCTCTTTTGGACTGCGGAAGCCATGCTTCCGCGAACCGCACCTCCGCTTTTGAGAACGGCGGAAGCAAGCTTCCGCACTCCATATCTGAGAACAGCGGAAGCAAGCTTCCGCAATCCACATTTACCCCAACAGATGCTCCAGACCCACTACCAGACCCTGCACGCTTCGCGCTTTGCGGATGGCGAGCAGGACGCCCGGCATGAACGACTGGCGGTCTATCGAGTCGTGGCGGATGGTTAGTACCTCGCCCTGTCCTCCGAAGATGACCATCTGGTGGGCAATCAGTCCGGGCAGTCGCACGCTGTGCACGGGCACGTTGGCGACCGAGGCGCCGCGTGCTCCCTCGAACTTCTGCTCCTGAACGATCTGGCGTGGCTTCTCGGTGCGGGCGGCGGCAATCATCTCGGCGGTGCGTATGGCTGTGCCGGATGGCGCATCAATTTTGCCGTCGTGGTGCAGTTCGATAATCTCCGCGTTGGGGAAGTAGCGAGCCGCCTCCTTCGCGAACTGCATCATCAACACCGCGCCGATGGCGAAGTTTGGCACGATGATGCAAGCGGTGCCGGTACGCTGAACCGCCTCGCGCACGTCGGAGAGCGTTTGCGCCGAGAAGCCGCTGGTTCCCACGATGGGGATGACGCCGTGCTCCAGCGCGGTGTAGATATGGCTGACCGCCGCGCCCAGCGTCGTGAAGTCTACCAGCACATGGGGCTGAGTCTGCGTCAGGGCGTCGGCAAGGTGGTCGGTCACGGTGATGCCGATGGGGTGTCCAACCGCTAACGTACCGATATCTTCGCCCACATGCTGTTTGTCAATCGCGCTGACCAGCGCCATATCCTGCTGTTTCAGCACCGTCTGCACCACCAGCGTGCCCATGCGTCCACACGCACCAGTAACCGCCACACGAATGATGTCTTCGGCGTTAGTGTCCTTCATGATGCCCATTGCCTCCTTCTGGAAGAGTTCCGATAACAGCGAGTGTCATCGCGCCGTGACCGAGCAGGTCGCGTGCCACCTGCACCGCCTGCTGAGCGTCCACCTGCTGGATGCGTTCGATCATCTCGTCCACGCTGATCACGCGCCCGTGAAAGAGCACGCTTCTGGCGTTAGAGGACATACGCCCATTCACGCTTTCGGTGCTCATCAGCAGAGCTCCTCGCAGCTGGTGTTTGCTTCGCTCCACCTCTTCTTCGGTGATGTCGCCCTCGCATACCTGCTGAATCTGGCTCAGCACCACGTCCACCACCTGCGGATAGTTTTCTGGACTGCAGTTCGCGTGGATGGCGAAGTATCCTCCCTCGCGATAGGCGACCGCGGAGGTGCTGATATGGTACACCAGCCCGCGTTTTTCGCGCACTTCCTGAAAAAGGCGACTGCTCATGTTGCCGCCCAGCAGCGTGTCCAGCACGGCAACGGTATATTTGCGCTCATCGTACAGCCCCACGCTGGCTGTGCCCATACAGAAGTGCACCTGTTTCGTGGGGTGGGGCAGGAAGCGGTTTCTGGCGTGGGCGCGCGCCTGGCGCAGTTTGGACGGGGAGTGGCTGGTGGGCAGGTCGCGGAAGAAGCGTTCCGCCAGCGCGACAAGCTGCTCAGGGTCAACCTGTCCGGCGGCGGAGACCACCGCATTGGAAGCGGTGTATCGCTCCTGCATCACCTGCAGTATCCCTTCGCGCGTGAAGGCGCGGATGGTTCGCTCCTCGCCGATGACCGGGTGCGCCAGCGGATGCCTGTACCACAGCGCCTGGGCGAACAGGTCGTACACGTACTCCTCCGGGTAGTCCATCAGCTCGCGCAGTTCCTGAATCACCACCTGTTTCTCGCGCAGGATGTCTTCGGGATGGAGGCGCGGTGCGGTGAGCATATCCGCCAGCACGTCCAGCGCAACCTCCAGGTCCTCGGGCAGAACGCGCACATAGAAGGCGGTGTACTCTTTATCGGTCTCGGCGTTGATGTAGCCGCCACGCCCCTCAATTTCGCGCACGATGTCCAGCGCGTCGCGACGGGCAGTGCCCTTGAACAGCATATGCTCCACAAAGTGGGAGATTCCTCGTTCGTGGGGGCGTTCGTCCCTTGAGCCAGTCGCGAGGTAGACTCCCACCGCCACCGAGCGGGCGGAGGGCACAGGTTCGCACACGATACGAAGACCGTTAGATAGGACGAAAATGTCTGCAGGCATGTTGTGGGCTTGTCCTCATCCTTTGCCCCTCTCCCGGTGTCGGGAGAGGGGATTTGGTCTGTGTGCCGTTAGCGTTTCGGGCGGAATCGTGCGCGGGGCGTATCGTCGTCGCCGCGATGGCGACGCGCCTCGGGTCCGCGCCCGTAGCCGGAAGGCTCATGTCCACCGCCGCCCGGACGCCCACCGCCGGAAGGCTGAGACGCGCCGGACGCCTGGCCGCTGAACACGTTATGCAGTCCGCGTGCGCTCAGGTTGATTCTGCCGAGGTTGTCAATCTCCACCACCTTCACCAGAATCTCGT
>FMJZ01014271.1_pt1 | contig 25194 bp, 25 predicted proteins | sample 1987881 | NCBI WGS metagenome assembly FMJZ01 (sample SAMEA4378227, study PRJEB15110) | soil metagenome | biome: soil; feature: Field; material: Soil | place: India | collected 2015-03-11 | depth 0 m
TAGGATATACTGCCTTATCTGTAGATATGAATATAAGTCTTTTGATCTTTACTTCTTTTGAGGCATCCATAACATTAACAGTACCAAAAATATTGTTGATAACTGCTTCATCGGGATTTTCCTCCATTAAGGGTACATGTTTGTGAGCTGCAGAATGAAAAACAATATTAGGCTTCTCTTGGAAGAATATATAAGATATTCTGTCCTTGTCCCTTATATCCGCGATATAGGATTTTATCTGTAAATTAGGAAACTTACTCTTAAGTTCTAATTCTATATTAAATATGTTATTTTCTCCTCTCCCAAGAAGAATCAATTTCTCAGGATTATAGTTTGCAAGTTGTCTACATATTTCTGAACCAATGGACCCCCCTGCTCCTGTTACTAAAATTTTTTTTCCATTTATGTAGTCTTTTATTCTATTAGAATCTAAATTTATTATGTCCCTTTCCAAAAGATCTTCTATTTTCACATTTCTTATCTTGTTTATACTTACTCTTCCATCAATAAGCTCCCAAATACCGGGAAGAATCTTAACGGGAATTTTTAGTTTAGATGTTAGATTAACAATATTTCTAATTAAAGAAGGAGAAGCGGAAGGTATAGTAATAAGAACTTCATGAATATTTTTTTCTCTAACAATCTTTGGTAATGAGGATATAGGACCTAAAACTTTAACACCATGGATAGATTTTCCTTTTTTCTTAGGATCGTCATCTAAAAAGCCTAAAACTTCGTAATTTAATTCATTGTGAGATTTTATCTCTCTTAATATTTTCTCTCCTGCATCTCCTGCCCCAATCAAGACTACCCTTTTGTAAAAAGAGTTAGAGTGTCTTTTAGTTTTACCTCTTCCATGTAACCAACGGGTTATAGCTCTATATGAAAAGAGAAGAAGAACAGTAGTAAAATAGGATATAAAAATTATTGATCTTGGAAGACCAGTTATAGGAAAAAACAAATGAGAAAGATATAAGAGGAGCTTTTCTAAGGTTATAACTAAGACTAAATCCTTTAAACCCTCTAAACTAAAATATTCCCATAAGGAGGAATAGATCCTAAAGACAAAGAAATAAAAAATTAAAAATAAAGGGATTTCCCTTATCAAAAGAAGATGGATTATTCCCCAATATTGAGAAGGCAATGTAAATTCAAATCTTAGGAAGAAGGAAAAGATTAAAGCAAATACAAAGGAAAAGATATCAAGAAATATGTGGAGATAGAGTTTTCTTTGTAGATTTAGTATTTTACTTAAATTCATTTTACTTCTCCCTTAAAAATTTTTCTATGCAACTTTATTACTAAGAAAAATTTTACCATTTTTCCTTTGATTAAAAAAGTGATTTAGATCACATTATTTTAATTTCTATTGACATATACTTTATTAAGTCATAAAATAATCCTAAAAAAGTAGTAATTTAAAAGAGGTGTAGCAAAAATGAAGTTGTCAACAAGATCAAGATATGGCTTAAGGGCCTTAATTTATCTTGTTAATAATCAAGATAAATTCCCTATAAGTGTAAGGATCATATCTCAAAATGAAGAAATTCCTTTAAGGTATTTAGAAAGAATTATGAGAATTCTTTCTAAAAAGAGCTTTATAAAAGCAGAGGTAGGCGCTGAAGGTGGATATAGCTTAAATAAGAAACCTGAAGATATTAGTATCTTTGATGTAGTAGAAGCTTTAGAGGGAAGGTTAACCTTAGTATCATGTTTAGAAAACCCTTCTAAATGTAAGAGAAGCTCATTTTGTGCCTCAAGACCTCTTTGGATGGAATTAAATGATGCCCTAATAAATCTTCTTAAAAAACACACTTTGAAGGATTTTATCCTTTCAAGGGAATCTTTGGAGGTATAAATATTATGTCATTAAAATATTCTGAAGTAGTTCTTGAACATTTCAGAAATCCAAGAAATGTTGGGGTAATAGAAGATGCAGATGCTATGGCTATAGAGGGAAGTCCTGCATGTGGGGACCAAATTGTGGTTTATCTAAAAGTAGACAAGGAGACAAGGAGAATAACTGATATTAAATTTCAATCCTTTGGATGTGCATCAAATATTGCTACTGGATCTATGCTTACGGAAATGGTCAAAGAAAAAACCATAGATGAAGCACTAAAAATTACATGGAAGGATGTCGCTGAGGCTCTTGGGGGTCTTCCACCTATAAAGATGCATTGCTCTGTGTTAGCAGTTGATGGACTAAAGTCTGCAGTTAAAAATTATTTAGGAGAAAAAAGGAAAGAAGAATTTACAAAGGAAGATCTTGTTAATACTTTATCCCAAATTTTATATCCAAATCTTTCCATGGATATTGTTTCTTTAAAAATGGTAAATTATATAAATATAAAGGAAAAAGGAAAGGTCTATATTGAATTAGTAGTTTCGCCAGAAGATCCCTTTAGGAATCATATAAAAGAGGAAATAGAAGAGAATTTAAAAAAGATTCCAGGGGTAAGGGAAGTGGAAATAAAATTTGTTTACTAGGGAGGTATTTTTATGAAAATCATTACCTTTAAAGCAAGGGGGAATTGGTTGGGAAATTTAAAAGTTGAAACAAAAATCAGAGATAAATTTACTATAAACATGGATGAACCTACATCCCTTGGTGGGGAGGATTCTGCCCCAAATCCTGTAGAGGTAGTTTTAGCTTCTTTAATTGGATGCTTGGGTATTGTGATTTCTATAGTTGCAAAGGAAAAGAGTATCCCTCTAAATAATGTGGAGATCTATGCAGAGGGAGACTTAAATCCAGAAGGATTTAAGGGAAATCCAGAGGTTAGGGCAGGCTGTCAAGAGGTTAGAGTAAGAGTAAAGATCGATTCTCCTGTAGAAAGGGAGAGGTTGCAAGAGCTACTGCAATTAGTTGAGAGAAGATGTCCTGTATCGGATATTATTAGGAATCCAGTAAATTTAAGTATTAATTTAGAATAAAGATTTAAAGCTTTCTTTATAAATGGAATCTTATATAAACTACATCACCATCTTTAACAATATATTCCTTCTTTTCAAGAGAGATTAAGCCATTTTGGTGGGCAGTTTTCCAACTGCCCACCGATATCAACTTATCCCAAGAAATAACCTCTGCCCTTATAAATCCCTTTGCTAAATCCGTATGAATTGTACCTGCAGCTTCCAATACAGAACTTCCTCTCTTCAATTTCCATGCTTTTGTTTCCTTTTCGTTTCCTGTAAAAAAGGTGATCCAATCAAAATAATTAAAAATTAAATCATAAATTCTATCTTTAATAAATTTTTCAAAACCAAATAAAAAAAGATATTCTAAAGCATCTTTCTTATCCATATCTAAAATTTCTTCTTCTAAGCTTGCGGAAAAAATAAGATATTTCTTATTTTCCTTATCTAATAGGTTTCTAATAGAACTAATATTCCTTTCTTCTTCCAAGAAGGATTGAGAAAGATTAATTAAATAAAATATGGGTTTTAGGCTTATAAAATTCCAAGAGATTAACATTTTCCTTTCATCAGTTTTTAAATCGCATAAATTTAAAAGTTTTTCCTCCATTAGATATTGATGAACCTTTTCCAAAAGAGTTCTTTCTGCAACATTAATTCTTCTGTCTTTAAGAAGCCTCTCACAAAGATCCAAATCATTCAATATCATCTCATTTTCTTCTTCCTTTATTTCTTCTAAAGGATTTATTTCCTCAAGAAAAAGGGGAAGTATATAAAAAATAAGATCAGATCTTTGAATATAGGTGATAAGTTGAGGATTTCTCTTTGTGAAACTTGCCTCTGAAGGAAAGTCTACAAAATCCAAATGAATGGGAGTTAAGGCCTTACTTTGAAAAACCTTTGAGAGAGGAATTAATCTTTCATCCTCCTTAGGAACAGCACAGATGTTTATATCAAAGGGCTTTATATTTCCTTTACCTTGAGAGAGGACCTTTAAAAGGGTACTTTTTCCCGATCCCTTTCTTCCTAAAATTAAAATCATCTTTAGATATCAAAAACCACTTGTATACACCACTGATTTCCTTGGTTTTCTATTTTAAGTAAATTATAAGTTACCGCTTTTATCTCCCTTTGTATTGAATGTTTTTTTAGATCAAATTTTTCTCCGTATCCATGACTTATTAATTGTTCATTTCCTATTAAAATTACCTCAAATCTTTTAAATATAAGCCCTTTTACTTCAAAAACATACAGAAGTTCGTTTAGCCAAGTAACCAACAAAGATTCCAAATCTTCAGCATCTACTTCGATATCAAATCTTGTCTTCTCAGAAATATCTGAGATGGGAGTAATTAGGTCAAACATTGCCTCAGCACAAGCTTCAAAAGCAGATTCCTTTGTGGGTCCATAAGCGACAACTCCTATATCCGCAGTATGATCTAAAAGCTCATATCTTTTCATCTTTTAGTCATTTCATCTATTAAATCTAAGGAAATAACCTGATCCTCTGGATAAAGGGAGACCAATTTAACCCCTTGGGAATTCCTCTTTTGAATAGGTATTGAGCTTCCTGCAAGTCTTATAATCTGCCCCCTTGAGGTACTTAAAAGAATTTCATTTTCATCTGCTACTTCCTTAACTTGAATTAATTCTCCTGTCTTGTTTGAAATCTTTATCCCTTTTATTCCCTTTCCTCCTCTCCTTTGGACATGAAATTCATTAATATTGACCCTTTTCCCAAATCCCTTAGAGGTTACTAAGAGAATATCCTTTCCTTCTCTAACAACAATTCCCCCTACAACTTTGTCTCCGTCCTGCAATTTAATACCCCTAACTCCTTGGGCATTTCTTCCCATCTCCCTTACCTCTTTTTCCTTTATTCTAATGGCAAAGCCCTTTTTGGTAAAGAACATTACTTCATCTTCTCCAGAAGTTATGAGGACATTTACTAAGAAATTATCTTTTTCCAAATCTATGGCATTTATTCCTCCCTTTCTTATATTTAAAAATTCCTTAAATGAAGTTTTCTTAACTATTCCATTAGAGGTAATAAAGAATAGATATTTATTTTCAAGATTCGAATTTATAGAAATTATTTCGGTAATTTTTTCACTCTCATTTAAATTAATATACTCCCTTAGGGGGACTCCCTTGCTTTGTCTTGATGTTTCTGACAATTCATAGGTTTTTATTGAATAAACTTTTCCTAAGTTACTAAAGAATAAAAGACTACTTTTGGTTGATGTTATAGTAAGATTTGTTATTATATCCTGTTGATGATTTGCTAAGGTATTTAATCCCTTTCCTCCCCTTCTCTGAAGCTGATAAAGGGAAAGGGGAAGTCTCTTTATGTATCCTTCTTGAGTTATACATACTACTTCTGGATTATCTGATAATAAATCTTCAATGGTAAAGGTTTCTTTTTCTTCCTCCTGAATTTCTGTCCTTCTTTTATCAGAGTATTTCTTCTTAATTTCCTTTAATTCCTCAGAAATTTCTTTCCACAATAGTTTTTCATCAGCAAGAATATCTTTTAATTTCTCAATCTCAGAATAAAGAGATTTTGCTTCTTTTTCTATCTTTTCCCTTTCCAATGCGGTTAATTGTTGCAATCTCATCTCTAAAATTGCCTGGGCTTGGGTTTGGGTAAGTTTGAATTTTAAAATCAAATTATCCCTTGCCTTTTCAGCACTCTGAGAGCTTTTTATAATTTTTATCACCTCATCAAGATTTTGCAGGGCAATTAACAATCCCTCTAATATATGAACCCTTTTCTGAGCCCTTTCTAAATCATATTTTATTCTTCTTGTGACAACTTCTTTTCTATGATCTAAAAATACCCTTAAAAGTTCCAAAAGATTAAATAATTTAGGCTGTCCATCAAGAACGGCTAAAAGGATTATTCCATAGGTTATTTCCAAATATGTATGTTTATATAATTGATTTATTATTATTTTAGGATCTATCTCCCTTTTGAGTTCAATAACAATTCTTATTCCATGTCTATCAGATTCATCTCTTAAATCCTTTATTCCTTGAATCTTCCTTTCCTGAACTAATTCAGCAATTTGGGTTAAGAGATTTGCTTTATTAACTTGGTATGGAATTTCAGTTATTATTATGCTTTTCTCTCCCTTTTTACATTCTTCAACCTTTAATCTTGCTCTTATAGTTATCTTACCCTTACCTGTAAGATAACTCTCTCTTATCCCCTTCTTACCTACTATTATTCCTCCTCCCGGAAAATCTGGACCAGGAATTATTTTTAAAATATCCTCAATATCTGAATTGGAATTTTCTATCAAATAAAGGAGGGCATCAATGACCTCTGAAAGATTATGAGGGGGAATATTTGTTGCCATTCCCACTGCAATTCCAGAGGACCCATTAATCAGTAATTGGGGAATCTTTGATGGTAATACCATTGGCTCCTTTAGTGAATTGTCATAATTGGGAAGAAAATCTACAACATTTTTCTCTAAATCCTCTAAAATTTCCATAGAAATTGAAGTTAATCTAACCTCAGTATATCGCATTGCTGCAGGCTCATCCCCATCTACGGAACCAAAATTTCCATGACCATCTATCAAGGGATATCTGAAGGAAAAATCCTGTGCCATTCTCACTAGAGCATCATATACTGCAGCATCTCCATGGGGATGATATCTTCCTAAAACATTTCCCACAACATGGGCACTCTTCTTATAGGGTTTACCTGCATGAATTCCAGATTCATACATGGAATAAAGAATTCTTCTCTGAACAGGCTTCAATCCATCTCTTGCTTCAGGCAAAGCACGCCCCACGATTACGCTCATAGCGTAATCTAAATATGAGGCTTCCATTTCCTTTTCTAATCCAACTAAAAAAATCTTACTTTTCTCCATATCTTTTTATTAATCAATCTTATTAAGGTTTTTATAAAGTCTTTTTATTCTATCATATAAAAATTATTTTTTCTATAAGAGGTATTTAGTGGCAAAATGGATAATTAGAAGAGTTCCAGAAGAAATTTTTATTTTTGCCTCCTTTAATATAAATTCATTGCTAATTCCCCTTGTTAAACTTCTATATAGTACTCCATTATTTAGAGGGTATTTAAGACCTTTTAAGGTGATACCTTCCACCTTTTCCGATAAAGGGATGAGGGAGATTATCTCTCCCTCCTTTCCCAAGAATACTTTCTCCTCTCTTCCCAACATTAAAGTGATCCTTATCTTTTCATCAAGTATTAAAATATCTATTCCCTTCTCTTTTACCCTTTCCAAGAAAAATAAATTGGAAAGGGTATGATCTATTCTCCTTCCCAAGAGTCCAACAAAATAAATAATTTTAGGATTATATTTCAAAGCCTCTCTTACTGCTAATTCTAAATCAGTTTCATCTTTTTCTTTTGGATATATCTTCCATTCTATTTTTTCCCCTTTTATTTTTTCCAAAACATTATTGGGAATAGAGTCTATATCTCCTACTATAATATCTGGAATGAGATTCATGTTTAATGCTAATCTTGTTCCACCATTTGCACAGATAATTTTGTCCACAGGAAGAATCTCTTCTAATTCTTCTCTTAATAGGTTATTTTCTCCATTGGTAAAGATCAATATTTTCATTTTTCAGAAGATATAGCTTCTTTTAATCTGGGATAAAGAATTAATATCAGCGGTAAACAAACAAAGGTGCTGGGTATAACCACAAATAGATTATATATTAAAGAATATAGCCAAGCAGGAGTTCCAGGAGGTGCATATTCGGAGAAGAAAATTATTCCTGAGAGGAAATGAGCAAATAATCTTCCTAGACCTCCAATAAAAATACCCAACTCTAAGGGCTCTAATATTTTTCTTAAGTAGGCACCATATATTAAGAGAATACTTCCTAAAATCCCTGCAATAAGAATTACAACTCTTGATATGGGATACCATCTTAACTTAAATTCTAAGTCTTCGATCTCCTCTTCTACTTTTTTCCTTTCCTCTCCCGATAAAGTATCAAGTTTTAATTTTAACTCTTCTAAACTTTTTTGAGTCTGAGGAAGCTCCGATGAAATATTCAAAAAGAAGAGCACTGATCCTAGGAAAAAGAGAAGAGCTATTACGATCGATACAATTCTTGAGATTTTTAAATTTTTAACTAAACCTGCTAAACCTATTAATGCAAAGGCTATGGGATAATCTAATATATATTGAAACCAGTGAACCACATAAAGATCTTGAAGGGAATGAACCAGGCCATAAACTAATCCCCCAAAAATTCCTGGAATTAACCCCCATCTTAGAGCAAATATAAATAATGGTAACATTTGGAGACTAATACTTCCTCCTTGGGGCATTTCACCAATCTTAAGATACCAAAGGAGTAAAGCTAAGGCAATACTCATTCCACCCTCTGTTAGAATCCTAATAGTTTTTCCCCTCATTTTTTAACCTCCTTAATAAAAAAATAAATTCCTTACCACCTAGGGCAAGGAACTTATTTCTTATTTCCCTCCCTTCGCTGGCATTATCCAGATCAGGTTCCAAGGGTCGGTAACTTCTTCTACCCTCTCAGCCCCAGGATCAGGAGCTCCCCTGGGAAAGGCATATTTATCTTTTCAAATATTATATTCCAATATTTATTTCAGCAAACCTTTTATCTTTAAATCCTCTATTATTGATTCCAATTCTCCTATTTTCTTTTCAAGATGTAAAATCCGCAAAGTCAAGCCCTCTATTATCTGAGAATAGGGATCTGGTAAGTTTCCATGAGCTAAAATATCATTTTCAACTTTTTTCCCATCTTGAATTATTATTCTTCCGGGAACTCCAACAACAGTACAATTAGATGGGACTGATTTTAGTACTACAGAGCCTGCCCCAATTCTCACATTATCTCCTATGGTTATAGGCCCCAATACCTTTGCACCTGCTCCAATAACCACATTATTTCCAATAGTAGGATGCCTTTTTCCCTTTTCCTTCCCTGTCCCTCCAAGGGTTACCCCTTGGTAAAGAAGAACATTATCTCCAATTTCTGTAGTTTCTCCAATTACCACTCCCATTCCATGATCAACAAAAAAACCTTTTCCAATTTTTGCACCGGGATGAATCTCTATGCCCGTTAAAAATCTTCCAATATGGGAGATTAACCTTGGAATTACTGGAATCTTCATTTTCCAAAGAAAATGGGCAATCCTGTGAATAAGTATCGCATGAAATCCTGGATAACAGAGAATCACCTCTAAGAAATTTCTTGCAGCTGGATCCTTCTCAAACACCGCTATATAATCTGCCTTTATAATTTCCCATATTTTTCTCATCTACCTACCCCAATTTATACTTTTTTAGTGTAAATTATTTTAACATAAATTTATATTTTGTAAAGTTTTGATTTTTAATTATAATTCAAGGATAGAATTTGATATTCGAGGAGGGAAAAGAATGCTAAATTTAAAAGGGAAAGATTTGCTTTCTATCTCTGATCTTAATAGGGAGGAGATAGAAGGAATATTCTACTTGGCAAAAAAATTAAAAACTGAGTTTTATGCAGGTAAAAGAGAGTCTGACTATCTAAAGGGAAAAACTGTGGCTCTTTTTTTCGAAAAACCATCCACAAGAACAAGAATCTCCTTTGAGGTGGGCATTCATCAATTAGGGGGTTATCCATTATATTTAAATGCTCAAGATATGCAATTGAAAAGAGGGGAAACAATTGGTGATACCGCAAGGGTATTAGAAAGATATTTAGATGGGATAATGGCAAGGGTATTTTCCCATTCCACTTTAGAGGAGTTAGCAAAATATTCAAATATTCCTGTTATTAATGGGCTTTCGGACTTGGAACATCCATGTCAAGTTTTATCAGATTATTTTACTATTATAGAGAAGAAGGGGGATAAAAAATTAAAAATTGTTTATCTTGGGGATGGAAATAATGTAGCAAACTCTCTTATACTTTGTGGAAGTTTATTGGGAATGGAAGTAATTTGTTCATCTCCAAAGGATTTTTATCCCAATTCTGATGTTTTAAAGAGGGCAAGAGAGATTTCAAAGAAAACTGGAGCAAAAATAGAAATTATAGAAAATCCAAAGGAAGCCGTTAAAGATGCTGACGTTTTATATACCGATGTATGGATAAGTATGGGACAGGAGGAAGAAAAAGAAAAAAGATTTAAAATTTTTCCTCCTTATCAATTAGATTGTACCCTTCTTTCCTTAGCAAAGGAAGACGTAATAGTTATGCATTGTCTTCCTGCCCATAGAGGAGAAGAAATTACCGATGATGTTATAGATGGACCAAATTCTATTGTTTTTGATCAGTCGGAAAATAGACTCCATGTTCAAAAGGCAATCTTGGCTTTATTAATCTAAAGGGAGGTTTGGGAATGGCAAATATAAAAATTGCGTTTATTGGTGCAGGAAGTGTGAGGTATACTTTAACCCTTATCTCTGATCTTTGTAAAATAAAAGAATTAAAGGACTCTTTCCTTTCTCTAATGGACATAGATGAGGAAAGGTTAGAAGCAGTTTATAGGCTTTCTAAAAGATTAAAAAATGAGCTTTCCTCCTCTTTGACTATTGAAAAAACAAAAAATCTTCAAGAAGCATTAGATGGAGCAAGTTATGTAATAAATACTACATTGGCTCGGGCAGAAGAAAATGAAGATGGATATATTCAATATGAAATTATGAGGGAAATTGGAGAAAAATATGGATATTACAGAGGTATAGATAGTCAGGAGTTTAATATGGTCTCAGATTATTATACCATTGGAGGATTTAATCAATTGAAAATGTCCCTTGATATAGCAAGGGCGGTAGAAAGATATTCCCCTAATGCATATCTTTTACAAACTGCAAATCCCGTTTTCGAAATTACTCAATTGGTCCTAAGACAAACCCATGCCAAAATTATAGGATTTTGCCATGGATATGGAGGAGTATTCGACGTAATTCACACTTTAGGGTTAGAGCCTGATAAAGTAGAATGGCAAGTTGCGGGAGTAAATCATGGTATATGGCTCAATAGATTCTTATACCAAGGGAAGAATGCCTATTCTCTTCTCGATAAGTGGATAGAAGAGAAATCCTCAGAATGGGAACCTAAGAATCCTTGGGATGTTCAACTTAGTCCCGCCAGTATAGATATGTATAGATTTTATGGGATGCTTCCCATTGGTGATACTCCAAGAAATGGTTCTTGGAAGTACCATTATGATCTTGAGACAAAGAAAAAGTGGTATGGAAAATTTGGGGGAATAGATAATGAAGTAGAAAGACCCAAATTTTATGAGGGTTTAAGAGCTTTAAAAAGAACTTTAATAGACCTATCTAAAAGGGATGATGTGAATCTTTCCCAGATATTTCCTGAAGTTGGAAGGGAAAAACTAAGCGGAGAACAACAGATACCCTTTATAGACGCTATAGAAAACAATGATAAGAAAAGGTTAATTTTAAATATTCCCAATAATGGGATTATACCGGATATCCCTAAGGATATAGTAGTTGAAGTTCCTGTTTGGGTTGATAAAGAGGGAATTCATCCTGAAAATATCTATCCTGATTTAACTCCTCGAATTAAAAAATTTTTCCTTACTCCAAGGATTATGAGAATGGAATTTGCCTTAGAGGCATTTATAACAGGAGATAGAAGAGTCCTTGAAGAAATTTTAATAAGAGATCCCAGAACAAAATCCTATGAGCAAGTAAAGGCAGTTATTGATGAGATTTTAAATCTACCCTTTAATAGGGAGATGAAAGAGCACTATAGATAAAATTTTTACTATCCTTTAGATCTTCTAAAGGATTCTTAAAGGAGGTTTCCACTGTGAGGGGACCGGGATATTCTACTTCTTTTAATTTATTAAATACTTCAGAAAAACTTATTCTCCCTTCTCCTAATCTTAGATATTTTCTTTTGCCTTCATCATCAAAACCTTGTCCATCATAGTCCCTTACATGCACATTTTTTAAATATTTTAAAATTTTTATGGAATATCTTTCTAAGAAAAATTCTGTCGAGAAGAGATATTCAGTATCAATAGTTATACCTACATTTTTAGGGTATCTATTTATAATATTTTCATAGAATAAAGGAGGATTGGGAAGATAAGGTACATTTTCGATAGTTAAAGTAATATTATATTTCATAGCATATTCCACCATTTTATCGAATATTGGGAAGACTGTTTTTAAAATGGAATCTACGTTGGATCTAAAAGGAGGATGAAAAACAATAACTGGAATATAATATTGTCCAGCTTTTTTTATTAATCTACTTAGAGATGAAAATATTTCTTTAAAGGGTCTATGAAGAATATTTTTGGGAGCATGAAGAGTTAATATTTTCCCTTGATATTTTAAAGATTCATGTAATAATAAATTGATCAATTCCTCATTAAAAGCTTGAGCAATAAACAATTCAATACCATTATATCCCGACAAGAGGATATATTCCATAGCAGATATGGTTGCCCTAAATTTTTCATCTGGGCTATCTTCTGGATTCAAAAATGCCGCAGTGGAACAAGATATAATCATAATTTTTCTCCCCAAAAATCTTTTTTTCTAATTATATTCTATGATATAATCAAATACAAAGGGGAGGTGTCCGAATTGGCAAGGGGCCGGTCTTGAAAACCGGTAAGGCCCTCGCGGCCATGTGGGTTCGAGTCCCACCCTCCCCGCCAATTTTTTATTTATTCTCTTTTTTCATATGGAGGTTATATCTATGGTTAAAGTTGGTGTAATATCAGATACTCATCTTCCATCACGTTTACCCCATTTACCCTCCATAGTTTTGGAGAAATTACAAGGAGTACAAATGATATTACATGCAGGAGATTTGGAAGAATTGTTCTTTTTGAAAGATCTTGAAAAAATAGCGCCTGTATATGGAGTACATGGAAATATGGACTCCTTAGAGGTCAAGAAAAAACTACCAGCAAAAAGGGTTATAGAAGTTGAAAATATAAAAATTGGGTTAATCCATGGAGGAGGAAGTCCCTTTGGAATAAAGGAGAGGGTAAAAAGAGAGTTCTTAGAAGAAGGGGTAAAGGTAATAGTTTTTGGACATACCCATCGTGCCCTAATGGAATGGGATGAAGATATATTTTTCTTTAATCCCGGCTCCCCTACAGATAAATTCTTTACAACAAAAAACTCTATTGGAATTCTTTATGTGGATAAGGATAGGGTTTGGGGAGAGATTATTGAATTATGAAAAAGATTAAGGAAATCACTGAATATTTAAATATAAAAGAGGAAGATTATTATTCCTATGGATGTTATATAGCAAAGGTTAACTGGAGACTTTTATATGATCTACAAGAAAAATCTGATGGCAAATTAATTTTAGTAACTTCTATAACTCCAACCCCAGCAGGAGAAGGAAAAACTACAACCACAATAGGTCTAGGAGATGCCTTATCTTCCTTAGGGAAAAAGGCAATAATTTGTCTTAGAGAGCCCTCTTTAGGGCCCTTTTTTGGCATAAAAGGTGGGGCCGTTGGGGGAGGAAAATCAAAGATTGTTCCAGATTTAGAGATCAATCTCCATTTCACAGGAGATATTCATGCAGTTTCCTCAGCCCACAATCTTTTGTCTGCAATGATAGATAACCATATATACTATGGAAACGAATTAAAGATTGATACAAGACAAATCCTTTGGAAAAGATGTATAGATATGAATGATAGACAATTAAGATTTATTGTAAGTGGACTTGGAGGAAAAACAAATGGTGTTCCTCGGGAAGATGGATTTGAAATAACAGCAGCCTCAGAAGTAATGGCAATATTGTCCTTAGCAAGGGATTTAGAGGATTTAAAAGAAAGACTTGGAAACATTATTATAGGAATTAATAACCATGGAGATCCAGTATTTTGTAGGGATTTGAAGGCCGAAGGAGCCATGTGTGTTCTTTTAAAGAATGCATTATCCCCCAATTTAGTTCAATCCCAAGAGGGTACTCCTACTTTCATTCATGGAGGACCCTTTGCTAATATTGCCCATGGTTGTAATTCCCTTATAGCCACAAAAATAGCTTTAAAACTTGGAGATTACGTTGTAACTGAAGCAGGATTTGGCTCTGAATTGGGAGCAGAGAAATTTTTTAATATTAAATGTAGAGTTGGAAAGCTTAATCCCTCATGTGTAGTATTAGTTGTATCCCTTAGAGCTTTAAAATTGCATGGTGGAGCAAAGAAGAAGGAATTAGATAGAGAAAATATTGATGCATTAAAAAGGGGAATTCCCATTTTACTTCATCATGTCCACATAATTAGAAATGTTTTTCATCTACCATTGGTTGTTGCAATTAATAGATTTCCCCTTGATACTGATAAAGAAATAAAGACTCTTGAGGAGATTCTTGATGAGAACAAAATAAGATATGCTATATCTGATGTATTTGAAAGAGGAGGCGAAGGCGGAATTAATTTGGCATTAGAAACTTTAAATGCTATAAAAGAGGAAAAAAATGGATTTGATAATTTATATAAATTAGAGGAGTCTTATGAGGCAAAAATTGAGAAAATTGCTACAAAAGTTTATTCTGCAGAAAAAGTAATATTCAGTGATTCTGCAAAGGAAGATTTGGAAAGGATATATAAATGGGGATTTAATGATTTACCTATATGTATGGCAAAGACTCAATTTTCTCTTTCGGATAATCCTAATCTTTTGGGAAAACCAGAAAATTTTATTATTAATGTAAAGGGGTTAAAAATTTCAGCAGGTGCAGGTTTTGTGGTGGTATATACAGGAGATATTTTGACTATGCCGGGATTACCTAAAATTCCTTCCTCAGTAAAGATTGATATAGATAAATATGGAAATGTAAAGGTGGAAGATTAAGATGGCAGAAATATTATGGGGAAAACCCTGTGCAGAAGTTATGGATGAGAAAATCAAAGAAGAGGTCAAAGGGCTAAAGGAGAAAAATATTAATCCTACATTATCCATCATTAGAATTGGAGAAAATAAAGAAGCAGAAGCTTATTTAAAGAATATCAAAAAAGTATTTCAAAAATTGGAAATAGAAATTGAAGAAAGATATTATGACGAAAAGATCTCCTTTGAGAAATTAATGGAAATTTATAAAGAGCTTAGAGAAGATGGAAGAATTCATGGAATTCTAATTTTGAGACCTATTCCTCCTCATCTGGAAAAATTGAATGCCTATGCCCTTTTACCTGAGGAAAAGGATATTGAGGGATTAAGTTATATAAACTTGGGAAGACTATTTGTGGGAGAAGAATGCTTTATTCCATGTACCCCCTTGGCAGTTATGGAACTTTTAGATTATTATGATATTCCCATAGAGGGAAAGGATGTGGTAATTATCGGAAGAAGCATTTCTGTGGGAAGACCCTTGGCACTACTATTTCTGAAAAGGAATGCTACAGTGACTATCTGCCATTCAAAGACAAAGGATTTATCTTCGTATACAAAAAAGGCTGAAATTTTAGTTTCAGCGGTAGGAAAGATAGGTATAGTTAATAAGGAAATGATAAAGGAAGGAAGTATCTTGATAGATATTGGAACAAATATAATTAATGGAAAATTGGTAGGAGATATAGATTTTGAAGAAATTTCGGAGAAAGCAAAGGCAATAACTCCTGTCCCTGGAGGAGTAGGGGTTATAACCATTAGAGCTTTAGCAAAAAATCTATTGGAGGCAGTTAAGAGAAATGAGATTGAAAATTAAAAATTGGGAAGAGATAAAGGACTTCTTAGAGAAAGAAGTTTTTATATTTAGCTGTGATAATTGTGGGACCGAAAATTTAGAGAACAAAAATGCAAAAATAAAAGAATTTTTAGAGGAACATGGCATTGAAATACTAAAGATTATTAATCTAAAACCTGAGAATTGTAATATTACTTCTTTAAGGAAAATTTTGGAGAAAAATTTTATTCCCTTAAAGGTTGTTTTAACATTTACCTGTGGAGGATTACCCCAGGTTCTCCCTTCCCTTATAAACTCAAAGGTTATTCCTGCGGTAGACACCATAAGTATAAAATTAAGGGAAGAATTAGGCTATTTTGCAAGATTATGCTCTGCATGTGGAGATTGCTGGATCCATTATACAGGCAATTTATGTATAGAAAATCTTTGCCCTAAAAAAATGAGAAATGGTCCCTGTGGAGGATCAAAGGATGGCTTTTGTGAGGTTTTCAATGATAGAATATGTTCCTTTATTATTCTCTTTAGAAGGGGAATAGAAATCAAGGAAATAATTCCTCCAAAGGATTTTAGTAAGATTTTATTATGAGGGATTTCAAAGACAAATTATCGTCTGGAAGTTTTGTTGTAACTGCAGAGGTTACACCCCCAAGGGGGGTAGATGTGGATCCTTTTATAAAAGGAAGTCTATTACTTAAAGATAAGTTAGATGCTTTGAATGTTACTGATTTTCAAAATGTAGGGGTAAGGGTGACATCCTTAGTAGGAAGTTATTTACTTTTTAAAGAGGGAATTGAACCAATTTTTCAAATTACATCAAGGGATAGGAATAGAGTTGCCATTCAGGGAGAAGTTTTAAGTGCTTATGTGTTAGGGATTAGAAATATACTGGTATTAACAGGAGATTATCCCACAGTAGGAATAATGAAAAATGCAAAACCAGTATTTGACATTGACACGATAAATATTCTTCGTTTCATAAAAAATTTATGTAATGGAAGGGACTCTGCAGGAAAAACGTTAAATGGTATCCCAGATTTTTTTCTTGGAGCAGTTTTTAATCCCAACTTAGAGCCCCTAGACTTGGAGATATCAAAGTTAGAGAGAAAGCATAAGGCAGGAGCAGAATTTTTTCAAACTCAATTATTTTATGACCTCTCATTGATTGAGAAAACAAAAGAAAAAATAAAGGATTGGGAGCCTAAAATTTTAGCAGGGGTCACTATTTTTAAGTCTAAAGAAATGTTGTATTACATGATGAATAAAGTTCCAGGTATAAAAATTCCACAAAAAATAATTAAAATCTTAGAAGAAGGTAGAGATCTAAGGGAGAAAAGTATAGAATTTTGTGCAGAATTTTGTATGAAAATAAGGGAAAGTAAACTTTTAAATGGGATACATTTCTTAGCGAGTAGGCCAAAGGACATCTTAGAGGTATTAAACTTACTTAAATGGGAGAGAAAGGAGGTTTCAAATGCTTAAGCCTTCTGATTTTTTTGAATTAGATGATTTCGAAGGAGAGATTTTTAAAGGGGTTGAATTTGTATGGGAGGCACTTTTAAGATTATCTGATTTCTTATTAAAATATATAAAACCAGAGATTCATGGAACAGTTAAAGGAGGTGTATTTATTGAGGGACCTGTTTACGTGGGGAAGGGAACCATTATAGAGCCGGGAGTATACATAAAGGGTCCCACTTATATTAGTAAAAATTGTGAAATAAGACAAGGTGCCTATTTAAGGGGAAATATATTTATAGGGGATAATTGTGTAGTGGGCCATGCCACTGAAATAAAAAATAGTATACTCCTTAATGGTGCCAGCGCTCCTCATTTTAATTATGTTGGAGATAGCATTTTAGGACACAATACAAATCTTGGAGCAGGAACCAAAATCTCCAATTTAAAAATCGGTCCAGAATCTACCGTCAAGATAAAAATTGAAGATCAAGTTATCGACACAAAATTGAGAAAATTTGGAGCAGTAATAGGGGATCATAGCGAGACGGGATGTAACTCTGTTCTAAATCCAGGAACTATTTTAGGAAAATATGTTTTAATTTATCCCAACACTGTCGTAAGGGGATATATTCCCGATAGATTCATAGTAAAATTTAAGCCTGAGTTGGAAATTGTAAAGATAGAAAACTACCAAGCCCTTTGAAGTAAATTTAATAATATCTCTTCCTTTATCTCCCTTGGATTGGTTTTAATAGACCTTGATTTTAATCCTTCCTTCGCTAAGAGGGGAAGATCCTCATATTTGATACCATAATCTCTAAGCCCTAATTTTATATCCAAAGAATCAAAAAGATCTTTAATCTTTTTAATAATTTTTTCCTGTGCAGATCTTAAGGAAAAAATTCCAAGGGTTCTTCCTAAAAGAATGAGTTTTTCTCGAGAAAGAATCTCTAAATTGTATTCTAAAACGGGTAATGTAATAAGAGCAGTAGAAAGACCATGAGGAAGATTCCTATATACTCCTATGGGATGTGCTAAAGCATGAATAGCTCCCAATCCTGTTAAGGTTAATGCAATGCCACTAAAGGTACTTGCATAAAGTACCTTTTTTCTTAAATCTATACTTTCTCCATTTTTATACACCCTTGGAAGGTAATTATATATTAGTTTGATAGCCTTTAATGAAATTGCCTCGGTAAGAAGATTATTATTTAATGATAGAAAAGATTCCAATGCATGGATAAAAGCATCTATTCCTGAATAGGCGGTATAATTAGGGGGTAGGGAAAGGGTTAGATATGGATCAACAATTGCCAGATTAGGATAGAGATAATCACTGGCTACACTTAATTTTTCCTTTGTCTCAGGATTTATTAAAACAGATACCCTGGTAACTTCACTTCCTGTTCCTGCAGTTGTTGGGACAAGGATACATGGAACGCCCTTTTTAGGAACCTTATCTGCTCCTATATAATTCCATATAGAATTGGGAAGCTTGCATTTCACTGCGATAGCCTTTGCAACATCTAGAACACTTCCTCCACCAATTCCGATAACTGTATCAATATTATTATTTTCTACAATTTCTGCCCCCTCATCAACAGAATAATAAGGTGGTTCTGGAGGAACTTTATCATAAATAAACAAATCACATTGATAATTATTAAAACTTCCTTTAATTTTTTCTAATATTCCTGAATCTTTTAAGTGTCTTTTCCCTGTTACTAATAAAAATCTTCTTCCAAATTTCAGAGCTTCCTCTCCCAAATTTTCCCAAAGTCCTACTCCAAACTTTACTCTAACAGGAAAATAAAAGGAAAATTCACCCATTATAATCTAAAATCTCCTTCCCTTTTTAAATATTCCACCAATCCTCCTTCCCTTAATATCTTCACCATAATTTCTGGAAGTGGAGAAAATATCTCTATTTTTAGATTTTTAGTCTTATTAAAGACTTCACTATTAACTAGGTCTATATATATTAAATCGCCATCATCAATTAAATCTGTGTCGCATTCTAAAACAGGAAGTCCAACATTTATAGAATTTCTAAAAAAAATTCTTGCAAAACCCTTTGCAAGAACAGCACTTATCCCTGCATGCTTAATAACTAAAGGAGCTTGCTCCCGAGATGAGCCACAACCAAAATTTTTCCCTGCTACCAATATATCTCCAGGAGTTATTTTTTCATGAAAATTTGGATAAATATCCTCCAAAAGGTGTTTTGCCATTTCCTTAAAATCCAAGGATCTGAATTTATACTTTCCAGATATTATATAATCTGTATTTATGTCATCTCCAAATTTATGAGCCTTTCCCTCAAAAATCATTTCTTCCTCCTAATCTATAAACTCTAAAGGATTTGTAATTTCTCCCCTTATTGCAGATGCGGTAACTGTTAAAGGAGAGGCTAAATATATGAATGCTTTATTATTTCCCATTCTTCCTTTAAAGTTTCTATTTGCAGTGGAAATAATATTTTCTCCATCCGCTGGAACTCCTTGATGAGTTCCTACACAGGGGCCACAACCAGGATTTACAACAACTGCACCGGCAGAAAGAAATATTTCAATTAATCCTTCCTTTAATGCCTGCAGGTATATTTTTTTAGATGCTGGAGCCACAATCATCCTAACCCCTTTTGCTATCCTTGTTCCTTTAAGTAGTTCTGCAGAAAGTCTTAAATCTTCAAGTCTTCCATTGGTACATGTTCCCAGATATGCTTCTTGGATCTTAACATTATCTACAGAGGATATAGGATATACATTGTCTACTTTATGGGGAAGAGCAATCTGAGGTTCCAAATTACTTAGATCAAAAGTGTATATTGCTGAAAAGTTTGCATCTTCATCCGAGGAAATTCCCTCCTCTATATCAACTCCAATCTCTTTAAAAAACTCCTTTGTCCTTTCATCAAAGGGTATTATTCCAGCTTTTGCTCCCATCTCTACCACCATATTTGTTATTGTAGTCCTTCCATCTATAGATAATTCCCTAATTATTTCTCCTTCAAATTCTACAGCCTTATATGTAAGTCCATCTGCCTTGAAATATCCGACAAGATAGAGAATAACATCCTTTGCAGATACACCTTTTCTTAATTTACCATTTAATATTATTTTTACTGTTTCTGGCACTTTAAACCACAGCTTTCCAGTATACATAGCAGAGGCAAGTTCACTGGATCCAACACCTGTAGCAAAACAATTTAAAGCTCCATAGGTACAAGTATGGGAATCTGCACCTATAATTAAACTACCAGGTAAAGCAAGTCCCCTCTCCATAAATACTTGATGACAAACTCCTTCTCCGATTTCAGAAAGTTGAGTCTTATATTTTTCTGCAAAACCCCTCATCAATTTATGAAGATTTGCCACACCCTCATTAGGGGGAGGAGCAGAATGGTCTAAAACCAATAAAAGTTTTTCATTATTAATAACCCTTTCTCCTCCTAACTCTTCAAAAACCCTTATAGCAAGAGGAGCAGTACCATCCTGTCCCATCAAGGCATCGACCTTTGCTACAACAATATCCCCTGCATTCACAGACTTACCTGAATGATTAGAAAATATCTTCTCACTAATGGTTTTTCCCATTTTTACACTCCCTTAGTTTCTGCCTTTTGTTTTAAATAATCTTGATATAAATACATAAGCTCTTTATCAAAAAGAGGTCTCTTGAGTTCTACAGCCAAAGCCCTTACAGATTTTAGTAATTCTGTTGCTTCTTCCTCGGTTAATTGAATTCCATATTCTGAGAATTTTCTAACTAAGGCATGGGTTCCTGAATGTTTCCCTATTACTATTTGTCTTTCTCCTCCCACCTCTTCAGGAGAAAAGACTTCATAAGTTTTTGGATATTTTAGAACCCCATCTGCATGAATTCCAGACTCATGGGCAAAAATATTCTTCCCTACGATAGTCTTATTTACTGGAAGTTCCCTTGCGGATGCCTTTGCAACATATTCACAAACTTCTTTAAGTTTAAAAGTCTTAATATCTAAATCTAGATTATATATGTATTTAAGTGCCATCACAACTTCTTCTAATGCAGCATTTCCCGCCCTTTCTCCCAACCCATTTACTGTTACTCCCACATATGTTGCTCCTGCCTTAATACCTGCTAAAGCATTAGCAGTCGCCAAGCCAAAATCGTTATGGGTATGCATCTCCACAGGAATTCCAACCTCATCTATTATTTTTTTAACAATTTCATAAGTGGTAAATGGTTCTAAAATACCTACTGTATCACAAAATCTTAACCTATCTGCCCCTGCCTCTTTTGCTAATCTTGCAAACTCAGAAAGAAATTCCAAATCTGTTCTTGATGCATCTTCAGCGTTTACAGATACATATACTCCATATTTCTTGGCAAATTCACAGGCTTTTACCATATTCTCTAACACCCACTCCCTAGTCTTTCTTAATTTATATTTTATATGTATATCTGAGGTGGAAATAGAAATCGCAACAGCATCAACTCCACATCTTAAAGATGCCTCAATATCACTAATAACTGCTCTATTCCATCCCATAATACTTGCTTTAAGCCCTGATTTTACAATTGTTTTTATAGCCTCCTCTTCATCCCCTCCCATAACAGGTATTCCAGCCTCAATTTGATGTACTCCTAATTCATCTAACATTTTTGCAATTTGTACCTTTTCTGTTTTAGAAAAAACTACTCCGGCAGTCTGTTCTCCATCCCTCAATGTAGTATCAACGATCTTTATTTCTTCTTTTTTCATATTTTAACCTCCTCAATTTTCAAAAATTACAAAAAAGAAGGTGCTTTGGAGATGCTTCCAAAGCACCTTTGCTTTTTTTCAACAATTTTTTCTTACAGAGATATTATATCACACTCTTCCTTAAGTTTAAACTTTTATGATATATTAAATAAAAGTTTAATCAGGGAGGTAAAATAGATGTCAAAGAGATTCTCTGACAAATCGAGAAAAATTGCTGTTCTTTATTGTATCTTTTTAGGAATTTTTGGAGCCCATAGGTTTTATATAGGAAAAATGGGAACAGGATTTCTCATGTTATTTATCGGATTCATGGGGATAATCCTTTCTATAATTTTAAAAATGTTCTATTGGTATCTTTTTCTTCCGTTAGGAATATGGATATTAATTGATCTTATACTTCTTCTTTTAGGTAAAATGAAGGATATTTATGGAAATTTGGTTTGGAAATGGTAAGTTTTGATTACTTAATTTTTCCTCTCCATTTCAAATTTTTCATTCCATTTAAAAATTCTGGAATCTTTTCCTTTGGAAATCTTGGCCATGTTATAATGATAAGAAAAATAAGATATGAGATAATAAGAATTCCATAATTGAAAAGATTTCTAAAAGCAGTATAGATCATCATAGCGTAAGGAACTGCTTGAAATCCTTGGGCCAATTGTTCAGAGGGAAAAGCCCAAAGTCCCAAAAAGGTTATTATCAGAAAAATTATAGTGAGAGATAGAGATATAAATTTACTAAAGGTAAGATAAAGAAGAACGCCAAAGGAAACAGTCATATCTGCATAAAGATCATGAGCTCCAATCCATGTTTGATAGTTAACCTTAGAGGTTCTTGCAAAAAATCCATCTAATAAATCGGTAAACCATGCAATTATAAGCCAGAGGATTGCAGAGGGAAGTCCAGCTTTCCCTTGAGAAAATCCTATAAATCCAATCCCAAAGCCTATTAAGAATCTTGATAAGGTAAGGGAGTCTGCTAATAACTTTACATAAACCATAATTCCCACTCCCTTTTTTCTAAAAATTTTAACATATTTTGTGATAAAAATCACTTTTTACAAAGAAGAGGTTTTGTATAATAAGGTATGAAAATAAAGAAGGAGGTTGAAAAAAATGAAAAGATTAATATCTACCTTGATAATTCTTGCATTTTCTATATCTCTTTCCCTTTCTCAACAAATATCTATCCAGGAAAGACCGCCTTCTCCCTCTTGGGAAAAGATTATTATTGTTCCTAATGCAGAAACAAAACTAAAATTAGATTTGTGGCTTAATAAACCAGAAGGAAGTGTATATAGAGTTGGAGAAGAATTAAAAATATTTGTAAGGGCAAATGATGATGCATATTTATATATATTTGATTTAACTCCTGATGGAGATTTTAAATTGATTTTTCCCAATATGTACTCAGGGAATAATTTTATAAAAAAGAATCAAACATATGCATTTCCTGATAAACCTACATACAGTTTTAGAATAAGTCCTCCCGCAGGGAAAGAATTTATTGTGGGAATAATCTCTAAAAAACCATTAAATTTATTTCCAGGGAAAAGATTAGAAGTTTTGAGACCCGGCGAATCCTTAGATAAGAATATTGAGAAAGTATTAAAAAACATTGAGAAAGTTCTAATTGAAGAGAAAAAGGAAAATTGGGCTCAAGCGGTAACATATTTTTATGTTCAAGAAGCAATAATTCAAGGTAGAGTAAAAATTAACTCAAATCCTTCAAGGGCACAAGTATATATTAACAATAAATACGAAGGACTTACTCCCCTTTCTCTAACTCTTCCTGAGGGAAGCTATAGAGTTCTTGCTAAGTTAGAGGGATATAGAGATTATGAGACTACACTTATAGTAGAAGGCAATAGAGAAAAGGAATATACTTTTAATCTTTCTCCAAGATATGGTGATTTAAGAATAGATTCTAAACCTTCGATGGCAGATGTATATATCGATGGAGTATATAGAGGAAAAACTCCATTGACCATAAAAAATCTTTTAGCAAAAACCTATGAGCTAAAATTGACTTATCCAGGATATGAGGATATAGTAGAAAAAGTCGAAATTAAAGATGGGATTGAAACAAGGGTAAGTTTATCTTTACTTCCTGCTGTAGGAAGTCTCAGTATAAATTCAATCCCTTCTGGATCAGAGGTATATCTTAATGGGGTTTATAGAGGGATCACTCCTTTATTTATCTCGAATCTTTCCCCGGGAACATATCAGATCCAATTGAGAAAAAGCGGTTATAAAGATTTTTTAAGTTCTGTAAATGTAACATCAAGAACTACTTCTTCTTATAATTTCACTCTAATACCCCTTTTGGGAACAATAAATATATTTTCCAATCCTTCGGGTGCTGAGGTGTATATTGATAGAGTCTATAAAGGAAAAACTCCCCTCTCCCTCACCGATATCCCCTCTGGAACCTATGAACTTAGAATAACCCTTTCAGGTTATGAAGAACATTTTGAGAGGATAACCCTTGCTCCAGGAGAATTGAAACAAGTAAGCGTAAATCTTAAACCTTCATATACAGAAGTATTTATTGATTCAAAACCCCAAGGGGCAAAGGTTTATATAGATGGGAGATATCAAGGAATAACTCCAATTACCATCAATCTTTTTGAAAGAAAATACAATCTTACCTTAAGCCTTTCTGGATACCATGATTTGAATACTGAAATTAATGTTAAGGGTAAAGAAAGGAATAATTTTGTATTTGTTCTCTCACCTATAGAAGTTCCCACCAATATTTATTATCTCAACTTTACAAAGGGCACTTACGATGGAAATCTTGTAATAACAAAATTAGAGAAATCCATTCTTAATAAAGAGGATGGAATTTATAACTTGACTATCTTTCCCTCTGGAATCTTAGAGACAAAGGTTCCCCTCTTCAGATTTAAGAAGATATTATTAAAGATAAATTTCTTGATAACTCCCGATAATAAAGGAGTTATAAATCCAATATTTGAAATAATTCTCAATGGAAGACCTATAACATTACCCTTTGCCATTGAAGGCAAGGAGTATCTTAGTATACAATGGGATATAACTTCCTATTGGATCCAAGATAGAGAAAATATCTTAGTCTTACAAGTAGGTAGGGAGGCAGAAGGAAGTTTAAAAATAAGAGAGATTATAATAGAAGGTAGATAAGGAAAATTTTAAATGAAATTATGCCCTTGTTGTAATGTAGAGTTAATTCCTAAAAAGGTTCCCACATATTATAAAAGGTACTTAGAAGTTGAGCAATGTCCAAATTGTTATGGAATTTGGTTTGATAAGTGGGAATTAGTTGCCCTTAAGCCAGAGGGGACAAGATATTTAGAATATGGAAATATCTTGTCCTCCTCTTGTATTTTCTCCCTCTGCCCCAATGATCAAGTTTTTCTAAAA
>FMJZ01009972.1_pt1 | contig 25166 bp, 19 predicted proteins | sample 1987881 | NCBI WGS metagenome assembly FMJZ01 (sample SAMEA4378227, study PRJEB15110) | soil metagenome | biome: soil; feature: Field; material: Soil | place: India | collected 2015-03-11 | depth 0 m
AATTTTAGGGCGGAAAAGCAACCAAGCAATCGCCTTGGCAAAAGGTTGAAGCAATTTGTAAGTTCGCGCTTTTCCTTCACTCAACATGGTTTTGTCTCCCCGACCAGTGGAAAGGCAGAAAACATAATAAGCCGACTCGCGCTCTTTGAGAGCCAACTATTCGGCACACTAATAAGTTTGCTACTTTGGAAAGTTTCAGGGGTCTCATCTCTATAACCCACTTGAACCAAAATCCCGTGAGCAAGTCAAATCGGAAGGCTCATTTCTTAATGCGCTGATTTTGTTTTTTATGCCGAGTTTTCTTTTTCGGCATCTTTCAGAGGCCCATCTCCTGATGCACCTATTTTTCTCAAATCATTGTGACGAAAACTTAACGACCGTCGGGGACAAATCCGATGCTACAAAGTATGACTGGGTCGTGGAACGCGGGACAATGGGCACAGGATACAAGTTTTGCTTTTTTATACCGATTTTTCAGCAGATCAGGAGAGCCACCCTCCAATTGACAATTCACTTTGCAACAACTGTCAATCCCAATTGCCGATTTGCCGACTTGCTGAACCTCATCCCAATTTAATGAGCCTATCTGTTGACCATGATTCTCACATCAACGACGACAGCGCCTTCGCCTTGTGGGTAGACGATGAGAGGGTTGATGTCCAGTTCTTCAATTAAGTCTTGTTCCATTGCAATTTGGGACAATCTTTCAATGCACTCCACAATTTTGTCAATATCTGTTGGAGGTTCTCCCCTGACACCTTCCAAAAGTTTGTAGGTTTTTATGTCACGCACCATCCTGTAAGCACCCAATTCCCTCACGGGAGCAAACCTGAAGGTGACATCCCTTAACACCTCAACATAAATTCCACCGAGACCGAACATCAGGATAGGACCAAATTGCGGATCCCGTTTCATACCCAAGATGACCTCTCGTCCCTTTTTAGCCATCGCTTGCACTAAGACACCCTCAATTTGCGCTTCGGGAACATGTTGCTTGACAGAGTTCATGATTTTCTCAAATGCTTGCCTGACATCGCTGTCACTGTTCAAGTTGAGTTGGACACCGCCAACATCAAATTTATGAACGACATGGGGCGAAAGAACTTTTAGAACGACTGGGTAACCAATTTGACGAGCAACCGATACCGCTTCATCAGGGGTTTTCGCCACTCCCCAAGGGAGCATTGGGAAACCATACGCTTCCAGCACTTGCAAAGCGATCTCTTCTGGGACGAAGCCGTGTTCGCTGACAGGTGCCTCTTTGAGAAGTTTCCTTGACCGCTCAGTGTCTACAGGGAAAACCTTAAATCCAGTTCTTGGTCGGCGAACCCAATCAACATAGCGAACCATTGCTGCCAGTGTGCGGACAGCATCTTCAGGGAAGGAATAAGCAGGGACACCGTTTTCCCTAAGGATGTTCACTCCAGCCGAAACATCCACAAGCCCCATGAAACAAGCCAAAATTGGTTTACTTTGCCGTTTGGAAGCTTGAACGATGACGTTGGCGATGTTTTCAATATCTGTCATCGCTTGTGGTGTTAGCAGAACGACTATTGCATCAACATTCGGGTCTCCAAGGACGGCGTTCAACGCTGCTTCGTAACGGTCATGCTGAGCGTCTCCGATCAGGTCGATGGGGTTTTGAAGTGAAGCATGAGGGGGCAATTTCTCACGGAGTTGTTCCAAAGTTTGCTCAGACAGTTGAGCCAATTCCAATCCATATCGGACACAAGCATCCGTTGCCATTATGCCGGGACCGCCTGCGTTGGTGATGATGACTGTTCTTCGTCCTTTGGGTAAAGGTTGGTTGGCGAAAGCGATAGCGTATTCAAACAGGTCTTCGACCGTATCCGCCCTCAGAACGCCTGCTTGAGCGAATAAGGCTTCATAAACCTCATCGCTTCCTGCGAGTGAGCCGGTATGAGAAGCGACAGCGCGAGCACCTGCAGGGGTTCTTCCCGCTTTCAAAGCCAATATTGGTTTGCGTCCATTCCCTTCACCAGTTATCTCACGGGCTAATTGCAAGAAACGGCGACCTTCTGTCAACTCCTCAACATACATCAGGATGACTTGAGTATGTGGGTCTTGCCACAAGTATGCGAGGAAGTCGTTCTCGTTGACATCGGCTTTGTTTCCCAGACTTATGACTTTGCTAAATCCAATTCCTTGTCCCTTTGCGTAGTCCAAGACAGCCGTGCACAATGCGCCACTTTGACTGATAAAAGCGATATTTCCTGGCAAAGGCATCTCCTTAGCGAAAGAAGCGTTGAGGCGGTAGTTGGGATCAGTGTTGATGACTCCTAAGCAGTTAGGTCCGACCAAAGCGATGCCGTAGTGGTGGGCAATTTCTCTCACTTGCGCCTCTAATTTTGCGCCTTCAGGTCCAGTTTCTTTGAAGCCTGCAGAAATGACGATTGCCCCCTTGACCCCTTTTTGTCCACATTCTTCAAGGACTTGAGGGACAAGCATCGCTCGGACGATAATGACCGCAAGGTCGACAGGATCCGGAATTTCCAGAATACTCGGGTAAGACCTGACACTACATATTGACTTGGCTTTAGGGTTAACAGGGTAGACAACACCAGTGAACTGCCCCATCAACAGATTTGAGAGCACTGCGTAACCCACTGTGCCGGGTTGCCGCGATGCTCCAATAACGGCTACCGATTGAGGTTCAAGGATTGGACGGAGGTCATGTAGATCTTCAAGAATTTCTTCTCGTTCTGCGATGATCTGTGTCACGGTTAAGTCACCTCTACTTTATGCTATTTTTATGCTATTTTGGAACAGAACCTGAAAGCAGGGCGTCAGGGTTTAACCTAATTTGGTTGTCAAACTTCCACTACAGCAACAGCAGCGGCATAATCACAAGTGTGGGAAAGGGACAGCCAAATTTTCTTGACTTTCAAACTTGCGGCAAGTTTCTGTGCAGTCCCTGTCAATAAAACTATCGGTTCACCGTTGGGGGCGTTAATAACGCAAACATTCTTCCATGTCACCCCTTGCGAGAATCCCGTTCCCAATGCTTTTGTAACGGCTTCCTTTGCTGCCCACCTCGCCGCCAGGTGGGGAAATGGGTCTGAAAACTTCATGCAATACTCAATCTCATCGTCACTGAACACTCGTCTCAAGAAGCGATCGCCATATTCCTCCGCCATCTTCCGAATGCGAGCGACGTCCACTATGTCTAAGCCAACTCCGACGATTGCCATAAGCAACCTCCTGCAAAAATTTTATCCCAGTAACGCAGGCACAATCTTAGAACGACCGACAAGAGCAGGGAATCTGAAAACCAACTTGGCTTCTTGAACAAAATTTGCGCTTGAAAGGTTAGCAATTTGGTGAGGGTGTGTCATCAATTTAACTACAGCCCGACGGATTCCAAATGCGGGAGTGAAAAGGTGGTGGGCAGAAATGAACCAGGACAAACTTTTCTCGCTCAGGATGACCGCTAAGGTTTGGATGGAAGTAGCGACTGCAGGCTTGTGGGTGACTTTGTTGAATTGGGTTGGTAAGAGGGCAAAAGGCAAGTTGAACCAAAAGGTAAATGTGCATCAAGACACAGTCTACGCTGAGAAAGAAGGCGTTCAGTTAAAGATGGATCTCTTCGTCCCAAAGGTGTCACCCCCTGAAAATGGTTTCCCTGCAGTTGTTGCTTTGCACGGAGGTGCATGGTGCACAGGCAGTAAAAGGGACATGGTTTGGACAGGATATTTGTTAGCGCAAAGGGGTATGGTCGTCGCTTGTGTAGGGTATCGGCTTGCTCCCAAATTCCGCTACCCCGCTCAACTTAAAGATTGCCAAGACGCTGTTCGTTGGCTTCTGAAGAACGCAAAAAATTGTGATATTGACCCAAGCCGCATAGCAGCCTTCGGAGTTTCATCGGGTGGGCATTTGGCTTTGCTTTTAGGGTTGAGGGACGATGTGGTTGATGGAATATCAAGCAAGGTAAAGAAGGTTGTTGCCCTTTTCCCTCCCACAGACTTAACTGCTCCATACTATCGCGAGTCCGCTAAAAACCCTTTTCCCCTTATGCCCAATTACTTGCTTAACTTCTTTGGGGCGATATACGAAGAGAGACCTGACTTGTGGTGCGATGCTTCCCCTATCTACCATGTCCGCTCCGATGCAGCCCCTTGCTTCATCATTCAGGGCAAAAAAGATTCTTTGGTTCCCCCTGACCAAGCAATTCGCTTTGCAGAGGCGATGAGGAAAGAAGGGGCAAAAGTCACCCTTGTGCTCATTGACAGTTTAGGTCACGGTTACAGTATCCGACCAAGAATCATGCATCAGTTGCATAACGCCCTTGATGAAGCGGTGAGGTTTCTCTTGTCACCTTGACGATGTCAAATTGACCAACCGAGCAGTTTTGGGAGGATTTGATGTTCTTTTGGTCGCGGGGAAGACCAAAGCCATTCAACTTTCAACCAAAAACCTTCAACGAGTTGTGAGGGAAAAATCCCTTTCTTAACCGCCACTTCACGATATTTTCCCTCCTCAAGCAGAAAAACTCTCAAAACTTTCAACTGTGGGTCAATCGGCAATCAAACCAATCACCCTTGACCTTCTGTCGCCTGGCGAACGAATCCCTATCACCAAATCGGGCGCTTCAACTATTGCATCTTCGGTTATGATGTGTTGCCTTTCTTTTCGGACAAAAACTATTTCTGGCAACCTACCGTTGTAGCCATCTATCTTGACCGGCGTCCTTGAACCAAGAACAACACCTAAATCACGAGCTACGACATAGCCCCGCAAAATGAAGTAAAGCCATCCAAACAAATCCTCGTGGCTCGTTTTAGCAGCCATTCTTGACACCACCCTACCCTCGACAAGTTCAACCATATCGTCTTCGCCAAAAAGTTGGAGGAACTCTTCAAAGGTGATAGGAGGGTCTGCGGTCAAAACTTCTTGAATCTCCGTTTCCGGGTGGAGTGGCAAAGTGCTCTTAGCCATCAGTCATTCACGCTCCTTTTCCGTCTTCCCTGCTAAACATTTCAGTGCTTAAATTTGTATTCCGTTCCGGCTTCTTTACCGTCACTGCGATTCAACCACTCTGCCATTGCGGTATCCAAAAGACTCCATGCTTCGTCTTTAGTGGTCACTCGTCCATCCAAAACTGCTTCTTCAATCAGCCTCAATGCTTTTCCAACCAAAGGGGATGGAGAAATGTGATACCTCTTCATGATTTCGTCGCCAGTGATAATCCTGACCTTTTCCTTTACCTTCCGAATTGCGAAGTAGGTTTCCATCAATTTCTTCAGCACATGGTAGTGCCGTTCCCTTTGCTCTTGAGTCATTTCGGGTCCACGAGTTGCCATCAGGTCCGCAGCAGAAAGAGCCACACAGTAAATTCCTGTCAACTCGTCCAAATCTCTCCAGAACCTTCTCAATGCCCTCTCAGTCAAGGGTCTTGCTCCAGCCAAGCCAACTGGCCGCATGTGAGTGCGAACGAGGGTGACAATGATTTCTCTCTCACGCCTTGAAAGTTTGAAGCGCTCGCAAATTTTCTCTGCCATCTCAGCGCCGATTCTCTCGTGCCCGTAAAAGTGGATGTCTCCTTCCTCGTCAAAAGTCATTGTCAAGGGCTTTGCGACGTCATGGAGCAAAGTCGCAAACTTCAGAGCCCAAACCCCATATCGCTTGTAGCCAAACCGAACATGAAATTTCTCTTCCACCTTCCTGAGTAACTCATTAAGGTTTTCGTCTTCGGTTTCGCCCTTTATCACTCTCTCAGCCATCCTCACTGCCTCTACTGTGTGACAGAATCCGTCAAGGTGGTGGTAGCCGACAGCGGGAATTTCCTTAAGTTTGACTAACTCCGGTAAAATCACGGTCAGGACACCAGTTTCGTCCATATGCAAAAGTTGCTCGTGTGCTGAGGTTGCTTGTAAAGTCCATGCCAATTCCATCAAAACCCTTTCTGGGGCAACGTTTAGAAGCAACGGAGCGCTTGCAGTTATGGCTTCTTTCGTTTCGGGTGCAAGTTTGAAACCCAAAGTTGCGGCGAACCTGAAAGCCCTCAAAATTCTCACCGGGTCTTCCTTCAGGACGCGACGGTTTGGTAGGACGAGCAGTCGGGAAAAGAGATGTTGGAGACCACCTAAGGGGTCAAGGATAGGGGCACTTCCTTTTTGGGCTAATTCAATTGCATCAACGAACATTGCATTGCAAGTGAAATCTCGGTGTGAAGCATCTTCACGCAGGTCACTTTTCAGTTCCGTGAAATCAGCGGTAGCGTCGGTGGCTTCTTCATCCCAACGGACAATTCGTCCTGTAGGCGGATCAAAATGGAGAAGGACAAATCGGGCGCCTAACTTCTTCGCAACTTCTTCCCCAAATGAGATTGGTTCCGCTTTGACTGCAAAATCAAGATCAAAATCCCAACTTTCCCCTCCCAACAAGAAGTCGCGAATGGTCCCCCCGACAAGATAAAGGTGGCAACGGCGTGCCTGCGCAACTTCAGTAGCGGCTAACACCATCTTGATCAACGCTTTGGGCAAACGCTCCAAAGAGATGAATTGGTCGGTTCTCATCTCTGCTTAGACCCCCACCTTCAAAGTTAGCATTTGGGCTTAACACTCACTTGCTCATTTTATTTTGCGATTCTACCAAGGCACAAATGCTTGTCAATGAAGACAGCGCCAACATTCCACTCAGCGAAGAAAGCAGCAAAATTTATGATAGCAGATTGAAGATGGAGGCGAAAAGGCAGTGCAAACAGAAGAGAAAGAAAGATTGATACAAGACAGCCGTTTGTATCAACTTTGGAGCGCCATTACCGATACGAAGGCACTTTTGAAAGCAATTTTGGAAGAAAGTCTGGAAGCCGTCAGCGCAACTCGTGGGACAATCTCATTGGTTGATTATCGGACTGGTGAATTGGTTACTGTGCTCGTAGCCGGCATAGGATGGTCCGAAGAGAATAGGGAATTGCGTTTTAAAATCACCCATGAGCCAGGCAACAGCATTTCCAGTTATGTTGCTTACTCAGGTATGCCTTACATCTGTCCTGATGTCACAAAAGACCCCTACTACTACTCCATTTTCTCTGACACGCGCAGCGAATTGGCTGTCCCTTTGATAGGGCGAGGGAAGAGAGTAATTGGAGTGCTCAATGTTGAGAGCGAAAAAGTCAATGCTTTTGGAAAGTATGAGGCTAAAGTTCTATCTGCGTTGGCTTCCATCGCTGCATTTGCCCTCTCTCTCGCAACCCATCAAACTCGGGAAAAGGCACTGATAGAACTGGGGAAGGAATTGGCGGCGACACCAGATATTGACACTTTGTTGGAGAAAGTTACCGAAGTGGCCTCACAGTTACTTGATGCCGACGATTGTTCTCTTTTCCTGCTTGACAAATCTATCAACCGATTGGTCTTGCGGGCTTCTCGGGGTTTGCTTCGCTCCTTGGTCGGTAAAGCCACATATCGGCTGGGGGAGGGGTTAACGGGATGGGTTGCCCTCAACAACAAACCTGCTCGCCTCAACGGCGTTGTCGGTGACCCGAGATGGAAGGGGCTTTATTTGGAACTCAAACCCGAAGAAATTAGCGCTTTCATGGCAGTCCCAGTTCGCGGACGAAATGAAGTCATGGGGGTTTTGAGAGCCTTGAGAAAAAAACTGAATCCGTCCGCACCCCATTACCTGTTTTCGGAAGAAGATGAAGAACTACTCTTCACTCTGGCAAGTCAGTTAGGGGCAGTACTTGAAAGAGAGGAATTGCAAAAGCGCCTGTTCACCATGCAGCATATCGCTACTATCGGGGAATTGGCAGCCAGAACAGCCCACATGATCGGTAATAAGGTTTTCGCCATGAAGGGTGCTCTTAAGGAACTGGGTTTGCAATTGAACAATTTCCCTCTGTCCGAAAGCACACAACGCCTTTTAAGAAGCATGGAGCGGGCACTTTACGAGGTTGAGACGCTGCTTCAAGATTTGCGAGATTTCGTCAAGGCAACCCAACTCAACCTGCAACCTTTGTGCTTATCCGATTTGGTCAAAGAGTTGGTGCAGGATTACGCGCAAGAGTTCCCCCACATCTCCTTTGAGTTGCAGATGGACGACTGGACTGTTTGGGTTAAAGGGGATGCGGAGAAACTGCGCAGCGCCATAAGCGAACTGATTGAAAATTCTGTCCACTTTCTCAAGGAAGGTGGAAAAATTACGGTGCGGTTAACCAAAAGCACATGGGTCGGACAAAGACTTGCTCGTCTTATAGTCCGAGACAACGGTCCTGGCATCCCAGAGAAGATGAAAGAGCAAATCTTCCAACCTTTCTTCACAACGAGGGCTAAGGGGATGGGATTGGGGTTAGCAATTGTCAAGGGTGTAATTGACGCCCATGGTGGAACGATCGAAGAAAGGGGGCGTGAAGGCGAAGGCGCCCTCTTCATCATCACTCTTCCCGCTATTGAACCAACGCAAGGAGGGGAAAACCGATGGGAAAAATTTTAGTAGTGGACGATGAGGAGTTGGCACGGGAGGCTATCAAACTCAGACTGGAAAGGGACGGTTACCAAGTTGATACCGCTGCCAACGAAGCGGAAGCTATTGAGAAAATCCGAACTTCAAACCCACCCTATGATGTCGTCATCACAGACATGGTGATGGAATCGGAGAACAGCGGCTTGGAAGTTTTAAAGGCTGCTTTGTTGAGGGATGTCTTGACAGAAGTTATCATCCTAACTGCCTACGGAAGTGTCGCTAACGCCGTTGAGTGCTTGAAACGAGGCGCTTACGACTACTTGGAGAAGAACATCCCAGGCGTTGATGTTTACGATCTGTTGGCTTTGAAAGTTGAGAGGGCAATGGAGCACCGAGCAGAATCTTTGGGACTGCTGAAAAGGCTGCAATCCTATCAGCAAAAAGTCGTCCTTCAAGAAGAGTCGCTTGACTGAACCAATGTCCTCGTGGAAAGGAATGCGCCATAATAAAATTCGCCAAACTTTTAAGGAGGTTGATGCATATGCCACTGTTCAAGCCCGTTGACGAAAAGGATGTCACCCGAGCCATCGTGAGAGGCTATATGAGGCAACTTGAAGAGTATGCCGAGAGCGATGTCATCGTCGTCGGCGGTGGTCCTGCCGGTTTGATGGCAGGGAGAGAACTCGCCCGACAAGGCTTTAAGACGCTCATTGTTGAGCGCATGAATTACCTCGGCGGCGGTTTCTGGATCGGTGGCTATCTCATGAACAAAGCCACCTTCCGCGAACCGTCACAAGAGGTCCTTGACGAACTTGGCGTTCCCTACGAGCAAGCATCGGAAGGGCTTTATGTCGCCGACGCCCCACATGCTTGCTCAAAACTCATCGCCGCAGCCTGCGACGCAGGAGCGAAATTCGCTAACATGACCTTTGTAGAAGATGTCATCTTGCACGATGGTCGTGTTGCTGGCGTTGTGATTAACTGGACACCTATCACCAAGTTGCCACGAGAAATCACCTGCCTTGACCCAATCGGTATTCAAGCGAAATTGGTCATTGACGCAACCGGACATGAAGCATCAGTTGTCAAGGCTCTGGAAAAGCGGGGTTTGATCAAAATTCCTGGAATGGGTGCAATGTGGGTTGAACGCAGCGAAGACGCAGTCGTTGAACACACAGGAGAGGTCTTCCCCGGCTTGATTGTTGCTGGCATGGCTGTTTCCGAAACTTACGGGTTGCCAAGAATGGGTCCGACCTTTGGAGCAATGCTCCTGTCAGGCAAGCGGGCTGCGGAAATTGCCGCCGAAATTTTGGTTGGTGTGAAAGTGGGTGTGTGAACGAAACTTCAACTCCCGGAAGATCCAAACGGGAGCAGGTTCTGCCTGCTCCCGTTTTTTATTTGCTCCCAAAGGAGTTTGTGTTAAATTTTGCTCGGGCACAATAAACGCTTGGAGGTGAGTTTGGGATGTTGTGGTTTTTGTTGGCGAGCATGACTGCGACTCAACAACCTCAGACGGACAGGCTTGCTTGGTGGCGAGAAGCAAAGTTTGGTATGTTCATCCATTGGGGTCTTTACGCTATCCCAGCCGGCGAGTGGAAAGGGAAACGCATCCCTGGCATCGGCGAGTGGATTATGCACAACGCACAAATTCCCATCCACGAATATGAACCGTTAGTGCAGCAGTTTAACCCCGTTGAGTTTAACGCCGATGAATGGGTTCAATTGGCGAAGGAAGCGGGAATGCGCTACATCACCATCACAACTAAGCACCACGATGGTTTTTGCCTTTTTGACAGCGCCTTGACAGATTACGACATCATGAGCACTCCTTTTAAGCGAGACATCATCCGAGAGTTGGTGGATGCTTGTCGGCGCCATGGTATCCTCATCCAGTTTTACTACTCACTCCTTGACTGGCATCACCCTCACTATGTCCCTCGCCCAAAGTGGGTTGAAGACCCACAAGGTCACCAACGAGATTTCAACCGCTACCTTGAATACATGTTCGGGCAGATTCGTGAATTGTGCGAGAAGTATCATCCTGACGGAATTTGGTTTGATGGTGGCTGGGAACACCCGCCACAAGAATGGAGAGCTGAAGAGCTGCTAAAAATGATTTGGGGCATTTTACCCAACGCCGTCATCAACAACCGAACAGGCTTGCCCGCTGATTATGACACCCCAGAACAATATGTTCCAGCTGCAGCAACTCGCACGCCTGAAGGCATAAGGCTTTGGGAAACTTGCATGACCATGAACAACACTTGGGGTTACCGAAAAGACGATTTCAACTACAAGTCAGTGCGCCAACTCGTTCAAACGCTCGTTGATATTGTGAGCAAAGGCGGAAACTTTTTGCTCAATGTGGGGCCGGTGGCGAATGGTAAAATCCCCCAAGAGCAAGTTACAAGGCTCAAGCAAATTGGGGCATGGTTACGCCAAAACGGTGAAGCCATTTACGGCACTGAACCGTCACCGTTTTTAATTCACCCGCACCCAATTGGTGGCTGCACTGTCAAGGGCAACCGATTGTTCCTGCACTTGTTTGAGTATCCAGCCGACCCAATTGAAGTGCGAGGATTGAAGACCAAAGTTCTGCGCGCTTACATCATGAAGGACAACACGACCGTTGAATTCAAGCAGGAAGGCTTGACACTTATTCTCAACCCGCCGCCAATCATCCCCGACCCTTACGACACAATAGTCGTGTTGGAACTTGAAGGTAAGCCAGAGGTTGACAATGCGTTATATCAGGCAAAAGACGGCAGTGTGGATTTGCACGCCCGTTTCGCCATCATTTACGGTCAAACCGCTCGCTACGAATACGGTGGCGGTAAGGACAATATCGGCTTCTGGACAAATCCCAATGACTGGGTCTCTTGGGAATTCGTGGTTGACAAGGGTGGAACTTTCCAAGTTGAAATCACTTACGCCTGCGATAAAGGCACAGGTGGAAGCGAGTTTATTGTGGAAGTCGCAGGTAAAAAGTTAACGGGCATCGTTGAGGAAACCGGTTCGTGGACTAACTTCACGACAAAAACTTTGGGCACGGTCACGCTTCAACCTGGACGCTACACCCTTTCAGTTCGCCCACAAAAGATGAAGGGCTATGCAGTCATGAACCTGCAGCGCATCAAATTAATCCCACAATGAGGGTGTGCGAAAGGCAAGGTTCTCAAAATTGAGATTTAAAAACCCTGTAGGAGCGGCTTCTGCCGCGAACAAAACGATTAACACAAACCATTTTGTCAAGGAGGCGGAGAAGGTTGGAACGAGTGCCAAGATACGAATTCATGCGACCGAGCGAAATTGAAGAAATTCTGAAGACGACCCCAGTCGCTTACATCCCCTGGGGAGCACTTGAATGGCATGGAGTTCACAACTGCATTGGGTTGGATGCATTGAAGGCTCACGCAATTTGTGTTGATGCGGCGAAAAAGACAGGCGGTGTCGTCTTGCCGCCCGTTTTTGCCGGCTTCCACACAATGAAACCCTACAAGGGTTTCAAGCACACAATTGAAATCGGCGATGAAACCATCCAAAAATTGCTTCGTGAATATTTGGAGCAACTTCGCGATGAAGGCTTCAAAGTTCTGGTCATCCTGATGGGTCATTATGGCAAAGCCCATGTTGATGCTGTAATGGAAGTTTGCAACGGTTTCAATTCAAGTTACCCCGATGTTACTGTGCTCTCGTTTCCTGAATATCTTGTGGCCGTTGATGACGGTGTTCGTGGTGACCATGCAGGTGCATACGAAACGGCACTGATGATGCACTACTACCCTGAAACCGTTGACTTGAGTTTGTTGCCAAAGGACAGACCGTTGACAGTTGATGAAGACGGAATCGGGGGTGAAGACCCGCGAGAAAAAGCAACCGCTGAATATGGCAAATGGCTTGCAGAAACTATCGTCAATAGGTTAGCGGAAAAGGTCACGAATGCTTTGAACAAGTTCAAAGCCTTGTAGCGTTGTTGTTAGGCTGCTATTCGGGGGGTGCGTCTCCTGACGCGCTTTGTTTTTCACACCGATTTTTTCTTTCAGCGGCTCGAGAGAGCCGCCCTCCGATTTACCGACTTGCCGAATTACTGACATGCCGATTACTTGTCAATTTTTCGCTCATGACGAATTTGCTCAGATGCTTTATCATTCATTGTGGTGTTTTTTCGCAGCCAATTGGAAGGAGGCGAAGAAAATGAAATGTTTGGTATCGCTTCTATCGCTCATTGCGATTCTCACATTGTTGGGATGCGGTGAAAGCGAACAGGCGAAAAGAGCGAAAGTAGCCAATTGGGTCGCACAGTTGCGGTCGGACCCCTCACTCGCCGAGAAAGAGGAATTTCGCAAGCAACTTGAAGACTACGCCGACATCGCTGCCCCTGAATTTGCCAAATTGCTGAAGGAAAAGGACAAGAAAGTCGTTTTGGGTGCATTGAGGGTCTTAGCCCATCTGAAGCGCTTGGCAGTTATTGAGAACATTGCCGCTATCACAAAATCACCCGACCCAGAAATCCGAAAGGCTGTAGCCCAAACCTTAGGAGTCTTTGGTAGCCCGTTGGCGGTAAAGCCTTTGATGGAGATGCTTAACGACAAGGTTGTTGAAGTTCGCGCCGCTGCTTTGGAAGCGTTGTCTGGTCCTGGTGGTCGCGATGCACCTCCATTCTTGCAGGAGGTTTTGCCTTACCTCGTTGAAGGTTTGAGCGACCCTAATCCCCAAATTCGTCAAGCCGCTGTCAACGGTTTGGTTAAGTTAGGACAGTGGTCGCTGCAAGCAATTGCCAAAGTTCAGGAAGAAGGAGCAGAAATCGCCAAAAAAGAGGCGGAAAAAGCCTACCAAGAAATTTGCGAAGGTTTTCGCAAAGACCTGCGGGAAAACTCTGACCGACTTATCCGCCGTGACATGGCTCGTTACATTGGTGAACTCCGGTATGCAAAAGCGACCGCGGATTTGATTGACAAATTGCAAAAAGACCCAGATCCTGAAGTTCGCAGCGCTTGCGCCTACGCACTCGGAAATATCGGCTCAAAGTTCGCAACACTTCCGCTGCGGGAAGTTATGGAGAACGAGAGGGAAGAAATGCCTGTAAGACTGGCAGCAGCAGTTGCATTGGGACAAATAGGCAACGAGCAAGGGATAAAGTTTCTCATTGACCAACTCAAGTCAAGTGACGAAAAAGTTCGTGCCGCTGCCGTTGAGGCGCTAAGGACAATCGGCAAACCTGCAACCCGTTTGCTTATTGAGGCAGCGCAAAGCAAAGATTCACTTCAGCGATGGGGTGCTGTCGCAGCCTTAGGAGAAACTGGTGACCCAAAAGCAGTGCCAATTTTGCTGCGTGCCCTGAGAGATGAAGACGAAAATATCCGAGCCGTTGCAGCAGCCTCGCTCGGTAAGTTGCGTTACAGAAGAGCAGCACCTCAACTTGTGAGAGCGTTAGCGGACAAGAGTGATCGGGTTCAAGCCCATGCCGAATGGGCGTTGGAGAATATTGGCAAAGGAGCAATTCTCGCCATAATGGAAGGAGCAAAGCATTCGGCTACTCGCTTGCGCTCCTTCAGACTCCTCGGCAGGTTGAAGGCAGAGCAGGCTGTTCCGCTTTTAATTGATGGGCTTAATGACCGCAAGCCAGAAGTTCGCGCTATCGCTGCTTGGGCTTTAGGTGAAATCGGTGACCGAAGGGCAATTCCAGCGCTACAGCGTGCACTTGACGATAAAGAGACTGAAGTGAGGAGGGAAGCAGTTGTCGCCTTAGGCAAACTCGGCGCTGAAGATGTCTTAAGAGCCCACTTGACAACAGAAAAGAACTCGGTTGTCAGAACCGCAGTCCAGTTAGCGTTACAAGGGATGTGACGCAAGATGCTTTGGCGTCTTCCTTTGCGAATTTTCTGGTGGCTATTTGGCGGGATTATACGCACCATCGTGGCGCTTGTTTTGCTGCTCGGTTTGTCTTACTTCATCATGCGCTTAACTCCCCTTGACGAGTTTTGGAGGGCGAAATTTTACGCCCGAATTGGTAAAACTGCTGATGCCGAACACTGGTATAAACTCGGTTTGACACAACACCCCAAAAGCAGGTTCGCACCTCAAGGTCATTACGAACTTGCGGAACTACTTTACGACCAAGAGCGTTACAGAGAGGCAATCGGTCATTACGGCAAAGCGTTGGAAGGTGGCTTGACACCTGAACAGAAGCGGGAAGCCCTTTTGAAAATTGCCGAAGCATACCTCAAAAGCGGTGAACTTTTGAAAGCAGCGCAACGGTTTGAGCAATTTGCCCAATTGTTCCGAGAAGATGAACGAGCATCAAAGGCGTTGTTCCTTGCAGGTGAGAGTTACCGAAAAGCGAAGCGAAACGCTGACGCTCGTAGTTGTTGGCAAAGATTAAGTGCAAACTATCCGACATCTCCTTTTGCACCGAAAGCGCTGTGGGCGCTCGCCGAATTGGCTGAATCTGAAGGCAACGAGAATTTGGCTCGTCAGGTTTATCAAAAACTCGTTGAGCGATATCCTCAATCGGCAGAGGCTGCGAAAGCAAATGCTCGCTTGGCAGTTTGGCATTACCGAAAAGGCGACTACAAATCGGCAGCAAAAGCTTACACCGAAGCCTTAAAGGCAACACCAGAACTTTTGCGAGACGCCCTTCACTCTGAAGCGATGCAAAAGTTGTGGAAAAAGTTGAAAGAGCAAATTGGCGCTGTCATCCAGCCCAAGCCTTAAATCATTGGGTTTCCTTTTCTCATCCCTCGTTAATTCTTGGTGGCGTCGGGGCTTGTCCCCTTGCATGGATGGGACGAGGGACAAGAAAGTTCGGCAATCGAAAGTTCGGCAATCGAAAGTTCGGCAATCGACAGTTCGGCAAGTCGGCAAATGAGCAGATTCGTCAAATAGGTGGGTTGACAATTTTTGCAAAATGAATCGTCACTCGGAGGGCTGCTCTCCTGAGCAGCCGAAAGAGAGAATTCAGCGCATCAAGAGATGCACCCTCTAACTCTATCACCTTGCTCTTGACCACTACCTACTCTGGAATGGTCATCAACAGGCTCGGTTTACCGCGATGACACTGTGCGCAGAAGGAGCGTTGGTGGCAAAGGGAACAATAGGTAGCGGTTCGCTTTTGGTATTCCTCGGCATGTCCCTTAACAGCGTAATCTTCAGCGTCGTGAGAACTTGGTGGAGCGCTTTCGTGACACTTGTTACAATAATCTCGTTGATGGCAGCGGCTGCAAACTTTAGACTGGTTCATCGCTGGCTCCCCGTGCTTAGTGGCAAATCCTTTCGGATGTGGCATTTCTATCCCGTGACAGTCTTGACATCCGTTCCGACCGTGACAGGAAATGCACCTTCGGTTCGTCGGTTTGAACTTCTTCCCGTGCTCCTTAACAAATTCTTGTGTATGGTCTTGTGGCTTGACTTCTTTCAGTTCGTGACATCTTTCGCAAAGTTGCATCAATGGCGCTTTAAGCATTCCCGGGATTGATCCATCGTGAGGGTCATGGCAAGCAGCGCATTTTGATGCTTGTCCTGAAACGGAATGGTGCTGACCGACGCGAGCCCTTGCAGGAATATCGTTATGGCATTTCAAACACAACTGTCCTGCGCGAGCCTTAAGCATCCAACGGTTGTTGACGGGTTGGTGAACTTCGTGGCATGCAGTGCAAGAAGGTGTGTGAGGTTTGCCTGAACCGTGCGGGCTTGAATTCCACTTTTCAGCATTGACAGTTTTGTGACACTGAAGACAAATCTCGTTTTGTTGATTGGCGCTCAACTTTGACCAAGCGACAATGTTGCCGGGTCGTTGAATGACATGAAGTCCGCCTGGACCGTGACAGGCTTCGCAACCTTGCAAATGTTGGGGCAATTTCTCGTCAAGCATCCACTGGCTATGTTGAACTTGCGCCCAAACTCTTGCGACATCAAGGTGACACTCAAAGCAAACTTTGCTGCCGACATACTTGGCTTTGATTTCCGCCAGCGCTTTGGGACGTGACTGCGGTTGAGTGAAAGCCCAAACTGTGATAAACAGGAGCAAAATCGTTCCGAAAGAAAATCTCAGCCACTTCACAAACATTTGCCATTCAACCCCTTTAGCGCCCGAGATTGAAGATGCTCAAAACAAAATTATGCGATTTCGTAGCGGCAAATTCGTTTAGGGATTTACCCTGACTTTTCACTCAACTTTTCCACTGCAAATTTCAAAGCCTTCTCCGCACCTTCAGGTCCGCTCATTGCCAAAGCCAAAAACTGCTCCCCCAATGAGATAGTCTCGTTCATTGAAATCCTTCGCTTTTGCAAAGTGCTCAAAAACTCCACGAAAGTTCTCCATAAAGCCGAAGTTTTGCGTCGTGTTCGTCCGTAGCCGCGAACCAATTCGCCACTGCGAGCGATGAGGAAGGCAAGATCGTAATCTCTGTCAAGTGCTCGCTTCACCTCGTCAAGCCATTCGGTTATCGCTGACCACTCCTCCTTGAAGCGGCGAGAATATGGGCGTAACGGTTTGAGCAGATGAAGCACCTTGAGCAGCAAATATCCTGTTAATGAACTCGTCTCAACTCTCAATTGCAGTGCAGGTCTCCTCAACTCTTCAACCTGAGAGGGTAGTTTCGTTAACTCGTCGCTTTTCGTTCCTCGTGTTGCGAGTTCTCCATGTCTTGTCCTGCCAAAGGGCAGCAACCCTGTCAACTCGTCCCAATCGGGGCTGAAGAAGTCCAAGATGCGGTAAGGGGTATCGTTGCCAAGTTGGTGTTCATAGCGCAAACGCTCAAACCTTTGTCGTTGAGTCTTCAGCTGGGCTACTCGGATAGCATCCTCATAAGCCATCCTCATTGCCAAAATCCTTGCCACTTCCTTCGTCACCAACAAATCCGTCGTTCTATTCTCATCCCCTGTCCCGCGTCCCTTGTCCCTTTCGTAAACTTCTCGGACGCAATCAAGGTAGCGGGCAAAGTATCTGGCATCTTGGTAATGGCACAGCCAACGGGCGGCATGTTGCAAGATAGTTGCCAATTCGTCGTCGACGCTGAGCCTTTCCATTTTTTGCTGCACTTCTGGGGGCAATTTCGGTTCGGGCAAAGTTTCCCACTCTCGGGTTGAAAAATCGTCAAGGACGCTCAATTGAGGTAGCCATTCGCGGTAACGCAACCCGAATTCAAACGCACGCAAGTTAAAGGGGACAGCAACACCGTAGCGTTCAATGGCTTTGTGAAAAGCTTCGGGTGGGAAAGGTAAAATTTCTGATGCTGCTAATGCTCCAAACAAAATTGCATTTGCCGCTCGCTCCGACAATCCTACCAACATTGCCGCTCGCACGGAATCAAAAAGGATGCACCTTTTTGCTTGCCCTTGCAAAAATGGCAGCACTTGCTCTGCTGTAATGAAGCCACCTTTGAGAGGCAACTTTTCGTCGGTCGTCAAAACCCGATGAGTTGAGCCGATGATTGCTCCGTCTTCAACAAGGTAGCCTTCACGGAATGCCCTCAGCAATTCCAACAACTCCAACCCAACCAAAACATGCACCCTGCCTTTCTCGGGGAAGGGGGAAAAAGTTGCGGTGGCTTCTGGCTCAGCAAAAAACTCAAGGTAGTAAACCGTCGCACCTTCACGCTGTGAAAGACCAGGTAAGCCGACACCAACGGGATAAAAGCCTGCTTCCTTCGCAGCATCAAAAAGCCACTGCGAAAACAGTTGTCCACCTTGACCTCCGACAGCAGCGACCAAAACAGTGATTGGCTTTGTCAACTCCATCATCGCTGTCACCACATCACACCGTCATTTGCATCGTCTCGGTTCGGTTGAGATTGAGCTCTTCGAGTCAAATACCAAGAAGCCACTTTCGCAGTTTAAATTGCCATCGCTCCCACCAGGATGGGTTATGCACCCACTCAATGCGGTAAAAAGATGGACAAAGCTTAGCGGCGTGGGCAACAGAACCGCAAAGCCCACACGCCACACAAGTTTGCTCTGCTTGAATAATCATGTCTCGTCTAAGCGGGTTGGGAGATGGACGAACGGAAAGGGAAGGGCAATTGTTGTAGTGCAAGCAGCTGTGATCGCCAACGCAAACGAGAGGGTCAACACCAAAGCGAGCCTCAGTCACTCTTTTACCTGCTCTTTGCAATTGTTCTCTCCCTTTCCGCTCCCTTCGGCTTCGTTCCAGCATACATTCGCCACGAGCGATTAAAAATCTTGGACCGATATCGGCAAGTTGCCATGCCTCCTCAAGCAACTTCACAACTTCGCCTACCTCATATGGGTTGACAACTTTAACCCACCTTGCTCCCATTCCCTTCAGCGTTGCTTCAATGTCCAAGTTACCTGCGTGTTCACCGATTTTCGTGCTTGGGTTAGGTTGATGCCCTGTCATCGCCGTCCAGAAGTTTTCTAAAATGAGCACGATGCAGTCTTGCTTGTGATAGAGAGCGTTACTTATGCTGGTTGTCAACGCTTGCGCCCAAAAAGTCCCATCGCCGACGATGTAAATTGTCCTCTCTTGCGACAGAAACGAACTTGCCAAACTGGAAGCAAGGCAAGTTCCCATGCCTGTCACGGGGGAAACCAAATCCCGCAGGTAGTAGATGCCCATGATGTAGCAACCAATGTCCAACACAACTTCAAACTTCGCTTCAGGATAAAGGTCTCGAAAAACTTTCAAGGCTGTCAAAACGGCGGGGCGTTCGGGGCAACCTGTGCAGAAGTTGGGAAAGCGGGGGATAACGGGCAAAAGTTCGTCAGTAAGAGCACGGGGAACAGGACGAGTGGCGGAAATGGAAGCGGTTGAATTGCTCAGAAACTTTGTCAATCCGTCAGTCACGATGTCCGTCGTCAGTTCGCCCGTCGTCGGCAGAAACTCGCTTCGGACAATTCGTCCTGTCCATCCGATTTGCTGTGCGATAGCGCGAATTTCCCGCTCAAGCAAAGCGGGTTCACCTTCTTCAACAACCAAAACTTCGTCCTTGCCTTCCAGAAACTCCGCCAGTTCCTCCTCCACAAGAGGAAAGAGTGCATGAAGTGAAAGCAAAGGGACTCCAAAGGAGAAAGGACGGGAATTGCAAGTTGGGAATTGAAGCGGTGAAAGGCTATTAAGTGAGTCACTTGCGGTTTGCGCGTAAGTTGCTAACAATTGCCGTTGACGAACTTGCGCTTCACCTAACCTCATCAGTGCTCGCAAAGCGACATTGAACAACAATCCGTGCACGATGACGCCTTTGCGACCTTCGTTATCGTAGCGCTCGTTGATGCCGTTTCGGCGAATGAAACTTTTAGCAAGGGGGACTCGTTGGCACCATTTCTTGCGCTCTTGCTGTTGGGTGAAAGGTGGTATGGGAAAACGGTCTGGAGTGCGCTGTAATTCTGTCAAGGGATTGTGCAGGTTAAACCTTGGAGGTTGATTGTTTTTCACTCTTAACCAACCCTTCATGTTGCCGACACGAGTTCGGACTAAAAAGAAAACAGGCATGTGACATGTATCCGACAGGTCAAATGCCAGTCGGGTTAGGTGAGCGAAATGGTTCAAGTCGGCTTTGGGGTCTAAAACTGGTGCGCCGAAGTTATAGCCGTAGGGAAGCGTTTTCTGAACAACCAAAGTGCTGCTGGCGGCGTAATCTTCACCGACGAAAATGACCGTTCCACCCTTAACACCTGAGGAACAAACATGGGCTAATGCGTCGGCAGCGACATTAGTGCCAACCACTTTCCAGGCAACCGCACCTCGCATGGGCGCATCAACTGAAAGGCGCAACATCGCTGCTGCAGCAGACTCATTGACATTGTTGGCGACGAAAATGCCCATCGGCTTCAAGATTCGCTCCTCGGCATCAAGGAAAGCATCTGTCAAGTTAGAAACAGGAGCACCTGGGTAACCACCGACATAACTCACACCGCTTTCCAACATCGCTTTCAAAATCGCCAGACAACCGTCCGCCCAAATGATTTCGCCTTCGCCCTTCGTCAACTGCTCTATCTCGTGAACGGGATATGTCCGTCCCATTAAATGCCACCTCCGTGTCGGGAAACCGTAAAAAGGATAGCAACTGAATTGTTAACCCGAAAGGGAGCAGTGGCAAATTTTTAGTGGGTGACATGGTATGGAACGAGATGCCAACTTGATGGCAAGTTTTTGCGTTAGGGCTGTTTCTTCTGCCATCAGGAGAGCCAACGAGTTGGGCGAAATCGCCACCGAAGTTGTCGCTATCCGCAAAGCAGGTTACCGAGATTGGGACCCAGAAGTTATCCGCATTGACCGCGAATTGGAAAATGGCTATGTTCAAGCCCTTGAGGAGACGGGTTGGAAAATCACGCTTTTGAGTGAAGAGTTGCAAAGAGTTGAGTTGCAGGGTTCAGGCAAGCCGCTTTACGCCGTTTGTGATCCTTTTGACGGTAGTGCTTTGTATCGGCGAAAAATCAAAACCTTTTGGTTCACCGCACTGGCACTTTACGATTTTCAATGCACTCCGATTGTCGCTGCTATTGGTGACATCGTTTCAAAGCGGGTTGAGTTTTCAACCCATGAAGGCGCTTTCGTGGCTTCCCTCGGAAACATAGAACACCGACAGCTGCTTCGTCCCAACAAAACGAAATCGCTGAAGGAAGCGTATTTGGCGACCTACTTGATGAAGCCCCATTTCATCTACCCCACCGTTGAGCGATACAAGGCTTTGCTATCTTCTGTCAAGTTCGTTTTGCCCAACGGTGGACCTTGCGGGTTCGCCGATGTTGCATCGGGGCGCTGCGATGTTTACTTTGCTGTCCAACAGCCGATGATTGAGGTTTTCGCTGGTTTGCCTGTCGCTTTGGCTTCTGGCTGTATCGTCACCGACTTTAATGGCAACCCTGTCAAGTTTGACCCAGATATAAATCGGCGATACGACCTCGTTTGCAGTTGCACTGAAGAGTTGCACCAAAAAGTTTTAGAGATGCTGAAGTGACCTTAGATGGCTGCAGTTCGGACAGGAAAGGGTCTGCCAAATCCGAACGAGAGAGCAAAGCTTTCTCTTCACCTGAGGTGGAGGTGATAGACTTGGACGAAAGGCTCAAACCTGAACACTACTTTGATTTGGGCAAATTTTCCCATCGTGAGTTGTTTGATGGCGTAAAGTTTGTTTGGGAAGTCATACCACGAATCGGTGAATATCTGCGGAGTATTGTCAAGTCGGAAATTCGAGGCAAGGTCATGGAAGGTGCATTCGTCCACGGACAGGTCTTCATTGACGAAGGGACGGTCGTTGAACCTGGTGCAGTGATTTTAGGTCCTGCTTACATCGGCAAAAATTGCGTTGTCAGGGCTGGCGCTTACATTCGCGGTGAGGTTCTGGTGGGCGACGGGGTGGTCTTGGGACACGCCAGCGAGTTCAAAAATTGCGTGCTCATGGATGGTGCTCAATGCCCGCATTTCAACTATGTCGGTGATTCCGTCGTCGGTTTCAAGAGCCATCTTGCCGCAGGTGTCATTGTCTCCAACTTGAAAATCACTCGCAACGAAATCGTCGTGAAACTTGATAATACTGAGTACCCGACGGGGTTAAGGAAATTCGGGGCAATCGTTGGCGATGAGGCTGAAATCGGTTGCAACGCTGTCATCAACCCCGGCACACTTATTAGCAAGCGAGTTCTCGCTTACCCCCTCTCATCGCTAAGGGGCTACTACACACCAAACACAATTGTCAAGGTCAGGCAAAGCGTTAGTTTGGAGAGCGGCTCTCCTGAGCCACCGAAAAAATCAGCATGAAAAACAAAATGCACCGTAGGAGCGATTTTAGTATGGGACGAACAGAGGCGAAAATTTAGGGCTAAAGCATCTCCTACAGTTAATTTTGGCTTCGGCACATCAAAAGATGTGTCTTTTAAAGAACCGTCGGGGAGTGGCTCTTTTGAGCCGCCGAAAGAAAAAGACGCATCAGAGGATGCGCTCCTGAAGAACCGCAGGAGGGGAAAATCGCTGCATTCGGAGAGCAGAGGCAAATTTGAGGTGTGAGCAAATTTAGCCGATCAAAATTCATCGGCTTTCAGAGTGCTTCAAAAGGGGAAGCATCTTGATCTCTCAGTTGTTCGTTGCAAAATAATGGCGGAGTTTTTTGGCTATGGCTTTTCCCTTTTACTCATGCATCAATTCGTTCACAGGAGGTGGCTTAGACCTTGCTACCGAGTGTCAAGTCCTTTCAACGGTCTGTGGAGAAGTTCCGCCAAGTCTTCGGCACTGACCCAGAAATTGTGACTTTCGCTCCAGGGCGAGTGAACTTGATCGGAGAGCACACTGATTACAATGAAGGTTTTGTTTTGCCCATCGCTGTTGACCGTTACCTTTGCGTCGCAGCGAGGATGCGTGATGACAAAATTGTCAAGATTGTTGCTGCAGACCTGAACGATTCTGACGAATTTTCTCTTGACAATTTTGACCGTGACCCGCAGTCAAATTGGCGCAACTACCCTCGTGGCGTCGCTTGGACAATTCAACAGAACGGGATTGAGTTGAAGGGCATGGATGCCGTCGTCGCCAGCGACATCCCCATAGGAGCAGGCTTGAGTTCGTCCGCTGCAATTGAAGTGGGTTTCGCCTTGACTTTCTTACACTTCGCTGAAGTAGATGTCCCCCGCCCAACTTTGGCTCAATGGTGTCAACTGGCGGAGCACAAATTTGCCGGCGTTCAATGCGGAATCATGGACCAAATGATTGCGTTGCTGGGTAAAGAAAACCATGCATTGCTTCTTGACTGTCGTGATTTGAGTCACCAACTTGTCCCTTTGCCTAAAGGCATCGCCTTTGTGGTCGCAGATACAGGGGTGCCGAGAACTTTAGCAGCCTCTGAATACAACATAAGACGACAACAGTGCGAAGAAGCAGTGCAGTGGTTGAGCAAGCTGGTGGGAAAATCTGTCAAGAGTTTGCGAGATGTGACCGTTGAAGACCTTGGAACAGTCTTCCACGAAATGCCCGAACCGATCAGAAGAAGAGCAAGGCATGTCGTAACCGAAAACAACAGGGTTTTGGCTTTTCAACGAGCGATGAGGGAACTTGCTTTGAAAAGAGCAGGTTCTCTCCTTCTGGCTTCCCACGCTTCCCTGAGAGACGATTATGAGGTCAGTTGCCTAGAACTGGATGCAATGGTCAAGGTGCTGATGAGCATTGATGGTGTCTACGGCGCTCGCTTGACAGGAGCAGGTTTCGGCGGCGCTTGTTTGGCTGTGGTTCGTGAGGATGCTATTGAACGAGTTTTGGAAGAAACACCGAAGAAATACAAAGCAGCACTTGGCAACAGTTCACCAGAACCGACGTTGTTCGCTGTCCGCTCTTCAGATGGCGCAACCGTTCAAAGGTTGACAGATTGACATCAGGTTTTATCCATGACCTTGACGAAACCTCTTATCGTGGGAAAGAGGTTCACTCCTTGGGCAACTTCCTCGCCGACCAGTCAATCCATGAGCCGTCGTAAAGGGCAACATTTTCAATGCCTAAGATGTAGCGCAAAGTGAACCACAATTGACTCCCTTCCCGACCGCTGCTGCAATAGGTGACAATGGGTTTTCGGGGATCAACTCCCAACGCTTTCAGTTGTTTGTAAAGTTCGTCCTTGTTTTTCCAGGTCAGAACTTTTTCACCCTGCAGGTTGTCTCTCAAGAAAGCATTTCGGGCAGCAGGGATGTGACCTTCCGCAAAGGATTTGGGTGGGCGTGCATCCAAAATTTGCAGCCCCTTGTTTTTCCAAATGGTGAGCCAGTCAACCCTCAGTTGCCAATTCACCTTCGGGACAAAGTTAGTGGGTAAAACTTTAGGGAACTCCTTCGTTACTGGTCGCCCCTCTGATTGCCACTTTTCAAACCCACCATCCAAAACGCCAACGGAGTTGTGTCCGAGGAACTCAAGGACGAAAGCGATGTAAGTTGCATGAGCGAAGGCATCTTCGCTGCTTGAGTAAACGATGACGGTGTGTTGGTTGCCTATGCCGATTGCTCCGAAAATTTCCGCCAAACGCTCAGGCGGTAATAAACGAGCAGGGACTCCACCGAGCGAAATCCTTAGGGTCTCGGTGTTCAAATAAAGGGCGTTCGGTATGTGACCGTTGAGGTAATCTCTCAAATTAGCGCGAGCATCAATGATGCGGATATTGGGATTGTTCAAACTTTGGGACAACCAATCGGTCGTCACAACTGCCGGTCTCGTTAGCAGTGGTTGTGCAAAAGAGATTGCAGCGAACAAAAGCGATATTGACAAAGCTACAGCGAATTTTCTGAGCATGGTCTTTCCCTCCTTCAAAGTATTTCTTCGCCTGCGACGCCACTTCAAATTGCAATTGGAAAATCCAATGAAAAAGAGTCGTTTGCCACCAATAAGTTACATGCTCGAGTTCTGTAACCGTTGACAAAGGTTTGTGCTCTATAAGCAACGGTGATGAACGATGAAGGTTAAGTTAGCCATTGGGTTGACAGTTTTGATATTAATTGGACTTGCAGCGAAGTTTGCGATTGGTAGGAAAACTCAGAGCGAAAGGGTTCACAGCCGCGAATTTTCAGCGCAGGAAACTGTCCCTGCCGTTGAGGTTGTTGAAGCGAAATTTTTGACTGTTCCCGAAAAGCAAACCTTCACAGGCACCGTTGCCTCTTCGCTCACGGCAGACATTTCAGCGAAAGTCATGGGAAAAGTTTTAGCCGTCTATGTTCGCGAAGGTGACAGGGTTCAAGCAGGACAAGTCTTAGTGCAGATTGACAATTCCGACCTTTTGGCTCAAGTGCAACAGGCTGAGGCTTCGGTCTCTGCA
>FMJZ01002088.1_pt1 | contig 25130 bp, 28 predicted proteins | sample 1987881 | NCBI WGS metagenome assembly FMJZ01 (sample SAMEA4378227, study PRJEB15110) | soil metagenome | biome: soil; feature: Field; material: Soil | place: India | collected 2015-03-11 | depth 0 m
GGGGTAATTTGACCTTCCTCGCTGGCACTGTCCGTTCCCTAAAGATGGTCGCAGGAGGTGTATTTCATCAATCAGGGTGGACCGGGCCGGAGAGTGACCGGATTGCTGATGGTAAATCGGCAATCTACTCTTTTGGTTTCTGTTGCCGTTTTTTTAGTTCGCCTTCAAAACCGCGATCGGTAGGAAAATAGTATTTTCTCCCTTTGAGTGATTCGGGAAAGTGTTCCTGGTCAACCTGGGCGTCGGGAAAGTCGTGGGCGTATTTGTAGCCCTTGCCGTAGCCGAATTCTTCCATTAGGGGGGTTACTGGATTACGGAGGTGTAATGGGACCGGTTCGGTCAGGCTGTTTAAGGCGTCATTTTTTGCCAGCGTATAAGCCCGGTAGACCGCATTGGACTTTGGTGCCAGCGCCAGGTAGATGACCGCCTGAGCAAGCGCGGTATTTCCTTCTGGCATGCCGATGAAGTGCACCGCCTCTTTGGCGGCGTTGGCGATGAGGAGGGCGTTGGGGTTGGCCAAGCCGATGTCTTCGGAGGCAAACCGGACCAATCGGCGGGCGATGTAGAGCGGATCCTCGCCCGCCTCCAGCATCCTTGCCAGCCAGTAGAGGGCGGCGTCAGGGTCAGAGTCCCTTAACGACTTGTGCAGGGCAGAGATGAGGTTGTAGTGTTCCTCGCCCGCCTTGTCGTATAAGAGAAATTTACGCTGGATTACATCCTGGGCCAATGCCAGTGTTATGCGCCGGACGCCGGTGGCATCCGGTTCGGCAGAGATGACCGATATCTCCAGGGCGGTGAGCGCCACCCGGGCGTCACCCTGGGCAATTACCGTAAAGTAGTCAAGTACCTCGTCCGGTACCAGCGGTTTAAGACCGGCAAGGCCGTTTTCTGACTCTAGGGCACGGTGCATCAGGGTTTTGAGGTCAGCGGGCGAGAGCCGGTTCAGGAGGTAAACCCGGGTGCGGGAAAGGAGCGGTGCGATGACCTCAAAGGAGGGGTTTTCAGTGGTGGCGCCGATGAGGACAAGGAGTCCGGATTCGACATGGGGGAGAAGCGCATCCTGCTGGGCTTTGTTGAAGCGGTGGATTTCGTCAATAAACAGAATTGTTTTTTTCTGGAAGAGCTGGCGGTTCTGTTCCGCTATTTTTACCGCCCGGCGGATGTCGGCGACGCCGGCTGTGACCGCAGAGATGACCAGGAATTCGGCCCGGGTGTAATTGGCGATGGCACGGGCGAGGGTGGTTTTACCCGAACCCGGGGGACCCCAGAAAATCATTGAGTGCAGTTCTCCCCGTTCCAGCATCCGCCGGAATGGCTTGTCTTTGCCGAGGAGGTGCTCCTGTCCGAGAATGCCGTCAAGGTCAGCGGGGCGCAGGCGTTCGGCGAGCGGTGCGGTTGGGTCGGGCTTTCCGGTCATGTCAAAAATCAATCCGGGGTCCGGTTTTTATCCGGGACCCCGGCAGATAAAAGAGCCGCCTTTTGTTCACTCTGGTTTGCCTTCCTTAAGCACCACGCCCGAAATGAACGATCTTTTTTGAAATCGGTCGGTCTTCAATTTTTAGTTTTATATTATAGCCCAATTTAAGTAAAAGTCAACGCTTTGATGAGGCGGAGACCGAGCAGGAGAAAATAGGCTCCGGTGATGACCGCGAGGATACGGCTGGCGCTGCGGACCTCCTGGTAGCGGTTGACAAAACCGGCAAGCGTTAGGGGGAGGAAGACCAGTGAGGTGGCGAGAAAGAAAAAGAGGAAGAACAAAACGCCGTTTTTGATGCCGCCCAACTCAATGACAGTGGTGATGCCGAGGAGAAAAGGTGGACAGGGTGTGGTGCCAACCAGAATGCCAAGGAGCAGGAGGAACCAGCCAGAGTCAGAGACGGGTTTTAGCCGATGGCAGAGATGAAGCCGGGCGAAGGGGTCAAGTGCGGTGAGGCCGTAAACAATGAGGGATAAAGAGAGGATGAGATAGACGATGGGCAGGATAATTGTGCGCAGCGGTATAAAATTGCCCAGCCGGGCGCCGACGACGCCAAAAACCACGCCGAAGGCGAGGTAGGCAGCAAGCCGGCCCAGTAGAAAAAGGGCGAGGTTAACAAGGGAGAGGGGAAAACCGGTCCGGCGGTTGCCGAAAAGAACCGGTAGGGCGACTGGCAGGCAGAAGCCAAAACAGGAGATGCCACTGGCAAGCCCGAGCCCGAGCGCCCGGCTGATAAGGGGAATCATCGGGACCGGAGGGAGGGGTCAAATTTGACCCGGACATGACGGACACCCGGGGTGGTGATGAGGGTGTCAAAGGTTGTTCGGGCCAGGTTTTTGACAAATGGGCAGAAGGGGGTGGTGAGGGAGAAAACCGCTTCAATGTTTCCCGCGCTGTCCAGGTGCAATTTCTCCAGAAGGCCGATGTGAATGATGTCAACACCCAGTTCCGGGTCAATCACCTGCCGGAGGCGGTTGACGATGAACAGGGAATCGGGTGGCAGTGTCGCAGAATAACTGCCCGAGCCTTCCAGAATTACCGGCTGGCCAACCGTTCTACCCGAGCGCAGCCAGTGGGGGAGCAGGGTAATTGCAACACCGGCGAGAACAAGGATGAGGATAAGCAGTGGCCGCAACCAGGAATTTTTTTCTCCCGACATCAGAGAATTTTAGGATGAACCGGTTATTCGGTCAAGGGAAAGAAGGCGCGACCGGAAAGAGAATTATTTTGTGAATAACCGTCAGATAAACAGCAGCGGGCAGAAAACAGAAATAGAGGGTTTTTCTCTCTTTCTTTTATTAAGACCCCGGGTTTGACCGCAATTAACTTGTCTTCTTCAGCGCTTCCGTGTATATTGCCGGAATTCCGATTGTTAGCTGGTTTTACCCGCTGTTGAGGGGGTATACCCCTCCACCGTTCCCGGGGTTGTTGGTGTTTCTGGTTTTGGTTCAGGTGATGATTACAGGGGGGATTTTGGCTGGTGGTGAAAAAGGGAGATGGTAATTGGCGCAGAAAGGGGGTGCGTTTTTTTCGGCGCAATGGTTTCCGGGGGCGGTGTTTAATTGGTATCGGGCAGGTGAGGATGATGCTTGACAGGATGGGTTTCTCGTTTTATTTTGAGTTATGGACGACAAATGCGATAAGGCTTATCTATTCGCCACCGTTTCCGGAAGAGTACAGGGGGTGTTTTTTCGGATGTGGACATTGAAGGAGGCGCGGGCGCTGGGTGTTTGTGGTCGGGTGCGAAATCTGCCCGATGGCCGGGTTGAGGTCCGGGTAGAGGGGGAGCGGGCAAAGCTGGAGAAGCTTTTGGCACGGTTGCAGGTTGGTCCGCCCGGAGCGGTGGTGGAGGAAATTTATGTTGACTGGGGCGAGTATCAGCATGAGTTTGACGATTTTCAGATAGAGTATTAAGGAGGGGTTATGCCGGTAAAGAGGGCGGGGAGGTTTTCTGAGGCGGACCGGCGTTTTATGCAGGAGGCTTTGGCGCTGGCGGTTAAAGGGCGCGGCCTGGTTTCACCCAATCCAATGGTCGGGGCGGTTCTGGTTAGAAACGGTCGGGTGGTGGGCAGGGGCTATCACCGCCGTTTTGGTTCTGCCCATGCTGAGGTGGAGGCGATTCGAGACGCGCGGGGTGCAACCCGGGACGCCACCCTTTATGTGACGATGGAGCCGTGCTGTTTTGAGGGCAAGACACCCGCCTGTACCGATGCGATTGTCCGGGCGAAAATCGGGCGGGTGGTGACGGCGATGCTGGACCCAAACCCCCGGGTTAATGGCGGTGGTGTGCGCTGTCTCCGGCGGCAGGGTATCAGGGTTGATGTCGGGTTACTGACTGAGGAGGCGAGACGCTTAAACGAGGGTTATGTGACATTTATGAGCGAGCACCGTCCGTTTGTGATGTTGAAGGTGGCGGTGAGTCTGGATGGGATGATGGCGACCGGTGAGGGAGAGTCACAGTGGATTACCGGGGAGCGGGCGCGGGCGCTGGGGCAGGAGCTAAGGCTATGGGCGGATGCGGTTCTGGTCGGGGTGGGAACGGTGCTGCGCGATAACCCGTTGCTTACCTGCCGGATAAACAACAAGAAGCGAATTTTACGGGTGGTGCTGGATTCCACGTTGCGGACGCCGCCGGCGAGCCGGCTGTTTTCTGTTGCCGGTCCGGTGGTGATATTTACCGCCAGTAGTGATGGTAGACGGGCCCGGGTCCTGGAGCGGTTAGGTGCCGAGGTGGTGCGGGTGCGGAGGGAAACATCCGGATTGCTGGCTTGGCAGGACATCCTCGCCGAGCTTTATCGCCGGGAGATAACCAGTCTGTTGATTGAGGGGGGGGCGCGGGTGGCGGCTTCGGCGCTTGAGGCCGGGGTGGTGGACAAGGCGTTTTTCTTTCAGGCGCCGAAGATTATCGGACCGGGGCGGTCGTTTTCCTCCGGGATGAAGGCACGTTCCCTGGGGACCGCCCTGGTGTTGAAGGATGTGCGTCATATTGAACTGGGTGACGATATTCTGACCGAGGGTTATGTTTACCGGTTTAGTTGAGCGGGTAGGTCGGGTTTCCCGGATTGAGTCAAGGGGACCGAACCGGCGGTTTTTTATTGCCGCCGATTTTGCCGACGAGTTGCGATTAGGTGAAAGCGTGGCGGTTAACGGTTGCTGTTTAACGGTGGTGGGAACAGACCGACAGGAGTTTCAGGTTGAGGCGGTGGCGGCGACACTGCGGGCGACCAATTTGGGGGAAGTGCGGATTGGGGAGCGGGTGAATCTGGAGCGGGCGCTGCGAGTTGGGGATCGTCTGGGCGGGCACATCGTTCTGGGTCACATTGACGAGGTGGGCAGAATCCGACGGCTGGAGCGCCGGGCGGGTGAGGTTTTGATGGTGGTGGCGGTGAAGAAAGAAAACAGCCAGTGGCTGGTGGCGAAGGGGTCGGTGGCGGTGGACGGGGTGAGTCTTACCGTTGCCGCAAAAACTGTGGGTGAGTTCACTGTCAATCTCATCCCTTTTACATTACAGGAGACCAACCTCGGTATGAAAAAGCCCGGGGAGCGGGTAAACATTGAGTATGACGTTTTGGTCAAGGCTGCCCGGGAAGGTAAGGGTTGGCACCCGGGAGTGTCGTTCGGCACTGAATAGGACCGGCATTCCGGGTGCCGATTTCTGTGTTAACCCCTATTTAGGTTGTACCCATGCCTGTGTTTACTGTTATGCCAGTTTTATGCTCCGGTTTACCCACATCGCAGCGCCCTGGGGTTCGTTTGTTGAAGCGAAGGTGAATTTGCCCGCGGTGTTGCGGTCCGCGCGTTGCCGGCCCGGCCGGGTCCTGCTTGGTACGGTGTGCGATCCGTATCAGCCGGTAGAAGCGGATTTTCAGTTGAGCCGGCAGGTGCTGGGTATTCTCGGTTCGGCAGGATTTACCGTTGCGGTTTTGACCAAGTCGGATCTGGTGTTGCGGGACCTGGACCTTTTACGCCGTTACCCGGGGTTCAGCGTTGAGTTGACGGTTACCACTTTAGAGGAGCGGGTGCGGGCGTTTTTTGAGCCGGGGGCGGCGCCGATTGCCAACCGGCTGGCGGCGGCAGAAGAACTGGTAAGGGCGGGGGTGATGACAACGGTGTTTTTCGGTCCGGTTCTGCCTTACTTCAGTGACCGCGAAGATAAGATGGTGGCGGTGCTTGAGGCGATTGCCCGCACCGGGGTGAGGCGGGTTTTAATTGACCGGTTGAACTATCTGTCCAGGAAGTTGCCGGTGCTGCGGCAGGGTTTACGCCGGGAGTTTCCTTTAGCCCTCACCGCGTTTGAGCGGGTGTTACGGCAACCCGAAAATTACGCTGCGGAGTTAAAGGCAAAGGCGATTGCCGCGCTTAAGCGGGTTGGTCTGGAAGGCGGGGTGGTGTTTTGAGCCGGTTTTGTTGACCGCGGCGGGGTTTAAAAATAGAATTGGCATTATGGATTTGAAGTTTGTGCGGGAGAACCCGGATGAGGCGCAGCAGATTCTCCGCCGGCGCCGAAGTGAGGTTGCTCTGGAGCGGATCCTAATGCTGGATGAGGAACGCCGGCGACTGGTTCGCTACCGGGATGAGTTGCGCCGCGAACAGCGGGCGGTGTCAGAGGCGATCGCGCGGGCAAAACGGGAGCAGCGGGAGGAACCGGAGGTGCTGGCCGAGGCACGGCGACTGGCCGAGGAGGTGAAGGTGGTGGAGACAAAACTGCGGGCGGTGGAGACAGAACAGGGGGAACTGGCCAGGCTTCTACCCAATCGGCTGCATCCGACGGTTACCGAAGAGGAGGAGGTGGTTGCCCGCTGGGGTGATTTACCGGTGTTTGATTTTTCGCCCCTGGCGCACTGGGACCTGGCACCGGCACTGGGCATCGTTGATTTTGAGGCGGCGGCTCGGCTGGCGGGGTCCCGATTTGTTCTTTTTAAGGGGCAGGGGGCGTATTTAGAGCGGGCTTTGCTCAATTATTTTCTTGATACCGCGGTGCGGCGTTATGGTTATACCGAGGTGATGCCGCCGCTGCTTGCCAATTCCGCGACCCTGACCGCGGCCGGACAGTTGCCCGGTTTGGCGGATGAGATGTACTTTATTAACGAGGACGGTTTTTATCTCATTCCAACCGCTGAACCCCAGCTGGTTGCCTATTACCGGGATACGACAATTGACGCCGCCGAATTGCCGGTAAAGATGGTCGCCTACACACCCTGTTTCCGGCGGGAGGCGGGTTCCTACGGTAAGGATGTGCGGGGGATGATACGGGTTCACCAGTTTGATAAGGTGGAACTGGTACGGCTTACCTTTCCGGAGCGTTCTTATGACGAGCTGGAGGAGATGCGTTCCGAGGCGGAGAGCCTTTTGCGGGAGCTGGGGCTGCCCTATCGGGTGAAGCGGCTTGCCGCCTGGGACATTGCGTTTCAGTCGGCAAAGACCTATGACCTGGAGGTATGGGCGGCAGGTGTGGGGCGCTGGCTGGAGGTTTCTTCCATCTCCAACTGTGAGGATTTTCAGACCCGGCGCGGTAAAATTCGGGCCCGGGACCGGATGGGCAGGGCGTTTTATCCCCACGCCCTGAACGGCTCGGCGCTAGCGTTACCCCGGGTGTTTGTGGCACTAATTGAAAACTTTCAGCAAAAGGACGGTTCGGTGGTGGTGCCCGAGGTACTCCGAGCTTATCTCAACGGCCTGGAGCGGCTGGGTTAGCCTCTTTGTTAAATTTAAAAACAAAGGGCAGAAGGTCTTTTAACCGCCACTTTTGGGTTTTTCCCGGGCTGGCAAGGATGACAAGCGGGTTACGGGCAAACTCGCCGAGGACCTGCAGGCAGGCGCCGCAGGGCGGGACGGGGTCTTTAGTGGTGGTGAATATCGCGAGTGCCACCAGTTCCTTTTCGCCGGCGGTTATCGCCTTAAATATCGCCACCCTTTCGGCGCATACCGTAAGGCCGTAAGAGGCGTTTTCTACATTGGCGCCGGAGTAGATTCTGCCGTTCTTGCCGAGCACAGCGGCGCCGACCGGGAAGCGGGAATAAGGGGCATAGGACCGCCTCCAGGCTCGCCGGGCGGCGCGGATGAGCGTGGTTGTTTTTTTATCGTTCATATTTTCTCTTCCGGTTTAATGATTTCCTGCAGAAAACTGGCGCCGGCGGGGACAGGTTTGACCCCGAGGTAATCGGCGGCGGTCTGTCCGAGATCGGCAAATGTGGACCGGGTGCCGAGGTTTTTGCCTTTCCAGAGCCTGGCGCCGTAGCCGAGAAGCGGGACGTACTCCCGGGAGTGGTCGGTAGAGGGGGTTGTTGGGTCGCAGCCGTGGTCGGCGGTGATGAAGAGCAGGTCGCCGGGTCCGAGGGCGGCGAGGATTTCCGGCACCCGGAGGTCAAATTCTGCCAATCCCCGGGCAAAATCAGCGGCGGCGTTGCGGTGCCCCCAGTCGGTGTCAAACTGGACGAGGTTGACGAAGACGAGACCGGTGCGGGTTTCCGTCAGCGCCTGGAGGAGCCGGTCAACGCACTCCTGGTTGTTGACCGAGTGGTAATTGCGGGTGATGCCACGGTTGGCAAACAGGTCGTCAATTTTGCCAATTGCCACCACCTCCTGACCGGACGCTGCGACATTGTCCAGAAGGGTGGGTTGGGGTGGCGGGCAGGAGAAGTCTTTTCGGTCTTTGGTGCGATAAAAGCGGCCGGGTTCGCCGGCAAACGGTCGGGCGATCACCCGGGTAACCCGGTAGTTACCGGTGAGCAGGGCACGGGCAATTGCGCAGTAGCGGTAGAGTTCCGGCAGGGGAACGACATCAACGTGGCAGGCGATCTGAAATACACTGTCTGCCGAAGTGTAGACAATCGGTGCCCCGGTTTTAAGGTGTTCTTCGCCGAGGCGGTTGATGATTTCGGTGCCCGAGGCGGGGATGTTACCGAGAACCGGTCTGCCGATTTGCTTTTCAAACTCCCGGATGAGTTCCGGCGGAAAGCCAGCGGGGAAAACGGGGAAGGGCTCGGTGGTGATGACGCCGGCAATCTCCCAGTGGCCGATGGTGGAATCCTTGCCCGCGGATAACTCGGCCATTTGACCATAAACCGCCTGGGGTTGGTCCTCGGGCGGGACACCTTGAATGGGAATGATATTGCCGAGTCCGAGCCGGGCAAGATTGGGCAGGGATAGACCGCCAACCGCCTGGCTGAGGTTACCCAGGGTATTGGAGCCGGTGTCGTTGAACTGGCTGGCATCGGGCAGTTCACCACAGCCAACTCCGTCTAAGACAAGAATAATAATCCGGGGGTAGTTCATAGGGGTGTTAATGCCGGGGACAGGATTTGAACCTGCATGCCGTGAGGCACATGGCCCTCAACCATGCGTGTCTGCCATTTCCACCACCCCGGCAGAGCCACAGGCAGCTTTTATTATAGGAATCGGGGGACGACTGTCAAATGTGGTTATCCGGTGGCGTCAGCGGACCCAACGGTCAAAGGCGGTGAGCCAGTCAGCCGCGATTTTACCCTCCGTTACCTTTTTTGCCAGCAGGGCCCGGGCGGTGTCGGCAGTAACCGGTTGCCAGCGGTGGTAGCGGGTGGTGCCGTAGTTCTGGAGTCCCTCCAGAACCAGGCTTTTTTCTCCTTTCAGTTCGGCGGCGGTGCCGAAGCGCTTTTTCAGTTCTGCCGCCTTACGATAGACGATCTGCCACAGGGCGGGGTAGCGGTAATCGCGGGCAAGGTGGTGGTCAAGGACCAGGGTTTTCAATCCGGGCAGATGGAGGATGCGGCTGATGTTGATGATGCTTTTGAGCAGTTCCAGGTCGGTTGCCGGGCTATCGGAGAGGGAAGAGGGATAACCGTCAATTGCCGCCTCCCGGGGGTTAATCTGGCAGATGCGGTCGGTGGTGGTTTCGTCAACCGGTCCCGCGATATCAGAGGAGACCAGGACCCGTTCTTTTCCCCGTTTGACATCGGTCATTATCACCTTTCCGGGTTCAGCGGCAAGCCGACCGTGCCAGAGCGGCGGTGAGAAGCCGATTTCGGTCCTTTTGAACTTGAAACGCCGGCCGTCCGCCCAGATGATTTCTTTGGGCAGGCCGTCAATCGCGCGGAAGAACCGCTGGGCGGTCTCCTGCTGTTTCTGGGGCAGGTCGGCGATATCCTTGGCAAAAATGATTTTATCTGTATAGACGCGGGGTTCCCGCTGGGAAAGGAAATGGTCAAGGTGATAATGGGAGATGACAATTGCCTGGGAATGGATGCAGGATTCAATTACCGCCTGGGTGTATTTTGCCTGCAGTTCCTTACGGCGTTCTTCCGGCAATGGGAATTCGGCGGTCTGGGGTGAGACACCCGGGTCAACGGTGACGGTTAAATCGGGTGTTTCAATCCGTACGCACATCCCCTTGACACCGAAGGAGTCCACAGCAACACAGATGAGGGAGACCGCCGGTCCTTCCCGGATGAGTACACGGTCAGGGATTCTCATCGGCAGAGAAACCAGGCAAGGTAATAAAATGCCGGGATGGTGAAGAGAAGGCTGTCAACCCGGTCAAGGAACCCGCCGTGTTCGCCCAGGGCGGCGGAACTGTCTTTTACCGCCACCGCCCGCTTGAAGATGGATTCAAATAGGTCGCCGGCTTGCGCTATTGCCCCCAGCCCGATTCCCACCAGCGCCAGCCACCAGATGGGATGAGAAGAAAAGGGTTTGAGCCGGGGCAGCCAGATTCCGCTGAGCAGGGCGGAGAATACCAGGCCGGCAAGAAAACCTTCCCGAGTTTTGCTTGGGCTAAGCGCCGGGGCGAGTTTGTGGCGGCCCAGGATTTTGCCCAGGGCAAAGGCAGCGGTGTCGTTAACCCAGGTGAGGACAAGGGGAAACAGCACCAGCAATGGCGAGAGTTGTTTTTCCTGAGCAAGGTTGCGTAATAAAATAAGGTGGCTGGGCAGGAAGCCAAGATAAATCAGGGTGAAGGTTCCATAGACCGGGATTCGGGGTAACGCCGGACGGCGGGCGATGGCGAAGAGAAAGACCATTCCGATGGGAGCGATGAGAAAGCCCGGGAGCCAGTTGCGCCAGGCGGCAAGGACAATGGTGAGGTTGAGGATGAGGGTGAACCAGGCGGGGAGAACAATTTCTGCCCGGCGCAGGAGCTGGATAAATTCCATCGTGGCAAAGCTGACCCACACCGCGACCAGGAGGGTGAGAATGCCGCTGCCGGTAAAGAGGATAGTGCCGGTTACCAGGAGGGTAAGAACGGTGCCGATGACCAGCCGTCCGGCAAGGCTATTTTTCTTCCACACGTCCAAAGCGTCGCTGGCGTTTGGAATAGTCTTCAATCGCCGCCATCAGTTGAGGGCGCCGGAAATCGGGCCAGAGGGTTTCAGTGAAGTAGAGTTCGGCATAGGCGATATGCCAGAGAAGGAAGTTGGAGATGCGGCGTTCGCCACCGGTGCGGATGAGGAGGTCAACATCAGGTAGTTCCGGGTCATAGAGAAGCCGGGCAAACTGCGCTTCTGATGCCGGGGGCGATTTCAATTCACCCTCATGCCAGAGCTGCCATGCCCGGTGGAGAGCGTCTAACAGTTCCGGTCTGCCGCCGTAACTTAAAGCCAGAGTGAGGGTCAATCCGGTATTTCCGCTGGTGTCGTCAATGAGCGACAGAATTTTTGTCCGGGCCAGTTTGGGAAGCTGGTACAGTCTGCCGATCGCCCGGACCCGCACGCGATTTTTCTGCAGGTCCGCGCGCTGTTCGTCAACACCGCGGACAAGGAGGTTCATTAAGTTTTCCACCTCTTTTTGCGGGCGTTGCCAGTTTTCGGTGGAGAAGACGAAAACGGTGAGGAATTTTACCCCCAGTTCACCGCAGACCTCCACCGCCGTCCGGAGCGATTTCACTCCCTGGCGATGGCCCAATGAACGGGGTAGGCCGCGTCGCCTTGCCCAGCGGCCATTGCCGTCCATTATGATGGCAATATGAGCGGGAATTTTTAGTCCGGACATCGGAATAAAAAATAAAGGAGGCGGGAGGGGCCCGCGTCACCTTTCCATAATCTCGGCCTGCTTTTTGTCCAGGAGTTCATCAACCTTTTTGATGAACTCGTCGGTTATTTCCTGGATTTTTTTCTGGGCCAGTTTGCCCTCGTCCTCGGAGATTTTTTTGTCTTTTTCCAGTTTTTTGACCGTTTCGTTAAGTTCGCGCCGGACCGAGCGGATCGCCACCCGGGAGTCCTCGGCGAGTTTGGCGCAGAGTTTTACCAGTTCCCGGCGCCGTTCTTCACTTAACGGCGGGATGGGGATGCGAATGAGGTTTGCCTCCATCTTCGGGGTCAGACCGAGTTCGGTTTTGAGGATTGCCTTTTCTATCTCGGGGAGAAGAGTTTTATCCCATGGTTGTACCACCAGTTGACGGGGTTCCGGGACAGAGATAGTCGCCACCTGGCGCAGGGGCGTGCTGGTGCCATAGTAATCCACCTTGATTCCCTCAAGAATTGCCGGATTGGCCCGGGCGGTGCGGAGGCGGGCAAATTCCGCCGCCAGGACCTCAACCGCCCTGGTCATTTTAGCACGACATTCGGAATAAACTTTTTCTAACATATCCAACTCCCGATTTTTTTACCTCTGATTATTTTGAGAATAGCATCGGGTTCTTTGATGTCAAACACAACAATTGGGATCCGTTTTTCCCGGCACAGGGCAAAGGCAGCGGTGTCCATTATCTGAAGGTTTTCGGCCAGCGCCTGTTCATAGGTGAGCCGGGGGTAAAAGCGGGCTTTTGGGTTTTTCTCCGGGTCGGCAGAGAAGACGCCGGGGACCTTTGTTCCTTTGAGGATTGCGGTCATTTTCAGTTCCGCAGCGCGGAGGGCGGCAGCGGAGTCGGTGGAGAAGAAGGGGTTGCCGGTCCCACCAGAGAGAACCAGTACCTTGCCCGCGGTCAATTCTGCCCGGGCCCGCTCCACCCGGTAGCCTTCAATAAATTCCCCGACCGGGAAGGCGGCGAGATGGCAGGCAGGGACTTTTTGATTTAACAGGTGGGTGAGCCTGATGCCGTTGATGACGGTGGCGAGCATCCCGGCGCGGTCAGCAGCAACCGGGTCATTAAGAGCGGCGGTTCTTCCCCTGATGATGTTGCCACCACCAATGACCACGGCGACTTTGACATCCGCGCGGACGGCGCGGGTAAGTTGGTTTACCACTGAGGCGATTAGCGCCTCATCCAGAAAGCACTCGCCCGATATTTTCAGGAGAACCCGAGGGAAGGTTTTACTCACCCAGTTTAAACCGGGCGTAACGCCGGATGACGATGTTTTCGCCAAATTTGGCGATGGTTTCCTTCAGGTAATCGCCGACCGTTTTCTCTGGTGCTTTTACAAACTGCTGTTCCAGGAGGCAGACTTCGGCGTAGAATTTCTCCAGTTTTCCCTGGACGATTTTTTCAATCACCGCCGCGGGTTTACCGGATTGTGCTGCCTGCTCCTCGTAGATGCGTTTTTCCCGTTCTAGGACTTCGGCGGAGACCCCGGAGCGGTCTATGGCGATGGGGTCGCAGGCGGCGATATGCATGGCGACATCGCGGACGAAGCGGCGAAATTCCTGGTTGCGGGCAACGAAGTCGGTCTCGGTGTCTACTTCTAGGAGAACCCCCAGCCGTTCACCTGGGTGAATGTAGGCTTCAATAACGCCGGCGGCGGTAGGACGAGCAGCCTTTTTCGCCGCCTTGGCGATACCCCGCTTGCGCAGAATTTCAATCGCCTGGTCAATGTTACCGTTTGCCTCCTCGAGCGCGGTTTTGCAATCCATGACACCAGCACCGGTGCGACGGCGCAGTTCAATGACCTTTTCCATCGGTTGACTCATATTCATTCTCCTCCCTTTGTTTCTTCCTCGGGCGTGATTTCGGTCTCAAACTGCTTTTTTCCTTCCATTACTGCGTTGGCGATGACACCGGTCACCAGCCGAATGGAACGGAGCGCGTCATCATTGCCCGGAATCGGGTAGTCAATGACTTCTGGGTTGCCGTTGGTGTCAATCAGGGCGATAACGGGAATCTTCATCCGCCGGGCTTCAGCGACAGCGGTGGCTTCCCGGACCGGGTCAACGACATAGATTGCCCCCGGAAGCCGGTCCAGTTGCTGAAGGCCGGAAAAGAGTCTTCCGAGAGTTTGGTACTCGCGCTGGAGCCGGAGGGTCTCTTTTTTACTGGTGTTGAGCTGGGTGTTGGCAAGGAGCCGCTCCAGTTCTGCCAGTCGGTTGATCCGGGTGGCGACCACCTCAAAGTTGGTTAAAAGACCGCCTACCCAGCGCACGGTGACATAACACGAACCGCACCGTTTTGCCTCTTCTTCAATTATTGGGCGTGCCTGAGGTTTTGTGCCAACGAAAATAACCTCTTTTCCTGTTTCTGTTATTGCCCGTACTACGTCGTAGGCGGTGCGGAGTCGTTCTAAGGTCTTTTCCAGGTCAATGATGAAGATGCCGTTTCTTTTGCCGAAGATAAATGGCTTCATCTTTGGGTTCCACCGGCGAGAGTGATGGCCGAAGTGGAGCCCGGCTTCAAGTAATTGTTTAATGTTTAACGTTTGGTCCACTGGAATCGCTTCCTTCTTTTTGCCAAGCCATATTTCATTCTTTCTTTTTCGCGCGGGTCGCGTTTGAGAAGGCCGGCGGCCTTTAGTGGGCCGCGTAGTTCGCGGTTGTAGATAAGAAGAGCCCTGGCCAATCCCAGGGAGACTGCTGCTGCCTGGGCAGACAAGCCGCCGCCGCTGACGGTGCATTTTATGCCGAAATTGGCCCGGGTGCCGGTTACCGCAAGGGGCGCCAGGGCGATCTGGGTCAGCTCGGTTCTGCCAAAGTAAGCCTCCAATTTTTTGCCGTTGACCAGGTCTTCGGTGGTGCCGGGAACCAGCCAGACTTTGGCGGTGGCTGTTTTACGAGAACCGGTAGCAAAATAGTTTGCGTTCATATTATTTGTCTATTGTTACGGGTATGAGTTTTTGTTCCTGATGCCGGTGTTCCGCTTCGGTATAGATATGAAGCCGGCGAATGCGTTTTGCCTGAAGGCGGTTTTTGGGGAGCATGCGGAGAACAGCCAGCTGGAGCGGACGAGTGGGGAATTTTGTTACCGTCTGCCGGTAGGTGCGAGCCTTAAGTTGTCCTGGTTTGGTGGAGTGGCGGTAGTAGATTTTCTGTTCCGCTTTATTCCCGGTGACCTTAATAGCACCGGCGTTGATTACTACCACATGGTCGCCGGCATCAACATGAGGGGTGTACTCGGGCCGGTGTTTGCCCATCAATAACCGGGCAATACGAGAGGCAAGCCGGCCCAGGACCTGGTTTTTAGCGTCAACCAGGTACCACTGGCCTTTAAGCGTCTTCGGTCGGGCGCAAAATGTCTTCATTGTAACAGATTTTATACCAGAATTATTGTCATTTGTCAATTCTGGCGGTCGGGGTTAAAACGGGATGTCATCTAATTGATCTTTGGGGATGTCAGGTTCTTCGTCCGGTGGGATGATATCCGGTTCTGGTTCGGGGGTGTCAAATGCGGCAGTTTTTTCCAGTATCTGGACGCTGCGGCCGAAGATTTCCAGGAAGAAGCGTTTTTCTCCGGTGGGTGTTTCCCGGTCGCGGCTGCGTAGTTCGCCTTGAATCAGGACCGCGGTGCCCTTTTTCAGCCTTTCGCTTAGTCGTTCTGCCAGCTGGCCCCAGATGATGATGGGGAAGTAGTAGGCTTCTTCCTGCCATTCACCGGTTTCTTTTTTGGGGTAGCGGCGGTTTACCGCGACCCGGAATTCGCAGACCGGTGTGCCTTTAGGGGTGTAGCGGAGGTCGGCGTCGGCGGTGAGTCTGCCGAGGAGGAAGACGCTGTTGAGATAGCCAAGTCGGAGATTACTGCCGAAGTTGCGTGGGGACGGTGCGGAGCGGCCGGCAGGTGATTTATCTCCGGTAGGGGGCAGTTTATTCATTTGACATCTCGCGGGCTGGGGGTTCATCTTTTACTGTCGGCGGCTGTTCGTCGGCCGTTGGCAGGTTGGTGGGGGTAACCGGTGTTGCCGGTTTTTCGGTCTGGTGGGGGAGGCAGAAGAAGGCGAGACGGAGAATTTCTTCGCGGTGCTGGAGTTCCTGACGGACCTTTTCCGGAAGGGTTGGCGGTCCCTGAAAGTCAATGAAGACATAGGTGCCTTCGGAATGTTTTTTAATCGGGTAGGCAAAGGCACGCCGTTCGGTGCGGATATTGATAATCTCCTGGGCGCCGTAATTGTTCAGAATGGTGGTAAATTCCTGGGTTAGTTTTGCAACATCCTTTTCTTCCCGGTCGGGACTGAGGATAATGGTCATTTCATATTTTTTATTCAAGTTTCCTCCTTGTTTAATGGGGTTTAAATCGGATCAACAGGACATCGCCGTCCTGGATCGGATAGTTTTTACCTTCAATTTTAACCTTGCCGGCGGTCTGGGCCTGATGGAAGCCACCGAGGGTGATGAGGTCATCACAGCGGACCACCTCGGCTTTAATAAAGCCGTCACCGATGTCGGTGTGAATCATATACGCTGCCGTTAAGGCGGTGGTACCGTGAGGAGCCGACCAGGCACGGGACTCTTCACCTTTGACGGTGTAGAAACGAATGAGGTTGAGTGCGGTAAAGCAGGTGGTGACCAGGGCGGCGGGACCTTCCGGGGTGAGGTTCAGGCTGGCACGCAGTTCCCGGCGCTCAGACTCAGGCATGTCGGTGATCGCGTTTTCCAGCGCGGCGGAGAAGGAGATAAAGTTGCGGGCGGCAAGGCGGGGGAAACGGGCGGGGTCAAGGGATTCGGAGTCGGGGGCGTTCAGGCAATAAACCACCGGTTTGAGGACAAACAGATTTAGTCCCCTGACCGCCCGGCGTTCGTCAGCTGTAAGTTCGGGCGCGGCGAATCCCCGGGCGAGCGCGGGCTGCAGTTTCTCCAGGGCGGTAAGGAGGGTGTCTCTTTCCGGAGAGCGGGGTTCTTTGCGGCAGGAGTCCAAGCGTTTTTCTACTACCTGGAGGTCAGCGATTGCCAGTTCGTTTTCTACAATTTCGCGGTCGCGTTCCGGATCAATTGTATCCAGGACGTGGGGGATGTCCGGGCTGGTGAAACTGCGGAGGAGGTGGAGGAGGAGGTCAGCTTCCCGGATATGGGCGAGGAAGCGGTTGCCGAGACCTTCACCCTGACTGGCACCGCGGACCAGCCCGGCGATGTCTACGAAATCAATGTGCGCCGGTGTCACCTTACGCGGTTTTAACACCCGAGCGATTTCCTCCAGTCGTGGGTCCGGTACCGTCACCACCCCGACGTTTTTCTCAATGGTGGTAAACGGGAAAAGGTCAACCCGGGCGCCCGCGCCGGTAAGGATATTAAAAAGCGATGTCTTGCCGACGTTGGGCAGGCCGATGATGCCGATTTTCATAAGCGGTTTGGTGCCGATGACCCACTTGGCGCGGGGTTTTTTGGTCCGGGGACGTTGAAGCGGTTCATTGCCCTTTCCATTCCCTCGGTTAATACCGTCAGGCAGGCGTCTGCCGCCCGTTCCAGAATTGCCGGGAGGCTTTTCTGTTCTTCCGGGGTGAACGGGGAGAGGACATATTCCACCGCATCCACGGCCTCCGGTGTCCCGATCCCGATACGGAGCCGGGGGAAGTCGTGGGTGTTGAGGTGGTAGATGATGGAGGCGAGACCTTTGTGTCCGCCGTCCGAGCCTCTGGGACGAAGGCGGAGTTGCCCGAAGGGCAGGGCGATGTCGTCAACGACAACGAGAAATTCGTCCGGTTCAGCGGCGAGTTGTTCGCGGACAATGACCCCCGATTCGTTCATATAGAGGAGCGGTTTCACCAGCCGGAGGTTCTTTCCCGCCCAGCGGGTGCGGGCAAGAAATCTGCCGGCGTGGTGGTGGAAGCGCATGCCCAGGCGGCGGGCGATGGTGTCAACGGTCATAAAGCCGATGTTGTGTCGGGTAGCAGCGTAGCGGGGAGTCGGGTTACCGAGGCCGAAGATGGTCATTTGATTTCTTTTACTCCTTCTTCTCTTTTCCCTTGCCCTTTTCCGCTGGTTCGGCCGCTTTACCCTTCTTGCCTTCTTTGCCCTCTTCTTCCGCCGGTGCTTCCTCTTCCTTCTTTTCTTTGATTACTTCAGGTTCAGCAGCAGCGGGTGCGGTCGGGGTTTCAATTACCGCCGCCAGTTTTCTCGGCGTGAGGATGGTAACAATTGCCGAGTCGGGAGGTAGTTCAAACTCAATGCCTTCGTATTTCAGGTCGGCGATATGGATGCTGTGGCCCATTTTGAGCGTGGTGACGTCAATTTCAAAGTGTTCCGGGATTTTGTCAATTGTTGCCCGCACCGGGATTTCGCGCAGGATTTGTTCCAGCATTCCTCCCTGCTTCACCCCTTCGGCAACACCTTTGATGATAACCGGTACCGCGATGGTGATGCGCTCTTCGGGATGGACTTTCTGGAAGTCAACGTGAAGGAAGGTGCCGTCAATCGGGTTGCGTTGAATAGTTTTGATAATACAGCGGACCGTGTTCTGCCCTTCAATTTCTACATCAACGAGCGGTGCCCGACCGCGCAGCTGTTTGAGCAGTTGCTGGAAATCAGCAGTGGAAACGGTAAGCGATAAGGATGGGTCACCGTGACCGTACATTACCGCGGGTAATTTGCCCGTGCGGCGAATTTTTTTAATTTTTGCTTTGCCAGTTTCGTTTCTGATTGTTGCCTTGATGTTTGCCATAATTCTCCTTTAGATAAATAAAGAACTGACCGACTCCTCGCGATGGATGCGCAAGATTGCCTCCGCCAGGAGCGAGGAGACGGACAAGATTTTGATTTTCTGGTGCCGTTTTTCTGGTTTCTGTTCAATTGTGTCGGTGACCACCACCTCAATTAATGGCGAATTGGCAAGGAGGTCAATTGCGTCGCGGGAGAAGATGCCGTGGGTGGCGGTGGCCCGGACCGTCTTGGCCCCGGCGTTGAGGAGCGCAGCGCTTGCCGCCAGGAGGGTGCCGCCGGTGTCAATCATATCGTCAAAGATGAGCGCATCCTTGCCCGCCACATCACCCACCACCCGCATCGCTTCCGCCTGGTTGGGCGCGTTGCGGCGTTTGTCAATTACCGCCAGCGGCACAGAGTCGCCCAGGCGCTGGGCAAAGCCCCGGGCCCGGTTTGCCCGGCCGGTGTCGGGCGCTACCACGACCATGTTGTCGGTATTGGCCCAGAAATAGTTTACGAGCACCCGGGTGGAGTAGAGGTGGTCTACCGGGATGTCAAAATAGCCCTGAATCTGCTCGGCGTGAAGGTCCATGGTCAGGACCCGGTCAATGCCGGCCCGGGTGAGGAGGTTGGCGATGAGTTTCGCCGATAGCGGAACCCGGGGTTTGTCTTTGCGGTCCTGCCGGGCGTAGCCGTAATAGGGGATGACCGCGGTTATCCGCCAGGCAGAGGCACGGCGCAGGGCATCAATCATGAGGAGGAGTTCCAGGATGTTTTCCGCCGGTGGCGGGGTGGGCTGGATAACGAAGACGTCTTCACCCCGAACATTTTCGTTGATACTGACCCGGATTTCGCCGTCGGCGAAGTTGCTTATTTCCGCTTTTCCGAGCGGGATGTCCAGGTGAGCGCCGATTTTTTCCGCCAACGGTCGGTTTGCCCGGCCGGAAAAAATTTTCAAAGCCATCTTCATTTCTTCTCTTCCTCCGTTAGTGTTTCTGGGGCGGAAGGATTTGAACCTTCACGCCAGGATCCAAAGTCCTGTGTCCTACCAGATTAGACGACGCCCCAATTAAGTTAATGTCGTCTGCGGACAGTCGGTCTTGACCGGGTGAGAATGCCAGGAAGCCCACAACTCCTCAACTCGGCCATCGGGTCTAAAGCCGGTATCAGCGCATAGACCGTACTGCCGGAACCGGACAGGCTGGCAGCATAGGCACCGCACTTTAACAGTTGCGTCTTTGCCCGTTTCAGTTCGGGGTAACGCGGGAAGACGACCGCTTCAAAACTGTTGAAGAGCAGTTCTGCCACCCCTGCCAGTTCATCACGCCGCAACTTCTGAAGAAGAATTTTAGGGGTAAATGGGGGTGGTGTCAATTTTCGCCTTTGGCGGTCAAGTTCCCGGTAAGCCCAGGCGGTGGCAATTCCGAAACCGGGGTAATGGAGAAAAAAGTTCAGAGCCGGCAGGTTTACCGGGCGCAGTTTTTCCCCCCGGCCGCGGGCAACACAGGCGGTTTGCTGGAGGAAGAAGGGCACGTCGCTGCCCAGACCCAGGGCCAGTTTTTTCAGCGCCGGTGGGGGAAGCGGGTAACCGAAGAGCCGGTTCAGGGCGAGAAGGACACTGGCGGCGTTGGAGGAGCCGCCTGCCATACCAGAACCGGGGGGGATTCGTTTGGTAATTTCAATCCGGCACCCGGCGTTGATTTTCGTTTCGCTGAAGAAGCGCTGTGCTGCCTGGAAGGCGAGGTTCTGTTCCGGGGGGATGGGCGGTTTGATGCCGGTGACCCGGAGCGTGATTTCCGATTTGGTCCGGGTAACTTTTATTTGGTCACCGAATGCGAGGGGGACAAGGATGGTGACAATTTCGTGAAAACCGTCAGGCCTTTTTTTACCGACCCACAGACCAAGGTTGATTTTTGCCGGTGCAGAAACGGTGATGTGTTCCACTCAGTTGCCGATAAAAGTTGACCCGGGGTCAAGCTGCCAGTCCGGACTGAAGAAACCGGCGGCGCGGACGCCGTTCCAGCCCGAGTTACGCACCCGGGGGTCAAATACAATGAAATCGGGAATGCCGGTGCCGGAGCCAATCACCCCCCAGAAAAAGGACAGTTTTGTGCCACCCGGATCGGTACCCATTCGGACCAGGAGGAGTTTTTCCGGGTTGAGCGGGTTGGGATAGGTGAGGATGACCCCAAGGGTGTCACCGGCAATCTTTTTACCCATTATCTCCACCCGGTCAGGATGGAGTTTTATCGGCAGGGCGTGCGCAACCATTTCGGTGATTTTGTTTTCCGCCGGTCCGCCCAGGAGGATGAGGTTGCGGTTAAAATTAATCCCGGGTGCGGTGTCGGGCAGGATCTCGGTTTGACCGTTGCCGATTAACAGCCAGCGCAATGCCTCCTGGCAGGCGTAGTGACGAAGCAGGTCAGTTAGTTCCGGGTTCTGGGTTCCGTAAATGATTGTGAACGGCTGCATCAGCACCCTTTTTGCCGGTCCGGCCTGTTTTTCGCTTTTGAACAGTTTGCCCTTCTTTACCGGTCCGGGTTGCCAGCCGTTTTTTGTGCGGCGGATGGTAATGACACCAGGAGGGTAAAATGTTTTAACAGCGGTTTTCCGGTCAATTTCAATTCGGACTGTAGCCGGGAAAAACAGCCGCTGGTCAAGGAAAAGGGTTATCTGGGTGACGTTGTCTGTTTTCAACCGGATGACCGAATCGTCGGCAAATCCGGCAACAAATGCATCCCTGCCCCAGGTCTGGACCCGGTCAATCTTCAACCAGTAGCAGGAGTTTGACTGGCTGATGTCGGCGGTGCGAAAGCGAATATGCCGGGGTCCGGGATTCCGTCGGGCTTCCCGCAGAAAGGCGATCAGGTCCGGGTCGTCAACGCAGAAGGTGGTGTCGTCGTATTGCCACCAGTGTTCTTTTCCCGGGACCTCTTTGTACCTGTAGTTATAACCCATGGCCTCAAGCCAGAGGGCAAAGTTGCGGCCGTGAACTGGGGGGACGTTGTTGTCGTTTGCGCCATGGAGGATGAATACGGGCAGGTTTAAGGCATTTTCAATAAAAGCGGGTACGTTGTCCGGACGGTGCGCCATTTCCCGGATGGCAAGTTTTGCCGGTTCACTGAAGATAACGCTGCGCTGGAGAAATGTCGGGATATAAAGGGGCAGTGATGGCCAGCCGGCTGCGGGGGCGATTGCCGCAAACCGGTCGGGATGGGTCAGCCCGATGTGCCAGGTGCCGTGTCCGCCCATGGAGTGGCCGGTGAGCACTACCCGGTCCGGGTCAACCGGCAGGCTGGCGAGCGCCTGTTCCAGCACCTCAATTGCATCCATTCTGCCCCAGTCCTGCCAGTCAAAACCAAACGGGCGCCGGTTCGTCGGGCAGACGACAAATGCCCAGTCTTTGGGCTTAAAACAGTGGCTGAGGCCATCCGCTTCAACACCGGCACCGTGGAGTGAAACGATTAATCCGTAGCGCCGATTTGGGTTATAATCGCGGGGGTAAAGTACCGCATAGTACTGACAGGAGGAGTCCAGGGCGGAGACAAAGGTCCTTTTGTGGGGCTGGTCAATACGCCGGGAACGGAGCGAAAAACTGTCTTTTTTTTCATAATTCCGCCAGCGCAATGTGACCGCGGTCCGGTAGCCGGTGGTGTCATAAGGCAGGCCGGGGATATGCAATCGCACCGGTACTTTTCTGGCACCTAGGCCGGGGATGTTGTTGACGACGGTTTCGGCCAGCACAATGGTGTCCAGGGTCAACTTTAACACCACGCTGTCAACCGGTTTTTCGGTGGTGTTGAAAAGCGGAATGCCGGCAAAGGGGGTTGCTGCCGAGTCGGCGATGATGTCCGGAGCGGTGATGTCCTCTTTTACGACAAATACCGGGTCCGGGGCGGGGATGAGGAGAAACCGCACCCGCTGGTCACCGTAACCGGAAAGGCGCAGGGTTAAGCGGTTAAAACCGGAGTCAATGAGCACCGGTGTTTTAAACCAGTTGTTGCCGTAGACATCACCGAGATAGGTCCGTTTGTTCAATATAAACCCGCCCAACCTTGTTGCCACTGCCAGACAGCGCGCCGGTCGGGGATGATAAAAACGGACAAAGGCGTAGCCGGTGGTGACGATGCCGCTGATGCCGTAATAGTCCTGAATTGAGTCCCACGGGACATCCGGATAGTCGGTGTTAAGCCAGCCCGAGGAGTCGGTTTTCACCCGGCGCCAGATGGTCACACCGCCTGTAACCAGGGATGAGCGTAAAGAGTCGCCTTCTTTCGGGTCAAGTTCTGCCGGGTCAGGCACCGCCTCGGTTATCCCCTCACGGGTGCCGACGAGAAAAGGCCCGCAAATCAGCCACTCGTCAAACCGGATGGTATCAGGAATGGTGGGCACAGGCTCCCGGGCGCCAGCCACCCCCAGAAAAAGCAGGAGAAACAGCGTCAGGATTTTTGCTATCACCTGACTCAGTTTAAGCCGGCGTTTGGGCAAGTCAAGGAGGGATGGATTTTAAAACGATTTTTTAAATCGGTGCGTTTCAATTATCGGTTCTGAACTCTGGTTTCCCGGCGACTCCGGGGGTCACCCCGGGGGTGGCTCCCTTTTCTGGTAGATGTATTAAAAATCAAAACTTACCGAAACGGGCGTTAACTTTTTTTGTTTCCCGGGGTCTAAATTTTCTATTGGGTTTTCTGCAACGGAGAGTGGATAGGATTCAATTTGACACCGCGGATAAAGATGCTATCCTAATAGAAAGTCTTTTCTGGAGGATTTATCGAGCAGGTTAGAAAACGGGATGGGCAGGTTGTTGCCTATGACCGGAGCAAGATAGAGAACGCCATCCATAAGGCGCTTTTTGCCACCGGCACTGATAATCGTGATTTGGCAAGGCGGTTGTCGTTGCAGGTGGAGGAGGTTTTAAGATGTGAGTCAGCGGGAAAAATTCCCGGGGTGGAGGAGATTCAGGATATTGTGGAGCGGGTATTGATTCAGGAGGGTTTTTCCGACACCGCCAAGGCGTACATTCTTTACCGAAAGAGCCGCCAGGAGTTACGGGAGGCGAAGTATCTTTTGGGGGTGAGGGACGACCTGAAACTGGGGTTGAATGCGGTTACGGTTTTGCGCAAGCGGTATCTTTTGAAGAATGAGGCGGGTGAGATTGTTGAGACGCCGCGGGATATGTTCAAGCGGGTGGCGAAGGCGATAGCCGAGGTGGACAGGATTTACGGTGAGGACTGGCAGGCTTCTTGCCGGGATTTTTATGAGTTGATGGTGAACCTGGAGTTTTTGCCCAATTCACCGACATTGATGAATGCGAACACGGCGCTGGGCCAGCTTTCGGCCTGTTTTGTCCTGCCGGTGCCGGACTCCATTCCGGGGATCTTTGACACCCTGAAGTTCACCGCGTTGATTCATCAATCTGGCGGTGGGACCGGTTTTTCCTTTTCCCACATTCGCCCCGAGGGTGATATTGTCGGTTCCACCAAGGGGGTGGCATCGGGTCCGGTTTCCTTTATGCGGGTTTACGATGTTGCTACCGAAGTGGTGAAGCAGGGCGGTCGGCGCCGGGGTGCCAATATGGGCATTCTGGAGGTTACCCACCCGGACATCCTTCAGTTCATCAGCGCCAAAGGAGAGCGGGGGCTATTGAGCAACTTCAACATCTCGGTGGCGGTAACCGACGATTTTATGAGACGGGTGGAAAGGGATGAAGAGTATGAGCTGATCAACCCCCGGAACCGACGGGTGGTGCGCCGGCTGAAGGCAAGGGAGGTTTTTGATTTAATCTGTTACAACGCCTGGGCGCATGGCGACCCGGGGCTGGTTTTTCTGGACGCAATTAACCGGGCGAACCCGACCCCTGAACTGGGGCGGATTGAGTCTACTAATCCCTGTGGGGAACAGCCGCTTCTGCCCTATGAGTCGTGCAATCTCGGTTCAATCAATCTGGTGAATATGGTGCGGAACGGGCGGTTTGACTGGGCACGGTTTAAAGAGGTGATTCATCGGGCGGTGCATTTTCTGGACAACGTGATTGATGCCAATAAGTTTCCGCTGCCCGCGATTGAACAGATGACCCGGGGAAACCGGAAGATTGGTCTCGGGGTGATGGGGTTTGCCGACTGCCTGTTGCGGCTGGGAATTCCATATGACTCAGAGGCGGGGCTGGAGTTTGGGGCAAGGGTGGCGGAGTTTCTCACCCGGGAGGCACGGCGGATGTCAGAGGAACTGGCGCAACGCAGGGGTCCTTTCCCGAATTTCTCGGCCAGCGTCTTCAAGGGTGGGCCGCCGGTGCGTAATGCCACCGTTACCACCATTGCTCCTACTGGCAGTATCAGCATTATCGCCGGGGTTTCTTCTGGTATTGAGCCGCTTTTTGCCCTTTCCTATGTGCGGGTGGTGATGGGTGGGCACCGGCTTCTGGAGACGAATGAATATTTTGAGGCTTTTTTGAAGCAGAAGGGGTTGTTTAATCCGGAGTTGATGCGGGAGGTAGCGGAGAAGGGGAGCGTCCGGGATGTTGCCGGCGTGGATGAGGAGACCAGGCGGTTGTTTGTTACCGCGTTGGATATCGCCCCGGAGTGGCATGTGCGGATGCAGGCGGCGTGGCAAAGGTTTGTTGACAACGGTGTTTCTAAAACGGTTAATTTGCCCTATTCGGCTTCGCCGGAGACGGTCCGGGCGGTTTATCTCCTTGCCTGGCGTCTTGGCTGTAAGGGGATTACCGTATTTCGGTATGGTTCGCGCGGAGAACAGGTTTTGTATGTCAAACCACCGACCGGTGATTTTTTGACCGTTGATGAGGAGTTTTCCGGCGGCTGTCCTACCGGGGTGTGCATTACTTGAAAGGGTAGCGGCGCGGCCGGGCAATAGCTAGCTAAGGCGATGGGTTTTTTGTTCGGGCTTTTATTTTTATTTAGATCGGCGGTTGCCGCGCCGGTTTTTGCCGACACGGTGGCGAATTTTGAATCCGGGC
>FMJZ01001319.1_pt1 | contig 25112 bp, 18 predicted proteins | sample 1987881 | NCBI WGS metagenome assembly FMJZ01 (sample SAMEA4378227, study PRJEB15110) | soil metagenome | biome: soil; feature: Field; material: Soil | place: India | collected 2015-03-11 | depth 0 m
CATTATACCCGACAAAATCACCGAAAACACAACGCTAATTTTTGTCAAGTAACGCATCCTCGTTCACCTCCTCGTTAGCGAGAGTTTGGTGGAACAAAGATGCTAATGCATCACCTTTGCCAACGATTTTATTCACCTAAAAGGGTTAGAGTTACCACAGGGAGTCGTTGACACAATTGAGCGGCGAATGCCACTGCTGCACTCCTGTTTGGCAAGTTCAGTTTTCGGTAAATGCTTTTCAGGTGCGTTCTCAAAGTGTTGAGGGATACAGTCAATTCACGGGCAATTTCAGCATTGCTTAGTCCTTTCCCCAATAAGCGCAGTATGCGCCACTCTGTAGGAGTCAAGGCATCTAAGCTAAGCCCGTTCCGCTTGGGCGAGGAGTCCCTATGGCTGAGCAACATTTTCGCTAACTCCTCGGTAACTTCCAAGCCGACTTTTCTATCTTCCGTGACATCACAAGCGAGGAGCGCTCGCCCAGTTATCGTCCCTTTCCGGGTTCGGCAGATTCCGACAGTCACCCTTAGAAGCCGTTCTCTTGGAGTTGTAACCTTCACCACTCCCATCACAGGTTTTTCTTGCTGACACGCTTCCGCCCAAAGCGAGAGCAACGAAAAATCCGATAAAACTTGCTGGATAGGGCGACCTATGTCGGAATGAGATATCCCGAAAACATCGTTGGCTGCCCTATTGACAAAAATGAGGCGACCTCTTGTATCCGTCAAAACGATTGCTGTGGAAAGTCCTTCAAAGGCAAGCCGAATAAGGCAATCGTAACAGAAAGGTTTCACTTCCCGTCTGCGAGGCATAACACCATCCTCCCTATGGTCTTTGTTGTTTCTCCCAGCGAAAACCAAAGCAAATTCTTAAGAGTTTGATCGTCAATGTCAAGTCGTTTGTGATCGCAACTAAATTTTTGCATTACACTTCAACCCGAGGTGCATAGAGACGAGAATTCATTGAAAAGAGGTGAATTGAGGGATGCCTCGGCTTATCTGGCAAGTTGTTTTTCTCCCCTTCGTGGTTTTCGTCTCTGTTGTCCTCCTTTCGGTCGCAATTTACGGCGATCAACCTCCGTTACCTCAAGGTTTCGGGCTTTCTTCCCGCTATCCAGGCGATATTGGAATTCAAAACGATCCAACCGTTTTGTTTGCGGAGAACTTTGAGCAGGGCACAATTGAAGAAATTGCTAAGCGATGGGGCAACATTAGCAACAAAGATGGGAAAGTGATTTCTTTTAGCAATGAAGTTCCACCTGAAGGTTTTGGCAAACGCTCGCTCCTTATGACTTCGAGATTAGGCGAAAACACAGGCGGTCACCTTTATACCCGTTTTCGTGGGGTTGACATTTGTTTTGCTCGCTTTTATGTCAAGTTTGCTGAAGATTGCGGCTACATCCACCATTTCGTCACTATCGGCGGTTACAATCCTTCAACCCCATGGCCTCAAGGTGGTGCAGGGGAAAGACCTCGTGGTAATGACCGCATCACTATTGGGATTGAGCCCTTCGGTGACTATGGTCGCTTCCCACCGCCGGGCATCTGGAACTTTTACTGTTACTGGCATGAGATGAAGATCTCGGCTGACGGGAAGTATTGGGGTAATGGGTTACGCCCTTCAAAACCTCAACTTGTCCCACGAGGGAAATGGCAATGCGTTGAAGTCATGCTCAAACTCAACTCTGAACCCGATAAACCCGATGGCGAACTTGCACTTTGGCTTGACGGGAAATTGGTTGCTCATTTTGTCAAGGGCGTTAAGCGAAGCAAATGGACGGGTATGGGTTTCTCCCTTGTGGATAAAAACGGCGAACCTTTTGAAGGTTTCAAATGGCGAACGAGCAAGGATTTGAAGGTCAACTTTTTCTGGTTGCTTCACTATGTCACGGAACACGCTGCCAGACAAAATAAAGTTGCTAACCCTAATCCAGTCACTCGTGTCTGGTTTGATGACATCGTTGTGGCAACTCAATATATCGGTCCGATAAAGCCAATTCGTTGAGTCCAAATGCCTTTGCGATTTCTTCGTGCTAAACTTTACACAGCAAAAATGTGGAATGGGGCGAGGGGCACCCGCAACGGAACGGTGATCGGGCTATGGGTATTGAAGTCTACCAAGTTCGTGGCGACATTATGGAACTTGTCTTTGACCCGCGTGAGGAAGATTTGCGGGTTGGGGAAAGTCTATGTGTGAGGGAGAAGGACACAGGGAGAGGGCTCATCGTTCAAATCATGGAGTTTCGAACTGCCACTTATCCGTCAATGACTCGTGAATTGCTTAAACTTGCACTGGCTGGAAACGAATGGGCGGCGGAAGCATTAAGGAAGCAAGAGGAGTTAATGGCAAACGGTGGAGGTCTAACTTCCAACAACGGCTTGCAGCCTTCGGAAGAACGCAACTTGAAAATTGCCATAGCAAAAATCCGCAGAACTTTGATGCCAAATGGCGAATGGGATCAGTGGGATGGCTGGATTCCGCACCGCGATGTTGAAGTTTTCCCTGTGCCCGATGACGAAATGTTTCTTCAGTGTGTTGAGTTGTTGGGCAACCCCCTTGAGTTGGGCTACACGCTGCGGGGTAAACCCTTCAGAGTTGAAGGGCGGCACATGGAGAAAATCAATATCGTCACTGGCGTGAAAGGGTCGGGCAAGTCATACCTTGCGAAAGTTATCCTGCTGGAACTCATTGAACGAGGCGCCCCATGCATAGTTTTTGACATCAACCGCGAATACATCCATTTGCCCCGACATTCCGTTGACCCCTTCACGGGTAAAGTGTTGAAGCGAGGCATCGTGCACTTGAAAGTCGGAGAAAATCTGAAGATGGGCTTACGCCAATTTGGCATTCAACCTTTCATCACTCTTATGACCAAGTATGGCTTGCCAGAAGTTTCAGCAGTGCAATTGGAGAACCGTCTCTATCAACTGTTTGCTGAAGCCGATGCATTAGAGCGCAAACGAGGTCGCCCTTACTTTTTGAGCCTTGACCATTTGATTGAGTTGTCCGAGCAAGGTCAACTTGTGCCTAACGAAGTTGTCAACAATGCCATCCGCACCCGTTTGCAAGCCATCAAGAACACAGGCATCTTCGCTTCTCATCCTAATGAAGCCATTGACTTCCGCCGGGAGTATCAGAAAATCCGAGATGGCGGCGCTCTGGTCATTGACTTGTCCGACCTGTCTTACTTGGCTCGGTTTGGGTTCGTGCAAGCGTTGTTGGAGATTATCCGAGAAATTTGCGATGAAGAAATTTTGCTGGGCACGAATCGTTTCCCCTTCGTTTTCTTTGAAGAAGCACACCTTTACATCAGCCGAAACACTATCAGCGCAATCGTCACTCGCTCCCGCCACTTAGGCTTGACATGCTTCTTCATTACCAACATGATTGGCGGTTTGGATGAATCTGTGTTGCGGCAAGCAGATAACCTTTGGTTGCTTAATGTTCCCTTTGAGGACGATGTTCGCCACATTGCAAAAAGCGCCTTGACAGATGAGCAAACTTTGTTGTCTTATGTCAAGCGGTTGAAGCGTTACCACGCTTTGGCTTTGGGCAATGTCACAAGGGGTTACCCGATCATCTTCAAAGTCAAGTCGTTGAAGGGCATCAACACTGCTGGAGAAACAAAATACTTCTTCCAACCGACAGCAACTTTACCTGAATCTTTGCCACGACCACCAGAATTGCGTTCGCAAGGCGACGGCGGTGATGGTTCATCACGACCACAAAATCTCTTCGGCGAATTCTTCAACGGCGGGGAAACATGAGCGAAGAAGGGTAATATGGAAGAAGCATGGGAAAAGTGTCTGGAAAATAAATGCATTCAATTGCTTCAAGGAAGCGTTGCAAAGCCTTCATTTCACCTCCCGTTACCCATGAGATAGCAACGCTGCAGATGCTTTTCTTAAATACCTCGTTGCGTGGGGTGAGTTGAGATGGCAAAGAGGCGGAGATGGTTGCAAGCGGCAGCACTAGGGTCGTTTGGAGTAACTTTCGGCAGAGAGGGACTCGCCAACTTCGGTGAAAAGGCAAAAGAATTCACCTCCCATCAAAGTTCGTCACTTTCTGAGATAGCGAGGGGTCCAATGAACATCAGTGGAGTCATACCTCATTTGACCCCGAAGGCTGAACATGTTCCAAGAAGCGAGAGCGGGATCGGCGCTTTGATGCCTTGGGCAAATCGGCTTTGGTTTATCACCTATGTCTCGCACAAACGGGGAACTGGCGCTGGCACGGGCTTGTTTTTCATTGACGACACTTTCACGCTTCACAAGCATCCCGAAAGCGTCATCGGCACTTACGCCAACCGTCTCATTCATCCGATGACAAATTGGTGCGTTCTCGGTCCACATTTGATTGACACCGATGGCAAGGTCACAACGATTAAAGCAGTGCAGGACCATCGCCTTGCAGCGACGATGATGCACCCCGATGACCCGAAAAATAAATTGCTCTTCTTGACGATGGAAGGGCTACTGCTTGAAGTGGACTTGCGGACGCTGGCAGCAAAAACGATGTTTGACTTGACGAAAGAATTGGGACTGCCTTCGGGCAATGCTCATTTCAAATCTGGTTACACCGCTCACAACAGAATTTTCGTCGCCAACAACACTTACGCTGAGCAGGAATTTACGGGCAAGCTTTCTGCTGGTAGGCTTGCAGAATGGGATGGGAAGCAGTGGCGCATTGTTGACTCAAATCCGTTCGTTGAGGTAACTGGTAGACAAAGTTTGTCCGATGCAGTTTACGCCATAGGTTGGGATAAATCATCAACGTTGCTGAAAATTTTTGTCAATGGCGAGTGGAGGACTTATAGGTTGCCCAAAGCAACTCATGCCTTTGACCACACTTGGCTGACGGAATGGCAGCGCATTCGTGAGGTGGAAACGGAGCGATGGCTGATGGATTGTCACGGGCTCTTTTACGAACTGCCCTCAATTTTGTATGGCGGCAAGTTTCTCGTAATTCGTCCAATTTGCACCCATTTGAGAGTTATTCCTGATTTCTGCTCATGGAATGGATTGCTCGTTTTGGCTGGTAATCAAGTTTCGCCCGTTGGCAACCTGTGGAATGTGGGACAACCTCAAAGTGGATTGTGGTTCGGCAAAACGGACGATTTATGGCAGTTCGGTAAGCCAAAAGGATTTGGCGGAGTTTGGTGGGAGAAGCAAGTTATGGCGGAGCAGCCGTCCGACCCGTTTTTGATGACTGGCTTCGACCGCAAAGTTCTGCACCTCTTTCATGATGCCAACACAACTGTTGAGTTCACAATTGAAGTGGACTTTTTAGGCGACGGCACATGGAAGGTCTACGATACTATCGCTGTCCCATCGGGCAAGTATGTGCATCATGAATTTCCCGATGGCTTCAGTGTCCATTGGGTGCGAGTGACCGTCAATCGCAATGGCATGGCGACGGCGTATTTTCACTACACATGAACAGTTTTTGCGGGCACATTGCACAGCCAACGAACACATTCAACACGGAGGCGATAAGTAATGTCAACAAGGCGCCGATGGTTGCAATCAATGGCGTCGGGAGCGTTTGGGTTGACTTTTGGCGGTGGGAGATTCACTGACATTCAAACATCGGCAGGAGGGGAAAAGCCAATGACGGCATTAGGTGAAAGTCGGGGCACAAAGGAAAAAACTTTGGATGCGGATGTCGTTGTTGTCGGCGGCGGCATGGCTGGTGTTTGTTCAGCAATTGCCGCTGCCCGCAACGGTGCCTCCGTCGTGCTTATTCAAGATCGACCTGTTTTGGGCGGAAATTCATCCAGCGAAATTCGGATGCACATCGTCGGCGCAGATTGTCACGGTAGCAGAAATGACACTGATGCTCGTGAGACAGGGATTTTGGAAGAGTTGAGGTTGGAATGCGCTGTCCGCAACCCACAAAGAAGTGCAAGTATGTGGGACTTGCTGCTTTACGAGTGGGTCAAACGAGAACCCAATATCACATTGCTGCTCAACACAAATTGCATCGGTGCTCAGATGGTGGGCGAGAACCGCATTGGCGCCGTTATCGCATTGCGCAACAGCACCGAGGATGTATTCACTGTTAGAGGTAAAGTCTTCATTGATTGCAGCGGTGATGGGAGATTGGGGATTGAAGTGGGTGCTGAATTTCGCAAAGGTCGTGAGGGACGGGACGAATTCGGCGAATCTCTTGCCCTACCGAAACCTGACAACAAAACTTTAGGCAGCAGCATTCTGTTCGTTACCCGAAAACATGACCGCCCCATGCCTTTCAAGCCACCAGATTGGATTCGCAAATTCCCCCGTTGTGAGGACTTACCCCATCGCGCCCACAGCAGTTGGGAATACGGCTTTTGGTGGGTTGAGTGGGGAGGTGAACTTGACACAATCAAAGACAACGAACGAATTCGTGACGAATTGCTTGCGATCGCTTTGGGAGTTTGGGATCATATCAAAAACAGCGGTTTGCACCCTGGAAGCGAAAATTGGGCACTTGAGTGGATTGGATTTTTGCCGTGCAAGCGAGAAAGTAGAAGGTTCGTTGGCGATTATATCTTGACACAACATGATTTGCAGCGAGGCGAGGTCTTTGAAGACGGCGTCGCTTACGGTGGTTGGCCCATCGACCTGCATCCACCTGAAGGGATTGATACGAAAGAGCCACCAAACATCGCCGTTAAAATCCCCCTTTACAACATAACTTTTCGCAGCCTTTACTCCCTCAACATTGACAATTTGCTTTTCGCAGGACGCAACATCAGTGCAACGCACGTTGCTTTTGGAAGCACCAGAGTGATGGGAACATGTAGCGTGATGGGACAAGGGGTCGGAACGGCTGCTGCTCTCTGTGTCCAATACAATTGCATGCCGCGAGAATTGGGCAAAGAGGCTATCAAAGAATTGCAACAACTGTTGCTCAAACAAGACGCTTACATCATCGGCGTCAGCAACAGCGACCCTCACGATATTGCCCGAACAGCAGAAGTGAGACCATCCAGCGAAATGCGGGGTTACGAAGCAGTCAATGTCATCAACGGCGTCCATCGGGGCGTTTATGCCAGCAAAAACCGATGGGCATCCGACCCGATGCAACCGATGCCTCAATGGCTTGAGTTGCATTTCCGTGAACCAAAACGCATCCGAGAAGTGCACTTGACATTTGATACGGGTTTGAACCGCGAACTGACCATGAGTTTCAGCGATTGGGTAAACCGAAGGATGATTTGGGGACCACAGCCTGAGACGGTGCGCGATTATGAACTGCAAGTGCTTTACGGTGAAAGTGCGAAAACGGTTGCAAAAGTTGAAAGCAATTACCAACGCAAGCGGGTTCACCAATTTGAGCCACAGTTAGCGACGGGCATTCGGCTAATCGTCTATGCTACCAACGGTTACAAATCAGCACGAGTGTTTGAAGTGCGAGTTTACGAGTGAAGTGCAACCAGACAATATGCTGTTGATTCTCAACAGGCACAAATGCCTTTGGCTTCTTAAATCTTCAAAGTGCCGTTCATTTTGCAGTTCAGCCCAAAGTCAAGACGAGAATTGATAGGGCATCAAATTGGTCGGAAACTTTCAGCAACTCGCTTGACAACTTGGGTTGACCAAGTTTTGATCAAGTCGGCAAGGGATGTCTTCAGCAGTAGTTCTTTCAGTTGATCTCGGATGGGAACCCAGCAATTATGGACTGGGCAGGGGTTGTTCTCATCACAGGCTGGCAACCCCAGAGCACATCGGTCAAAAAGTTCGGACCCGTCAATTGCCAAGACGACGTCAAACAGCCGAACTTTTTCTGGTGGGAGTCTCAACCTGAAACCTCCTGTTGGACCTCGGACGGAGTCAAGGATGTGAGCGTGGACGAGCATTTGCAAGACTTTTGCGGTCATGGGGAACGGAAGTCCCAAATTTTGAGCGACTTGTTCTGCCTTCACCCATCCCCTTCCATCCTTCCCCTGTTCACGAACCAACTCCAATAACGCCCAGATTGCATACTGGCAAGTGCGAGAGTAAATCATGCCTCATCCCTCCATCACATGGCAGGTTCTTCATCAAGCAATCCATGCTGCAAAGCGTATTTGACCAACTCTGCACGAGTCCTAAGTCCTAACTTATCAGCAATTCGGGCGCGATAGGTCTCAACTGTTTTGACGCTTAAAGAAAGCCTATCGGCAATTTGTTGATTGGTGTAACCCAAGGCAATTAACCTTAGCACTTGCCACTCTCTCTCGCTCAATTGTTTTTGCCGCTCCTGTTTTGTTGGCTGCATTCTCGTCAGTTCACTGACTAATTGCTTAGCGATATCTGGGTGGATGTAAACTCCACCCCTCATGACTGTCCTGATTGCGTTTGTCAACTCCTGAGCAGCAGCCCTCTTGACAACATATCCATTTGCACCGACCTGCATCATTCGCTTCAAATAGGTTTCGCTTTCGTGAACTGTCAATGCGATGACTTTGACTTCTGGGTAGCCTTTTTTGATGACTTCAGTTGCCTCTAAACCTGTCATGTCGGGCATTGATATGTCCATCAAGACGACATCGGGGCGGAGTTGCCTTATCAGTTTGAGGGCTTCCCTTCCCGTTCCTGCTTCCCCGACGACTTCAATATCGGGTTCGTCTTGCAGGAATGCTTTCAAACCATCTCGTAAAATTGCGTGGTCATCAACGATAAGGACACGAATCACTTTTTGCTCACTAATCGTTTTTGGCATATCCATACCTCCTTTCTCAAGTCAGTTACGGCAAATAATTTCCCCTCTACCTTTGCACCGAACCAAGCCGACGATACCAACTTTTTGGCATCGGGATGCGGACTTGGATTTTCGTTCCCTTGCCTGGTTTTGAGTCAATGTTCAAGGTTCCAGAAAGCATTGCTGCCCGTTCCATCATTCCGAGCAAACCCAATCTTTTGTTTTCGTCCGGGTATTTTAAGATATTGTTGACTTTGAAGCCAATACCGTTGTCCTCTACCGTCACGACCAACTCGCTGTCTTCTTGGTGGATAGAGACACGGGCGTAACTTGCCTTTGCATGTTTTGCGATGTTAGTCAAGGCCTCTTGAACAATTCGGAAAACCCCAATTGTCACTTCTGGCTGGACATCGCCATTTATTGAGCCGTTAACTACCAACTCACAAGGGATGTTAAACCTTTCCGACCACTCTTCCGTGACTTTCTCCAATGCAGCCATCAACCCTAGCTCATCTAAAGCAGGGGGACGCAACTCCCATGCGATGTGGTGAAGGTGGGAAGAAATCTCCTCTGCCAGTTGTTTCAGCATTTTCAGCCTCTCAAGCAAGGAAGGTTCAGATAGGTCTCTTTCCAAAAGTTGAAGTTGAATTAGTAGCGCTGTGAGCAGTTGACCAATTTGGTCGTGCAACTCGTGGGAAATTCGCTTCCTCTCCTCTTCTTGCGCCGTCACCACTTTGGTGAGGAGCAATCCCCTAACTCGTTCCTTCTCACGAAGTTCCTGAAGAAGACGAGCGTTTGTTAAAGCAACAGCAACATGGTCGGAAACAGTTTGCAAGAAAGTCAAGTCGTCACGATTAAAAGCATCGGGTTGTGTCGCTGCAGCAAAGATAACACCTAAAACCTGCTCACCTACAGCAACAGGAACTGCAATAAGGCTTCGAAACCCTCGCCGAGTGAGCCACTTTTCAAAGGGGGTTCTGACTTTTTCCAACTCCATGTTAGACAACATCAAAGGTTTCCTTTCCTGCATGCAAATTACAAATGGGGTTCGGTGGACTTTAAGACAAGGTCTGCGAAGTTGCAAACCCAAACGGCTACTCTCCGGAAAGCAAAGCAGACCAAGGGCTTCGTTAGGACGGTAAAGGACAGTGCCAACTTCACCGAAAGACAATGCTTCATGAATTCCTTCCGTCACCGTCTCCAGCACGCTTCTTTCATCGGTCAATCGGCTAAGTTTGCCGATGAGAGTGTTAAGAAGTTCCAATCTCCCCGTGCGATTTGCTTGTTCTGACAAAATTGCCCGCTCAATCGTTGCGGCAGCCTGGGCAGCCAGCAGCAAGGCTAACTTTTCATCTTGTTTGGTGAACCAACGACCCCCAATTTTTTCGGTCAAGTAAAGTCTTCCGAAAGGTTTGCCATTGACAATGATTGGGACTCCGAGGAAAGACCTCATGACAGGATGATTGGGCGGAAAGCCGAACGCTTTCGGGTGTTTTGTCAAGTCCCTAAGCCTAATTGCTTTATTCCCTTCCATTATCAGACCGAGCAAACCTCGCCCTTTGGGAAGTTCACCAATTTTCTTTGCCTCCTCTTTGCTCAGTCCTGAGTAGAAGAAGCGAGAAAATTTCTCGTTTTCATCTAAAACAGCCAAAGCAGCATATTTCGCCCCGGTAACTATTCGGGCAGCATCAACAATATGTTGCAAAGTTTCATCTAAAGTTCGGTCAAACCTTAAAAGCACCCCTGATTCAAGCAACTTGACCATTTGCTGCTGCACGGTTATTCTCTCCCCGTGAGAAATCGCTCGCTTTTGCTTCATATTGTCTAACCTCCTGTTTTGGACATTTGTCAGGGCAAAACCCTATATTACGGAATTATGTGACTGAGATTGGGCGAACGCTACATAAAACGATTGCAAGCCACAACGGCGTGACAAAATTTGAATTGCAAGGGACGAAGTTCAGTCTATCTGTGCACTTAGACATTTTGTCAAGATTTACTCTTTGCCGTCAATGAACCCTATGGAGGTCGTTCAAAGAAATGGAGCGAACTAACCTTTGGCTTTGGAGATTGGTAATCGCAGTCACAATTTTCTTTGTGGTTGTTAAAGCATTGGCAATTGGGGCAGAAGGGTTGTGGTTTATTTCGGAAGGATATGGCAGTGTTTTCCTTCGCAGGCTTTCATGGCAGTTGGCGATGTTTGTTGTAGGTTTCTCCGTTTTCTTTCTCCTCGTCTACAGCCCCTATCGCTTTGCGCGCAAGGCGGCAGAGAAAGTTCCTATGCCTTTGAAGGAAAGACTTTTTGGAGATGTGGATAAGTTGATGGTGGATGTAGCACTTGACAAGTGGGCGTTTGGTGTCTGCATCTTCCTCGCAGTTATAGCAGGTTTGATCGCAAGTAGCCGTTGGATTTACCTAATGCATTTTCTCTATGCCACACCTTTCGGACGCACAGACCCAATTTTCAAACAAGATCTCGGCTTCTACACCTTCATTCTACCTTTCCTGCGTTTTTGGGTTACATTCGGTTTGGTCGGGCTGATGTTTGGTTTGCTCGGAATGGTGCTGCGACTGCGATATGAAGAGTTGTTAAGGTTTGAAGAAAGCGGGATGGAAGCACCAGCATTTGCAGCAAGACCATTATTAGCATTCGTCGCTTGTTTTTTGTTCCTACTCGCAATTGCACAGTTTCTTGGCCGCTACAGCATCCTATTCTCCACACGAGGGGTATTGTTTGGGGCAGGGTTCGCTGATGTTTACGGAACCCGTTTCGCCTTTTGGCTCATGATGATTGTCTCCTTGATAGGTGCCCTTTGGTGCTTGTATGAGATGCGCAGCGGCGAATTGAAGCGGCTAAGATGGGTCTTCACTGCGCTTTTTGCTACATGGTTGGTAGGGAAGTTAATTTTCCCAGCAGCAATTCAAGCCTTCGTCGTCAAACCTAACGAACGGGAAAGGGAACGACCTTTTTTGGCACACAATATCGCCCTCACCAGATACGCATACAACCTTGACAAAGTCCACATCAGTCGCCATCCTGGTGAATCGCTACCTTCCATCAGTGACCTCGAATTTCATGAAACTGCTTTGGCTAACATTCGGTTGTGGGACATTGACCAATTGTTAGATGCATACTCACAATTGCAATCGCTTCACATGCAGTATGGATTCTCGGCAGTTGATTACGATCGCTATTACATTGGCGGGCGGTTAAGACAGGTTGCTATTGCTCCCAGGGAACTTTTCTTGCCTAACTCAATTGCGACATGGGTAAACCGACATCTGCATTACACTCACGGTTACGGTATAGTCATGTCTTTGGTGACTGAGTTTACAGGTGAAGGTTCACCTCTTTTTGTGGTGAAGGACATTCCACCTCAAGTTGAGGAGAGTGTTCCTTTTCAAATACGGCGTCCAGAGATTTACTTTGGCGAATTCGTTTTGCCCGAGGAACGGAAACGTCGTCAGCCTTTTACCAGAAGCCGTCAACAGCAGACAACTCAAACAACAGCAACATCCCCTGGACAAAGAAATCAACCGCCGAACGAACAACCTCCTATCCCGCCGACCGAGGATCAACAACCTCCTCAACAAGTTTCGCAATATATTGTGGCCGAGTTTGTTTTGGTTCGCACCCGTTCACCAGAATTTGATTACCCACTTAGAGGGGAAAGAAGTGCTTGGAAGGAAACGAGATATGAAGCAGACGCGGGAGTCCCAATAGGCTCGTGGTGGCGACGCCTTTTGTTCTCAGCACGGTTTATGGACTTGGGTTTGCTCCTTAATACTGACATCACCTCGGAAAGCAGGTTGCTCATGTATCGCAGGATTTTGGAACGAGTTAATGCCATAGCGCCCTTTTTGCTCTTTGACCGTGACCCTTACCCAGTTGTCACAAGCGATGGTCGCATAGTCTGGATAATTGACGCCTTCACTGCGACGAGTTCCCTACCTTACTCCACTCCCATCCCTCAAGTCCGCATCAATTATTTGCGTAACTCTGTCAAGGTCACTGTTGACGCATATACGGGCGAAATGAATTTCTACGCCTTTGATAACGAAGATCCGATGCTCAAAACATACCAAAGAGCCCTTCCGACCCTATTTCGCAATCGTGAGGATATGCCTCCCGATATCAAAGCCCATGTTCGTTATCCTCAGTCCCTTTTCGCTGTTCAGGCAACCATGCTGTGCCTCTACCACATGACTGATCCCGACCAGTTTTACCTGAGGGAAGATGCATGGGAAATGGCACAAGAACAAAGCGGAGTTGATGGCAAGCCCGTCCCAATCCGCCCTTACTACACCGTCATTCGTTCGCCAGATGATGGCAAAGATAGGTTCATGTTGCTAATTCCCTTCACGCCCTTGGGTAAACCAGACAAGAACATGGTTGCGTGGATGGCAGCACATTGCGATTATGACAGATATGGTGACTTGTTCGTTTACAAATTCCCGCCAGGCAAACTTGTTGACGGACCGCAACAAATAGAGGCGAGAATTAATGCCGATGCTCAAATCTCTCAACTCTTCAGCCTATGGAACCAACAAGGCTCTCGCGTCATTCGTGGTAGCCTGCTTATCTTGCCTATAGGCAACAGTTTGCTTTATGTTGAGCCAATTTACCTGCAAGCGGAGCAAACCCCTCTCCCAGAAATTAAGAGGGTTATCGTTTCTGCTGGGAAGAAAGTTATGATGGGAGAGGATCTGTGGGATGCATTGTCAAAATTATTTGGAACCAAAATTCAGGACGGAGCAAGATATGCAAATGCATCCTCCCCTTCAGTTCCTCAGGCTTTTGGTCAATCCGGCACGAAGGATAAATTATTCGTGGAACTGTTGAATCACTTGCGACAAGCAAAACAAGCCCGTGAACAAGGGGATTGGCTTAGGTTTGGGGAGGAACTCAATAAAGCATTTGGATTGGCAGAGAAATTGCAGCAACGGGCAATTGTCAAGTGATGATTACCCCCTATAACAGCAAAGGAGGATGTTGACGGTGTTGGATTTGCGCCTTATACGAGAGCAAGCGAATTTCGTTAAGGAAAGGTTACAAGCAAGAGGAGACAACTACGACGAACTCGTTGACAGAATTATCGCTTTGGACGAGCAGCGACGAAGAATTATCGTTGAAGTGGAAGACCTCAAACATCGGCGCAATGTTGTGTCCAAGGAAATCGGCATGATGATGCGTGAAGGGAAAGATGTGACGGCGCTTCGGGAAGAGACGAAAAAAATTGGTGAGCGCATCGACGAGTTGGATGCTCAATTGAGAGAAGTTGAAAACGAACTGAAGCAAGTTCTTCTGACCGTGCCGAATATTCCTCACGAGAGTGTGCCTTTAGGAAGTGGTGAAGCAGGTAATATCGTCGTGAGGACTTGGGGCGAACCTCGGGAGTTTGATTTTGAACCGAAACCTCATTGGGAAATCGGAGAAAAACTCGGCATCATTGACTTTGCTCGCGGGGTGAAACTTTCGGGTTCGCGTTTTTACGGGCTAAGCGGGGTAGGTGCTGCGTTAGAGCGTGCCCTTATAAACTTCATGCTGGACTTGCACACTCGCGAGCATGGCTATACGGAAGTTTTTCTCCCTTTCCTTGTCAAGCCATATTGCATGGAAGGCACTGGACAGTTACCTAAGTTCAGCGAGGAAATGTATTTCTGCGAGCGAGACAACTTGTGGCTAATCCCAACGGCTGAAGTTTCCGTCACAAACTTGCACCGAGAGGAAATTCTGGATGCCGATGAGTTGCCGCTAAAGTATGCCAGTTACTCAGCATGTTTCCGAAGGGAGGCTGGTGCTGCAGGTAAGGATGTAAAAGGTGTCGTCCGAGTCCATCAATTCAACAAGGTTGAGTTGGTCAAAATCGCCACAGCAGAGCAAAGTTACGACGAACTTGAAAGCATGGTTAAAGATGCTTGCCATGTCCTTGAGTTATTGGGTTTACCGCATCGTGTCGTTTTACTATGCACGGGAGACATGGGATTCTCGGCGGCAAAGACTTACGATATTGAGGTTTGGATGCCAGGGATGAATAGGTGGCTGGAAGTTTCATCATGCAGCAATTGTGAAGACTTTCAAGCACGCCGAATGAACTTGCGCTATCGTCCTAACAAACGTTCAAAGCCGAGATACGCACATACTTTGAACGGCTCAGGAGTTGCTGCTGGGCGAACCTTAGCAGCGGTATTGGAAAACTACCAACAGCGGGACGGTAGCGTGATCGTTCCTGAAGTCCTTAGACCATACCTACCTAAACGGGTTGAATGCATCGGTTGAAGATGCTACTCACGAACGCGCATTTGTCGGCGTTTTATTTCTTCTTCCAATTCTCGCGCTTTGAACTCTGCACGAGGCTCCAACTTGTGCCATTCAGTCATCTGCTTCATAATGGCGTAGGAAGCTTCCAAATCTCCCATTTCTCGGTAAATCTCCGCCAGCATGTGTCGCGGGATAGTTGCGAACTTCTTGTCGGGATGTCGGATGATGTTTTCCATCACCTGAATTGCTTCATCGTAGTAGCCGTTTTGGCTCATTGCTTCTGTTGGAGCGTAGCGTTCCATAATTGTTATGGTTGCGCCTCTGGCTACGGGGTTATATGGTGCGTCCAATGCAGCTTCTTCCCAGTGCTTGAGTGCGAGTCTGATGTTGGGCATTCGTTCGTAGACATGAGCGAGCATGTGGCGACTCCAATCAATATCCTTAGTGAATTTGCCTGGTGCATTTAATGCTCGTTCCAAGTAGTATGCTGCCCGCAAGGTGTCACCCAATTTGTCATACGCCGTCCAACCTAATCCGAAAAGAAGGCTGAAATCGTTTGGGGAGCGTTCCAAACCTTGCTCGTATACTTGAATGCCCAATTTCACCCATTGAAACCTTTGCTGCTCATCTTTCTCCTCAGCCCGTAAGTTATATGCAATGTGCCATCCAGCGAAATCAAAAGCCTCGGCAAAGGACGGGTCTAAGAAGGTTGTGATGCGAAGAAGCGGCAGAACCATCCACCACCGACCAGTGTCGCGGAAGATTTCTGACTGCTGCCACAAAGCCTTCGCTACCAATCTTCCTAACAAGCGATATGCGTTAGTGTGTTCTGAAGTGACAACAGGGGATAGTTTCAATTGAGTGATGAGTGTGGCAAGTATCCATAAGCCTATAAGGATTGCAAGTGGGCGATATTTCATATCTCTTCACCTCGCTCCTTCAGGTAACTTCCAACTCACTTGAAGTTGGCGAATGTAAAGGCATATGGAAGCTACCACAAACCAGTAAACCACCAAATAGGCAATGGACATCAGCGCAACATCCCAACCTTGCCAACCTTCGAGCAGGACAAACTGTCTCAATTGCTCAATTGCCTGATATGGCACTATCCAATTCCAAAAATCCAGCAGCGACTTAAACCTTAAGTCCCGAACGAACATACCTGCTTCAACCAGCAGAGGTGCTAAGATTACTGTCCCTACAAACCCGACAATCCACAAGACACGATACTTGTAAAAGCTCAGTTCTAAGAAGTAAGCCAAGCTAGCAAGCATAGACACAAAAAATAACGTAATTGCAAATTTCAGATAAGTTATGATATTAGTCTCTTTTATTATAATCAAATCGTTGATAATTAAAAGTACTAAGCTCATTAATAAAACTACTGAAACATATCTAACAAGTTCTAAGTATTTTGATATAATGACACCTGGAGTACGCAACTTTCTCAAGAATACAAAAGTAATGAATATATTATAAACAAGGACGAAGAACCATAGAATCGATTGGAAACTGACCCTTAAGTTAACTAAAGTGACATTATATATAAGTACTTGGTTTATAAATAAAATGATAATAACGTATAGTAACGTAACAAAAATAAATTGGTTCAACTTCATAATGATTCGTTCCTCCTTCTTGAGGTAAGGTCAACGAATTTATAGTTGTTATGAATAAATTTATTGAAAATTTCTATATATGACAGTGGATGAACAACGATATTGTCGTCGCAAGGCTGAGAAGTAGCGATATAGGTGGATAATAACATTAGGGGGGGAAACGAACCTGTTAAAGTCGGTTGTTGGGAGTAACTAACAAGACCTCGGTGAAGAGCCTGACGCGGGGGCAAATTGTATATCCAAATCTCGCCGCTGTCAGGGAGTGTAAAGCCACAGAGGATATTCATGACGAGCAAGGCATCGTGGAAGTCACCCACAACACCCACTCGCTCTCCTTCCTCAACATTAAGTGTCAAGCCGTTCACTACTGGATAACCATCAACTTTGATCACTAAGTCCAGGATTTCCACGGCAGTCATAGCTCTCACACCCTTTCTTTAGTCGCCTCTCTTAAAAGAGCCAATCGCTCAGGCGTGATAGGAACTTCACGCACCCACAATCCTGTTGCATCGGCAACTGCACTGGCAACTGCTGCTAACCCTGCAGTGATAGGTGGTTCTCCGATCCCTTTCACACCATAAGGTCCGTGCCTGGAAGGAAATTCTAACAGAGAAATCCCAACTTGTAAAGGCACATCGGCAATTGTAGGGATTTGATAATCCGCCAAGTCTGGGTTAATTAACCTTCCTTGCTCATCGTATTTCATCTCTTCCATAGTTGCCCATGAGATTGATTGGATAACGCCCCCCTCAACTTGCCCCTCACACAGCAGTGGGTTGACAATACGCCCAACATCCAACGCCTGCACAGATTCAAGAATCTTGATCTCCCCTGTTTCATCGTCCACTTTAACCTTTACTACTTGGGCGAAAGCGCAAATGTCTGATGGGTCTGCTCCGAAACTTCCTTTCCCCACAATTGGTCCGAAAGAAAACCGCATTGCTGCACGAGCGATCTCTGCATAACTTAATGCTCTCTCTGGATTGTCCTTAACCCAAACGCGCTTACCTCCCCATTCCAAATCTTCAACTTTGACCTCCAACTGATTAGCAGCGACCTCAAGAATTTGCCTTAGTGCGTCTTCTGCTGCCTTCTTCGCTGCATTGCCAACGCTAAAAGTTATAGTACTTCCCCCACTGGGAGGTGAGAACGGCGCAGAGTCAGTGTCACCTCTGGAGAAGGTTACATCTTCATAATTCACCCCTAACGCTTCTGCCACAATTTGAGATACACCCGTCTCAGTTCCAGTAATGTCCATCAGTCCACAGAAAACTTTAACCGAACCGTCCTCGTGGAGGGAAACGAAGACCGCTGCTGGTGAAGAGACATTTTGCCAATGTCCTAAAGCGATACCCCAGCCCTCATTATCCTCCTTCTCACGATTGAACCAATTTGCCTTTTCCGCTGCCGTTAACAGCGTCTCCTTAAATCCGTGCTCATCCCTTAAGTTTCTGAGTCGTAACTCCACTGGATCTATGCCTAACTCGGCTGCAATGCGATTAAGTTGAGTTTCTCCCGCAAAGAGAATTTGCGGGAAGCCTGGTGCCCTGTAAGCGCCTACCGGAGGTGTGTTCGTAGTAACTTCGTATGCGTCCCACTTGACATTGGGTATCTTGTAAAGACGGGCAAAAGCACCTGTCGCCCACAAGACACCTCCACCAACACCTACATCCCACAAAGCGTAAACATAACGGGCGACTATAGTTCCATCCTTTTTTACTCCTGTCTTAATCCGAACATACAATCCTGGAGCAGGGTTAGCGTCCAGCAAATCCTCTTCGCGAGTGTAAACTATTTTTGCAGGTCGTCGGGTAAACAGGCTCAGAAGGACTGCATAGACATCCGTAATGCCGCCATATTTACCACCAAATCCGCCGCCAATCGTCATCCCAATGACATTGATGCGAGAAAGTGGGATTGATAAGGATCTTGCAATGTTGTTTCGGATAGCAAAAATCCCCTGCGTTGATGTCCAAACGGTGATTTTCCCTATCTCATCAACAGACGCTATCGCTACTTGAGGCTCAAGATAAGTTTGGTGAACGCGGTGAATATAGAACTCATCCTCAAAGATATGATGGCTTTCGGCAAAGCCTTGCTCTACATCCCCTTCTTCACGGTGGTTTTCTGAAACGACATTGTAAAGCAGTTCACCATTTGGTCCTCGCACAGGTTCACGGTCTTCCCAAATCAAAGGTGCTCCCTCTTTAACCGCTTCTTGCGGGGCAGTTACTGCAGGGAGGGGTTCATATTCCACTTCAACTAACGATGCTGCTTCTTTTGCAGCTTCTAAAGTTTCAGCACCTATCAAGGCAATTTTCTCCCCGAAAAACCGAACTTTGTCGCTTGCAAAGAACCTACGAATTCTTTGGGCAGCGTGAACTTCCTCTTCAACGGTCAAAGCGTAATCCTTGCTCAATTGCTCTTGAGTGATAATAGCTACAACACCTGGCACTTTCCACGCTTTGCTGGTGTCAATTCGTTTAATTCGGGCATGAGCGTATGGGCTTCGGACGAATGCACCGTAGATCATTTTCGGAAGAGTCAAATCCGCTGCATATAAAGCCCGTCCTGTCACTTTTTCTATCGCATCGGTTCTCGTTACACCCTTTCCAATTACCCGAAATTCTCCCATCTCAGTTATCCCCCTTTGTTCAGTGCTCTTTCATACGCTTCCTTCAAAACCCGCTTGGCAAGCCTGTAAACCATGATTCTCCGATATTCAGCAGTTCCCCTTTGATCGGTAATAGGGCTACTTGCTGCTTGCGCTAACTTCGCCACTTCATCTAACAAAAACTCGTCAAGTGTGTTGCCTTTCAACCTCTCCTCTGCTTCATAAACCCTGATTGGAGTAGGAGCAACTGAACCAAAGGCCAGTCGAGCATCAACGATGTTGCCCCATTCATCGACCACAACCAACGCCGCTGCATTCACAATTGCAATGTCCATATAACGGCGAACTGTCAATTTGTAAAAACCCCAACCATACTTGCCTGTGGGTATAGGTGATATTACTTCGGTGAGCAATTCGTCGGGTTGACGAACGGTCTCTCCTGGACCAAGGAAGAAATCCGTAAGCGGTATCAATCGTTCCCCACCTTTTCGGACGAGTCTCACAGATGCGTCCAAGACCAGCAATGCAGGGAGTGTATCTCCAGCAGGTGAGGCAGTGCATATGTTTCCTCCAATCGTTGCTAAGTTGCGAGTTTGCAACGAACCGACTTCGCTGGCTGCTTTCGCAAGGATGGGAAGATTTTTGCGAAAGAGAGGTGAAGTTTCTAACTCTCTCATAGTAGTGCGACTACCTATGCGGATTTGACCATTTGTTACTTCCACCCCTACGAAAGGATGGCATGAAGGAACCTCAACCACCAATTCGGGCTTCAATCTCCCACGCTCCATGAACAAAATCAAATCGGTTCCTCCTGCCAGCGCCCTTACTCTCTCACCGTATTCCGTGAATATATCTAACGCCTCATCCAACCCCTTCGGAGCACAATAGTCAAACCAATGCACGGTTCCAACCTCCTCAATTAAACGAGAAACTTTTTAACGGTGGAAAAATGTTAGCACTATTTCTCCGCAATGTAAAGCCAGGCAGCCAATCTGGAGATGCTTATTCTCAGAATGACCAAAGCCAGCGAGCAACCATCATTGCTCTCTTTGAAGTTGATGCGTTTAATTTGTCAATACTCACCATCAATTGCAACTGGGTTGTATCAATGCCCACTTGCAAGAAGCGGGGGTGCTCACTTATCATAACCCAAACTCGCTTTTTGTGATCTATCGGGAAACCGTAACCGACTCCGACTTGCCAATCCCTTTCCCGTATAAAAATTAAAATCCATTTGCTTCTATCCTGTTGAAAGGCGGCACCGATTGTCCAAATCTGTTTCGCCTTTACTTTCAACGAGGTTTGCTCAATGCGACCTTGAAGGAACGGAACAGCGTGAAGGAAACCGTCAGGATCAGGTTCAATTATGTTAGTTGCCACTTTTGCGGTAATTTTCTGGATAGTTCGTTGCCAAATCCTGCTGAAAACATTTTCGCCCCAAAGACCGAACTTGATTCGTTCATTGATAGGCACAACGGCAGCAACATCTAATACCAGACCGTTACTGCGAATTTTATGACGAGGTAACCCTCTTGTCGTTAGCAAAATTAGGTCACCTTGAAATTGACCTGATTGTGTTTGCCCTGCCAATGTTCCTTCCTGCAACCTATGCACTCTGAGCCAATGCAAGGCAAGTGAAATTTGACCCTTCCCATGCTTGAAAGGAATCACATGCTCAACCGTCAACCTATAAAGCCGAGTGCGTTTCAGAGATGCATTGACATCGTAATCCTTTGACCAATCTATGCTGCCAGATTTTGAGTCCAGAAAAAGTTGTGCTGCCCCTCGGTTACCTTGGTAAAGATCCGCTTTACCATATCCATAGCGCAATGTCCAACGCCCACGAGTCAGTGCTAAATCCTTTAGCGAATGGGTGGCATAAAAGGCATGGTTAGCGTTAAATCGTGTTGTGGGAAGTTCTTCGTCATCGCCCAATTTTAGCGGTAAGACATTGTTGCTTGCATAGATGGATGCTCTGGTCTTTAGTTGCCAATCGTTTGGCAATTCAGGGTCATTGAGCAAACCTATTACTTGCTCTGCCACCGTCCACGACGGAGGTATTTGAACGGTTTGACAGAGCAAATCCTCCCGCAAAAACCAAATGCTCACCAAACACACCAATGATACCCAATTGTGCGAATTCACGATTCATCACAGCCTGTCAAGTTGATAGAATAGATCTCCCTAGATCTTCGCATTAATGTATGGGAGTGCTGTAGCATTATAGGACAGACCTCTGACTTCGCAGACGTCTGTCCCCCACTTGTTTTTCTACTTTCGGCTCATTCGTGAACGGGGAAGAATTGAGCTCAATGTTTCAAATGTTCCGTCTGAGTATTTGACAATCATCTCCTCGCCTAAATCAGGTAACCCCAAGTCCTGCGCCTCTCCAATTTCCGCCACTGTTTGTCCTTGAGCCGTTTTGATTGTCCCTGTCACTGGCTGCCCTTCCTGAGCATTCACTTGCACTTTGAAATTAGAAGGCGAATGGGTGAGGTTCAAAGCGCCGCTGGAAATTTTCGTTTCGTCTCCCGCAAATTTCCAGTTACCAGTGAAATTGCCTTCCAACCTTTGGTTCCCTTTTTTCAAAGTTATGTCCATGCGAATTGTTTGAGAAGTTGAGTTTGTTGCGATGGACACACCTAAAGGACTCCCAATAGTTGGTTTCCAGTCCCCGCTCAGATTGAAAGAGAATTTAACCTGTTCTGATGGCTCACTTGCACCTAAGCCTTCGGCGAAGGCTGTAAGGCTGCCTTGGAAATTCAGGGATTGTGAAGTGTAGTTCAATTGACCAGTCAAGCGGCGTGGAATTGGATTCCCTTCCTCAATAACAAATTCGGAAACACTGGCATTGCTTAGGCTCAATTTTACGCCTGATGCCTCTAAAGTAGCACTGAGAGTTCCTAACTTGGGCATCATGTCGCCCCACTTGTCTTGCCACTGCGAGGGCGTTGGCTCTAACTCAATTGTCCCGTTAAAGGTCAAACTCGCTGGTTTGCTGGTCCCTGTAGCAACGCGCAAGTTTGCGAAAGTGAATTTCTGAAGCATACGCTTCCCACTAACGACAGTTGTAACCACTTCTAACTTATCCACTTGGGCAATGCCGAATTGAGAAGAGAAAGTGCCTGAGAAACTGACTTTTGAGTATTCTGGAGCTTCTGGCGTGCTCCCAGATGCAACTACACCAGAGACAGTGCCGTTGAAAGAAATTGGCTTGATGAGTTTTCCGTCTTTGACAGTGATGTTCAAAGCAATAGCAGTGGGAATGCCTTGAGAATCAATGGTAAATTTTAACTGCCCATCATGCTGAACTGATGGATCATTTTGCTTGCGAACTGTCAAGGTGTAAACTCCAGCCTCTGGAGTGAACTCAAAAGCCTCCATAGGTCGTTGAGAGGTGATCGTGAGGACCATGCCCAGAGTTTCACCTTCAACTTTGGAGGTTACCTTCCATGTCCTGTTATCAGTATCGCCAACTCGTTCCAAATGTCCGAAAGAAGTTTCATAGTAAGCGCCAGGTGGTTCATTCTTCAGCGCGCTCAAAGTTCGCACAGGAAAGTCCATACGCTCTCCAAAATCTCCTGCCAATTTGATTTCGTTGCTGATAACTTGTTGTTGTTCTTCAACTGCTTCTTGAATTGTCAATACCTCGTTATCACCGATGCCAACAAGGGTTAACCCAAAATCCCGAAGCATCTGGACGATTGATTTGGCTGTGGCAACATCTCCCGTTGGCGCAGGGAGACTGTCTTGCTGCTGTTCCACTACTTGTTGAGCAACTTGTGAAGCTGGGGTAACATCACTGAGCCCGGCGCCGAAATCCCTTGGGATAGGAGAATCTTCTGCTCCAGCAACTAAATTGAGTTGGGTGAGTTGATAAACAATTTCTCGGATTTCGGAGATGATGATTGAAATGCCGTTGGCGGAAAAATTTTGAATGTTCTGGTTTTTCGCCACATAGACAATTTGCTCAGTCGCCAAAGTTGTCGCTGCGTCCAAGTCCACGCCAACTTTCCCCTCTTTTGGCACATCAGCGACGATGGTGGACAGTCTCAATGTCCCATCTTCTACCGATTTCTCCGCAATTAATACAATGTCTTTGCCTACAGCGTCAGCGGGGAGTTGGAGAGTGTAGCGACCGTTTTTGTCTGTTGTAGTAGTTGCAACAGGCGCCGGCGTCGTTGTGTTCGTCGGGACATTTGGCCAAATAAACGCTTTAACTGTTGCGTCAGCAACCGCCTGTCCTGTCAAGGCTTGTGCTTCAGCGACACTGATAAACAGTGTCGCTAAGCGGTGCAAAAACGACGGTGCTTGAGCGACAGGTGTTCCTTCAGGTGCTGTCACTGTGCCTGAAAGTTTAGGCGCTGGTGAAGGTCCACCTCCGCCGCCCCCACACCCCAAGAGGGAAACGATGCTGATGGAAACAAGGAGAGTAGCAACGACTCCTAACGCCAAAATAGATCGAAACTGCCATGACCCATGAGGAAACATTACTTCTCACCTCCAATTAGAGTTTACAAAATTATCAGTATAAGGGCAAAAATCGGAAAATTCCATCGGGTAAAACCCTAAAAGCAAATGTAAGGTAAATGACTGAAGATCGTTCCTGTCCTCACCGTTATTGTAGTAACTGCTAAACGCTGTGTCTCCACCTAATAAATCCGAAAGAGTAAGGAAGCAGAAAGGGCTATTAAGCCACAGGTGTTGACCGTTACGGCATCAAAGGTCATGGAGCAGGGAATCTCGGTTTGAACATAACAAATGTGAACACTGCAAAGGGGCACTGAGTTTATCCTTAGAGGAGATGGTTTCATCTCACAGTTACTAATCCTGCTTGAAGGAGAGGGTAACCCATTTCTTCCCTCAACTTCAAATATGCTTCTGCGCATTGGCGAGACAATCTTTGAACCCTTTTGATATAGCGAGTTCTTTCCATGACGCTTAGTGCTCCTCGGCTGTCAAGCAGGTTGAAAGTGTGGGAGCACTTGAGGGTGTATTCAAAGGCTGGAAAGACCAAGCCAGCATCCAAAATTCTCTCGGCTTCTCGCTCAAACATTTCAAAGAGCCGAAAGAGCATCTCTGTGTCTGCCAGTTCAAAGTTGTAAACGCTGCCTTCGTATTCCGTTCGCTTGTGCAATTCTCCATAGGTTATTCCATGAGCCCATTCAAGATCAAAAACATTGTCAACACCTTGAAGATACATGGCGATGCGCTCGGGTCCGTAGGTGATTTCCACACTGATGGGATTGAGTTCAATGCCCCCCATCTGTTGGAAGTAAGTGAACTGAGTGATTTCCATCCCATCCAACCAAACTTCCCAACCCACACCTGCTGCTCCTAAAGTCGGCGACTCCCAATCGTCTTCCACAAAGCGGATATCGTGTTCCTCAGGGTTGATGCCCAATCTTCGCAAACTTTCAAGGTAAATGTCCTGAATGTTTTCTGGCGCAGGTTTCATGATGACTTGAAACTGGTAGTAGTGCTGCAATCGGTTTGGATTTTCACCGTAGCGTCCATCTGTCGGTCGCCTTGACGGTTGCACATAAGCGACATTCCAAGGTTCAGGCCCAAGCACCCTCAAAGCCGTTGCAGGATGCATCGTCCCAGCACCCACCTCCACATCAAAGGGTTGAACAATCAAACAGCCCTGCTCTGACCAGAATTGCTGTAAAGCCATCAGTAAGTCTTGAAAAGTCATCGTTGACAACCTCCGTTGTTCGGAATTTCATTGTCCTTCAAAACATTTTCGCTCATTCTTATCTTATCGCACAGCCGTCAAATAGTGATAACTCAAGTTGCCATTCACTCCCCTTAGTTGGCAACGACCTTAGGGCACATTCCCTTAGGAGTTCCTTTGGCGAAAAGATTGTGCCTTGCGGATTCCGTTGGGTGAAAGTTAGGGGAAACTTGGGCTAAAATAAAAAATGCCGCTTGATGCGGCAGGTGAGAAAAA
>FMJZ01021425.1_pt1 | contig 25092 bp, 24 predicted proteins | sample 1987881 | NCBI WGS metagenome assembly FMJZ01 (sample SAMEA4378227, study PRJEB15110) | soil metagenome | biome: soil; feature: Field; material: Soil | place: India | collected 2015-03-11 | depth 0 m
CCCCCCTTTTTTTGACAAAATTCAGGGGGTTGGTTTATAACTATTCATCAAAAAAGAGGTTAGCGATAGCTGCCGGTTCAGTTCTTTTTCCAGGGGTTAATATTTACTCTTTTTGGGGTCCAATTATTGGAGGAGAAAATTGACACTACGGTAAGGGATGTTACTTTGTTTTAGAACAATGAGGAGGGTGCTTTTCTTTGCGCTGATGGTGCTTTTTGCCGGCGGCCACGGGAATTATGCCGGCGGGCAGAGCGGTTCGAGTTTGCATCTGTGGGGAGCGCCGGTGGCAAAGAGGTCAATAGGCAGGGTGAAGGTTTTGCGTTATCAGGGGTTTGAGTGTGGTTATCTGCCCCGGGTGAAGCTTTCCCTGTGGGTCGCTTACCGGTATTTTTATACTCCGGATGCGGGTTGGCGCCGGTATCGGGGGAAGTTTGTTCCCGATACCTTTCGGTTGAAACGGGGAGAGGCGGCTTTCCCGAAAGTTTACGAGAGTATCCCCGGATTTATTCGGCATAAGATTGACCGTGGGCATCTGGCGCCGGATGCGGCAATTAAGGTTCTGGGACAAAAGGCGCAGAGGGAGACCTATTTTCTGACCAATATCGTTCCCCAGTTTGCCAATACCAATCGGTATATCTGGGCGCATCTGGAAAGGGCGATTCGCTTTTGGGCGGGAAGGCGGGATACGGTCTGGGTGGTGGTTGGTCCGTTGTTTTACCCGGACCGGGATACCTGCTGGCTCGGGACCAGGAACGTTGCCATTCCCCATGCTTGTTATTGTGTGGTGGCGAGAAAGCAATCACGGAAACTTTTTGCCTTCATTGTTCCGAATGACTCGATTCGGCGTTCCGATCGGGACCTGCCCGGATTTCTGGTGAGTGTGGATTCGGTGGAGAGGTTGACCGGTTTTGACTTTTTCCCCCTGCTTGCCGATTCAATTGAGCAGAGATTGGAGCGGGTAACTCCGAAACGAATATTGTGGTAGCGGGCGGAAACAGAGTTAAAAAACAAGTAAGATCCCACCCGATGCTTTTGCGCAATTTTTGGGCACGCCGCTGCCGTTGCCGGTCAGAATCGTGATGTCTTCGCTCACCCCTCATTTCTACCCCCGATAATTATAACAAAAGTTCTTATTCAAGGCAACAAGGGCAATATTAATAACCCGGACTTTCTTTGAGGTTGGCGTTTGTTAGCGGCATTGCCTAATTTACCAGTTCCGCCTCAGGGTTAGCGAGATACGACGATTTAATTTTTCCGTTGAAACAAATGTTTTCTGTTAATTTGTTTTCAAAATATTAATTGACCGTTCTGAAAGAGAAGTTAGACTTTGCTACCAACGAAAGGAGCGAAGATGACCGTAACTGAGGTAATTCACAGCCGTCGGGCATACCGCTCGCTGGCGCCGGTGGCGATTACCGAAGAACTGATTTACGACCTTGCCCGCCATGCCCAACTGGCGCCTACCTGTTTTAACAACCAGCCGGCAAGATTTGTGTTCGTTTACGACCCCGCGGTGTTGGAAGAACTTAGGCCCGCGTTCAGCAAAGGTAATGAGTGGTGTTATGCCGCTTCAATGGTGATTGCGGTTTTTGCCGAGAAAGAGGCGGACTGCGTGATTCATGACCGGGAGTACTATCTTTTTGATACCGGGATTCAGACCGCGTTGTTGATTCTAAGGGCAACCGAACTGGGTTTTGTTGCCCATCCGATTGCCGGTTATAGCCCGAAAAAGGTGCGCGCGGTGCTGGAGATTCCCGAGCGGTGCAATGTCATTACACTGGTCATCGTTGGCAAACATGCCGAAGAGATGAGTCCGGTTCTTTCGGAAAAGCAGCGGGAGTGGGAAAGGAGCCGTCCCGAGCGGTTGCCCCTGGAACAGATTGTGTTTCTCAACCGGTATCGGTCCCCAGAAAAGAGGTGAGATGATGTCATTGCGACGGGTTCATATTATAATTGGCTTAATAATGGGACCGTTTTTGGTGGTAACCGCGGTTTCTGGTGTTCTGATTCTTGCTACCGGCCGGTTCTGGGAGTTATTGTCCTGGCACTCCTGGTTCAAGTTCGGCGGTATCGTCCTTGGTGTGGGGCTGACGTTCCTGGCGGTTTCTGGATGGGTGTTGTATCTACGGACTGTTCAGAGAAAAAGGCGCTAAGGTGTTAAATCCGGGTGTGGGCAAAAAACTCTTTCTTTAAGCGTTCGATCAGTTCCGGACGCCGGTCGTAGAGACGGCGCAGTTTACGTGGTTTATGTTTGGCAAGGGCGTAGTGGGTTAACAGGGGCAGTGCCACGGTCGTGTCAAGGTAGCAGACAAGCGCGTCAGGAAGCCGGTTGGGGTCAACCTTGCCCCAGGATACCGCCTCATGGGGAGTGGCACCAGAAAGACCGCCGGTATCGGGTCGGGCGTCGGTAATCTGGATGAAGTAATCCTGCCCGACATCCCGGAGCATGAGGATTTCCTGAATCTGGGGTTCGGTCTGGAGGATGAAGTTTTTCGGGCTACCACCACCGATTAAAAGCACCCCTGACTCGCCGCCGGAGCGCTTGGCATAGAGCACATAGGAGGTGGTTTCATTTACATCAATGGAAGGGTTGATGCGCAGTTTTAGCCCTTTGAGTTCCAGTCCGGCGATGTTCATTCCGATGGTGGAGTCGCCCGGTGAGCTGGTGTGAATCGGCACGCCGCAACGGTAGGCAGCAGCGAGAACCGAGACGTCCCGGTTACCGGTTTTTTCTTCCCAGTCGGCGGCGTACTTCCCCAGATGGTGATAGAATTCAGCGGTGCCCATCTCCTTCTGGAATTCTGGCTGGACGATGATCTTTCGGAGGAGTTCGTCGGTGGCGCAGAGGCAGTCGGTATAGCCGAGGAATACATCGTATATTCTGACGACATCGTTTTTGCGCAGGTCGGTATCGTCAACCGCCGGGGAGCCGACATAGAGCGGGAAGTTGAAGGCAAAGTGCAGGTCGTGGTACATATTGGCACCGGTGGCAACAATCCAGTCAACAAAGCCGGCTTTGATGAGGGGAATAATGCAGGAGCAACCCAGACCGGCCGGGGTGAGGGCGCCGGCAAGGGACATACCGACAATGGTTTTGGGTTTGAGCATTTTCTTAACGAAAAGTTCACACGCCTGTCGGAGTCGAGCAGAGTTGTAGGCGAGGAATGTTTCGTCAATAACCGTGGTGAGTTTTTCTTTTCCGGTAATCCCTTTGGGTAGAATCCGTTTTCCCGAAAGGTAGATTTTTTTTCGGGGACAGCGCCGCTGGCGCAGCCAGTCCGGCAGTTTACTCAAGTCCGGGCGATAACGATGGCACTTTTTCATTTTGCCTCCTTACGGAACGACAACAACCTTTGCCGGCGGAATGCCGTTGAAACTGGTGGCGTGGGCGATGGAGTAGGCGCCAATGTTTTTGGCGTAGATCAGGTCGCCCAATTCCAGTTCCGGCAGTTCCTCGGCAGGCGAGATAATATCCAGTGAATCACAGGTGGGACCGGCAAGGGTGGTCAACTGAGTTGGTCCTTTCTTCAGCGCGGCGAACTGGTACTTACAGTGGTCAAAAACGGTGCCGGAAAGGGCGCCGTAAACGCCATCGTCAAGGTAATACCAGTGTTTGTTATTGCGGATGGACTTTCCGATAACCGAAAGAAGTAGAAACCCGGCGGGGCCGACCAGCGCCCGACCCGGTTCGGCAATGATTCTAATACGGTTGTCAAAAAGCCGGGAGAGTTCCATATTCATCGCCGGTGCCATAGCGGCAAACCAGTCCTCATCGGTGTCAAAATGGCGAATTGGAAAACCGCCACCGATGTCCACCGTATTCAGTTCTATCCCTCGGGTTCGGGCTTCAGTGATGATTATCTTTACCAGTTCCATTGCCTCCAGGTAGTTGTTACCATGGGTGCACTGGGAACCGACATGGAAGGCGATTCCGACCGGCTCCAGACCAAGTTTCCGTGCCTTCAGCAGCAGGGGAGCGGCATCGGCAGGTTCGGCGCCGAACTTGAGCGACAGTTCTACCACCGAGCCGACATTGGGGACCTTGATTCGGACCAGGACCTGGCTCCCGGGTGCATAGCGGGCAATTTTACCCAATTCATACTCTGAATCAAAGGTCATCAGCTTTACGCCGTGACGATGGGCAAATCGCAAGGCGGAGGGGCGTTTAATGGTGTTGGCGAAGATGAGGCGGTCGGGTGTAACACCGGAGTTGAGAGCCAACGCTATTTCCGGTTCCGAGGCAACGTCAAAACCACATCCTTCGGCGGCGAAGAGGACAATTACCTCGGGAGTGGGGTTTGCCTTTATCGCATAGAATGGTTCTACGCGGGGGAGGAGTTTTCGGAACCGATTGAGCTGGGCGAGAAGTATGGTGCGGCTGATGATAAACAGGGGGGTGCCGTGTTTTTTTGCCAGCACGGGCAGGGAGGCCCGGAGTTTCTTGAGATAACTCTGATGGTTGTTATGGGTTTTTTTCACGCCTCAATTATTACCAATTCTTATTGCCGGTCAAGCACTTTATTGAATGAGCAACACCGCCGCGCCCTTCAGACGGCTGTGTTTTACCGCCTGGAGCGCTTCATTTGCCTGTTCTAAGGGGAAGGTGGTAACTGTAGTCTGGATGGGAATTTCCTGGGTCAGTTGCAAAAGGTCAAGGGCATCCTGCCGGGTACTGTTGGTGACTGAGCGAATGGTGTGTTCCTGGTAGATAAGAGAGTAGTCCAGGGCGGGGATCTGGCTCATATGGATGCCGGCAAGTGCCAATGTTCCGCCCCGGTTGAGATGGTTTAGGGCAAGGGGTACCAGTTCGCCAGCCGGGGCAAATATGATACCGGCGTCCAGTTTAAAAGGGGGGCGGTGTTGGGCGGTGCCGACCCAGTCTGCACCCAGTTCCCGGGCGTGCTCCTGATGGTCCGGAGTGCGGGTGAATACCGCCACCGGGCAGTGCCAGTGTTTAAGAATCTGCAGTACGATATGGGCCGAGGCGCCAAAGCCATAAAGCCCAACTGCTGCCGGCAGGCGGTGGAACACGAGGGCGAGCCGGAGCGCCCGGTAGCCGATTACGCCAGCGCATAACAGTGGAGCGGCCGCCGGGGCAGAAAGACCGGGTGGGAGCGGATAACAGAAGCCAGCGTGGGCAATTGTGTACCGGGCATAGCCGCCGTCAATGTGGAAGCCGGTGAATCGGGCGTCTTCACAGAGGTTTTCTCTACCGGAGGTGCAGAATGAGCAGCGACCGCAAGTGGCACCGAGCCAGGCGATACCAACCCGGGTGCCGGGGGGCGGTGAATTTACACCCGGTCCGTGTTGGTCAACAATACCGACAATCTCGTGGCCAACGACGAGCGGCAGGCGGGGAAGCTTTAGGTCGCCCTCAATTTCGTGGAGGTCGGTGTGGCAGACACCGCAGGCTTCTACCCGGATACGGAGTTGAGCCGGCGCCGGTTCGGGTAAGGGCAGTTCTACCAGTTTAAGTGGGGCTGATTCTACCGGCGCCGGTTGGAGTAGTTGCATTGCGCGCATGGTAAAATTAAAACTGGAAAAATTGTAAAGGGCAAGGAAGACGGTGTTGACACCGGGCAGGTGGTGATTTAATCTATTGGCAGATAAAGAGGAGGAGTTTTTATGGAACGGCGAAGGGTTGCCATTTTTACATTTAATTCTGAACCGGTGGTCTTTGCCCATGCCCTGTTAAACGCCCTGGATATGCAGGAGCGGGGTTGGGAGGTAAAGGTAGTTATTGAGGGGGATACCACCAAACAGGTTTCCCTTTTACGCAACGAAACCAAGCCGTTTGCCGACCTCTGGCAGAAGGCAAAGCAGGCGGGAGTGGTTGATTGTGTCTGTCAGGCGTGTGCAAGAAAAAATACAGTTATGCCAGCGGTGGTTGAACAGGGGTTACGCGTGGGTGGGGAGATGGTTGGTCATCCGAGCGTCGCCCGGTATCTTCAGGAAGGTTATGAGGTTTTAGTCTGGTAAATGGAAAACGCGCCATTTGATGATTGGGCGGAGAAGTACGATTCTTGGTATGACACCAAGGGCAAGCTGGCGTTTGAGATTGAACTGACGACACTGAGGCCGCTGCTTTCGGACCTGCCCAAGCCTTATCTGGAGGTGGGGGTGGGTACCGGAAGGTTTGCGCAGGCGCTGGGGATACCGTTTGGCATTGATCCTTCCGCCGGGCTGCTGGAGTTTGCCCGGCGCCGAGGAATAAAGGTGCTCCGTGCCCGGGGTGAAGATCTGCCTTTTCCCAACGACTTCTTCGGGGCGGTATTTCTGCTTACCACCTGGGAGTTTTTGAGACAACCATTTTTGGTTTTACGGGAGATTCACCGGGTGCTTAAGCCGGGCGGCAGGTTGGTCAACGCCTATCTTGACCGGGAAGGAAAATGGGGAAAAAGTTATATTGAGAAGGCGAAGGCGGGTCATCCTATTTTTCGCTTGGCCCGATTTTACTCCTACGATGAGGTCGTCGCATTAACCCGGCAGGCCGGATTCAAGATTGTCCGGACGGTTTCCACGCTTTTTCAAGGACCGGATGAGACCAGAGTTTTGGAGGAGCCTAAAGACGGTTTTCATCCGGGTGCCAGTTTTGTGGTGATAATCGCGGCAAAAATATTACCGGAGATTCGGGACGGTTCTCCGTTATACCTTTCTGCTACAGAAGGTGTAACTTAATTCAAGGTCGGTGCGTTGAGATAAGCGGTTAATTGCCGTTTAGACTGCGGACCGCCGCATCGTGTTCGGCCGGGGTGCAGGAGAAGATGTGACTGCCGTTCCCCCGGGATACAAAGAAGAGGTAATTGTGCCGGGCAGGATGGAGCACCGCGCGTAGGGCGGTGGCGCCGGGGTTGCAGATTGGGCCCGGGGGAAGACCGGGATGCAGGTAGGTATTATAAGGAGATGGTGTTTTCAGGTCCGCCCAGGAGAGGCGTTCTTTGCGTTTAGGCAGAATGAACTCAACGGTGGCACAGGATTGAAGGGGCAGGCGGCGCTGAAAACGGTTGATGAACACCCCGGCGATAACGGGAAACTCATCGGGGAGTTTTGCCTCCTTTTCTACGATGGATGCGAGAATGACCACCTGCGGTTCGGTCAGCCGGGTAGTTGATTCTTTTTTCAGGTTGGCAAAAACAAGCTGGAACTGGCGGACGAGGCGGCGGACAACCGCCCGGGGGTCGGAGCCGGTTTGAAATTCATAGGTTTCGGGAAAGAGATAGCCTTCGGCACGGGCAAAGGGGATATTGAGGGAACGCAATAGATTGGTATCGGTACAGGCGGCGAGAAAACTGTCTTCTGGACAGATGCCGTGTTGCTCTAATAGCTCGGCGATTTCCTCTGTGGTGTTGCCTTCCGGAATGGTGACCATGAGAAATGCCGGGATTTCCCGGGTGAGCATTTTCAGTACCAGTTGCGGGTGGGTATGCGGAACAAACCGATAACGCCCGGGTTGAATTCTGTTTTCGGCGCCATAAATCCAGGCAAGAAACCGGAAGTAAATGGTGGAGTTAATTATCCCCTCCTGACGGAGGTTTTCGGCGATGTTTGCAATTCCCATTTCCGGTTTGATCAAGACCTCTTTTTTCGGACCGGCAATCGGGGGCGGCATTTGTTCTCCGCAGCCAAGACAAAAAAGGAGGAGCGGTGGTAAATATCGGATGACAAGAAGAAAGCACCGGCCGGCGGTCATTGCGGTTCCCGTTTGTGGGCGAGGTAATTTTCTAGAAGGATGGTCGCGGCGATGCGGTCAAGTGGTGAATCCGAGTGTTTTTGTCCGGGTAGATGGCGCCGGAATGGTCTGCCGTGGACCTCGGTGTAAATTTGCCGGGCAGCATCAGTGGTTAGGCGTTCATCAAACAGGTTAATCGGTATCGGGTAAATTTTTTTTCCCAGGCGGCGGGCAAAGGTGCGGATTTTTTCCGAGCGGGTGCTCGGTTTGCCGGACAGGCTTAAGGGTAGTCCGATGACAACCAAATTAACCTGATAAGTTTTAATCAACTGGGTGACGGCGGTGATGAGTTCTTCTTCGGAGCGGTGGTTGATGGTAGTTAGGCTTTGGGCAATGGTGCGGGTTTCATCGGAGATCGCTACGCCGGTCCGGCGTTCGCCGAGGTCAAGGCAGAGGACACGGGACATCGGGGAAATTATAATCTGAGGACAAAGTGGTGTCCAGCCGAAAAGCGGCCGTTTTTCCCTTGGCGAGATGTTATGTTGACTTGGATAGGAAAGGCGGTTATAGTTAACTTCTATGAATGACGATTTTCCACGGTCGGCGCCGATTGACTTTGCGGTCCGTCTCCAGAAGCTGGCGCAGTTGCGGCAATTGGGCATTATGCCCTATGCCTATTCTTATCGCCGGACCCATCTGGTTAGCGAAGTGCTGGCTCAGTTTGAGGTTTTAAGCGGTTCGGGAGATCCGGTGCGGGTTGCCGGCCGATTGATGGCGCGGCGGAAGCACGGTAAAACCCAGTTCGCCCATATCCAGGACGAAAGCGGGAAATTACAGGTGTATTTCCGGCAGGATACGCTCGGGGGTGATATTTATGAGCGGCTGGAGTTGCTGGATATCGGCGACATTGTCGGGGTGGCGGGCGAGGTTTTTCAGACGAAAACCGGGGAGAAAACGGTGCATTGCCGGGAGTTGGTGTTGCTCGCCAAGTCGCTGCGTCCGTTGCCGGAGAAGTTTCACGGTTTAAAGGACATTGAAACCCGTTACCGCCAGCGTTATCTGGACCTGATAGTCAATCCAGGGTCAAGGGAGGTGTTCGTTCAGCGGACGAAGTTAATTCGGCTTATTCGGCAGTTTCTTGATCAGCGGGGTTTTATTGAGGTGGAGACGCCGGTTTTACAGCCGCTTTACGGCGGGGCAGCGGCAAGGCCGTTTGTCACCCATTACAATGTCCTGGAGCAGGATGTGTTTCTGCGGATTTCCGATGAGTTGTACCTGAAACGGTTGATTGTCGGTGGTATGGAGCGGGTTTATGAGATCGGCAAGGATTTTCGGAATGAGGGATTGGACCGGACGCACAACCCGGAGTTTACCCAGTTAGAGCTGTATCAGGCCTATGCCGACTATGAGGATATGATGCAACTGGTTGAGGAGCTGTTTAAGTTACTGGCGCAGGAGCTGACCGGCGGAACCGTGATTGAGTTTGCCGGGCAGAAGATAGATTTCGGTAAACCCTGGCAGCGGTTGCGGTTTGTTGACGCCCTGCGGGAAAAACTGGGCGCGGACCCGCTGGAGTTAGATGACGGAGAGTTGAAAAGAAGAGCGGAAGGGCTGGGGCTGGAGATAAAACCTGGGACGTCGCGGGCAAAGTTACTGGACAAGTTGTTCAGCGATTTAATTCAGGATTGCATTGTCCAGCCGACGTTTGTGCTTGACCACCCAAAGGAGACGACACCACTGGCCAAGCCGCATCGGAATGACCCCCGGTTGGTGGAACGGTTTGAGCCGGTGGTTTGCGGGCTGGAGGTGGGCAACGCCTTTAGTGAATTGAATGACCCCCTGGAACAGCGGCAGCGGTTTGAGGAGTCGCTGAAGCGGCAGGAGGAGTTTGCCACCCTGGATGAGGATTACTGTCTGGCGTTAGAGTTCGGTATGCCACCGACTGGCGGACTGGGTCTGGGAATTGACCGGTTGGTGATGCTGTTTACAGATCAGGATTCAATTCGGGACGTAATCCTTTTTCCGCAGTTGAAGAGGGAACAGGGGTGATATCCAAATCGGCTTTTGAGTTCTTTGTTGCCCGACGCTATTTGCGAGGCAAACGCCGGGGATTGGTTTCGGGGACAAGTGCCATTGCAATTGGCGGTGTTTTTGTTGGGGTGGCGGCAATCATCATCGTCCTGTCGGTCCAGAACGGGTTTCACAAGGAGTTGCGGGACCGGATACTCGGCGCCTCGCCGCACATCGTTGTTTCTCAGTTCGGTTATAAGCCGATTGACTATACCGGTGAAAGTGATACGGTGGTGGCGAAGATTCGCCGGGTGCCCGGGGTGTTGGAGGTGGCGCCATTTCTTTACAGTAAGATTTTGATGCGGGCCGGAGGGATGGTTGAGGGTGGTGTAGTGCGGGGGATTGACCCGAAACTGGAAGCGGAGCTGACTGATATTAAAGGCAGTATAATTGAGGGGGAGTTTTCCTTTGATTCTGCCGGGGTGGTGATTGGCGTGGAACTGGCCAGGAATCTGGGTTTGTTTGTTGGTGACCGCCTAATGCTGGCTTCGCCTTTTAGCGGGACCGCAACACCGATGGGGTATCTTCCCCGGACCCGGGCTTTCCGGGTGAATGGTATTTTTGACGCAGGGATGTATGAGTATAACAGCAGTTTTGTGTTTGCCGGTCTTGGTGAACTTCAAGATTTTATGGGGATGCCCGGCAAGGTTAATGGTTATGAGGTGCGGGTAGCAGATGTTGACAATGCCGGACGGGTTGCCCGGCAAATTGCAATTGAGCTGGGGATGCCATTTCGGGCAATTGACTGGATTGCCCAGAACCGGAACCTTTTTACCGCCCTGCGGCTGGAAAAGGTAGTAACTTTTATCGTTTTGGTTTTAATTGTCCTGGTGGCGGCTTTCAATATTGTCGGGATGCTGACGATGATGGTGATCAGAAAGACACGGGAGATCGGCATTCTTAAAACGATTGGTGCCAAATCGGCAAGCATCACCAGTATATTTGTGATTACCGGGGCGAGTATCGGGTTGATTGGGACCGCGCTGGGGGCATTGTTCGGTTTTGTTGTCTCGTGGCTTTTGAATCGTTACCGGTTTGTCAATTTGCCCGGGGATGTGTACTTTATCAAAAATCTCCCGGTGCAGATGCAGTGGCAGGATTTTGTTGTTGTGTGCGCCGCGGCGCTTTTGATTACCTTTGCGGCAACGGTCTACCCAGCTTTCCGGGCGGCAAGACTTCAGCCGGTGGAGGCAATTCGCCATGAGTAGCGAGGTGGTGCTGCGGGCGGAGGGGATTGAGCGCAGTTTTCAGGTGGGGCCAGAGCGACTGCAGGTTTTGCGCGGGGTTGACCTGGAGGTGCGGAAAGGAGAACTGGTGGCGATTGTTGGTCCATCCGGTTCCGGCAAATCGACCCTTTTACATATCCTTGGTGGGCTGGACCGTCCTAACCGGGGCCGGGTGTTGCTTGATTCCTGCGACATTTTCAGTTATCCTGAAACAAAGTTACCAGAGTTACGCAACCAGAAGGTGGGGTTTGTGTTTCAGTTCCATCACCTTCTGGCGGAATTTACGGTTTTAGAGAACGTGGCGCTGCCATTGTTTATTGCTGGCGTGGAGCGGCGCCGGGCCCTGGCAATGGCCAAGGCGGTGCTGGCCGAGGTAGGGTTTGTTTCCCGGTTTGAGCACCGGCCTTCAGAGCTATCCGGGGGCGAGCGTGCCCTGGTGGCGGTGGCAAGGGCACTGGCTAATTCGCCGGCAATTGTATTTGCCGATGAGCCTACCGGCAATCTGGACACAAAAGCGACCGTCGGTCTGCTGGAGTTACTGGTGCGATTGAGTAAAGAGCGAGGCAGGACGATTCTGGTGGTGACCCACAATCCGCTGGTGGCGCAGGGCGCCGGGCGCCGTTTGCGTCTCCAGGAAGGGAGGTTGATAAATGAGGATCTGTGATGTCTGCGGTAAGAACGAGGCAACGCTTTTGGTCCGGCAGTTGAATAAAGACGGTAAGGCGACCGACCTGGCGGTTTGTCTTGAGTGTGCAAGGAAAAAAGGGTTTACTGCCGGGGAAGAATTAAAGGTCGGGGCAGCCGAGGTGTTGAAGGATTTGCAGCGGCGGGTTGAGGACCGGGACCAGCAGGTGGTCTGTTCTTACTGCGGGATGAGTTTTGCCGAGTTCAAACGGTTAGGTCGGCTGGGTTGCGCCGGCTGCTGGAGTACTTTTCGGGAGCAGTTGGAGCCGTTACTGCGGCGATTGCACAGTTCGGTGCGTCATATCGGAAAGACTCCCAATCAGGGGCGAAAGCGGGCCCAGGAGCGGCTGCTGGTACAGCGGCTCCGGGCGGAATTGGAGACGGCGATTAAGGCAGAGGATTATGAGCGGGCGGCAACTCTGCGTGATCTGCTGAGGAAGGCGGGCGATGAAACTGGCACCTGAAAAGGTTGGTGCCTGGCTTTCCGGTGCCGGGCCGGATTCCGATGTGGTGATCGCCACGCGGGTGCGTTTTGCTCGTAACCTTGTTGATGTGCCGTTTGCGGTGAAGATGAACTCCTCGGAAGAGGCGCTGGTTTTAGAGACGTTGCGCTGGGCGCTGACCGAGACCGGGATTCTTGGCCAGGGGCAGTTTTTTGACGGCGCGGTGCTGGACGAGCCGGAAGGGCTTTATTTTGTGGAACGGCATCTTGCCTCACCGGAGTTTGTCGCGACGAAGAGAAAAAAGGGTCTTTTTGTCAGTTCTGACGAGACGCGTTCGCTGATGGTGAACGAGGAGGACCACCTGCGGTTTCAGGCGCTGGTCAGCGGACTGGATTTTGCTACCGCCTTTGGACAGGTGGCGGAGATGGATGCGAAGATAGAGGAGCAGGTTGCCTATGCCTTTTCTCCGGAATGGGGTTTTCTTACTGCCTGCCCGACCAATGTTGGCACCGGCATGCGGGCGTCGGTTCTGATGCATCTGCCCGGGCTGGTCCTTACTCGGGAAATTGAGAAGGTTTTGCGTGGTGCCCAGACCATCGGTCTGGCGGTGCGGGGAGTGTACGGCGAGGGAAGTGAGGTGCGAGGAAATCTGTTTCAGATTTCAAACCAGCGGACGCTTGGCCAGTCGGAAGCGGAAATAATTGAGGTGGTAACCGGCGCCTGCCGGCAGATAATTGACTATGAACGGAAGGCGAGGGGGTATTTGATGCATAACCTGCGGGTGGAGATTGAGGACAAGGTGTTTCGGTCGCTGGGTCTTCTGCGGGGGGCGCGCATTATCTCTTCCGAGGAGGCAACCAATCTTCTGGCGACTGTGCGGTTTGGGGTGGCGCTGGGGATCATCAACGAGTTGAAACTGAGCGAGGTGTCACAGCTTTTGGTATTGATTCGTCCGGCCAATCTCCAGGTGCTTCTCGGTGAAAAACTGACGCCGGCGGAAAGGGATGAGCGCCGGGCAACGTTCATTCGCCAGAAACTGGTGCGGTAAACGATGGGTGTTTTTGAGCAGGAAAGGCAGAACCGATTAAGGGCGCTGCCGGCGGTAGAGAAGCTGTTGGGTGACGAAAGGCTTTTGCCGTTTATCCATATGCTTCACCCCCGGCTGGCCAAGAGGGTGCTGCGGGAGTATTTAGCCGAAGTGCGCCAGGCGTTGCTTGACGGTGCCGATGTGGAGTTCAGTATTGAAACGGCCCGGGCGCGGTTGCTGGAGAACCGGCGTCCTGGTCTGGTGCGGGCAATTAACGCCCTGGGTGTGGTTTTGCATACCGGTCTGGGCCGGGCACCGCTTTCCCGCGTTGCCCAGGAGGCGCTGCAGGAGGTAAGTGAGAATTTCTGTGCGCTGGAGATTAACCTTAGCGACGGCCGACGGGGGAGTCGTTACCGGCACGTTGAGCCGTTGCTGTGCGAGTTGACCGGGGCCGAGGCGGCGATGGTGGTGAACAATAACTGTGCGGCGACGCTTTTGATTCTCGCTACGATCGCCCGGGGTAAAGAGGTGATTGTCTCGCGCGGGCAGTTGATAGAGATTGGTGGTTCTTTCCGGATTCCAGAGGTGATGCTTCAGAGCGGTTGTCGGATGGTGGAGGTGGGGACCACCAACCGGACCCATCTTCGGGATTACGAGAATGCGATTACACCCGATACTGCGGCGATTCTGCGGGTCCACACTTCCAACTACCGAATTGTCGGTTTTACCAAGGAGGTTTCTCTGGCCGACCTCGTGGCGCTTGGTCGGTGCCATAATATCCCGGTGATTGACGACCTTGGTTCCGGGGCGTTGATTGACCTGTCTCGCTACGGTTTGCCCAAAGAGCCGGTGGTTGCCGAATCCATTGCCACCGGTGCCGATGTGGTCTGTTTTTCCGGAGACAAGTTGATCGGTGCCGGACAGGCCGGGGTGATTGTCGGGAGAAAGGCGCTGATTGACCGGATGAAGAAAAACCCTCTGACCCGGGCGTTTCGCTGTGACAAACTGACCTATGCGGTTCTGGAGCGGACACTGGAGCTCTTCCTTGACGAGGAGCGGGCGCTCAAGGAGCATGCCCTGATGCAGATTCTTCTGAAACCGCTCGCCCAGATGGAAAGGGAGGCAAACGAGGTTCTGGCGCTGGTGAAGGAGCGAGTTGGTGACCGGGCTGAGTTGCGGGTCCATCCAACAGTTGCCGAGGTGGGGGGCGGTTCTCTGGCAACTGAGAGTTTACCGTCTGTCGCCCTGGCGGTGGTGCCCGGTAAAATGGCGGTGGCTGAACTGGCAAGGCGGTTGCGATTTTACCAACCGCCGGTGTTCGCACGGGTTGACAGGGGAGAGTTACTGTTGGATTTCCGGACCATCCGCAGCGATGAGGTGCCGATTGTGACCGATGCCCTTATTGCCGCATTGTGCGGGTAAAAACAAGGAAAGCAAAGGCTCTGTCACCATTTTTTATCTCTGCGGGGGCAGCAAGGGAGACGGGGGTGAAGGAAGAATTTTGGGTAAGAATTTGATCGGCTGTTAATTAGGAAATTTTTTCTCCTTTTTAAAATTTGACCTAACCGGCAAATTTTTTACTGTTTTGTACTCTCGGTGCAGATGGCGCCGGGTATCTATCAGGGTGGGGCTTTTCTTTTTTTGTTTGGTGGACGACAGGGTGGATTTTCTTGACAGTTGGCGGTGGGCGTTTAGGATAGCCAGATGCTGCCGGTGCTTTTGCGGTTGGGCAATTTTCAGCTTTACTCTTACGGGGTGATGCTGTTTATCTCCTTTGTGCTGGGCATCTGGCTGGTTGAAAGCCGGGCAAAGCGGATGGGCATCGACCCCAAGAAAATTACCGACCTGGCGCTCTGGGTGCTGATCGCGGTTGTTTTGGGGGCAAGGCTATTTTACGTTGCATTTCACTGGGATGAGTTTCGTTATCGGCCGATAGATATAATTCGTTTCTGGGGAAATCCGCCTGGGCTTTCCGGGTTGATGTTCTACGGTGGGTTTCTGGGTGGATTTGTGGCGGGTCTGATATTTGTCTGGGTTAATCGGTTGCCGGTGGTGAAACTTTTGGATGCGGTGGCGCCGGCGCTGGTTCTGGGCGAGGGGTTTACGAGAATCGGCTGTTTTCTCAACGGGTGTTGTTTTGGTAAACCGGCCGGGTCAGGTTGTGGGGTGGTTTTTCCGCTCCATTCGGCGGCGGGTGCCCAGTTTCCAGGGCAACCGATTTACCCCACCCAGTTGTACTCATCTCTGGCGGGCTTTGTCCTTTTTGGCATCGCCTTGCTGCTGGAACGACGAAGGCTGAAGCCCGGGGTCCTCTTTGCGGTCATTTTGATTCTCTATTCCCTTTTTCGATTCGGTATTGACTTTGTCCGATTTTACGAGAATGCGGCAAACTTCTGGGGGAATCAGGTTGTCTCTTTAGGGCTTGCCCTACTTGGTGGGATTCTGTTGATTTTATTTCTGCGCCGGCGATGAACCGGTGGTCAGCCATTTTTACCCGGCTAAAGCCTTTTCTGCTTCCGTTTGCCGATTTTATTTTTCCACCGCTCTGCTACGGCTGTGACCAGGAGATCCCGGCGGGGTTAATATGTGATGCCTGCCGGCTTTTGCTTTTCACCAGCGAACTGGATGTTTGCGCGGTTTGCGGGCGTCCTTGTCTGCCTGACCAACGGGTTTGTGGTGGTTGCGAACCGCCTTTGGCGTTGAGCCGGATTCGGGCGATTGGCGTTTATGGGGCACCGTTTTTGGGGTTGGTTTACGCCTTGAAGTACTCGGCGAAGACCGCGTTGGTGCCGGTGCTGGGCGATGCCCTGGCTTTGCTGGTACAACAGGATACCCAGCTGCGGAGTGCGGATGGGATTTGTGCGGTGCCGCTGCATCCGGCACGGCTGCGGGAGCGGGGGTATAATCAGTCCTATCTGCTGGCCGAGGCTGTTTCCCGGGCTACCGGTATCTCTCTAATTGACCCGCTGGTCCGAGTCCGGAATACCGGGACGCAGACCCGGCAGCGGGCTGAAAAGGAACGATTTGAGAATGTGCGTGGTGTTTTTGCCCTCAGAGCGGACATCAAAATTGCCGGGCAGCGGTTGATTCTGGTTGACGATGTAATGACCAGCGGGGCAACGCTTTCTTCTGCCGCCGGTGAGTTGCGGCGTGCCGGTGCAACCGAGGTTATGGGGTTGGTGGTGGCGGCAGGGGTGGGGAGTTCAGTGCGGCAGCGAGGCTATCCCGCAAAGCGAAGAAGTCCGGGAGGTGGGCGAGTTTTACCGCGCCGGCACGGGGCGGGTTGAGCCGCAGGGGGTTAACCGGAGTGCCAAATTTACGCACTTCATAGTGGAGATGGGGTCCGGTGGATAGCCCGGAGGACCCGACATAGCCAATAATCTGTCCCTGCTTTACCGGCATGCCGGTTTTAACCCCTTTCGCGAAACCGTTGAGATGGCCGTAACTGGTCTCAAAACCGTCCCGGTGTCCGACCCGGACCAGCCGGCCATAGCCGCCGCTCCACCCGGCTGATATAACCCGACCATCGGCAACACAGGATACCGGTGTGCCTTTGGGAGCGGCATAGTCAATTCCCTGGTGCTGGGCAGGAATACGGCGAATCGGGTGGAACCGGTTGCCGAAAAACGATGAGATGCGGGAGAAACGGAGCGGCGATTTGAGGAATATTTTGCGCATTGACTTGCCTTCTCGATTGTAATAGTCGGTGGTGCCCTCTGGGTCGGTGAAGCGGAAGGCGGTGAAGTCGCCCACCACTCCTTTGTAACGGGCGGCAAGAATCGGGCCGTACCCGACAAAAATGGAGTCAACGAATTTCCGGGACACCAGGATGATAAATGAATCACCGGGCTGGGGTTCGGAAAAGAAGTCAATCTCCCAGTCAAAGATTTCGGTGTAGGCGGCAACCAGACCGGGTTTCTCCCCCTGGTCGGTCAGCGCCTGATAGAAGGAACTGGTGATGACACCGGCGATGCGGGTTGGCACCAGATGCACCTCTTTGCTGACCAGGGAGACGCGATATTCTCCGGTATCAATTTCAATCTTATAGATGGAGTCGTAGTTTTGCCAGTACTGAATTTGGAACAGGGTGTCGTTGCGATAGAAGAGGATGAGGCTATCGCCGGGGCGAAGGAGCCGGAAGTTGAAGCCAAAATTGCGCAGCGCCGTAATGGCGTGGTCGGCAATTGGGGCGGGAAGGCCGGCGCGATTGAAAAGAAAGGGCATAATCTCTCCGGGTTGGACAACGAGACTGGTGGTGGTTACCGGGGAGGGGGCGGCAGGGGATAAAGAGGCGGCTTTACGCGGTCGGGGCCAGAGAATAATGAAGCCGAGGATGAGCAGAAGAAAGGAGATGCCCAGAGTCAGCAGGCGACGCCAGCGGTGCTTTCTGGCCGGGGTGCCCGGTGCCGGTTCCAGGAGGGGGCGGAGTTTAAGCATAAATGATATAATATACCGGTTTATTGCCAATGCAATAAATTGTCCTTGACCTTAAACGCAGTTGGTTCTATCATGATTGCCCATGCGCCACATTCTGCCGGTTTTACTGTTGATTTTCTTGGGCGGTTGCGGGCAAAGGATGCACGAGGTTGACCAGACCGAGATGGGTTTTGGTAGTTATATCCGAATTCGGGCCCGGGGCGCGGATGCGAAAAAGGTTGGCCAGGCGGTGCAAGAGGCGTTTGCCGAGATGCGCCGGCTGGATACGCTCCTATCCCTGTTTACGAATGGCAGCGATGTTGTCCGGTTGAATAACGAGCGCCGATTACTGGTGACGGAAGAGACCCGGGAGTTGATTCGTAAAGGGCTGGCGCTGGGTGAGGAGGCTGGGGGGGTGTTTGACATTACTGTGGAGCCGCTGGTAAGGGCGTGGGGTTTTTACGATGATAGTTGCCGGGTGCCGGACAGCGCCACCGTTGTGCAACTGCGTCAGCGGGTGGATTACCGTCAGGTGATGGTGCGGGGGGATACGGTGGTTCTTGGTGACAGTGTTAGAATTGACCTGGGTGGTATTGCGGTCGGCTTTGCGGTTGACCGGGCGGTGGCGATTCTGAAGTCGGACGGTGTTAAGGAAGGGCTGGTTGATGCCGGCGGCGATATCCGGGTATTTGGTGACCGGGTCTGGCGGGTCGGAATTAAGCACCCCCGGCAACAGGGATTAATCCGGGTGTTGAAGTTGCGGGATCGGGCGGTGGCAACATCAGGTGATTACGAGCGGTTCTTTGAGCAAGGGGGTCAGAGGTTCAGCCACATCATTGACCCCCGGGACGGTTATCCGGCAAGGAAGTGTGCGGCGGTGACGGTTATTGCCCCTACGGCACTGGAGGCGGACTTTTTTTCCACCGCGGTTTTTGTGCTCGGTCCGGAGGAAGGCAGGGAGTTGGTGGCGCGCCAACCGGGGCTGGGGGCGTTTATTTACTCAGTGGTCGGCGGATCGGTGCGGGAACTGAAGGTCGGGAGGTGTGATGAATAAAGAGGCGAAGTACTGGCGGGCGACGGCAGGGGGACGGGTGGAGTGTTTTCTCTGTCCGAACCGGTGCCTGATCGCACCGGGGAAACGGGGTAGATGTTTGGGCAGAAAGAATATGGATGGGCGACTGTTTGCCGTTAATTACGGTGAAATAGTGTCAATGGCGGTTGACCCGATTGAGAAAAAGCCACTTTACCACTTTTATCCCGGCGCAGAAATATTTTCGGTTGCCACTTATGGCTGTAATCTACTCTGCCCTTTCTGCCAGAACTGGGAGATTTCCCAGGAAGTGGCCTCCACCCGATTTGTTTCCCCCGAAGGGCTGGTGACCCAGGTGCAGAAGCAGGGGCTTGCGCTTATCGCCTACACTTATACGGAACCGCTGGTCTGGTTTGAATACCTCCTTGATACGGGCCGGTTGATGCACCGGGCCGGGATTAAGAATGTGCTGGTGACCAACGGGATGGTCAACCCTGAGCCGCTGCAGGAGCTGTTGCCGTTGATTGACGCGATGAACATAGACCTGAAATCAATTCGGCCGGAGTTTTATCGCGATGTGCTTAAAGGTGACCTGCCGACAGTGCTCAATACCATCCGGACGGCGCGGCAGGTCTGCCATATTGAACTTACCACTTTGCTTATTCCCGGCAAAAATGACAGTGAACCAGAGATCGAGGAATTGACCGATTTTGTCGCCAGTCTGGGGCGGAACACGGTTTTGCATTTTTCCCGTTATTTTCCTCGCCACAAGGCGACCGAGCCGCCAACGCCGGCGGAAGTATTGCTGCGGGCAGCGGCGATTGCAAGAAAGAAACTGGACTATGTCTATCTGGGCAACGTTGATCTGGGAAGGGGGTTTCGGGATACCACCTGCCCTCAGTGTGGGGCGGTGCTGGTTGACCGGAGTGGTTACCGGGGCATAGCGCAGGGAATAAATGCCGGGCGGTGTGAACGGTGCGGGCGCCGAGCGGATATTGTCGTGTGAAACGGTTATTGACAACCGGTGATTTGATGGTGATCGGTATTCTTTTTTTGCTCAGTCTCGGTGGGTTGCCTTTATTGTGGCGGCGTCCGGGTTCGGGAAGGAGTTGTGTTGTCAGTTCTGCTGCCGGGCGGGCGGTTATTTCTCTGTCCCGGGATACCAGCCTGGTTTTGACCGGTCCGGTGGGAAGCACCACGGTAGAGATAAGGGACGGGCGGGCGAGGATAAGCGATTCTGATTGCCGCCACCGGCGATGCGTGCGGATGGGTTGGGTTAAGCAACCGGGAGAGATTGCGGTATGTCTGCCCAATCGGGTAGTGGTGGAGATTGCCGACGAGCACGGCGAGGGGGTTGATGCCATCACCAGATAAAGCCGGGCGGGTGGCAATTTACGGTGCCCTCGCGATCGGGCTCTGGACAGTTGAAAACTATTTGCCGACACCGCTGCCCTGGTTAAGGTTGGGGCTCGCCAATATGGCGGTTGTTCTGGCGTTGGATGAACTGGGGGTTGGAGCAGGGGTTGCGGTATTGTTGTTAAAACTGGTTGTCGGTTCAATGCTCGCGGGCAGGTTTCTGACCCCTTTTTTCTTTTTTGGGGCAGCCGGAGGTGGGCTGGCGTTGCTGGCAATGGCTTTTCTTAAACTGGCGGGAAGAAGGTATATTACGGTGGTGGGGCTCAGTTGCGCGGGCGGCGTTTGCCACAATATCGGGCAGCTGGTCGTGGCCCGGTTCCTGCTGGTTTCAAGTCCAGTTTTATTGCGGCTGCTGCCGCTGCTCAGTTTACTTGGGGTTATAACCGGCACCTTGGTCGGTTTATTAGCCCGACTGGTTCAGTTGCGCACTAAAACCAGTCTTGATTAAAGGCAATGGATTGTTATATTAACTTCAATATGGAGGTTAGGTTTTGAAAAGTAGAGGAGTGCGCAGTTCGGGCCGTTCTATCGGGCTCCTGGTTCTGGCGGTTGTTATTGCGGGAATTGCCGGCAGTGTGCTTTCCTATTTTCTGGTTGGAATTTTTCCGGTTGGTCCGGTGCGGGATTTTTTCTTTAAATCGGTTGGCGTAGGGGTACCGACATTTACTGTCAATCTTGGGTTTGCGACAATAACCTTCGGTGTTTCTTTTGCCATCACCACCTTTGCGGTAATTCTGGTTGCGCTTGCCGTTTATCTCTGGTACCGGTTTTAATAAAAAGGGGGGCAGAACGCCCCCCAAGAGGTCAGCCGATTGCAGTTCAGCGCCGGAAAATAAGTTTTCGCGTCAGGATTGTTTTGTCGGTATGGAGCCGAACGAAGTAGACACCGGGTGCTGCTCTGGTGCCTTGATCGGTTAGTCCGTCCCAGCCGACGGTGTGGGAGCCAGGAGGCATTGCCGCTTCAACCATATTCCGGACAATTGCGCCCGTAGCGTCGTAGACGCGGAGTTTAACCGGCCCGGCAGCGGGCAGATGGTAGCGAATGGAGGTGCGATTCTGATAGGATGGGTTGGGATAGACTTCCAGCGCCGTAACCGCGGGCAGATTTTTGCGGTCTGCCATTACCCCCTGACGGGAAGGTATTGCTTCAAGGAGAGGCGGGTTGCCCAGTGAATCGGTGTGGGGTCGGTACTCCCAGAACTCGTACACAAAGGAGCCCTTGAGACAAAAGATGGCGGAATCGGTGGCGGCAAGGGCAGCGCCCTGTTTTACCTTCCGGCGTTTGCCGGTGAGAGCAATCGGAATGTCAGAGCGCTGAACCCAGGTGTCATTGCCGCCCACCTGATAGCTCCAGAATTCCTGGGTGTTACCGCCCTTGAGCACGTAAAGGTTGGGGTTGAGGAAGGTGATCGCGCCACCGGCTTTGACCCGCCGGTTACGGTTGCCGATTAAGGAGACTTGGTCAAGGCCCTGGAGATTCCAGGAGTCAACTGCCGGTAAGTACTTCCAAACTTCAGTGGTGTTATTGCCTTTCAGGAGGTAGATGATGCTGTCACCATCGTAGACCATGTCGGTGCCGAAGCGGCAGGTGCGCCGGCGAACAGGATTGAAAGGTACATCCGGACAGCGTGCCCAGGTGTCGGCGCCGATGTCAAAGCGGACAAATGTGAGGGTATTGTTGCCGGGAGCGCAGTAGACCGCACCCTGGGGACCGTGGGTGGGGACATAGGTGATACAGCCACCCTTTTTGGGCCAGCGGATGACGGTCCCGCGAACACCAATTGAACGCTGGGCGGTCCAGGTATTGGTGGCAATGTCATAGGCGTAGAAGTCACCAACACCACCGCCTTTTATTGCCCAGATTGTGCCCAGTGGCCCCCGGAACCGGTCAAAGGTCAGGTCGCAGCCGTCCTTGGCTTTTTTGCCCGAGGGGTCAAGGGGCATACTGGCCAGGGAGTCCCAGGTGTTGGTGGCGATGTCGTAGGCGTAAAACTCATTGGTATTTCCTCCCTTTAGAGCGTAAAACTTGCCCGTGGTAGGGGCGTAAACGAGCGCGGCATTTTTTACCTTCCTTCGGGTTGGGCCAATCGGAATGTCCTCGCGCCGGACCCAAGAGGAGGAGATAAATACCTTGCTGAAAACGTCGTTGGCCGGCCTCTGGTCGCCCGCCATGGCGGTGGAGCAAATAGCGGTGAAAGTTCCCCTGCCGAACCAGCGGCTGGGCATGGTAACGGTGGTTTCCGCACCCGGGGCGATGCCGGTGACGAGAATGGAATCAAAGTAAGTGCCGGGTGTAATCCGCAGATAGGCGGTTATTGAATCACCGACCGTGCCGTAGTTCTGGATTCGGACCTGGGGGCTGATGCTTTCGGGAAAGACATAGGTTTCTGGCTGGACAATATCCAGCGCCGCGGCGTCACGAAATTCCCGGTAGAGTTTAATTGCCCGGCCGGTAGTGAGTCGGTTCTCGGGGTCGTTTGTCGCGGTGGACATTGGGGGCAGGGAGTAGAGGTAGTTGACGCCGGCGGTTCCTGCTTTGTTCTCAATGCCGATGGAGATATTTTTACCGTTGTCGTAGTTGAGGTCGCCGGTGGTAACGTCCTGGTACTGGAAGACCACGGTGCCGTTTTCGTTCAGGATTACCTCAAAGGTCAAGAGGTCGGTGGAATCGGTGTTTTTGCGGTTGACATTCTGCCAGATGACGACAAATTTCCGGTTCGGCGCCGCACCCAGAGTCTTATAATATACTTTGCCGGTGGAACCGAGGATCAGGTCGTCCCACCAGGGGTAGATGCCGGCGTTGGGCAGACTGTCAATGGGCAATTTTCTGGGGTTGGGGGTGGTGGTGTGAGGGTCATAGCCCAAAGAGAGCCAGCCGTTGGTGCAGACATAACAGTTGTCGTAGGTGGTGTCGGAGAACGGGAAGTTAAAACCGATAGGAACAAAGATGCGGAAATCGTCTTCGCGCTGGATGGCGATGTTAAAGCCGGCGGTGTCAATCCAGTTGAAAACCGGTCCGCCCAGTGTATCGGAGTCAATCCAGGCATAACCGGCAGAATGGCGACCGGTATAGGCGCCTTTGACGACCGCAAAGCCAAAACGTTTGTCATCGTTCTGGGGAACACTGTCCGGTAAGGGGGTAACGCCGCTGACCAATCCGACATGGACGATTACCGAGCAGGGCTGGGATACGAGCGGAACCCAACCGGGGAAGTCTACCGCGATTTCCTGTCCGGGGAGAAGCTGGGCGATATTCACGGCATTGGAGAAAATCAGGTTGTTGGTGGGGTCAATTATTGAGCAGGTGGCTATTACTCCGGCCAGGGTTTCGGTACCGAAGTTTTCAATGTGGGCGGTAATCGGGCAGGGGGCATCAAAGGGACGCTGAATGAATTCATAAAGCGGGTGTTCAATAAATGTCACCCGGGCGTCAGCGATTGCCTGGGTAATCGGGGTGTGGTTAACTACCACCCGGATCATCAGGTCGCCGGGTGGTGTTTCCGGTAGAATTGTGCCGTCGCGGTAATATGTCCAGTAGGTGTTGAGATTATTGAGGCTATTGTCGTTGGCAAGTTGTGGGCATTCCGGTGGTTCGCCTACCTGGAGATAGAAAACATAGAAGTTGCCGCTGACCAGAATCTGTTCGCCGGTGTCGGCGAGAAATACCGAATTCCAACCCGGTCCGGCACCCGCATAGAGCACCGGGCTTTTATAGATGAACGGTCCGGGCATGCCGGCGTTGTCCCGGGCAATCGCAAGTTGATAACGGGCATAGGCCGGATTGCTCGGGGCGTTGAGGTACACCTTGAGTGATTCAATAAACACCGTGTCGGTGATGGAGAACAGGGCACCCCAGCCGTAATGACCAACTGGCCAGGTGCGATAGCCGGCAGGAGAGCCGTTGTCATTAACCAGTTCTTCCAAGTTGGAGACAACAAAGTTGCGGGTCAGGGTGTCATTGGCCCGGTTTTCATCCGAGTCGGCAGCGCACCAGAATTTAATCTCATAATTTCCTGGCGTCAGGAGGTAACTCAGGGAGTCAAAGAAGGAAACCCTTTCCCCGGTCATCGCCAGGAGGGTGTCAATGGTGTCAGCCCAGGCATAAAGTGAATCGCCGAGACTGTCAAGCAACAGGGCAAAGACCGGGATATTGAACTGGTCATTTAACCCAATGTTGCGAAATCTTGCCCGGGGGATGAAGGCACCGGGCAATTCCAGATAATTCGGGCGGACAATCCGCTGGCAGCGGATGTCGTAGGTAAGGATGGATTCACCGGTAACAACCACATCGTCAAACATCCACCAGTTGATGTTGAAGAGGTCGCCCTGGAATATCCAGGCAATGACCACGCTGTCCCGGCGGGTAGCGGCTGAGAGGTCTAACGATTCCAGAACACCCGGTCCGACATTCTGGCCGTAGTAACTGCGCAGGAGATAGGGGAAAGTCGCACCGCCGTCAATAGAGTAACGAACCTCGGCGGTATAGGTGATAGGAAGTTTATGGGAGAAATAGGTGCTGCAGGTGAGAACGATATTGCGGTAGTTGGCACAGTTAATTACCGGCGATATGATCATGTCGGGCGTTTGATTCTGATTTAGCTGCCAGAAAATTGCCGCATACGGGGTGGGGTGGTTTACCCAGGGGGCAGCGTTTGCCGGCTCCCGGTGCCAGTCGGCATAATTCTGAGGGTTGAGCGAATCGTAAATTATTTTCCAGCCCGGTGGCGGATTTTGCGGGGTCCAGGGGGAGTTAAAGGTTTCCAGGAGCAGGGTATCGGCAAAGCCCAGCGCGGCAAGGGCCATCAGCGTGAGCATAAAATTTCTCATCATAGCCTCCTTTTAGTTACGGCTTGCCAATTAAATAAAAACCATCGGCCAAACCGGTTTAACTTCCGCTATTACTGACAAGACTATTATAAGTCGGTGATCCCGCACTGTCAACCGTTGGTGGGTAGTAATCCGGAGGAATATATGCGTTTCCCTGATAGGGTTTTAAAAGCGAGTTATAAGTAAGTGGCAAGGTAAAACCCAGGGGTTTTTAAGAAGGAGCCTGCCGCGCGCTATTGTGCCGGTGGTCTGTTTTGCCCGCTGTGATAGGGGTAATTTGACCT